>Ga0210040_10003180_pt1 | contig 22417 bp, 23 predicted proteins | sample CryGeyCG12114_NA_FD_185462 | JGI IMG/M metagenome (GOLD analysis project Ga0210040, IMG submission 185462) | Groundwater microbial communities from aquifer - Crystal Geyser CG19_WC_8/21/14_NA (SPAdes) (version 2) | ecosystem: Environmental > Aquatic > Deep subsurface > Groundwater | place: USA...
TTATAAAGATTAGTAAAGTCCTAATAGTAATAGTAGCATTATAAAGATTAGTAAAGTCCTAATAGTAATAGTAGCATTATAAAGATTAGTAAAGTCCTAATAGTAATAGTAGCATTATAAAGATTATAAAGATTATACATGCTTGTCCAAATGTAGCGTTATTTCTTTTTGATAATATTTGAATCTCTGAATGTTAGTATCTACTTGAAATCATTAGAACTGGTTTTGTGTATGAGTAAGTGTATGTGTATGTGTATGTTAATGAATATTTCCGCACAGCGTTTGTCTGATGGTAAAAAACCCACAAGCAATGCTGGCTTACGTAAAAATGCACGATTCACGGAATAACCCCGACATAAAAGCAATAACAAAGGAAAAGAAAATAAAAAATAACATCAGCGTCAACTTAAGGAAAAAACAATAATTTCTTTGAAGTTTCTTAAATCTCCGCTACCACCATCGTTATATTTCATTTTTTTCTTTTACATAATCAAAATTTTTAATTTATGGGCTTACGGCTTATTGTTCTTATTTATATGATGTATCTAACATGTATATTATGATAAATTTAAATTTTAACCTGATTTTACAATACATTTGAGGATGTGATTTCAAGGGGAATAGACACAGTATATGTTCTATAAAATTTGAACATGCAAAACTCACGAAATTGTGGGTTTTAAAGAAATCACTGAAAATCACCTCTCTTAAACTTCTGCCCGTAGTCGGTCTTTTTTAAATGAGTAAAGATACAATAAAAAAAATACAAAAATAAAAAATGCGGAAATGTACATAAACATAAACAAATTTATCTTCATCCGCATTTGTTTCTACCTTTATTTATCAACGGTTCTTATTATATGTAATTGTCTATCGACATATCTGTCGTCTCGCCCCCTAATATAAATTCTTCCTTTCCTTTTGATTTCCCTCTCTTATCTTCGGGATAATATTTTTGTAATGTCTTTTCCTTTATTCTTATGAGTTCGTTTTTTGGAAGTATTGAAAGCATGTGCCACAACTTATCTAATGTTGCACTTGGATCCAATCCATTGCTCGTATCTCCGGCAATTTTCCTGTCATCATCATATCCCTGGGTAACAAATTCATTTTCAAATACATTTGCAAATGTCAGCACGAGTTTGTCTCTTGGAGATAATGCTTCTTCCCCGACAACAGCAACCAAATCCCTTAAATCCCTTCCTTCGGCATATAAAGCATACGCCTGATCAGCAACCTCCTTATGATCTTCTCTCGTCTTACCTTCACCTATTCCCTGGTTCATCAGACGACTTAAACACGGCAGGACATCTATTGGAGGATATATTCCTTTCATATGCAGCCCCCTTCCCAAAACAATTTGTCCTTCTGTAATATAGCCCGTTAAGTCAGGAATCGGATGTGTAATATCATCGTCAGGCATTGTCAGTATCGGAATCTGGGTAACACTTCCTTTTTTTCCGGTAATCCTTCCCGCCCTTTCATAAATTGTTGATAAGTCAGTATACATATATCCAGGATAACCTCTTCTTCCCGGTACTTCCTCTCTTGCAGAAGAAATTTCCCTTAAAGCATTGCAGTAATTTGTCATGTCCGTTAAAATTACCAGAACATGCATATCCTTTTCAAATGCCAGATATTCTGCGGTTGTTAATGCCAGTCGCGGAGTAATGATTCTTTCTATTGCCGGGTCATCCGCCAGATTTTGGAACATCACTATTTTTTGCAATGCCCCGCTGCTCGCAAATTCGCTTTTAAAGAAATGTGCTTCTTCGGCTGTAATTCCCATTGCTGCAAAGACAACTGCAAAACTCTCTTCTTTTCCAAGGACCTTTGCCTGTTTCGCTATTTGTGCTGCCAGACGATTATGAGTCAGTCCCGAACCGGAAAATATAGGAAGTTTTTGTCCTCTTACCAGTGTGTTCATTCCGTCTATCGTTGAAATTCCCGTCTGGACAAAGTCCCTTGGAAATTGTCTTGCAGAAGGATTCATCGGCAAACCGTTAATATCTATTCTTTTTTCTGGAATTATCGGACCCTTTTCGTCAATTGGCCTTCCTGCACCGTCAAATATTCTTCCGAGCATACTAGAACTAACATCAATTTTCATCGTCTCACCCAAAAATTTTATAGATGTGTTTTTTGTGTCCAGACCCGATGTCCCTTCAAAAACCTGTATGATGGCCGTATTTTCCATCGCATCAAGAACCTGTCCATGTAAAATTTTTCCATCCCCGCTTTTTATATCTACAACCTCACCATACATCACAGCCTTTACATCCTTTACATCTACAACTATCAATGGTCCCTTAACCTCAATTACAGACTTGTATTCTTTTGGAATTTCCAATATTTTATTTTCCATTTTATATCATTGATTTTGTCATTAAATTTATTAAAATTTTAATTTTAACAGTTATTTTATCTTGTCAACCACTGCCATAATATCATTGTATGCCTCATCAAAATATTTTAAAGAGCCATCCTTTATCATTCCTAAAATTTTATCCTTTGTTTTTCCCTTTAGTCGCCCTCCTTCGCCGCATTCTTCTTTTAACGGGGAATATTTTAGTCGCGCTATCCTACTGGTCATAATATCTGCCAGTCCGTCCACTTCTCTGGAAATTTCCTCAATCGTCTTTCCTCTGGCAACACATTCTCCTAATTTATTATACAGGCGCAATATTATATAAAGCATGTCATATTGTTTTTGTAACGGGCAATAACTATCTACATCATCAAAAGCATTCTGTTGTAAAACCGCCTCTCTTATCAGCCGTGTTATTTCAAGTATCATTTTTTCTTTTTCCGCCAGTGCGTCCTTTCCTACCAACTGAACGATTTCCTGTAATTCTGCCTCCTTATGCATCAGCTCCATTGCTATTTTTCTGTTTGCAACCCATTTCTTATTAACATTGTTGTTAAACCAATCAGGCAGTTTTTCATAAAGTGAATAAGATGTCATCCAGTTAATACTCGGAAAGTGCCTTCTGTGTGCCAGTCGTGCATCTAATGCCCAGAATACTCTTGTTACCCTCAGAGTGTTCTGCGTAACCGGCTCTGAAAAGTCCCCTCCTGGAGGGCTTACAGCACCAATCAAAGATACAGACGATATCCTGTTTTTCTTTCCACCGTCTTTTCCCAAAATTTCAACCATTCCGGCTCTTTCATAAAATGCAGCGACTTTTGAAGCAAGATATGCAGGATAACCTTCTTCACCGGGCATTTCTTCCAGCCGTCCAGAAATTTCCCTCATTGCCTCTGCCCACCTTGATGTGGAGTCAGCCATCATTGCTGTGTTATATCCCATATCTCTGTAATATTCAGCAAGCGTTACACCCGTATAAACACTTGCCTCTCTTGCGGCAACCGGCATATTGGATGTATTTGCTATCATTGTTGTTCTTTCCATTAACGGCTTTCCACTGTAAGGGTCAACTAAATGCGGGAATTCTTCAAGAACCTCGGTCATTTCATTACCTCTTTCTCCGCATCCTACATAAACAATCACCTCAGCATCGCACCATTTCGCCAGTTGATGCTGACTTACCGTCTTTCCGGAGCCGAACGGACCCGGAATTGCAGCTGTTCCTCCTTTTGCTATGGGAAAAGCCGTGTCAAATATTCTTTGTCCGGTCTTTAGAGGAATTTCCGGGGGTAATTTCCTGACATAAGGTCTTGGTTCTCTGACCGGCCATATCTGCATCATCTTTACACCATGCAAACGATTGTTTTTGTCTCTTACATTACAGACCACATCCTCAACTCTATGCTTCCCGTTATGAATATTTTCAATATTTCCAACAATTCCGACAGGAATCATAATTTTGTTGACAATAAGATCCGTCTCCTGCACCTCACCTATGATGTCTCCTTCACCAACAGCATCTCCTTCTTTAACTTTTGTTACGAAATCCCATACTTTTTGTTTATCTATGGGAGGAACATTAATTCCCCTTGCAATGAAATCGCCGCTTTTTTCCTTTATTAATTCAAGAGGCCTCTGAATTCCGTCATATATTGATTTTAGCACTCCCGGACCAAGTTCAACAGAAAGCGAGTGTCCTGTTCCTTCAACACGCTCACCAGGCGTTAATCCGCTGGTATCTTCATAAACCTGTATTGACGCCACATCTCCTATAATTTTTATTATTTCTCCGATAAGGCCTAAATCACCGACCTTAACAACTTCATACATCTTACGCCCCCACATTCCATGCGCTTCAACCAATGGACCTGCTATCCTTCTTATTTTTCCATAATTTTCTTCTTTTTCCATTTTGACTGAATTTTAAATTTATATAACTAAAATTTTATTTTATTTTATTTTTTTTGTATTATTAAATTTATTATTAAATTTTTATTTGACATTTATGCTTCTTCCTATCGCATTTTCAAACATTCTCTTTACTACATCCTTTCCAACTCCATTTGCATCAGGAAGTTCTACAACGATGGATGTCGGAGGCAGCTTTTTCACTTTTTCTTTAATTAGTTGATATAGTGTGGTAGGGATAACAATAATTTCCTTCTGCATTTCTTTTTCAAAAATTTCGTTAATATTTTCTTCTGTTGCTATATGGGTATCCTTTATCCCGACTAAATTTAACCCGGAAGCAGTCAGTGCATCCCCTATAAAACAAATTTTTACCATTTTTAAAATTTTAAATTTAAATCTCTTTTATTTTATAATCAATATGCTAATTTTTTACACTCCTGAAGTGGACTAATGAATCGTATATAGGGTGTAAAATGTTGATGATTCACTGTAATTAAATTCACAGAATTAAATTTTACATAAAATTAAAAAAGAATTATTATAATAAATTATAATTTAATAAAAATAAATGATTAATATTTACAAAAGTTTCCCAACTCATTAAATTATTAAGATTAAACCTATAAATAATCTCAAGAATTTATACAAAAGATTTAAATCCTGGTTTTAGGAAATATTTTCACAATTTTAAAATCAACAGATTTTCAATCTTATTTTAAATTTCATTAGAAATTTTAAATCTCCGAACAACAGCGAGGTGATTTGTTAATGGAGTAAACTGAAATGGGAAACTTTTGATATTTATATTTAATTATTTTCTCTATTTACTGCCTTAAATAATTGTTCTGGGTATATTCTCAAAATTCAAATTTTTGGTGTATTTTAAAATTATGCAGATTTTAAAAGATATGAACAAAGTGGGTGTATTTTAAAAACCAGAAGTTTTTAAAATACAGGAGCAAGAGCAGGTATAAAATGTAAAAAGTTATTTTTTAGACATGTTTAAAATCTCCGAACGGAGTCCGCTCACTCCGTTCATGTATTACAAATGTTTGAACATAGACATTTTGTAATGAGGTGATTTTTCACCCGTAAAGTATGTATGGAATTGATAATTTAATTTGTCGCGTTTTATTGAGGGGATAATGTTCTGTTTTATAACTCCAAATCAACCGCCCGATAAGGAATATATCTGTCTTCCCTGCCCCCAGTCATTGTATATAAATTTACATTTACATTTATTGTATCATTAATATTTCTCTTTAAATTTACAACTGCACTGAATCTTGTGTTTTCAGGAATGACTATTAGTTTTTGAGCATTCACACACGATTCCTCTATGCTTACCGTTCCCTGCTTTTTTATTGTTAAATTTGCTAAATTTTTCTTTATCTTTTCATAAATTTCACTGTTCCAGACATTGGCGTCTATTTCAAAGGTTATCTTTCCCGGATTGATATTGTATTTTATTTTTGTGCCTGTTAAGGCATCATCATTTAATATTTTTTCCATTTCCTCCTTTGTTGAATTGAACTCAAACGAAATGATTTCCAGGGTTGCGTTGCTGGCATTTAAATTTTTCACCTTTATTACAAAGTCGGCAAAATTTATGGTTGAAACATTGGAAATATTATCGCTTATTATGTTATGAGAATATTTGTTCATTAAATTTTTCAGAAGCAAATTATTTATGGAATTATTTATGGAATTATTTATGGAATTATTATTTAATTCAACCTTTGGGTTTTCTGTCTTTATACTGTTTGCTTTTATATTTAATTTCTCTAAAATTTTTGCATCATAATTTGCACCTTCAACATTTACCTTAGTTATGTTGTTAACAACAGCAGACATATTATCACATTTTTCAACAATTTTTGATACAAGCCCGACATCCTCTGTTGTTGTGTTCGTTTTCATTACATACCATGCTCCGGTAACAAAATCACCCGTTTGTGTAGATATCGGAGCAAATATTTTGAATCTTTTTGCAATTCCGTATCCATAACCATCATACACTCCCAGCAGGTTCTCTTTATTCTCTATGTTAAGCATAACTCCAAGATTATAGAATATGTCACTAGATATGTCACTAGATATGTCACTGGATATGTCACTGGATGCATCTTCCTTTGTGGAGTCACTCGCGTTTAATTTAAATCTGAACACATAATACTTTTTCTCAATGTATGTTATTTCAATTTTTTGTACGCCTTTTATAGACATATTTTTTATGTAGTTCAGATTATCCCAGGCAAAACCGATATTTGTGATAAAAACAAATTCATCTGAAAAATTTTCAACATAAAAGGTTACATCTTCTGCCTTTAAATTAAAGTCCGAAAAGACATCTACGGGATTTTGCTGATGTGCTGGCTGCGGATTAAGATTTTCCCTCATGGTCAATCCAGACAAGACCATTGTTATGGCAACTACAAATGCACCAATTATTAACAACATCTTTTTTCTCTTTTCTGCCTTTTCTTTTGCTTTGCTCCTTTTAAATTCCTTTTTTTCCATCATTTTAAAAAAATAAACAGCGGATAAAATTTAAATTAATGAATAAAATTTAAATTAATGAATAAAATTTAAAATTAATTAAAAATTAAATTTCCAACTTAAAATTTTGTATATTTAATGAAATTTTTATAACTCCGTTTTCTGCCTTTATAAAATCATCTGCAAAACATATAACTGCTACATCTTTTTCTTTCAGGCATTCCTGTCTTGCCATGTTGTTTAAAAATTCATGAGAAACAGGATAGTCAAAGATGCTTGTGTTTACTGATGGAAATTTAAATCCATTGTATGCATATAAAAGAATGTATGCTCCATTGCATCCTTCCCTGATTGCTGTATCTCTTTCTTCAATTCCATTTTTTATTTTTTCGGACGCACCCTTCAGTATTATTCCGATGCACTTGTTTTTGGTCATATCAGGAAGGGAAATTTTAAACGGAAACGAGCAAAATTTTAAAAATTGAGCAGCTATTTCATTTCCCTTTGGAGTAATGGAATGTCCCATATTTGTTGCGGTAAGCACTTCTTTCTGTTTTAAATGATTCAGAAGGGCTCTCATACTTCCTTCGCTAATTCCGATTTTGTCGCTTAATCGTTTTCTTCCGACTGATTGATTTTTCTTTATTTCAATGAGGGTTCTTATAAGGAGTACATCTGAAAATTCGCACGAACGCATTTTTTATAAACAAAATAAGTGTAATAATTAAGAATAATAATTAAGATTAGGTATTGAAAAACAGTATTTGCTCAATATTGGGCAGTAATTCACTCTTATTTTATGTGAATATAATGGTAGTTTACCACTACTTATTGAGCAAGTTCGAAAAACAGATAAATCTAATGGCAAAATTTATTTCACAACAACCGCTGTTATGAAATAAAATCGTAACTACTCACCTATACTTAAATTATTTAAATAAAAATAAGGTAACTATTCACCCACCATAAAAAATTATAGGTAAATTTTTGATTGTTACGCTCACTTCGTTCCACTCACTTTGTTAGTGTCTTTTTGAAATCTTTATGATTTCAAAAATCGTGTATTTTCAAACAAGTTTGAAAATGGGTTCGCTTCGCTCTCATTTAAAAATTCCGTAAATTTTTAAAGATTGAAAAATCTTGTAGATTTTCAGTATTTAAAAAATCCCACAGATTTTTTAAAGATTGAAACCGAAGGTTTTAGTATTTAAAAATCCCACAGATTTTTAAAGATTGAAAATCCCAAAGATTTTCAGTATTTAAAAAATCCCACAGATTTTTTAAAGATTGAAACCGAAGGTTTCAGTATATTTTCAAAACTTTGCGTTTTGAAAATACGCTCACTTCGTTCGGATATTTTAAAATCTTTGAGATTTTAAAATAAGTTCGCTTCGCTCTCATATTTTCAAAACTTTGCGTTTTGAAAATCGCTGGTAAATTTCCTACCCCCTGAGTAGTTACATAAAATCAACATTGGTTGTGGTTATTTCGTGTTTTATCTCTAATAAACGATGAAATAAATAAAATTATTGCAACAATTAAAACCAGATACTGAAAAACCTCAAAGACCTGAATCCCGTTGATAAATCCAAAATTTATGTAAAAAATCTGGGCCGAAAAAGGATAAAACAATTGCATATGACCAATGCTCGCAAAGGGATACTGGGAAATATCAAGAAAGAAATGTCCCAAAAATCCAACCGTTAAAATTACAAGTGAAATTTTAAATTTATTCCTGAATAAAGTTGCCGCCAGTAATAACGAAACAAGGAAGGAACCAAAAATCTGGTGCGTAACCGCAAGAGATGAAAAAACCACAAAATTTTCACTTCCGAAAATTAGATAAGTCAGCCACGCAACAAAATATTTTATATCCGGAATTAAAGAACCAAGCAGGAATAAGAATAAAAAATAATTATCCTTCAGTTTTCTAAATTTAAAGGAAAAAAGCCAATACAAAATATATCCGAAAGCGAGATGAATTAAAATAGCAGGCATTTTTAAATTTTTATGATTTTGCTTCAATCAGAATTTTTCTGAAATTGAGCTTTAATTTTAACAGCAGATAGATCATAATGAGGACAGCGGGAACATTGAATAAAATTTCAAATATTGTCCAGGGCATATCAATTAGTGGCTGAAATTTTTCAATCACATAAATTTCTACTACTTTGACATCATCTTCTGTTTTAATATCAGTTATTCTTGCCTTAAACCCGTAACATTTTCCGTTTTCAAGATGAAATTTTTCCGGATTTACAATGTCGGTTTTTATTTTTTCCTTTGTCGGAAATATGCTTGAATAAGGAATAAAAATTTTACCGTCTTTTAATTCCACATATCCTACGCAATACATATCTTTTCCTTTAAATTTTTCAGGGTTATCTGCCAGATATTCATCAGGCGCATATATGTTTCCCGAGCCATCATCAACGTCCCAGTAATATTTTGCATTTTCAAGTGAATAAAAATACAAAAAGAGCAGACAAAAGAGTGAAATGAGTGAAATAACGGAAAACGCTAAAATTTTTTTGTTCATTCTGAATTCTTAATAAATTAATTCTTAATAAATTGACTGCTATAATAACCTACTTACAAAGTAGATCGTATTCTTGTGTAATAATCTGTGTATATGTGGCGGCTACATCTATATAAATCTTATGGAGCTTTTTTAAAAGCTACCGCTGTACTTAGACTGATGAGCCACCTCTTTTATATTAAATTTTTCATAAATAAATTTAAAATACAAATATAAATTTAATAAATTTAATAAATTTAAAAAAAAAATATAATAAATTTAAAACAAAAAATATCATCGGAAGGGTCGGCAGGATCTCTAAATTTTTTGAGAAGTCTTTTCAGACTATCTCTTTATTTAAAGTGAGAAACCGCCCTCATAAGCACTAATCGCAATGTGCGAATTCCTCTGCGGAATATCGCTGATATATCGAGATTGTGTATGGCGGAAGACCTGTCCGACCCGATAGAAATTAAAAATGTAAAAAAATAAAAAAAATAATTTAAAATAAAATAGTAAAAAAATAAAATAATATTTAGGAAAAATTTAAATTATTAAATGTAGAAATGAATAAAGATAAATGAAGGTAAAATAAATTTATCCGGGTTTGTTTCTACCGCAGATTATTATACGAAATTTTAAAACAGAATAAGAGGATAAATTTAATAAGAGGATAAAAAATTAAAACAGGTAAAAAAGATGAAATATGAGGTCAAGAATTTGTAAAAAATGTAACCCATGCCATCAACCTAAAAACTGTAACCCATGCCCTCAACCTTTCTACATAATATTTTAATTTATTTTCGTAATTATTAAATCATAAAATTTAAAAATGTGTCAATCAGAGGCAGCCGTAACTGCAAGAGAAGTCGTTAGTGTATTGCCAAGAATATTAATGGAAGAACCTGCATTAAAGTATGAAATTTATGCTATACTTGAAGAACACTTTCCTCCAAAGGAAGAGTTTAACAGGATTTTGGAGGAGATAGAAAAATCAAGGATAGAGACCAATAAGAGATTTGCAGAGGCGAGAGAAGAAAGCAACAGGAGGTTTGAAGCGATAGATAAGAGATTTGCAGAGGCGAGAGAAGAAAGCAACAGGAGGTTTGAAGCGATAGATAAGAGATTTGCAGAGGCGAGAGAAGAAAGCAACAGGAGGTTTGAAGCGATAGATAAAAGGTTTGAAGCAGTAGACAGAAGGTTTGAAGCAGTAGACAGAAGGTTTGAAGCAGTAGACAGAAGGTTTGATGCAGCAGATAAAAGATTTGATAAAATTGAAGCAACCCTTGGTACGGTTCAAAAAACAGTGGAAAAACTCACTCTTGATATTGAAGAAGAGGCAAGAGAGGTTGGAAATTATAAATTAAGGGAGAAAAATATAGATATTGAATTAGACCGGTTTGAAATTCCCCAGGTTATTGAAATTGACATTTACGGCTGTAATGATGAATTATGCGTTATCGGAGAATGTAGTGTAAGAGCAGGAGTTAGTATTTTGGACAAACTGGAAAGAGATATGAAAAAACTAAAAGAAAGTGCCCCTGAAAAAATTAAAGGAAAAGTTATAAAGTTAATATATACATCATTACCTGTGGGGGATCTCATAGAAGAAGCAAAAAAGAAAAATGTGTGGGTGCTCAGAAGAGAAAAAGAGGTTACAGATCTTGTTATTGATACAACATAAGGTAGAATAATATGCACGAATTTCTGTTGTTGTGTGCCAACTCACATCTTTTATTTTTTATTTCAAAATTTAAATTTGATTGCTGTTATTTTTCAACCTTACAAGTTTAACCATATCCAAAATTTAAGCAATTGTATAAAAAAAGTGCCATTAACCCATACAACACGTAACCTTGTTTTTATTATTCAAAAAATAATTGATAAGAATAATCATAAAATTTTTATTAAAATGATTAGTATAGATCTACCTCAAATCATGGAAAAAAAGATAAATGCTTTAGTAGAAGGAGGATATTATCCAAATATAAACGAACTCATAAAAGACGCTTTTAAGTCACTCCTGGAAAGTAAAGCAGATTTGAAAATATCTACTGCTTTGGAAATATACAAAAAAGGAGATGTAACTCTTGGGAGAGCATCAGAGATTGCAGGACTATCTATATGGGAATTTAAAGAAATATTAAAAAGCAGAGGCGTAAAGATTATTGTTGAAGCACCTTCAAAGGATGAACTGGACGAACAAATAGATCTTATGAAACATTGAGAATGAATATCATATTTGATACTGATATTTTAAGCATCTTTGCTAAGGCAAATGTGATTCAATTGCTTGAAAAATTGCATTAGACAGTTGTGAAATAACTTAAACTCAAAAACAGGTAATTTTTGATACTTCAAACCCTTGTAGATAATTAAAAACTACGCGTGTAAAGTGTTCGTTTACTCAGTGAGGTTGGAAAGGATATTGGCAAACAAACATAATTATCAAATCGTATTAAATTACTTTAAAGACAGACACTAATTAAAGACAACATTTTAATATTGCCCAAAAAAATGGAAAAAAAACTTACAAAAGAGGAAAGGGAAAAACAAGATAAAAAACTAACGGAAAGCGAAAGAAATAAAATAAAACATGGGATAGTTGGCGCCTTGAAGAAGACCATCTATTTGTCTCCGGAAGATTTTAAAAAAAGTATAGAAATAACAGAAAGGGAATATTAACCAGATTTATCTAATTGGTGAAACAAATTTTTTGGCAGATTTGGGTTACCGGCAGGATAAAAATGTAGTACATCTATTTGACTTTGTGTTGGCAGGCAGAATAAATTTGGTCGTACCGGAGATATCACTTCATGAAATGTTGGAAGTTTTTACAAAAAAATGTGAAAGTGTATCTGATTGGCAGGAATAATATCATAATTAAATTTTAAAATCACTTTACCATCGTTCAGATATTTTTTAATAAATTAAAAAATGGAGAAAAAAATAGATATAAAAAATTTAACAGAAGAAGAAAAGGAGAAAATATTAAGCAAGATATGGGGCTTTATAAAAAGATACGCCCCCGAAGTTACTGCTGATGATTTTAAACGAAAGAAAAGTGAAAGTATATCTGATTGGTGAGACAAACTTTTTGGTAGATATTGGTCTTCAACAGGACATTAGAATAAAACATTAGATAGAATTGGCAATGAAAGAAAAAATAGCATTAGTTGTTCCAGAAATTTCATTTTTTGAGGTTTGGGAAGTTATTTTATCAAAAATAAAAAGGAGAAAAGAGCTCGCAGAGAATTTAAGAAAAGAGGCAAATCAAATTGGCAGAAGCAACTATGCGGAAAAAAGTGCAAAGAATCTGAAAGAAAGTGCAAAATTACTTGAAGAAAGTTATGCGGCAGATATGTCTTCTCTTGAGGATTCCCTTAAAATATTAAAGCAAATTTGCACTATTATAGATTACAGCCCGACAATACATACGAGATCATATTTAATAACTCTGGATAAAAGATATGACATTGTGAATCCCGATGCTTCAGTCTATGAATCAATAAAAGAATTTGCTCGCGAGAACGACGGAATCAAAATCCATCCGAATAAAAACACAGATGATTTTGATAAGAAAATAATCCGTGAAGAACTAAATAATTTGGAGTTGAAGTTTACTTTGATTCAGGAAAGGTGATCAAAAGAATTACTGAATTGACAGAAGAAAAGTTAACACGGATTGGAGTTGAGAAAAGATAATTTTTTAAAATTAATAAAAGAAATAAAATTTAAAATGAAAGTTTCAATTATCGGAACCGGCTATGTTGGATTGGTAACAGGTGTTTGCCTGGCAAATAATGGAAATGATGTTGTTTGCGTTGATATAATTAAAGAAAAGGTTGATGCAATAAATGAAGGCAGAGCAATAATTTATGAAGAAGATTTGGAACAGATTTTGGTGAAAAATTTAAAAGAAAAACGCCTGAGAGCAACAACAAATATTGGCGAAGCTGTAAAATCCGCAGATGTTATTTTCATTTCTGTCGGAACGCCGAGCAGAGAAAATAAGGCAATTGATTTGGGATTTATTGAAAATACTTCCTGTGAGATTGGAAAGGCATTAAAAAATGAAACTAATTACAAAGTTATTGCAGTAAAAAGCACAGTAGTTCCGGGAACAACAGAAAATGTCATAATTCCCTTACTTGAAGAATTTTCAGATAAAAAAGCTGGCACAGATTTTGGGGTTTGTATGATTCCGGAATTTTTAAGGGAAGGAAGGGCAATTTATGATTTTATGAATCCTGACAGAACAATTATCGGTGAATATGATAAAAAATCAGGAGATAAAGTTTTTGAATTATTTAAAAACTTCTCCTGTCCGGTTTTGAGGACAAATTTAAGAACTGCTGAAATGATAAAATATGCGAGTAATGCCTTTCTTGCAACAAAGATTTCATTTATTAATGAAATTGCAAATATCTGTGAATTAAAAGGAATTGATGTAAACGAGGTTGCAAAAGGGATTGGATTGGATAAGAGAATTAATCCTCACTTTTTACATGCCGGAATCGGATTTGGAGGAAGTTGTTTTCCAAAGGATGTTTCTGCTTTAATCTCAAGTGTTTATGAAAATGGCTATGAACCGAAATTGCTGAAGGAGGTTATGGAACTAAACGAAAGACAAAAACTATGGCCTGTAAGAAAGGTAAATGAAATTTTTATTGATTTGAAGAATAAAAAGATAGCAATACTTGGACTAGCTTTTAAAGGAAACAGCGATGATATGAGAGAAGCACCAACATTTTCAATAATAAACTTATTACTCAAAAAGAATGCTAATATCCATACATACGATCCAAAGGCAACTGAGAATGCAAAAAGGATATTTGGAAATAAAATCAATTACTGTAAAAATATAGACGAATGTCTGAATGACGCGGATGTCTGCATTATTGCAACTGACTGGGACGAATTTAAAAAGATTTATGATAAATTTAATTTGATGAAAAACAAAATTGTTATTGACGGAAGAAAAATGCTAAATCCTGAAAAATGCAAGGAATTAAATGTAAAATATTACGGAGTAGGATATAAAAATGAATGAAGAAATTGCTTTAGTTACCGGGGGAGCAGGATTTATAGGAAGTCATTTATGCGAATATTTGCTTAATAAGGGCTTTAAGGTAATTTGTGCGGATAATTTATCAACAGGAAGCGAAAAAAATATTGAAAAATTAAGGACTAATGAGGACTTTAAATTTTTAAAGAAAGATGTAAGAGATGATTTGGAAATTAAAGAAAAAATTAATTATATTTTTGATATGGCATCAAGAGCATCTCCAAAGGATTTTAAGGATTATCCGATAGACATATTAACGACAAACGGATTTGGTGTTTTCAATTTGCTTAATCTTGCTGAAAAAAATAATGCAAAATTTTTATTTTCTTCAACGAGTGAAATTTATGGAGATCCAAAAGAACATCCGCAAAAAGAAACATACTGTGGAAATGTAAATACTCTTGGAATAAGAGGTTGTTATGACGAAGCAAAAAGATTTGCAGAAGCAATGACAATGGCTTATGTTAGGGAAAAGAATGTTGATGCAAGAATTATCAGAATATTTAATACTTATGGTCCCCGCTTAAATGAGTATGATGGAAGAGTTATTTCAAATTTCATAACACAGGCATTAAGAAATGAACCAATAACAGTTTATGGGGATGGAAATCAGACAAGAAGTTTTTGTTATGTTTCTGATATGGTTGAGGGGATTTATAAAGCAATGATGGAAGGAAAAAAAGGAGATGTTTATAATTTAGGTGGTGAAGATGAATATAAAATTTTAGATATTGCATCTAAAATAAAAGAATTAACTAGCACAAATTCAAATATTGTGTTTAAGGAATTGCCTGAAGATGATCCAAGAATAAGAAAACCTAACATTGGCAAAGCAAAGAAATATTTAAATTGGGAACCTATTATTAATCTTGAAGATGGCTTAAAGAAAACAATTGAATATTTTAAAAATGAAATTTAATTATTTTAAAATTATCAGGTTTATCTTTTAAAATAAAAATGACCCAAACATACACTTTACCGGAATTCATGGAACGAGAAGTAATGATGTTGGTAAAATCCAGGCATTATTCAACCAGAATTGATGTCCTAAAGGACGCTTTAAGAGCTTTGTTCGCAACAAAGCCAAATTTAAAGATATCAGTGGCTTTGCAAATGTACCTGAATAACAATGTTCTACCAAGAGGAGCAGAGATTGCAGGAGTTACTACTGTTGAATTTAAAGAAATTATGGCAAATAAAGGAATAACGAGAGTTAGTGAATCCAAATCAACAAAAGACATGGATGAAAAAGCAAATAGTTATAATAAATTTACAATAAATTTATAAAAAGAACCAAAAATGGTTGAAGTTTCGGTTGTAATGCCTTGTTTAGATGAAGAAAAAACGGTTGGTATTTGTGTTGAAAAAGCAATAAAGGTCTTTAAGGAAAATAACATTGATGGGGAAGTTATTGTTGCAGATAATGGTTCAACAGATAATTCGGTGGAGGTTGCGAAAAAAGCAGGAGCAAGAGTTGTTTTTGAGAAAAGAAAGGGCTATGGAAGTGCTTATTTAAAAGGATTGAACGAAGCCAAAGGAGAATATATAGTAATTGCAGATTCAGATAATACTTATGATTTTTTGGAAATTCCAAAATTTTTAAAGTTATTGATGAATGACCATTATGACTTTGTTATTGGAACGAGATTAAAAGGAAAAATTATGCCTGGAGCGATGCCGTGGTTACACAAATATATAGGAAATCCTATTCTGACAAAAATTTTTAGAACTGTTTTTAGTGCGAATATTACAGATATGTATTGCGGTATGCGAGGTTTCACGAGAGAAGCAATGGAAAAAATGGATTTAAGATGTATTGGAATGGAATTTGCACCTGAAATGATAATTAAAGCATTGAAAAATAAGCTAAAGATGGGCGAAGTTCCAATAACTCTACATCCAAGTATTGGACGCAAACCAAAGATACACTCTTTTAGGGACGGTTGGAGAGCATTAAGATTAATATTTTTATTTGCTCCAAACTGGCTTTTCATGATTCCAGGAGCAATATTTTTAGTAATTGGTTTATTACTAATTTTTGCAATACTAAATGGACCTTTAGTTATTGGATCAATGCGATTTGACATTCATCCAATGATATTTGGAGCGTTTTTATCAATCATTGGATTGCAGACAATAATATTTGGAATACAATCAAAAATTTATTCAAGATCAATAGGACTTGAAAATGAAAGCAAGACATTAAAATTTATAGATAAATATTTCACACTTGAAAAAGGAACAGTAATTGGATTTGCAATATTTTTTATTGGAATGATAATTTTATCGTATATTTTTAATACATGGCTTACAGTTGGTTTTGTTCAGCAGATAAAGTTAATGCTTATTGGAATGACTTTAACAGCAATCGGAATTCAGATAATATTTTCATCATGGTTTTTGAGTATGATCGGAATTGAAAAGAAATAATATATAGTATTCCAAATTTATAAATTTAAAAATAATTTCAAGGATGAAAGCAATAATAACAAATAAGGCAAAATTGCAGAAAAAATTTATGGATGAATTTTCAGAAATAGAAAGTAAATTAGCAGAATATTGTAATGTTTTTAACGGAAAACTTTTTTATACTGATAAAACAAAATCAGAAGAAATAAAAAAGGTTTTTGATGGAGCAGAAAAAGAAAATGCTAATTCTTTTTTAATTGTCGGTGGAAACGATGTAATTCCTTTTTTCAAATTGAAAAATCCTGCAAGTGATGACGGAGATGAGATAGTTTATTCTGATAATCCTTATGCTTCCAAAGATAATGATTATTTTATTCCTGAAAGAAGTTTGGGTAGAATTCCTGACGGAAATAATGCGAATTTCTTGATAAGCGTTTTGGAAAATTTAATAAACTTCAAAAAAGACAGAAGAAAAGGAAAGTTTGGATGTACTGCATCAGAATGGATTAAAGCAAGCAAGGAAGTTTTTAAAGCAATAAATGGAAGAACTTTAAAGATTTCACCGCCAGTAAAAAGTAATAACATAAACATTAAATGGACAAATAAGAAGAAGTTTTCTTATTTTAATTTGCACGGAAGTGAAGAAACAAAGTACTGGTACGGACAAAAAGGAGAAAATTATCCGGTTGCATTTTCTCCTGAAAATTTAAATGTTGTAAATTGCATCAATGCAGTAATTTTTAGTGAGGCATGCTATGGGGCGAACATTATAAATAAAAGTATAAACGATGCCATATCTTTAAAATTTCTTGAAAGAAAAGCATCTTGCGTTGTTGCTTCAACAAAAATTGCTTACGGTCCATCAGAACCGCCAAGCACTGATGCTGACTTATTGGGAAAGTTATTCTTTAAAGAAATAATTAACAAGGAGACTTATGGAGTTGCATTAATGAAAGCAAAACAAAATTTTGTTGTTGAAGGTTCAAAGAAAGGATATTTGGATGCAACAGAAAAGAAAACATTGATTGAATTTGTTTTGTATGGAGATCCAGAATTATCAATTTAAATTTTTAAAATTTTACAAATTTTCAAAATGGATGAAGATATTATTAAAAAGATAAAGGAAAAGGTAATAAAGGAAAATCCTGAATTTAAGGATGTTGAACCAACACTAATAGAAGAAGTATTAGAAATTCCTGGGGAAATAAAAGAAAAGATGAAAAAGATGGGAAAAGAAATAAAACAAACAAATCAACAAAAGCAAGCAAAGCAGGGATTTGAAAAAAAGAAAATTAAAACAATAACTTTTAAAAGATTTGCAGTTGCAGAAGATGGTGCAAAAATTCCGATTGTTTTGCGAGTTACGGTTGATGAAAAAGGAAATATATTAAAAGAAAGTGGGAATTAAAAAATTAGCAAAATGTTTAGCAAAATACTTAAATGGATGTGGGACAAATTATCTGAAGAAAAACATGACAGAATAAAGAAAATTCTTATAAATAGTGCAAGTTTTCGCAATTTGGTATCAATTTTGAGACCAAATATTGTAAAGGTTAAAGGAAATAAGATGTACATAGACACAAAAAGAAATCCCGCAATTGCACTTTATGACATTGGAGGATATGAAAACGCAGAGACAGAATTATTTGAAAGTCATATAAAAGAGGGAGATGTGGTTATGGATATTGGAGCAAACATTGGATATTACACTTTAGTTGCAGCAAAACTTGTTGGAGCAAATGGGAAGGTGTATGCTTTTGAACCAGAATCTATAAATTTTTCTTTTCTTAAAAAAAGTGTAGAAATAAATAATTATGAAAATGTTATTTGTGAAAAGAAAGCGGTTTCAAATGAAAACGGAAAATTAAAATTATTCTTGCATAAATTTCAAACTGGCGCTTATACACTAGTTGGGGGGGTGATAACTATGTTGAAGTTGAGACAGTTAAATTGGATGATTATTTTAAAGATAAAAATAGTAGAGTTGATGTAATAAAAATGGATATAGAAGGTGCAGAGGGATTGGCATTAAAAGGAATGGAAAAAATTTTAAATGAAAATAAAGATATAAAATTTTTTTCAGAAATTATACCTAAACAATTAGAAAAAACAGGAATTTCTGCAAAAGATTACCTAGATATACTTACAAACGCAGGTTTTAGTATATATGAGATTGTTGAAGAAAAAGACAAATCACACTTGAAATTAATACAACCTTCAGAATTTAGTGAATTCATACATTTGATTACCCTAAAGCCGCATCCACTAACAAATATATTTTGTAAACGAGAGGATAAAAATGTTACTTGAAATTTTATATATAATTTTTGGAATAAGTGTATTTGGATTATTCTGGACTTATGCTGGCTATCCGATATTTATTTGGTTTTTATCAAAAATAATAAAGAAAGAGCATAAATACGATGAAAATTATCAACCCAATGTTAGTATCATAATTCCTTGTTATAATGAAGAAAAGGTTATAGAAAAGAAATTAAAAAATACTTTAGAATTAAATTATCCTCCTGATAAAATGGAAATTTTGGTTATTGATGATGGCTCAAAGGATAAAACTCGTAAAATAGTTGAAAATTATGTAAAAGACAATAAAACAAAAAATATAAATTTACAAAGTATAGAAAGACAAGGAAAAAATGCAGTAATAAATAATGGTTTTAAGCATGCAAAAAATGAAATTGTTGTTATCTCTGATGCTAATGCTTTTCTCAACAAAAATGCATTGAAATATTGCTTGCGACATTTTTCAGATGAGGAAGTGGGTTGTGTTGGTGCAAGATATGTACATAAAAGTTATATTTCAACAGGCGAAAGTGCAGGAGTATCACTTTATAAAGATATTGAACATTTTTTTTATGAAAAAGAGAACCAGATTGGTTGTGCACACCATACTGAAGGGTGGTTACAAGCATTTAGAAAAAATCTTTTAAATACTGATGAAGAGAGACCATTATCTGCAGAGGATTGGGATATGACTTTGTCAGTTAAGAAAAAAAAATACAAAGTAATATATGAACCACAGGCAATATCTCAAAAATACGCTGTTTCATCCAGTGAAGATTTGTTTAATCAAAAAATAAGAACTGTTATAGGTACTATACAAATAATGGCAAAACATACTAATTTCTTGAATCCACTGAGGTGGGGCATATTTTCCATAATATTTTTTTCAAATAAACATACGCAAATAATGACGCCATTTTTTGTAATAGGAATATTTTTTTCATCACTTGGCATATTTTTTTTAAATTCTAATATTTTATTCTATTATTTTGTTATATTGCAACTTTTGGCGTTTTTTATTGGATTTTTAGCTGTAATTGCTTCAAGAATAAAAGAGATAACTATTCAGCCCCTTCCCGCACTAAAATTTTTTATGTTAATGCAAATAATTTGCTTAATTGCGTGGATAAAATACTTTATTGGTGATTGTGGTAACCAATGGAATACGATTTCAACCACAAGAAAAGCAATGGAAAATACTGATAACAAATAAATTGGAAATAAAAAATGAAAAATCAAAAAAACATAAAAGTTAGTATCGCGTATCCTCCAATAGAAACAACAAAGGGACACGCTAGCGTTAGCCAAAATAGGCAGTCACAATATTTCACTGAGTCTCAACCATTACAACCAATAGTCATGTCGTGTGGTGCTACAATGCTTCATAACAAAGGATATAAAATATGCTGGAATGATGGGATTTCGGAAGAACAAACCAAGGAAAATTTTGTGAAAATTATTATAGATGAAAATCCAGATTATATTGTTATTGAAGGGAAAACGCCTGTTATGAAAAAATTCTGGGAATTTACAAATGAAATAAAGGAAAAATTACCAGAAACAAAAGTAATATTTGTAGGTGACCATGTTACTGCACTTCCAGAGGAGACATTTGAAAAAAGCAAAACGGATTATGTATTAACAGGTGGAGATTATGACTTCTTATTGGTAAATTTAATAGGTCATATAATAGAATATGTTCCTTTAGAGCCGGGAATATGGTACCGGGATGGGGATAAAATTAAAAATACTGGGAATTTTAAATTAAATCATGATTTAAACACCCTTCCCTTAATAAATCAGGAATTAACTAAATGGAAACTATATGCTTATAAATGTTCGTTGTATAAAACAGGACCTGGTTTTTATTTAATGGCAGGAAGAGATTGCTGGTGGAATAAATGTACTTTCTGTTCATGGACAACTTTGTATCCATCTTACAGGAAACGATCGCCGGAAAGTGTGATTGATGAAATTGGACATCTTATTAACAACTATGGCGCAAAAGATATATTTGATGACACCGGGGCATTTCCAACAAGAGAATGGTTAAAAAAATTCTGCAATCTGATGATAGAAAGAGGTTATAATAAAAAAGTTGATGTGGGGTGCAATATGCGGGCTGGTTCAGGAACTTATGAGGATTATCTTTTAATGAAAAAAGCAGGATTCAGGACAATATTAATAGGATTAGAATCTGCAAACCAATCCACATTAGATAAGATAAATAAAGGACTTAAAATAGAAGAAATGTTGGACACATATAAAAAGATGTCAAAAGCAGGATTGGAAGTCCATGTTACTATTATGTTTGGTTATCCATGGGAAACATTTGAAGATGCTAAAAAAACATTGGAATTAGGAAAATATTTATTACGAAAAGATATTGTTTCAACAATGCAGGCTACAAATCTTGTTCCATATCCAGGTACACCTCTCTTTGAATATTGTAAACAAAATAATCTATTAAAAACACTTGATTGGGAAGATTATGATATGTCAAAATTGGTGATGAAGGCACCACTTTCTGACGAAGAGGTTGCAAAAATGGCACGGAGTTTATACAAAATGGCATTTAATCATGAATTGTTGTTTAGAAAGGTTCTAAAAATCAGGAGTATTAATGATATAAAATTTTATTTAAAATTAGGAAGGGAAGCATTCGGACGAATAAAAGATTTTGAAAAATGCGAAAAATGAATGAAAAAAAAACATTAGTCACTGGTGGAACAGGATTTATTGGAAGCCACTTGGTCGAAGAACTTATAAATAGAGGGGAAAATGTTAAATGTATAGTAAGAGAAGATTATTTTAAGGATAGAATATCTTCTTTAAAAGCATTGGGGGTAGAAATTGTTTATGGGGATATACTTAATAAAGAATCTATAAAAAACGCGATGAATAATGTTGAGACTGTTTATCATCTAGCAGCTATAGCAAGACCAATGTCTATCCTGGAAGAAGAATATTTTAAAGTGAATGTTACGGGAACGAGAAATATTTTAGATGTGTGTAATGATGCGGAAATCAAAAAAATCGTTTATACTTCGAGCATCTCAGCGGTTGGCCCAACACGCGATGGGAACCCTGTTGATGAAAATACTCTATGTGTGCCTATTGATACTTACGGAAGAAGTAAGCTGGAATCTGAGAATGTTGTTAGAGAATTTTTTGAAAAATATAAAATACCAATTGTTGTTGTAAGGTGCTGGCTAGGGTGTTCAATTTGTTAAAAAATCAATAAAAAAGTTCTTTCCATTTTTTTCTTATCCTTGTGATTTACATCTTAAATGATGCTTTTTTTGAATTTTCATTTCTATTGTTTTGAATTGATTTTCACTTT
>Ga0210040_10003181_pt1 | contig 22413 bp, 20 predicted proteins | sample CryGeyCG12114_NA_FD_185462 | JGI IMG/M metagenome (GOLD analysis project Ga0210040, IMG submission 185462) | Groundwater microbial communities from aquifer - Crystal Geyser CG19_WC_8/21/14_NA (SPAdes) (version 2) | ecosystem: Environmental > Aquatic > Deep subsurface > Groundwater | place: USA...
GTCAAAACCAGCGGTCGTGGCGACCTCGCCCCAGGCATCCACGTTCGGGCCTTCGACGCCCGGCTTGAGGCCCCAGGAATTCGCGAGGCCGTCGCCCAGGTTGGTCACGATGTCCTGGCCGATCATGCCGTCGGGCAGAACGAACTGGTCGAAGGCGCCGGTGTCGAGCGAGTTCTGGATGATGCCGCGGCCGCCCTGGTCGGTGTAGCCCGCGACCACCAGCACGTCCGAGCCCGACGCGGCGAGGGAGGCGACCTCGGCCGAGTAGTCGGCCTTGCCATCCTCGTGCGGGACGGTGATCGAGACGGTGCCGCCCGCCGCCGCGTAGGCCGCGGTGAAGGAGTCCGCGAGGCCCTTGCCGTAGTCGTTGTTGGTAAAGGTCAGCGCCACGTCGGTGACGCCCTTTTCGGTGAGGACCTCGGCCAAAATCTCGCCCTGGCGCGCGTCGGTGGGCGCCGTGCGGAAGAAGAGGTCGTTGTCCTCGGTCGTCGAGAGGCCGGGCGAGGTGGCGGAGGGCGAGATCATCCCGATGCCGTTCGGAACGGCGACGTTGGTCAGGACGGCGCCGGTCACGCCCGAGCAGTCGGCGCCCATGATGGCGTCCGCGCCGCCCGACACGAGGCCCTCGGCCGCGGCGGTCGCGGCGGCGGCGTCGATGCAGGTGGAGTCCACGCGCTCGGAGGTCACGGGACCGCCCACGAAGGTGCCGGCCTCGTTGACCTCGGCGATGGCGAGCTCGGCGCTGGCGGCCATGTTCGGCGTGATGGATTCGAGCGGGCCGGTAAAGCCCAGGATGATGCCGATCTGGGTGCCTTCGCCCGACGCAGCGGCGTCCGCTTCCTGAGCGGCGGCCGCACCCGCGACCAGAGCCATGGCCGAGGCGGCCAGCAGCAGATTCTTCATTATTGTCTCCCTGACAGGATTCTGAGTCCTGCGGGGCACGCTAGCCGCGCGGTCGGGCCTTGTGAAGCCGCCTTTCCGCACGGGGACGTGGGGTTAGATCGATAGGCGGGCGCCCTGCGTCCCCCTCTCGCGGTAGGGGGTCGTGCCGTAATGCGCGCGGTAGCACTTCGAGAAATGCGAGGGTGAGGCGAAGCCGCAGGCCAGCGCCACGTTGATGACACTCATGTCGGTCTGCATCAGGAGGTTGCGCGCCTTCTGGAGCCTGAGCTCCATGTAGTAGCGCTTGGGGCTCCGGTCGAGGTAGCGGCGGAAGAGGCGTTCGAGCTGGCGCGTGCTCAGGCCGACGTCGCGGGCCAGCGTCGCGGGGGAGATGGGCTCCTCGATCGACTGTTCCATGATCTGGATGACGCGGGACAGCTTGGGGTGCCGCACCCCGATCCGGGTGGGGATCGACAGGCGTTGCGTGTCCTGGTCGGTGCGGATCGAGGAATAGATGAGCTGGTCCGCGACGGCGTTCGCGAGCTCCTCGCCATGGTCGTCGGCGATGAGCTTGAGCATCAGGTCGATGGAGGCCGTGCCCCCGGCGGTGGTCAGGCGATTGCCGTCGATCACGAAGACCGACTTTGTCAGGATCACGTCCTCGAACTCCTCGCCGAAGGAGTCCTGGTTCTCCCAGTGGATGGTGGCCTTGCGCCCGTCGAGGAGCCCGGCCTTCGCGAGAGAGTGGGCCGCCGTGCAGAGGCCGCCTAGGACGACGCCGCGCCGAGCCTCGCGCCGCAGCCAGTTCAGCAGGGTCCGGGTCGTCGCGGCCTGCACGTCGAGCCCGCCGCAGACGAGGACCGTGTCGTCGCGGCTGAGCTCGGACAGGTCCATGTCGACCTTGAACGTGGTCCCGTTGGAGCAGGTGACGCTGTCGCCGCCTTCCCCCGCAAGGGTCCAGGCGTAGAGGGGGTGCCCGGCCATCCGGTTGGCGATCCGCAGGGGCTCCACCGCGCAGGCGAAGGACAGCATCGTGAAGTCCCTGAGGAGGACGAAGACGAAACGGCGGGTCTTCCCGGTGACGGGAACGAGGTCGATCTGCTGGGGCTGGACATTCATCGGGAGGGACCTGGGCGACGCCGCAATAGCGTCTGAATGCGACAATTCCAGTTTCCCCCAGTCGCCGCAAGATGGCTTGGAAGCGGCATCGCGTGTCGTGGATGCCAAGCCGCCGGAAGGGTCTCATGCCCAGATCCCGCATGGACATCTCGGGGGCGGAGGCTGTAAGCGCCCCCTAGGGAAGGTAGGAGCCTTCCGCGCGACCGAAGGGGGCCGACATGGGCGACTGGCAGAAGACCGATTGGCGGACGTTTCCGCGCGTGCAGATGCCCGACTATCCGGACCAGGCGCGCCTCCGCGGTGTCGAGGATCGGCTCGCCTCCTATCCGCCTCTCGTCTTCGCGGGCGAGGCCCGACGGCTGAAGGCGCTGCTGGGCCAGGTGTCGCGGGGCGAGGCCTTCCTCCTGCAGGGCGGCGACTGCGCCGAAAGCTTCGCCGAGTTCTCGGCCGACAACATCCGGGACACCTTCAAGGTGATCCTGCAGATGGCGATGGTCCTCACCTACGGCGCAAAGCTGCCGGTGGTGAAGGTCGGCCGCATGGCCGGCCAGTTCGCCAAGCCGCGCTCCTCCGGGATGGAGACGATCCAGGGGGTCGAGCTGCCCTCCTACAAGGGCGACATCATCAACGGCTTCGACTTCACGGCGGACGCGCGGGTGCCCGATCCGGACCGCATGCTGCAGGCCTACCTCCAGTCGGCGGCTTCCCTAAACCTGCTGCGCGCCTTCTCCACGGGGGGATACGCCGACGTCCACAAGGTCCACGCCTGGACGCTGGGCTTCACCGCGAGCCCCGAGGCCGAGAAGTACCGGGAGATGGCGAACCGCATCTCGGACACGCTCGACTTCATGGAAGCCGTGGGCATCCGCGACGAGGCGGCGCATGCCCTGCAGACCGTGGAGTTCTTCACCTCGCACGAGGCGCTTCTCCTTGAATACGAGGAGGCCCTGACGCGGGTCGATTCGACCACCGGCCAGTGGCTCGCGGGGTCGGGTCACATGATCTGGATCGGCGACCGCACGCGTCAGCCGGATGGGGCGCACGTCGACTACTGCCGCGGCGTGCAGAATCCGATCGGCCTGAAGTGCGGGCCCTCGATGACCACCGCCCACCTGAAGGCGCTGATGGCCAAGTTGAACCCGCGTAACGAGGCAGGACGGCTCACGCTCATCGCCCGCTTCGGGGCCGGGAACGTGGCCGAGCACCTGCCGCGCCTCGTGCGCGCGGTGCAGGAAGAGGGGGCGCAGGTCGCCTGGGTCTGCGATCCGATGCACGGGAACACGATCAAGTCGTCCTCGGGCTACAAGACGCGCCCCTTCGAGTCGGTCCTGCGCGAGGTGCGGGAGTTCTTCGCGGTCCACAACGCCGAGGGCACGATCCCCGGCGGCGTCCATTTCGAGATGACCGGCAAGGACGTGACCGAATGCACCGGCGGCGTTCGGGCCGTCACGGACGAGGATCTGTCGGACCGCTACCACACGGCCTGCGATCCGCGCCTGAACGCGAGCCAGGCGCTCGAGCTCGCCTTCCTCGTGGCCGAGGAGCTGTCGGCACGCCGTGCGGGGCTGGCGCGGGCCGAAGCGGTCTGAACTGGCCTTTCACCCGGAATGGCGAACGCCCGGCCCCGCGGTCGGGCGTTTCGCTGTCCGGGCCTCAGCCGAGGGTGTTGTCGACGACAAGGCGCAGATAGGGCCGCCGGGGCTCCTCGAGCCCCTTCGGTGGGCCTGAGGGGGAAGGTGCCCAGGCGGCCGAGGCCTGGGGCAGGATCTGGAATCGCGTGGGAGTCTCGGCGAGGTCGAACTTCACGATCGAGGCCCGCTTGGTTCCCTCCACCACGAAACCGCCCAGCGCCCGCGTCACGTGCCCGTCGCGATCGAGCATCGGCAGCAGGAGGAGCCGACCGGTCAGGGGAGTGCGGAACACGCCCTGCCGCGCCTCGGCGGACAGCTCCAGGATGGCGGGCGCATCGAAGCATCGCTCCAGCCAGCGGCGCAGGACGTCACGCGAGGCCGGGGTGAAGAACACCGAGAGCGGCAGCCCGCGCGCCTCGGTCCCCAGGAGGTTGGAGAGCGCGCGCCCGACGATCCGCAGACGCGCCACGCCCGGTGCCGCGCGCTCCAGGACGAAGGCATGGGGCAGGGCGCCCGCAATGCGGCTCGGGTCCAGGTCGGCGCGGTGGGGAAGCTGCGGTAAGCGCGACCTGAGCTCGCGCCAATGCGCCTCAAGCTCGGCCAGGGCAGGGCGGTCGGGGCGGCTGTGGCGGGCCAGCAGGGCGTGGACCGGTTCGCTTCCGGGATCGTTGCTGTCCCTGTCCTGTGCCATGCCGGCCTCCGTGTCGCTTGGGGTGTTGCGCGTAATTTGATGTAATCCTTTCGGCGGAAAAGTCCGTTAAGAAATTGATAAAGGGTTAACTCCTTGCCTTCAGGGTCTGCGCCGTGAAGGATGGGGGACCCTGGACCCGTGAGGACCGATGATCCGATCCATGACCGCCTTCGCAAGCCGTCGCGGCTCTCTTGGGGATCTCCAGTGGGAGTGGGACCTGCGCGGGGTCAACGGCCGCGGGCTGGAGCTTCGGCTGCGGCTCCCCGAGGGAATCGAGGGACTGGAGCCGGCCGTCCGCGCTGCGCTGTCGACGCGGCTGTCGCGCGGGAACGTGTCCCTGGCGCTGCGACTCTCGCATCCGGGAGGCGAGGGCGGATTCGCCGTCGACGAGGCGCAGCTCGACCAGGTGCTCCACGCGCTGGAGCATGTGCAGCAGCGCGCCTTCGCGCTGGGCGTCACCCTCGCGCAGGCGACGGCGGCCGATGTCCTGGGGCAGAGAGGGGTTGTGATCGCCGCACCCCAGGCCGAGGCAGACGAGACGCTCCTGCCCGCGCTGCTCTCGGATCTGGGCGGGCTCCTGGACGACTTCGTGGCCGCGCGCGAGGGCGAGGGGAGGGCCCTTGCCGCCGTGCTGCGCGACCAGATCGACAGGGTGGCCGCCCTGGCCGACGAGGCCGCCCAGGTGGCAACCGCGCGCCGCGAGGACGCCCGCGAGGCGCTGACCGGGGCGCTCCGCCGCGTGCTCCTCGACGTGCCGGAGGTCGAGGAGGCGCGAGTCGCCCAGGAGCTGGCGCTGATCGCCGTGAAGGCCGACGTGACCGAGGAGATCGACCGGCTGCGCGCCCATGTGGGCCAGGCGAGGGACCTGATCGCGGACGACAAGCCCGCCGGGCGCCGTCTCGACTTTCTCGCGCAGGAGTTCAACCGCGAGGCCAACACGCTGCTGAGCAAGGCGGGCTCGGCGTCGCTCTCTCGCCTTGGCCTTGACCTCAAGGCCGTCATCGACCAGATGCGCGAGCAGGTTCAGAACGTGGAGTAGGGGATGCCCGCCCAGGAACGTCCGACCCGGCGCGGCCTCCTCATCATCCTGTCCTCGCCCTCGGGCGCCGGCAAGACGACTCTGGCGCGGCGGCTGCTGGCAGTGGACCCGCAGGTGTCATTCTCCGTCTCCGCGACGACGCGACCGCCCCGGCCGGTCGAGGTGGACGGACGCGAGTACCATTTCGTCACGCGGACCGAATTCCTGACTATGGTGGACCGAGGTGAGCTCCTGGAGCATGCGGAGGTCTTCGGGAACCTCTATGGCTCGCCCCGCCGGCCCATCGAGAGGGCCATGGCCGAAGGACGCGACACGCTCTTCGACATCGACTGGCAGGGCGGGCAGCAGATCCGCAACTCGCCGCTCGGGCGCGAGGTCGTGTCCATCTTCATCCTGCCGCCCTCGATGGCTGAACTGGAGCGCCGCCTGCGCTCTCGCGGGCAGGACAGCGCCGAGGTCATTGCTGGGCGTATGGCGCGCAGCATGGCCGAGGTGAGCCACTGGGCCGAGTATGATTACGTGCTCGTGAACCGCGACCTCGACGCAACCGAGGCGCAGGTGCGCGAGATCGTAGAGGTGGAACGGCTGCGGCGGGATCGGCAACCGTGGCTCACCGACTTCGTTCGGGAACTGGGTCGCGAGTTCCAGGAGGGCGTCGGGTGATCTGGACTCTGGACGGGGAGGGGCCGGAGATCCATCCGACTGCGTGGATCGCGCCGGATGCGCAGGTGATCGGGCGGGTCCGGATCGGTCCCCGGGCCTCGGTCTGGTTCGGCGCCGTGCTGCGCGGCGATAACGAGTGGATCGAGGTGGACGAGGGCACCAACATCCAGGAGCTGAGCATGCTGCACACGGACTGGGACTTCCCGTTGAGGATCGGCGCGGGCTGCACCATCGGGCACAAGGCCATGGTCCACGGCTGCAGCATCGGCGACCACAGCCTGATCGGGATGTCGGCCACGCTCCTGAACGGCGCGTCCATCGGGCGCGAGTGCCTCGTCGGCGCCGGGGCACTCGTGACCGAAGGCAAGACCTTCGAGGACCGGAGCCTGATCGTGGGCGCCCCGGCCAAGACCGCCCGGAGCCTCGACGATGCTGCGGCGGAGCGGCTCCACAGGTCGGCCGAGCACTATGCCGAGAACGCGGCCCGCTTTGCCAAGGGGCTCAGCCCGGTTCCTCCGGGCCGTGGCTGACCACCACCAGATCGAAGTCGAGTTCCGGCGCGGCCGCGCGCACCTCGGACCTCACGAGGCCAGGACGGGGCAGGGGATGGCTCAACGCCCGGTATGGGCCCCGGTAGCCCAGCTGCGCGAGCCGCCGCGCGACGTCGATGGCGTCGAACCCTTCTCCGATCAGGGCCGAAACAACCATGTCGGGGCGTGCCGCGTGCAGGAGGTGCATGTCGAGCTCGCCGAAGCAGGCGAAGCGATAGCCCCGTTGGAGAAGGGCCGGATAGCGTCCAGCGTCGCCGGGTCGAGGATGGCCGATCACGAGAATCATGGCGCCGGGCCCGAGACCTCCGAGTATTTCTGGGGGAACGGAGGGCACTGGCACGACCACTTGCTGCAAGCACGACCAATCCACGGTCGCACTCGCCTTATAGTTGTGACCGATGATAGTCCAGCGTCGGAGCCGAGCAAGGCCGCGCGATCGGCACCGACGAGGATGTGGAGCCACTGTTGCCGATGCCGACGGACGCCCAGGCGCTGATCGCCGCCATGCCGGTCCCGGCCGTCCTGATCGGTCGGGACGAGCGCATCGAGGCCGCCAACCCCGCGGCGGCCCAGCTTTTTGGTCATGACGGGACGGGGCGGCACTACGTCACGGTGCTGCGCCAGCCCGCGACGCTGGATGTGGTGGAGGCGACCCTGCGCGACGGTCAGCCGCGCGAGGGCCGTTTTCTGGGCCGCGACGGTGCACGCGATACAACTTGGCGGGCGAGCGCGCGGGCGGCGGCGCTCGCTTCGGGCCAGCGGGTGCTCGTGACGTTCGAGGACGTGACGGCGCTTGAGGAAGCCGGGCAGATCCGCCGGGACTTCGTGGCCAACGTGAGCCACGAGCTGCGGACGCCACTGACGGCTCTCCTGGGATTCGTGGAGACGCTGCGCGGCCCGGCCCGGGACGACGTGGCGGCGAGGGACCGGTTCCTCGGGATCGTCTCGCGCGAGGCGCAACGGATGGCGCAACTCGTGGACGACCTCCTGTCTCTGAGCCGCGTCGAGGCCGAGGAGCGGCGGCGGCCCACCGAGCGCGTGGACCTGCGGGCGCTGGCCGCCTCCGTCGTCGCGGCCCTGGAGCCGGTGGCCGAGAGGTCCGGGGCGGAACTGCGGCTCGATCTGCCCGAGAATCCCGTGACGGTGCCCGGCGATCCGAGGCAGTTGCGGCAGGTGCTCATGAACCTGGCGGAGAACGCCATCAAGTATGGCGGCCAGGGCGGGCCCGTGGACATCGCCCTGAGCGAGCCCGCCGAGGAGTCCGCGCTGCGCAGGACGGGAGTGAGGCTCAGCGTGACCGACCATGGGCCCGGCATCGCGGCGCACCACATCCCGCGGCTGACGGAGCGGTTCTACCGCGTGGACGCGCACCGCTCGCGCGAGGTGGGCGGCACGGGGCTGGGGCTCGCCATTGTGAAACATATCGTCAACCGCCACCGGGGTCGCTTGCGGATCGAGAGCACGCCCGGGGAGGGAAGCCGGTTCACCGTCGTGCTCCCGGTGGAGTGACCTGGGTGGACAGATCCGTAAGTCGCATAATATATATTATGTCAAGTAAACACGTCCTGGACCTGCTCCCGATGCTGCTGGAAAGGCGTGGATCACCCGCTGCCGTTCGGCTAGCCTTGCTCCTGCGGGGCTCGTCCTCGCCGATCCTGCACAAAGGCTGGCGCCATGGGCGTTCTCCGGCGGAACAACGTGAAGGTTTCCGGCGATGGCACGCGGCCCATCGTGTTCGCCCACGGGTTCGGCTGCGACTACAACGCCTGGAACGCGATGGCCCCGGGCTTCGAGCGCGATCATCGGGTCGTGCTGTTCGACCATGTCGGTGCTGGCGGCTCGGACCTCTCGGCTTACGACTCCGGCAAGTACTCGATCTTCGACGGCTATGTGAACGACGCACTGGAGGTCATGACGGCGCTGGACCTCCGGGACGTCGTCTTTGTAGGCCACTCGGCGGCGGCGACGATCGGGATGCTGGCGGCCGGCATGGCGCCCGGGCTCTTCGCGGCGGTCGTGATGGTCTCACCCTCGCCCTGCTTCATCGATGACGGCGACTACCGCGGCGGCTTCTCGCGCGAGGACATCGAGGGGCTGATCGAGGTGCTCGACAGCAACTTCTTGGGCTGGTCACGGGCGACGGCCCCGGCGATCATGGGCACGCCGGACCGGCCCGAGCTGGGCGAACGTCTGACGGGCAGCTTCTGCCGCACCGATCCCGACATCGCGAGGGAGTTCGCCCGCGTCGTTTTCCTGTCCGATCATCGCGCCGACGTGCCCAGGTGCCGGACCCGGAGCCTCGTGCTCCAGACCCAGGCGGACATGATCGCGCCGGTCGAGGTCGGCCACTACCTGCACCTGCACCTTCCCGACAGCGAGCTCGTCGTCATGGAGGCGACGGGCCATTGCCCGCACATGAGTGCCCCCGAGGAGACAACCCGGGCAATCCGCAGCTTCCTCGCCCGATGACGGGGGCCCCGCTCCCCGACCCCCCACGGGAGACCATCGAGGAGCTCTATGACCACGCTCCCGTGGGCTACATTACGGTGCGCGCCGACGGCACCGTTGCACGGGTCAACAGAACCCTCGCGGAATGGCTGCGATTCGCGCCAGAGGGGCTGGTCGGCCAGCCGCTCCGGTCCGTCCTGACGCCCGGCGCCCGCATCTTCTTCGAGACGCACTGCGCGCCCATCCTTCAGGTCGAAGGCGTGCTCCGGCAGACCGCGCTTGACCTGCGGCGGGCTGACGGAACCCGCCTGCCTGCCTTGGTCGACTGGAAGCGCCTCGACGACGCTGACGGCCGGCTGCTCGGCCATCGCCTCATGGTCGTGGACAGCTCGGACCGCCGCGCCTACGAGCGCGAGCTGCTGGCCGAGCGCGAGCGTGCCCGACTGGCCGCCGCCGAGCTGGCCCGGCTTAACGCCGAGCTGGAGGCGCGTGTCGAAGCGCGGACCGCCGAGCTCGTGCAGCTCCAGAAGATCGAGACGCTGGGACAGCTGACGGGCGGGGTGGCCCATGATTTCAACAACCTGCTCACGCCCATCATGGCCTGCCTCGACATCCTGTCGCGCAAGGCCAAGCTCGACGACCGCAACGCGCGACTGGTGGAGGTCGCCGCCGAGGCTGCCGAGCGAGCGCGGCTCCTGGTGAGCCGCCTTCTCGCGTTCGCGCGTCGCCAGCGCCTTGAGGCGCGGCCCGTGGACCTGCCCGCGCTGATGGCGGAGATGCGCGACCTGGTGGCCCGGTCCGTCGGCCCGATGGTCCAGATTCGCATCGAGGTCGAGCCGGACCTGCCTCCGGCGCGCGTGGACCGTAATCAGCTTGAGCTCGCAGTCCTGAACCTCTGCGTCAACGCCCGGGACGCGATGGGTGGGGAGGGCCGGCTGACCTTCGGCCTGTTCCCGGCGCTGATCGGCGAAGGGCATCGCGCGCAACTGCTGCCCGGGACCTATGCCGCACTCGCCGTGACCGATACCGGCGCCGGCATGGACGAGGCGACCCTTCGGCATGCGACGGAGCCGTTCTTCACCACCAAGGGCCCCGGACGGGGCACAGGGCTGGGGCTGTCCATGGCCAAGGGACTGGCGCAGCAGAGCGGCGGCGAACTTATGGTGGACAGCCTCCCCGGCCAGGGGACCACGGTCACGATCCTCCTGCCCCGCGCCGAGGAGGTGCCTCGGCCGGCAGAGATCAGTGCCCCCGGCGATATCAGGGCGAGGCAGACACTGAGCGTCCTCCTCGTCGACGACGAGCCGCTGGTGCGCGCCTCCGTGGCGCGGATGCTGGTCGAGCTGGGGCACGAGGTCCACGAGGTCGCCTCCGGCCCCGAGGCGCTGGAGCTGCTGCGGGACCGGGTCCCGGACCTGATCGTGACCGACCATGCGATGCCCGGCATGACGGGGACGGTCCTCGCGGCCCTCGCGCAGGAAAGGTGGCCAGGGCTGCCGGTTCTCCTCCTGTCCGGCTACGCCGCGCTGGCGGGTATGGACGGAGGAGCCCTGCCCTGCCTTGCAAAGCCGTGCTCGCTCGCGCAACTTGCGGAAGCGCTCGACCGGGCGCTGGCGCCGGCGGCTTTCCCCGCGGTCAGCGCCGAGCGGGTGGGCCTTGGCGCCGCCAAAAATTGATGTTGGACGATTCGATAAAATAGTGTTGGTTCCGCAATTATGCATGACTTGGTTGTTCATCTGGATCGCGTGAACAGCGCGACCACCGTCGAAGGCCTTTGGCGGCTCCACCTCGACGCAATGGCGTCGTTCGGCTTTGACCGGCTGCTCTACGGCTACACCCGATACCGCAGCGGGCGCAGCCTCGGCGATCCGCAGGACCTGGTCGTCCTGACCAACCTGCCCGCCTCCTACATGCGGCCCTATGTCGAGGAAGGCCTCTACGCCAACGGCCCGATGGTCCGCTGGGCCCTCGAGAACGACGGCGCCTGCTCCTGGTCCTGGATCAACGAGATGCTGGAAAAAGGCGGGTTTTCCCCAGCGGAGATGAAGGCGTTGGAGTTCAATCGCAAGCTCGGCGTCACGGCCGGCTACACGATCAGCTTTCACTCGGTGTCGAAGCGCGCCAAGGGCGGAATCGGGCTCTGCGCCCGTCCGGACGTCACGCAGGCCGAGGTGGACGCGATCTGGGCGCAGCACGGTCCCACGATCACTGTCATGAACAACGTCTTCCACCTCAAGCTCCTCACCCTGCCCTGGAGCGGGTCGCGCACGCTCACGCAGCGACAGCGCGAGGTGCTGCAATGGGTCGGCGACGGCAAGACGGCGCAGGACATCGCGCTTCTGATGGGCCTCACTCCCGCGACGGTGGAGAAGCACCTGAGGCTCGCGCGCGAGGCGCTGGACGTGGAGACGACCGCCCAGGCCGTGCTCAAGGCGGCCTTCTACAACCAGATGTTCATGGCCGACGCCTGAACGGCGCGGGGTCGGGAATCCCCTACTCGCGACTCGGCTCCCGCTGCGTCAAAACGCCGCCATTGCAACGAACGGCGGGCCTTGGGCCAGGCGACCGGATCGGACGGAGCCCTGTTTTTTCGGGAGCGAACGGTTCGGAGGGGAATTGAGTCCCGATCAGGTGGGCGCGGCGGCAGCGTCGCGGCCCGGATGGCCCGCCCCGTCCCAGGGCGGGTCCGAGAGGCGGCACCGTGCCTTGTCCCGGCACGGTGCCGCATCCCTCATCAGGCGCCGGCGTTCATCTTGGCCACTTCGGCCGCGAAGTCCTCGGCCTGCTTCTCGATGCCCTCGCCAACGGCAAGGCGAACGAAGCCCGTCACGGTGACGCCCGCGTCCTTCGCGGCCTGCGCGACGGTCTGGTCCGGGTTCACGACGAAGGCCTGGCCCATCAGCGTCGACTCGGCCATGAACTTCTTCATCCGGCCTTCGAGCATCTTCTCGATCACGGCATCGGGCTTGCCCGATTCCTTGGCGATGTCGAACTGGACCTGACGCTCCTTGGCGACGAGAGCGGGATCGAGCGCGGCCTCGTCCAGAGCGGCAGGACCGGCGGCGGCGACGTGCATGGCGATCTGACGGCCGATGCCGTTGTCGGAGCCCGACAGGGCAACCAGCACGCCGATCTTGCCAAGGCCCTCGCCCGCAGCGTTGTGGACGTAGGACACGACCGTCTCGCCGTTGAGCGAGGCCATCCGGCGGATCGCCATGTTCTCGCCGATCTTGGCGATGGCTTCGCTGACGGCGGTCTCGGCAGTCCGGCCGCCCAGGTCGGTCGACTTGAGCGCTTCGACGTCGTCGGCCTTCAGCGCCGCGCGGGCGACGTCACGGACGAGGCCCTGGAACTCGGCGTTCTTGGCCACGAAGTCGGTCTCGGAGTTGACCTCGACGACGACCCCACGGCCCCCCTCGACGGCGACGCCCACGAGACCCTCGGCCGCGGTGCGGCCCGACTTCTTGGCGGCCTTGGCAAGGCCCTTGGTCCGCAGCCAGTCGACGGCCGCTTCCATGTCGCCGTTCGTCTCGGTCAGCGCCTTCTTGGCGTCCATCATGCCGGCGCCAGTGGATTCGCGCAGTTCCTTCACCATGCTCGCGGTGACAGTCATCTCTTCCTCCTTGAAACGGGTTCGGGCGGGTGATGCACCCGCCCGATGTCAGTGCTGCGACGGGCCGGTGCGGGCTCAGGCCGTCGCGGTGTCCTCGAGCGTTTCCTCGGCCAGGTGCTCCATGGCGCCGATGTCGACGCCAGCGTTGCCGAGTTGCGTGCTCATCCCTTCCAGGGCGGCGCGCGAGACGAGATCGCAGTAGAGCTGGATCGCGCGGGCCGCGTCGTCGTTGCCGGGGATCACGTAGTCCACGCCCTTGGGCGAGCAGTTGGTGTCCACGACCGCCACGACCGGGATGCCGAGCTTCTGGGCTTCCTGAATGGCCAGGTCTTCCTTGTTCACGTCGATGATGAACAGGAGGTCGGGGACGCCGCCCATCTCGCGGATGCCGCCGAGGGAGGCCTGAAGCTTGGCCTGCTCACGCTCGAGGCCCAGACGCTCCTTCTTGGTCAGCCCCTCGAAGCCGCGCTCCGACATCTCGTCGATCTGCTTGAGGCGGTTGATCGACTGCGAGACGGTCTGCCAGTTGGTGAGCGTGCCGCCCAGCCAGCGGTGGTTCATGTAGAACTGCGCCGACTTCTCGGCGGCGTCCGCGACGGCCTTGGAGGCCTGGCGCTTGGTCCCGACGAAAAGGATGCGGCCGCCGCGGGCGACGGTGTCGCGCACGACGCGCAGCGCTTCTTCCAGCATGGGCGCGGTCTGCGTCAGATCGACGATGTGGATGCCGTTACGCGACCCGTAGATGAACGGGGCCATGCGCGGGTTCCAGCGCGCGGTCTGGTGGCCGAAGTGCACGCCCGCTTCGAGAAGCTGGCGCATGGAAAACTCGGGGAGAGCCATGGTCGTGTCCTTTCCGGTTTAAGCCCTCGGCGGAGGATCAGGGTTTCCCCCAACCGGTGGACGCGCAGGGATGTCTCCCCCGAACGCCCGCCTCCGCCTGTGAAGTGCCGCGCACCTAGCCACAAAGCGCCGCGCTTGCAAGGGCCAGGGGCAAATCGCGCCGGAGGACCTTGCGCCGGACCGGACCCCTTTGCCATCACGGGCGCATGACCCCTGCCCCCGACATCCTCTGCATCGGCTCCTGCCTGTGGGACATCATCGGGCGCACCCCGTCCCATATGCGGCTGGGCAGCGACGTGCCGGGGCGCATCACGCGGGTGCCGGGCGGGGTCGCCCTGAACATCGCGATGACACTGCGCCGCTTCGGGCTTCGCCCGGCGATCCTGACCGCCATCGGCCGCGACCCCGAGGGGGACCAGTTGGCCGATGAATGCGCTCGCCTGGGCATCCTCACCGATTTCGCCTATCGATCCGAGGACTTGCCGACCGATCGCTATATGGCGGTCGAAGGAGCGAACGGCTTGGTGGCCGCCATTGCCGATGCGCATTCCCTAGAGGCCGCAGGCGACAAGATCCTGCGCCCGCTGGAGGACGGTCGGCTCGGTTCCCCCGACCTGCCCTGGTCGGGCCCGGTGGCGCTCGACGGGAACCTGACGACGGATCTTCTCGCCCGAATCGCGACTTCGCCGTTGTTCCTGAAGTCCGACCTGAGGATCGCCCCCGCAAGCCCCGGCAAGGCCGAGCGTCTCCTGCCGCTCATGGGCCATCCCGGGGCCACGGTCTACGTGAACCTGGAAGAGGCGCGCATCCTCGGGCACCGTGACTTCGCAAGCTCCGGCGAGGCTGCGCTGGCTCTCGTTACCCAAGGCGCGCGCCGCGTGCTCGTCACCGACGGCGGCAGCTCAGCCTCAGTTGCCGATGCGTCAGGCGTCCTCACCCAGGTCCCGCCCGAAGTGCCGGTGACGCGTGTCACCGGCGCGGGCGATACCTTCCTCGCGGCTCACATCGTGGCCGAGCGTGACGGCGCAGGGCCCGAGGAAGCCCTCACGCGCGCGCTCCGGGCTGCTGCCCTTTATGTCTCGGGAGACACACCCTCATGATACCCATGGAGTTCTCGGCCGAAGTTGAACGCGCACGCCACGAGGGCCGCCCCCTCGTGGCGCTCGAATCCACGATCATCACCCACGGCATGCCTTGGCCCCGCAATGTCGAGACCGCGCAGCGCGTCGAAGCTGAGGTTCGCGCACAAGGCGCCGTACCAGCGACCATCGCCGTATTGGATGGCGTGCTGCGCATCGGGCTGTCCGATGAGGAGCTCTCGGCCTTGGGCCAGGCCAAGAACGTGGCCAAGCTCTCCCGCGCCGACTTTGCCGCGTGCCTTGCCCGTAAGGGAACCGGTTCGACTACGGTAGCCGCCACCATGATCGGTGCGCGGCTGGGCGGCATCGAAGTCTTCGCGACGGGCGGCATCGGCGGCGTCCATCGGGGGGCGGAGCGCTCCTTCGACGTCTCCGCGGACCTGCAGGAGCTCTCCCAGACCGCCGTGACCGTCGTGGCGGCCGGAGCCAAGGCCATCCTCGATCTGCCCAAGACCCTCGAAGTTCTGGAGACGTTGGGCGTTCCCGTCATTGCCGTGGGCCAGGACGAACTTCCGGCCTTCTGGTCCCGCTCCTCCGGCCTCCGGGCGCCGCTGCGCATGGACGACCCCGCCCTGATCGCCGCGTCCCATCGGATGCGGGCGGCCCTGGGCCTGCCCGGCGGGCAACTCGTCGCCAACCCGATCCCGGAAGGCGACGAGATCCCCGCGGCCACGCTGGCCCCCTTCATCGAGGCCGCCTTGGCCGAGGCCGAGTCGCAAGGGATCGCCGCAAAGGCGGTGACCCCCTTCCTGCTGTCGCGGATCTTCGAGCTGACCGGGGGCCAGAGCCTGGAGGCCAACATCGCGCTGGTCCTCAACAACGCCCGCCTCGCGGCGAGGATCGCTGCGGAACTGGGCGAACGGTCCGCCTGACGCGCCCATCGCGGGACCATCGCCCGCTCGTTGTTGCAGGGGTCCCCACGGGTGGCCTAGAACCCCTGCGACACCCGTCAGAGGTCCTTTGCCCATGCGCCGCCCCTTGCCCCCTCCCAAGCAGCGCCACTGGCTGGTGACGCGCATCCTGGGGGCGCTCCGCAACAACTTCTTCGCGGGCGTGGTGGTGATCGCTCCCATCGGTCTCACGGTCTGGCTGATCTGGACGGCGGTGGGCTGGGTCGACAGCGTCGTCATGCCCTTCGTGCCGAACTACTGGCACCCCGAATCCGTCGTGAACCGCTGGGTCGGCCACGAGAGGGGCAGCCCCGACTGGATCGAGGTCAACGTCCGCGGCGTGGGCGTAGTCTTCTTCCTGATCTTCACCTTCCTCATCGGCTGGATCGCCAAGGGCCTGATCGGCCGCTCCCTCCTGCGGACGGGCGAGGACCTCGTGGGCCGGGTGCCGGTGATCCGGTCGATCTACAACGCCGTGAAGCAGATCTCGGAGACGGTCTTCAACTCCACTGACGCGCGATTCGAGCGGGCCTGTCTCGTGGAGTTCCCGCGCAAGGGAATGTGGTCGCTTGCCTTCATCTCCGCCCAGCCCCGGGGCGAAGTGCGCCACAAGCTCCAGGCCGACGACGAGGAGATCGTGGGGCTGTTCCGGCCCATCACGCCCAACGCGACGACGGGCTACCTCCTCTTCGTGCGCCGCTCCGAGATCATCGAACTGGACATGTCGCTGGAAGACGCGGCCAAGCTCGTGATCTCGGCGGGCCTGGTCTATCCGGGCGAGACGCCGCCGGCCTTCGACGCCGAGGCGACCACGCTCGTCCCGCCAGCCTGATTGTTGGGGCGCTCAGAGGCTCCCCCATCGGTCACTTGCTGGTCCTAGCCCTCGGAGCGCCCGCAACGCGGCCCCTGCGGGGCTAGAGAGCCGTCCAGCCCCCGTCGACGCTGATCGTCGTCCCCGTGATCTGCGCCGCCGCCTCCGAGCAGAGGAACACCGTCGTTCCCCCGATCTGCTCGACCGTGGCGAACTGCCGCGAGGGCTGGCGTTCCAGCATCACGTCGCGGATCACCGTCTTGCGGTCCATGCCATGCGCCTTCATCTGGTCCGGGATCTGCGCCTCCACTAGCGGCGTCAGGACGTAGCCCGGACAGATCGCGTTCGCGGTGATTCCCTGCCCCGCAGTCTCCAGTGCCGCGGTCTTGGTCAGCCCCACGAGACCGTGCTTCGCGGCGATGTAGGCCGACTTGTAGGGCGACGCGGTGAGCCCATGCGCAGAGGCGATGTTGACCACTCGCCCCCAGCCCTTCTCCCTCATCCGCGGCAGCGCGGCGGCGGTGGTATGGAAGGCGGAGCTCAGGTTGATCGCAAGGATCGTGTCCCATCGCTCGACGGGAAAGCTTTCCAGCGGCGCGACGTGCTGCACGCCCGCGTTGTTCACGAGGATGTCGCAGCCGCCCGCCTGGGCGACCAGCGCGCGGCACTCCTCCCCTCTGGACATGTTGGCGCGCACATAGGTGGCGCGGACCGCGAAATCCCGCCCGATGCCTAGCGCCAGCTCATGGTCGGAGTCGTTGTCCGTGAAGGAGTTGAGGACCACATCGGCCCCCGCACCGGCCAGCGCCCGGGCGATGCCCAGCCCGATCCCGGACGTCGATCCGGTGACGATGGCCGTCCGGCCGGACAATGGGCGGGGGGTCTCCATGGCGACGTTCCTTCATGTTGCGGTGCAGCATCATAAGCGCGGAGCACCGGTCGGCAATGGGCGGACGCCTGCCATTTGACAAGCTCGTGTTCGGCGGTTTTTGGCCGCTAGGCGCCTGAGGCGCAGGCTCAAGCAGCCGACCCAAGCTGTTGCGCCTGTGGATAAACATTGACGCACCTCTAGCGTCACCGACTCACTCCCAAGCGATTCGCTGGGTCCGACGCAAATCGCAGCGGGCGCAACAGTAGCGCTCGCAAGGCTCCCTTTTTTCAGGAACCCGCGAGAATCCTAAGAAATCAGATGAAGTTGTCTCGCAGGACGGTCAGAGAACAAAAAAACGCCCGCCAAAGGGCGGGCGTCAAGTTGTTGAGGCAGGTTTCATACAGGCAAGAAACCTATCGAGCAGTGACCTCTTTATAGGCGTTCTTCGCAGACCGCGCCAGCCATAAGTTTGATTTCGGTAGGTTGGCCGCGTAACCTCGCCGAACACCCGAACGAGGCACCAGGGAGAGCAGACACCATGATGCACGGATATCTCGCCCGGCTCAGGCTGGGGGGCGTGGCCCTCCTCTTGGCTGGCGCGGCCTGGGCGGAACCCATGCATGGCATCGCCATGTATGGCGAACCTGCCCTGCCGCCAGACTTCGACCACCTCCCCTACGTGAACCTAGACGCCCCCGACGGCGGCACCGTCATCACGGTGGAGATTGGCAGCTTCGACAGCCTTAATCCTTACATCCGCAGGGGTTCCGCCCCCTTCCGGCTCTCGCCCCTCATCAGCGAGACCCTGATGGGCCGCTCGCTCGACGAGCCCTTCACCCTCTACGGCCTCCTCGCCGAGTCGGTCGAGACCGCGCCCGACCGCTCCTGGGTGGAGTTCACGCTCCGCCCGGAGGCCCGCTTCTCGGACGGCTCGCCGGTCACCGTCGAGGACGTGATCTGGTCCTATGAGACGCTGGGCACCAAGGGTCATCCCCGCTACGCGACCTTCTGGTCGAAGGTCCAGTCGATCGAGCCCATTGGAGAGCGCGGCGTCCGTATCACCTTCAACACCCCTGACCGCGAGCTCGCCATGCTGGCCGGCCTGCGTCCGATCCTGAAGAAGGCCCAATGGGAGGGGATCGACTTCGAGAACGCCGACGGCCTCGACATGGTCCCCATCACCTCCGGCCCCTACGTGGTGGACAGCGTGGATGCGGGCAGGTCGGTCACGCTGAAGCGCGATCCCGACTACTGGGGCGCCGACATCCCCTTCCGCCGGGGAACCGCCAACATCGACACGGTCCGCGTCGAGTTCTTCGGCGACGAGACCGCCGCTTTCGAGGCCTTCCGCGCCGGGGAGGTGAACCTCTGGCGCGAGACCAACGTCGCCAAGTGGGAGAGCGAGTACGACTTCCCCGCCGTCCAGGAAGGCGATGTTACCCTGTCGGTGATCCCGCACAGCCGTCCCTCCGGCATGACCGGCCTCGTGATGAACACGCGCAGCCCTCTCTTCGAAGACTGGCAGGTGCGCGAGGCCATGCTGCAGGTCTTCAACTTCGAGTTCATCAACGAGGCGATGACCGGAGGCGAGAGCGACCGCATCACCTCCTATTTTTCGAACTCCCCCCTCGCGATGACCTCCGGTCCCGCCGAAGGTCGCGTGGCGGAGCTGCTGGAGCCCTATAGCGACTCCCTGCTGCCCGGTGCTCTGGAAGGCTATGCCCTGCCCGAGAGCGATGGGTCGGAGCGGAACCGGCGCAACGTCTCGGCTGCCCTCGACCTCCTTGCGGAGGCGGGCTGGACGGTCGGCTCGGACGGGGTCCTGCGCAACGAGGCGGGCGAACCCTTCGCCTTCGAGGTGCTCCTCCAGAACGGTGGCTCCGAGGTGGCGAGCATCGTGGACATCTACGTCCAGTCGCTCCAGCGGCTCGGGATGCAGGTCACCGTGAACTCGGTGGACGCGGCCCAGTACAAGGAGCGGACGGACTCCTACGACTTCGACATGACCTACTTCCGCCGCGACCTCTCCCTGTCGCCCGGCAACGAGCAGACGCTCTACTGGGGCTCGGGCATGAGGGACGAGCCCGGCGGGCGGAACCTGATGGGCGTCGCCTCGCCGGCCATCGACGGCCTCATCCAGGGCCTGCTCACGACGGAGTCGAGCGAGGACTTCACGGCCACGGTCCAGGCGCTCGACCGCGTGCTGACCACGGGGCGTTACGTGATCCCCTTCTACCAATGGAACGTGGCGCGCATCGCCCATTCAAGCGACCTCCACTATCCCGAGACGCTCCCCATCATGGGCGACTGGCCCGGATGGGAGCCGGACGTCTGGTGGTGGGAGGAAGCCCAGTGAGGGGCGCCGCGCTCTTGGCTTTGCTGGCCACCCTCGCGGGATGCGGGCCGCTGGAACTGGCCGGCGACGCCGTTGTCGGAACCACACAGGTGGCGGTCGGCGCCGCGGACCTAGCGCTCTAGGAGCAGGAGCGGACATACGAGCACGGGGCGCTTGCGGGCGCCCCGCGACCTCGGCCAGGGGCGATCCCCCCTAGGCCAGCGACGTAACCCAGAGGATCGTCGCGTCGTCCTGGCTGGTCGAGACCACGTTGTGCCCCATGGCGGCGTCGTAGTAGGCGCTGTCTCCGCGCCTCATCTCCACCGGCTCGTAGAACTCCGTGTAGAGGCGGATCGCCCCGGTGAGCACGTAGAGGAACTCCTCCCCCTCGTGCCGCACCCAGCCGCCGAACTCCTCGAGCTTCCGCGCCCGCACGCGCGTCCGGTAGGGGAGCATCTGCTTGCGGCTGAGGCTCTCGGCCAGAAGCTCGTGCTCGTAGGTCGTCGTCAGCTGCCCGGCGCCTTCGCCCGACTTCGTCACCGCCATGCGGCCGTTCACCTGCGCGGTGGGCCTGGGCGTGAAGAGCTGCGGCACCGAGATCCCCAGCCCCACGGCGAGCTTCTTGAGCGCGTCGTAGGTCGGCGACATCTGCCCGTTCTCGATCTTGGACAGGGTCGACCGCGCAAGGCCCGCCTGCGCCGCCGCTTGCTCCAGCGTCCAGTCCCTCTCGCGCCGAAGCTCCCGCACTCGTACGCCTAGGTCCAGGGGCGGGACGTGGTCGGTAGATCCGCTGGCGCGGGCGATGCGGAGCAAGGTCTTCGGATCGTTCCCGGCCATGGGCGGCAGATACACGACAGGGTCCGGTTCGCGCAACGGCAGGCACGGAGGCGCAAGGGCTTCGTTTAATCGATGAACCATGGTCCCCTGGTCAATCATGCCCGCTCGAGAAGCGGCTCACTATTTCTTTCATGCGACGAATAAATGCGTTAAGTGGTCAACCTTCCACACCGGTGACGACGGCCGTGACGCTCCTGTTCCCGCGCTGGATGCTGACCAGTTCCCCTCCCGTCGACACCAGGGAGGCGGCTTGGCCCGAACGCAACGCCTCTTGCAGAACGAGCACCGATCCGGGAGCCAAGACGTCGTCCGGGCGCCAGAGTCGCGGCGCCAAGTCCGGTGCATGGAAGGCAAGGTTCCCTGCCACCCATTGGCTCTCCACCTCCAGCGGCCTCTCCCCCGCGCCCCGGGCCCGGAGACGTTCGATCAGCGGTCCGAAGTCAGCGCTTCGATAGCCGGGATCGATCAGGCTCGCATAGGGCAGCAGCGGCACGACGACCAGCCACAGACCCGCGACTGTGCCGACCAAGGCTCGCCGGCCACGTGCATCCAGCCCCGGCCAAAGCCAGAGGATTCCGGCCGGCGCTATGACCCAGGCCATGGGCAGGAGCCAGCGCTCCGCGACCTCCGTCGCTCCCGAAGCCAGCAGTCCCACCCAGAGGACGGCCATCGCCATGCCGCCCGCCGTCGCCAGCAGCCGCGCGACAGGCGGCCATGTGCCCCCTCCTCGCCGGTTCAAGGCGAACCCGCCCATCACGAGGAGCGCCAGCCCGAGAAAGGACAGCGCGGCCATGAGGAGGTCCCCCGTCCCCACGAGCCGCGCCGCGAGCCCGCCGGGCGCCATCTCCAGCTTCCGGACGCTCCCCGTCGAGAGGTCCGGGTTCCGGACCATCCAGAGCCCGACTGGCGCGACCACCACCGCCGTCACCCCCAACGTCGCCAGCAGCCGCAGCGGTCGAAGGCGCCCGCGGCATTCCGGAAGCAGCACCGCAGCCGAGAGCAGCCCCAGCGGCCAGAGCGCGAAATTGAACTTGGAGAGCATCCCAAGCCCGAGAGCCGCGCCCAGCAGCAGATGGTCCCGCCATCGTCCGGTCCCGAGGGCCCGGACGAACAGTCCCGCGGCAACCACCGCCATGAGCAGAACCAGCATCGAATGTGTGAGCGCCCTCTGCCCCTCCCACACCACCTGAGGCAGGAGAGAGAGCGACAAGGCCGCGACAGCCGCCGGCATCGCCCCCGCCTCACCCCGCAGCAGCCCGAAGAGCCCAAGCACCGTCACTGCCAGGATCAGCGCCTTGAGGAGCGCCAGCGCGAACAGCTCGGGACCGAAGATCCGGAACAGCCCCCATTGCAGCCAGAAATACAGCGGCGGCTGCGGCCCGTAGCCCCAGGCAAGGTGGCGCGACTGATAGAACGCCTCCGCCTCGTCCAGTTCGAGGGAGGGTCCGGTCCACAGCCGCACCAGGACCTGCAGGCAGACATAGGCCAGGACGGCCAGGACGAAGCGTGCCTCGAAGCTCTTCGGCACCCCTGCCCCCGTTGCCACCCAGTCGGCCCGGGGGCTAGCACGTCACGGCGTGGTCGGGCAATTCTAGCCCTTGCGGCCCCCGGCCTTCGCGGCCTTGGGCGCCGGGGCGGCTTCCGCCTCGGCCGGCTCCCTGGCCTTCTTCGGCGCGGCCTCGGCCACCTTCTCGGCCAGGTCCTTCACGATGGCGAAGGCCCCTTTGATGCGGTCAGCCTCGCTTGGCCAGTCCCGCAGGACCACGAGCTTGTTGTCCTTGATCCGCGCCTGCCCCTGCTGCGTCTGGATGTACTCCACAAGCCCGCCGGGCGAGGCGAAGCGGTCGTTGTGGAACTGGAGCGTCGCCCCCTTGGGCCCCGCATCCAGCCGCCCCACCCCGGCCCGGCGCGCCATGGCCTTGATCCGCACCACGAGCAGCAGCGTATTCACTTCCCGGGGGAGTGTGCCGAACCGGTCGATCAGCTCCGCTGCAAAGCCCTCCAGCTCCACCTTGGTGGAGAGCGCCGATAGCCGCCGGTAGAGGCCCAGCCG
>Ga0210040_10003182_pt1 | contig 22412 bp, 23 predicted proteins | sample CryGeyCG12114_NA_FD_185462 | JGI IMG/M metagenome (GOLD analysis project Ga0210040, IMG submission 185462) | Groundwater microbial communities from aquifer - Crystal Geyser CG19_WC_8/21/14_NA (SPAdes) (version 2) | ecosystem: Environmental > Aquatic > Deep subsurface > Groundwater | place: USA...
TCGCGCACCCCGACAGCGACCCCACCATCGAGGTGCAGGAGCTGCTGGCACGCGCCGACGTGGGCCTGTACCGGGCGAAGGGCGAAGGCCGCAACCAGGTACGGCTCACGACCCGCCCCGACCGCCGGACGGGCTCGCTCGGCGTCTGAGCCGCACAGCGGCCCGCGTGCGCAGCCCCGAGCGGATCGTCGGTGGTCGCACCGGCAACGTCCCGTGCGTCGAGCGCAGAGCCGGAACGGCCCCGTGCTCGACCACCGGACTCCGCCGTCCTCGTCGCACCCATTCGCGCCGCTGCACCCTTCGCACAGCCGAGCCAACATCGAAGTGCGCCGACGCGACGTGTCAATGTTGTGATCATGTGCATTTGTGTCACCGCTAAGGCCGCGGAATGGTGACCACTTTGTCGCTGTCGGTCACAAAACACTTTCTGCGCACAGCCTTGGCACATCGGGGTTACGTTGGCGTCCCCGGCCGGGGGGACGAACCAAAGGAATCAACTTGATGACTGCCTCGCGCCGCACCGTCGCGGCGTTCGCTGCCGCAGCCGCCCTGCTGCCCACCCCCGCTCTGGCCCAGACCGCACCGGACGCCACTGCGTCGCCGACCGCCACGACCGAGCCGACCGCCACCCCGACTGCCACGGCGACGCCGACCACACCTCCCCCGACGACTGCACCGCCCACAGCAACCCCCACGGCCACTGACGAGCCGGCCCCGATCGCCCCCGACATCGCTGTTGAAGTGAAGATCCTCGACTACGGCCAGGAGACCCAGCTGGCGGTCTTCGGCGAGGTCGGCGCTCGGGTCCAGCTGTACGGCAACGGCCGGGTCATTCGAGAGGACACGATCCAGGAGTACGACGACGAGAGCGGGATCTTCGTCTGGGATCTGCAGCCCGGTCAGACCACCACCTTCTTCGCACTCGTCGACGGTGTCCGGACCACGTCGATCACCGTCCCGGTCCGCCGCACGGTCACGATCGGCATCCGCCAGGCCTCCGGGATCTACACCTTCACAGGCACCATCGCCCGGCCCGAGGCCGGCGTGCAGGTGACGGTGGCCCGGCTCGACGCCGGCACCAAGCGCGTGACGGGTGTCGCCTCGGCGCGCACCGACGCGTCCGGGCGCTACACGATCCGCACCGGCCTGCCGGTCGGCCAGGCGGGCTACTACGCGCTCACCGAGGCACGGTCCGGCCTGGACGCCGGACGGAGCCGGCTGTACGGCCTCATCGTGCCGTCGCGACCGGTCGTGACGAGTCCGCAGACGCCGGCTCTGACCGCCGCGTCGGTGACGGTGGGCGTCCGCTCCGCCGGCCAGAGCAAGTACGTCATCTCGGGCCGGCTGACGCCGGGTCGCAGCGTTCCGGTCACGCTGGCTGAGGTGCGTGACGGACGTCTGGTCGGCGTGGCCGGCGGACGCACCAGCGCGAACGGCAGCTACAGCTTCACCGTGACGTTGAACCAGGCGGCCAACCAGACAACTCGCACCTTCCAGGTGCTCACCGCTGCTGGGCAGGGGCTGCGGGCCGCGACCAGCCGGCCCTACGGCCTGGTCATCCCTGCTCGCCCGGTGGTCGTCACACCCGCGGCCGAGAGCGTCAGCCAGCGGAACGCGCGACTGAAGGGCGCGTCGTACCTGAAGTACAGCTCCTTCTCGCGCTCGGGCCTCATCCGACAGCTCCAGTACGAAGGCTTCTCCACGGCGGACGCGACCTACGGCACCGACGTGCAGCGGGCCAACTGGAGCGCACAGGCGGCGCTCAAGGCCGCGTCGTACCTGAAGTACTCATCGTTCTCGCGCGAGGGCCTGCTCCGGCAGCTGGAGTACGAGGGCTTCACCGCGGCCGAGGCCGAGTACGGCGTGAGCCAGGTCGGCTACTAGACCCGTCGGTAGCGCACCCAGCGCGAGCAGCGGCGGCACCTGTAGGCACAGGTGCCGCCGCTGCTGTACACCGCTGCGGACGCGTGCTCGGGCGGTGGAGACGCGGGTGTAGACGCCGGACAGCACAGGATTGAGGTCCTGCGGCTCCTCACTGGCCAGGACGTTGCGGCGACGTCGGGGCTTGGTGGACCGGCGGAGCCGAGGGGACGGTGGACGGGAGGTCGGTACTCATGCTCATGTCATCGACCCAACGGGCCTGAGTATCGGAAAGTGTTGGTATGGCTCGACGTTCGTCGACCCGACGTGCGCAAGGCGGACTAGCGCCGGACCCGCGCCGCCGTCAGCACCAGCGGGAACGCCGTCGCACCGGCCGCTGCGCCGGCGAACAGCTCGTCCCCGACGAAGGGGACGAAGACCGTCGTCACGAACAGCCCGCCCAGGACGACGACCTGGACGCCGGCACGGACGAGCGGCCGGCGCAGGACGAAGCCCGTCGTCGCAGGGCTGTCGTCCGGTCCGAGCTTCGCGTCGATCCGCTCGCTGAGCCGTCGCGTCCGCCCCGCGACCGCGACCCCTGCGCCGGCGCCGGCCACGCCGCCGATCGCGGTCGCCGTCTGCTCCCAGCCACCCAGCACCGCCAGCACGACGGCGAAGAAGGCCATCAGCAGCAGCCGCTCGGCGCGCGTCATGCCGGCCCCACCAGGCCGGCGACGATCTGCGCCGACAGCGTGACGAGCGGCAGCCCGCCGCCCGGGTGCGACGAGCCGCCGACCAGGAACAGCCCGGGCACCGGCGAGCGGTTGGCCGGGCGCAGGAACGCCGCGCTCGCGCCGTTCGACGACGTGCCGTAGATGGCGCCGCCGACGGCGCCGGTGCGCTCCTCGAGGTCGGCGGGCGACAGCACCTGCGACCAGCGGACGCGGTCGCGCACCGGCAGTCCGCGGGCGGCGAGCAGGTCGAGCAGCGACTCGGCGTACGACTCGGCCCGGCCGGGTGCGCGCCAGTCCACCGCGCCGCGGCCCGACCCGTGACGGGGTGCGTTCACCAGGACGAACCACGCCTCGTAGCCGTCGGGGCGCACGGCTGGGTCGTCGGGCGCGCTGATGTACAGCGTCGGGTCCTCGACCGGTCGGGCCGGGTCGCCGAAGACCGCGTCGAACTCGGCGTCGTAGTCGGCGGGGAACAGCACGTTGTGGTGGGCGAGCCCGGGAGTGCGGCCCTCGACGGCGAGCAGCAGCACGAAGCCGGACAGCGAGGGCGTGGCCCGAGCCAGCCGCCGGGCAGCGGCCGGTGCGTCGACGAGCGAGCCGTAGACCGTGGCCGCGTCGGTGTTGGCCACCACCACGTCGGCGGGCAGGTGCTCGCCGCCCTCGAGGTCCACGCCCGACACCCGCCCCGCCCCGGTCGTCACGCGCACCACCCGGGCACCGTGCCGCAGGACCGCCCCGCGCTCCAGCGCCCGGTCGCGCACGGCGAGGCCGAGGCGGTGCAGGCCGCCGCGGACGTACCAGCCGCCGAAGGCCTGCTCGGCGTACGGCACGGCGGCCAGGGCGGCGGGGGCGCGCCGCGGGTCGGAGCCGGTGTAGGTGGCGTAGCGGTCGAGGAACATCCGCAGGCGCGGGTCGCGCAGGTGGCGTCGGCCGAGCGCCCGCAGCGACCGGCCCGGTGCGATGGCGGCGATGTCGCCCGGCCGTCGCAGCGCCAGCGAGGCGATGGTGGCCGGGCCGTGCAGCGCCGACTCGAGGAACGGCTCGCGGCTCGCCTCCCACACCCGCTCGGCGCGGGCGGTGAACGCCCGCCAGTCGTCGCCGTCGCCCGGCTGCAGGACCTCCAGCGCGTCGCACAGCGCGTCGAGCCCCCTCGCCGCGTCGAAGCCCGAGCCGTCGGCGAACCGGTAGCGCGCGACCGGGTCGAGCGGCACCAGCTCCAGCTCGTCGGGCCAGCCGCCGGTGTCGCGGAACAGGTCCTCGAACACCTCGGGCAGCGTCACGAGCGACGGGCCGGTGTCGAAGCGGAACTCGCCGATGTGCGGGATGTCGGCGACGACCAGCCCGAGCTTGCCGCCGATGTCCTCGCTCGCCTCGCAGACGGTGACCTGGTGACCCAACGCGGCCAGCCGGGCCGCCGCGGCGAGCCCACCGACACCCGCGCCGATCACGACGACGCGACTCACAGCGACCGCCCCTTCCAGGTCAGCGTGCCGCGGTGACGCGCGATCCTCGAGCGCACCGCGAGGCCGGCGAGCAGCGCCACCGACACGGGGTGGACCAGCGCGTCGAGCGCCGGCGACCCGGTGCGCCGGGCGGCGACGACCCGCCCGGCGACGCCCGCCGCGTAGCCCAGCGCCCCGGCGCGCGAGCCGCGCAGCGCGGCCAGCGGCGGCACGACGTACAGCGCGACGAGCAGCCCGACGGTCGGCAGCGGCAGCGTCCAGAGCGACTTGGTGTAGCCGTCGGCCAGCTCGCCCCACGAGGCGTACATGCGCGTCGTCGCGAGCGCCGTGCCGTCGCAGACGCCGCCGGTGCCGCCTGTGCGCTTGACCGCCCGCAGCAGCGCCACGTCCTCGACGACGTCCTGCGCGACGGCCGCGTGCCCGCCGACCCGGTCGTACGCCGCGCGCCGCACTGCCAGCAGCTGCCCGTTCGCCGCCGACAGCGACGGCCGGGGCGAGCGCTCGGCCACGCGCAGCGGCAGGAACGTCAGCCACGACCACTGCAGCAGCGGCTGCACCAGCCGGGTGGCCCCGGGCGCCTGCTGCCGCGGGTAGGGACTCAGCAGGTCCAGGCCGGTGTCCTCGAGCAGCGCGACGGTGGCCGCGACGGCGGTCGGCGCGAGCACGACGTCGGCGTCGACGAAGACGAGCACGTCGCTGGTGTGCGCCGCGGCCTGGGCCAGCTGGGCGCAGGCGTGCGGCTTGCCGAGCCAGCCGCGTCGCAGCGGCCGGCCGGGCAGCAGCCGCAGCCGCGGGTCGCCCTGCGCCACCTCGCGGACGACGTCGGCCGTGCCGTCGGTCGAGCCGTCGTCGAGCACGACGACCTCGAGGTCGACGCCGGCCTGGCCGAGCAGCGCACGCACGCAGGCAGCGACGCGCGGCGCCTCGTCGCGCACCGGCAGCAGCACGGACACCCGCGCGTCCGTGCGCGTCGCCGTGGGCACCCGCAGCAGCCCGGCGTTGACGGCGGCGTGCAGCGCGAGCGCCCCCGCGGTGGCGGACAGCAGGGCGATCACGCGGTCCTCAGCGAGCGCGCGTACGGCACCGCGACCAGGCCCATGACGACCCCGCCGGTGAGCGCGACGAGCGGCCGGCCGAAGAAGACGGCGTTCGCCAGCACCGAGGAGCCCCAGGTCCACAGGAACAGCGCCCCCGGGACCCGGTCGTCAGCCGTTCCCTCGTCCTGGGCGGTCCGGCCGAGCAGCTGCAGCAGTGCGAGCATCGCCCAGGCGACGAGCAGCCAGCCGAGGTAGTTCGAGAGCGGGATCCCCGGCGCGCCGGGCAGCGAGGCGGTCACGTCGGCGAACCGCCAGTGGCCGGCCTCGACCATCTGCGGGTCGAGGAACAGGTCCCACGACGCCAGCGCGCACCCGCCGACCGCAGCCGCGCCGAGCGCCGTACGGGCCAGCCGCTGCCCCACGAGCAGGCAGGGGTAGGCGAACATCGCCCACGCCAGCGGGATGACGACCGGCACGCCGAGCAGCTGCGGTCCGAGCGAGCCGGTGTAGTCGTAGTCACCGAACGGCACGCCGGTGGCCGTCCCGACCGCCTCGGCGAGCAGGCCCAGCCCGCCGGTGACGAGGACGTACGCGCCGGTCCAGCGCGCGCCCCGGTGCACGAGGGCGTGGGACGTCGAGGCGAGGAAGAACACGACGACCGTCAGGACCGTGAGCCCGTCGCGCACGTCGCCGCGGGTGAGCGGGTAGCCGATCTGCAGCAGGACCGTGGCTGCGGCAAGGGCAGGACTCGGGTCGGTGCGGCGCGTCACGCTGGTCGGGACAGCACACCCCGCAGGCGCGAGACGGCGTCGGCGAGCGCCGTGCGGGCCGCCGGCCCGTGGGTCGCGAACCAGTCGGGTGCCTCCTCGACCAGGTCGTCGTAGGCCTCGCCGAGCAGCTCGCCGGACAGCGCCCTGCCGGCGACCGGGTCGTCGTAGAGCAGGTGCCACAGCTCGGACACCTCGGCGGTCGGCGGCAGCGGCATGCCGTGCGACAGCCAGCCGCCGAGGTCGAGGTCGATCTCGTCGGGCAGGTCGTCGAGCAGCTCGAGCCGGTGCTCCTGCGCGAGGTGCTCCAGGCCGGCGCGGCTGCTGAAGACCGGGACGCGGCCCTGCTCTCGGAGCAGGACGTCGGTCTCGCTGTCGTCGTCGACGAGCCAGCCGGCGTGCCAGCGGGAGCCTCCGTCGACGAGCAGCACCTCGTAGAGGTCAGGCACGGCGCACCTCCTTGAGCAGTCGCCGCAGCGGCGAGGGGGACCGGTCGGCGAGCGCCGTGCGGGCGGCCGAGCGGCCGCTGGCTCCGAAGACGCCGCCGCCCGGATGGGTCGAGGCGCCGCAGAGGTACAACCCGTCGACGCCCGCGAGCCGGTAGCCGGCGAGCTCGGGCATCGGCCGCCACATGAACATCTGGTCGAACGCCATCTCCACGTGCATGACCTGGCCGTTGCGCAGGCCGAGCTCGCGCTCGAGGTCGAGGGGCGTCTGCACGTGCATGTGCTCGACGGTGCTCGCGAAGCCGGGCGCGGCGCGGTCGACGGCCTCGACGAGCTTGCTGCCCTCGCGCTCGCGGATGTCGTCCCAGCGCTCGCCGTTGGACAGCTCGTACGGGTGCCACTGCCCCCAGACGGTGACGTTGTGCCTGCCGGGCGGGGCGATCGTGTCGTCGAAGGCGCTGAAGGTCATCGCGAGCGCGGCCGGCTCGGTGGGAGGCAGCCCGGCGCTGTACTCGCCGTGGGCCCGGCGCAGCGCCTGCCGGCTGGGCGCGAGGAGCTGCATCGCACGGTGCGTGTCGGCGGTGCCGGCGGCGTACGTCGGCAGCGCCGTGGTGCCGAGCCGGACCACCATGCCGATGCCGTTGCCGGTGCGGACGCTGCGCCGGGCCCGCTCGGCCAGGCCGCCCGGGGCGCCCTCGCCCAGCAGCTCGACCGTCGTGAGCACGTGGCAGCCGGCGACGACGAGGTCCGCGGCCAGGTGCTCGCCGGAGTCGGTGAGGACGCCGGTCGTCCGGCTGCCGGAGGTGGTGATCGCCGCGGCGCCGTCACCGAGCCGGACGCGGCCGCCGTACGACTCCAGCCGGCGCTGCAGCGCGACGCTCAGCATCCCGCTGCCCCCCTTGGGGTGGCCCGGGGGCTTGAGGTGCATGACGGTGTTCCAGCCGACGAGGTCGGCGGTGGCGACCTCGTGCGTCGGCGGGCCGGACTGCGCGCCCATCCAGGCCAGGGCGGTCTTGAGCCGCTCGTCGTCGAAGTGCTCGTCGAGCAGGCTGTCGGCCGTGGTCAGGAACTGGCGCGACAGCTCGAGGCCGTCCAGGCCGGTCGACTTCCCGACGCCCCAGAGCGTGCGGCCGAGGTGGCTCATCGTCGGTGCGCCCTGGAAGGCCTCGAAGACGCGGACGTTGCGGGCCGACCAGTCGAGCACGAACGCGCGGTAGGCGTCGGCGTCCTTGCTGCCGCAGACCTGTTCGATCGAGGCGCAGGTGCGGTCGAGGTCGACGGAGAAGTGGATGCCCTCGGCACCGAACGGCGCGAACCCCCACGGGTCGAGGTCCTGGTACTCGAGGCCGACGCCGGTGAGGTCGAGGTCCTCCACGATGCCGGTGTGGCGCACCATGATGTGGGCGCTCGAGCCGCGGTCCATGCGGTAGCCGGGGAAGCGCTCGACCGTGCTCACCGCACCGCCCACGACGGTGTCGCGCTCGACCACCTCGACGTCGAGGCCGGCCCGCGCGAGGTAGCAGGCGGCGACCAGGCCGTTGTGGCCGGCGCCGACCACCACCGCCCTGTCCGTCATCGGTCCGAGGCTAGTGGCCCCGGCGCCAGCGGCAGGGCGAGCACCGCGAAGGCCCGCGGGTCACCGGGGAAGCGCAGGTCGCGCACCAGGTCGACCCACCCGGCGGTGGCGTAGAAGCGCCGGGCGCGGGTGTCGAGGTCGGGCGTCGAGAGGACGGCCGTCCGCGCGTCCGTGCGGGCGAGCAGGCGGACGATCAGCGCGCGCCCGAGGCCGGTGCCCTGGTGCGCGGGACGGACGTGGAACTCGCACACCTCGAACGAGCCGTCCAGCCACCGCTGGGCGGTGGGCTCGTCGAGGGCGGCCCGCACCTGGTCGTGCCACCACTGCCCGGGCGCGCCGCGGTAGCCGTAGGCGATGCCGACGAGCGTGCCGTCGTCGGCGACGGCACCGACCGCGGCCAGGCCGTCGCGCTCGACGTGGGTCGCGAGGATGGCACGCCGGCTGCTGGCCGCCGAGCGCGGCACCGCCATCGCCTCGGCGTAGACGTCGAGCACCTCGTCGGCGCGCAGCGCGAACTGCGTGCGGTCGAGGTCGACCAGGGCCACGCTCACGCGAGGGGGTCCCGGCCGTCGAGCGTGCCCGCGCTGCCGACGACGTCGAAGCGGGCGAACAGCTCCTCGGCGTACCAGCGCTCGGGCCCGGTGCGCGCCACCACTCCGGCGTGGGCCTCGCCGCGGGCGAACTCCCGGACGGCGGCGCCGGACTCCCAGAGGCTGAACGTCCCCTGCAACCCCAGCGGGGCCTCGCCGATGCCAACGGCGGCCCGCAGCCCCGGTCGGCCCCGCAGGTCGGCGGACACGGGCGGCACGGCACGCCAGAAGCCGGCCGCCGCGGCGGGCCGCAGCCGGGCGCGGGTCAGTGCCGCCACCGGCCCGTCGGAGCGCTGCGGGACGGGGTCGCCGAACGGCCGCCGGTCACTCCAGGTGCCGCGCGAGGCGACGGGCCGCAGGTCGACGCGCCAGGCCTCCACGGCCAGGCGCCGCCAGGCGCGCGCGACGGGGGAGCGCGACGCGAAGGCCTGCGCCGCCTCGGGCGAGGTCCAGGTCGCGAGCAGGCCCCAGCGGTGCGGATCGGCGTCGCGGACGGTGAAGGTGCGCCCGTCACCGGTGCCGAGCAGCTTGGCGAAGCGCAGGCCGGGGGTACGCCGCACCGGGGTGCGGTCGAGCCCCATGCGCAGCAGCGCGCGCGGGACGCCGGAGCCCTCGACGCGCCACAGGTGCAGCGTCACGAGGGCGGGCACGGGCTCCACGGTGACGAGCCTGCCAGGGACGACGGATCGCCGCTCAGGACGGCGCGCGCGACTCGTCGGAGCCGGGCACCTCGTCGGTCTGGTTGTCGGGGTTGCTGCCGCCGCCGGACTGGCTGCCGCACGCGCCGGTCAGCAGCAGGGACAGGGCGAGCAGGATCGCGGAGGCGGTGCGCTTCATGTGCTGGTCGTGCCCCGGGAAGGCGCACCTGCACCTGCGCGTTGGCCACCGGCGTGGAGCTGCAGCAGATCGCCGAGCAGGCCGGCCGCGACCTCGAGGGCGCGTCCGCGCAGGACGTCCTGCGCTGGGCCGTCGACACCTTCGGCGACCGCTTCGTCATCGCCTCGTCGATGGGTGACGGGCTGCTCGCCTCGCTGGCGTCGTCGGTGGCGTCCGGCGTCGACGTGCTGTTCCTCGACACCGGCTACCACTTCGCCGAGACGATCGGCACCCGCGACGCCGTCGCACAGGCCTACGACGTGCGCGTGCGGACCGTCCTGCCGCTGCTGTCGGTCGCGCAGCAGGACACCGCTCACGGCGAGCGGCTGTACGAGCGCGACCCCAACGCCTGCTGCGCCCTGCGCAAGGTCGAGCCGCTCGCGCGCGGGCTCGAGCCGTACACCGCCTGGGCGTCCGGCATCCGCCGCGACGAGGCGGCCACCCGCCGCGACATCGGCGTCGTGGAGTGGGACGCCAAGCGCTCGATGGTGAAGGTCAACCCGATCGCGGCCTGGACGTCGGCCGACGTCGACGCGCACATCGCCGAGCACGGCGTGCTGGTGAACCCGCTGGCCTACGACGGCTACCCGTCGATCGGGTGCGCGCCGTGCACCCGCCGCGTCGCCCCGGGGGAGGACCCCCGCTCCGGCCGCTGGGCCGGCACCACCAAGACCGAGTGCGGCCTGCACGTCTGACCCGGCGGTCAGGCGGTGCCCGTGAGGCCTTTGTAGCGGACGGTGAACACGCGCAGGCAGGACTCGCACCGCCAGTCGGCGTGCCCCTTGTCGGGGTCGTCGCCCCAGGGCCGGATGCTGTCCTCGCCGCAGTACGGGCAGTACATCGGCGCTGCCCGCTCGCTCACTGCAGCAGCGCCTCGTCGGCCCGGCGGGCCCAGGTGGCGAACCGCTCGCCGTCCTCGCGGTGCTCGAGGTAGGACCGCAGCACCCGCTCGACGTAGTCGGCGGCGCCGTCGGCGGTGACCTTCAGCCCGCGTGACTTGCGGCCGAAGCCGGCGTCCTCGCCGAGCCGCCCGCCGAGGTGCACCTGGAAGCCCTCCTCGCCGTCGACGATCGAGCCCTTGAGCCCGATGTCACCGGTCTGGAAGCGCGCGCAGGAGTTGGGGCAGCCGTTGACGTTGAGCGTGATCGGCTCGTCGAAGTCGGGCAGCCGCTTCTCGAGCTCGGCGTACAGCTCCACCGAGCGGGCCTTGGTCTCGACGATGGCGAGCTTGCAGAACTCCAGACCCGTGCAGGCCAGCACACCGCGCCGGAAGACCGACGGGCGCACCGCGAGGTCCTCCGCCTCCAGGCAGCCGACGAGCGGCTCGAGGTGCTCGTCGGGCACGCCGAGCACGACGAGCCCCTGCTGCGCCGTCGTGGACACCTGCCCGTCGCCGTACAGGTCGGCCAGCTCGGCGACGCGCTGCAGCTGCCGACCGCTCGTCCGGCCGGCGCGCGGGACGGCGCCGACGTAGGACCGGCCGTCGCTCTGCGCGTGGACGCCCACGTGGTCGCGCTCGGGCGTGGCGGGCGTCTCCGGCGGCGGGCCGTCGGGCAGGGGAGCGCTGAGGTACTCCTGCTCGAGCACCGAGCGGAACCTCTCCGGGCCCCAGTCGGCCATGAGGAACTTCAGTCGGGCGTGCATGCGCGAGCGGCGGTAGCCGTAGTCGCGGAAGATCGACGTGACGCCGGCCCAGACCTCGGCCACCCGCGCCGGCTCGACGAAGACGCCGAGACGCACCGCCAGCTTGGGGTTGGTGGACAGGCCGCCGCCGACCCACAGGTCGTAGCCGACCGTACCGTCGGGCAGGCGCACGCCGACGAAGGCCACGTCGTTGATCTCGTGGTTGGTGCAGTGCACCGAGCAGCCCGAGATGGACGTCTTGAACTTGCGCGGCAGGTTGGAGAACGCCGGGTCGCCGATGTAGCGGGCGCGGACCTCCTCCAGCACGCCGGTGGCGTCGAGCACCTGCTCGGCGTCGACGCCGGCGAGCGGGCAGCCGACGATGACGCGCGGGCAGTCGCCGCACGCCTCGGTGGTGTCGAGCCCGACCGCGTCCAGGCGCTCCCAGATCGCGGGGACGTCCTCGATCCGGATCCAGTGCAGCTGCACGTTCTGGCGGTCGGTGATGTCGGCGACGTCGCGGCCGTACTCGGTGGAGAGCTCACCGATCGTGCGCAGCTGCTCGGCGGTCAGCCGCCCGCCGTCGATGCGGATCCGCAGCATGAAGTACGGCGCCTCGAGCTCCTCGGGCTCCAGCACCGCGGTCTTGCCGCCCGGGATGCCCTGCGCGCGCTGCGTGTAGAGGCCGTACCAGCGGAAGCGCCCCCGCAGGTCACCGCCGTCGATCGAGTCGAAGCCGCCCTTGGCGTAGACGTCGAGGATCCGCGACTTGACGGTCAGCGGGTCGCTGTCCTTCTTCGCCTGCTCGTTCGCGTTGAGGGGCTCGCGGTAGCCGAGCGCCCACTGGCCCTGGCCGCGCTGCCGTTGTCCGCTCTGGGCGGGCATGTCGATCTCCGATGTCTGAAGGGGCGGTCCGGGGTCCGAGCGTCGAGCTCAGGAACAGACGGCGCTGGCCGTGCGCTGCAGGTCCACGTGACGACGGGACGTGAGGACGACGGACACGTCGGCCAGCCTGGCACAGGCCTGTGGGACGATCGACCCATGGCGGGTGTCTGCTTGGTCGCACGTCTTCACGTGGACCTGCAGCGCGTCGCGAGCGCCGTCTGTTCCTGAGCGGACGCCCCGCACCGACGCGCGCCTCGCCCTCTGCTCCTGCCCGGACCCTTCCGGGACCTGCACGCCTGCCTGAGCTCCTGCTGGAGGACCTCCGATGACCGCCCTCGACGAGCGGCCCGACCGCGCCGCCGTCCCGCCGACCTCCGGCGCCACGGTGTGGCTCACCGGCCTGCCGAGCGCCGGCAAGACGACCCTGGCCACCGCGCTGGCGACGCGGCTGCGCCGGCGCGGCGCCCCTGCGGTCGAGAACCTCGACGGCGACGAGGTGCGCGAGTTCCTCTCGAAGGGCCTGGGCTTCAGCCGCGAGGACCGCGACACCAACGTCCTGCGCATCGGCTGGGTCGCCGCCACGCTCGCGAGGCACGGCGTGCTGGTGCTGGCGAGCGTCATCAGCCCCTACGCCGCGACCCGCGAGGCCGTGCGCGCGCTGCACGAGGAGCGCGGCACCCGCTTCCTCGAGGTGCACGTCGCCACCCCGGTCGAGGTGTGCAGCCAGCGCGACGTCAAGGGCCTGTACGCCAGGCAGCGCGCCGGAGAGCTGCAGGGCCTCACCGGCGTCGACGCGCCGTACGAGGCGCCGACCGCGCCCGACGCGCGCATCGCCACCTCGGAGCAGTCGCTGGAGGAGTCGGTCGACCAGCTGCTGGCCGTCCTCGTCGAGCGGGGCCTGGCATGACCGCCGCCCCTCCCACCCCTGTCCTGGCCGGGCTGTCGCAGCTCGACGTGCTGGAGGCCGAGAGCATCCACGTGATGCGCGAGGTCGCGGCGGAGTTCGAGCGCCCGGGGCTGCTGTTCAGCGGCGGCAAGGACTCGATCGTCATGCTCCACCTGGCGCAGAAGGCGTTCTGGCCGGCGCGCATCCCGTTCCCGCTCGTGCACGTCGACACCGGCCACAACTTCCCCGAGGTGCTGGCGTTCCGCGACCACCGGGCCGCCGAGCTCGGCGCCCGCCTGGTGGTCGCGGCGGTGCAGGACGACATCGACGCCGGCCGCGTGCGCGAGGTGCCGGGGGGCCTGCGCAACCCGCTGCAGACCGTGACGCTGCTGCGCGCCATCGAGCAGGGCCGCTACGACGCGGTCTTCGGCGGCGCGCGCCGCGACGAGGAGAAGGCCCGCGCGAAGGAGCGCTTCTTCTCCTTCCGCGACGCGTTCGGCCAGTGGGACCCGAAGAACCAGCGCCCGGAGCTGTGGAACCTCTACAACGGCCGGCACGCACCGGGTGAGCACATCCGCGTCTTCCCGCTGTCGAACTGGACCGAGCTCGACGTCTGGCGCTACATCGCCCGCGAGGGCATCGAGGTGCCGTCCATCTACTTCGCCCACGAGCGCGAGGTCTTCGTCCGCGACGGCATGGTGCTCGGCGTGACCGAGCACTCGCTGCCCCGGCCCGGCGAGACCGTGACGACCAGGCTCGTCCGCTACCGGACCGTGGGCGACGCCTCGTGCACGGGGGCGGTCGAGTCGCCGGCTCGTACGCCGGAGGAGGTCGTCGACGAGGTCGCCGCGACGCGGATCACCGAGCGCGGCGCCACGCGCGCCGACGACCGGGCCAGCGAGGCCGCCATGGAGGACCGCAAGAAGGAGGGCTACTTCTAGCCATGACACCTCTCGGGCCAGACCTCCTGCGCTTCGCCACGGCCGGTTCCGTCGACGACGGCAAGTCCACCCTGATCGGCCGGCTGCTCTACGACAGCAAGTCGGTGTTCCAGGACCAGCTCGAAGCCGTCGAGCGCACGTCGACGGACCGCGGCGACGACTACACCAACCTCGCGCTGCTCACCGACGGCCTGCGGGCCGAGCGCGAGCAGGGCATCACGATCGACGTCGCCTACCGCTACTTCTCCACGCCGGTGCGCAGCTTCATCGTGGCCGACACCCCTGGCCACGTGCAGTACACCCGCAACATGGTCACCGGCGCCTCGACCGCCGACCTCGCGCTCGTGCTCGTCGACGCGCGCAAGGGCGTGATCGAGCAGACCCGCCGGCACGCCGCGCTGTCGGCGCTGCTGCGCGTGCCCCACATCGTGCTGGCGGTCAACAAGATGGACCTCGTGGCGTACGACCAGGGGGTCTACGCCGACATCGTCCGCGACTTCACCGCCCTGACCGACGACCTGCGGCTGCGCTTCGGCGCGCTGCCCGACGTCACCGCGATCCCGATGGCCGCGCTGCAGGGCGACAACGTCGTGCACCGCAGCGTGGCGATGCGCTGGTACGACGGGCCGTCCCTGCTCGAGCACCTCGAGGGCGTGCACGTCGAGCGCGACCACGGCGAGACCCGCCCGGCGCGCTTCCCGGTGCAGTACGTCATCCGCCCGATGTCGACCGAGCGCCCCGACTACCGCGGCTACGCCGGCACGCTGGCGAGCGGCACGCTGCGCGTCGGCGACGAGGTGGTGGTGCTGCCCTCCGGGCGGTCGACGACGGTCGCGGGCATCGACACCTTCGACGGGCCGATCGAGACCGCGGTCGCCCGCCAGGCCGTCACGGTGCGCCTCGCCGAGGAGCTGGACGTCAGCCGCGGCGACATGCTCGCGGCCGCCGCGTCCGCCCCGCCCACCTCCGTGCAGCTCGACGCGACGGTGTGCTGGATGGCCGACGCGCCGCTGCGCCCCGGCGCGCGCGTCCTGGTCAAGCACACGACCCGCACCGTCAAGGCGATCGTCAGCGCCGTGACCGACCGCGTCGACGTCACCTCGCTGACCTCCGAGCCGGTCGGCGAGCTCGGCCTCAACGACATCGGCCGGGTCGGGCTGCGCGTCGCCTCGCCGCTGGCGGTCGAGCCGTACGCCGTCGACCGCACGACGGGGGCCTTCCTCGTCGTCGACGAGGCGACCGGCACGACGCTCGGCGCAGGGATGGTCGGCTGACCGGCTTCCCGCTCTCGCTGGACCTGTCGGGCCGGCGGGTGCTCGTCGTGGGCGGCGGCCCGGTGGCAGCCCGGCGGGTGCGGGCGGCGCTGGCCGCCGACGCGGCCGTGGACGTCGTGGCGCTCGACACCGTCGCGGGCTTCCCCGACGTGCCCGTGGCCCGGCGGGCGTTCGCCGACGCCGACGTGGACGGCGCCTGGCTGGTGCTCGCCTGCACCGGGGTCGTCGACGAGGCCGTCGCCGCCGCCTGCGAGCGGACGCTGACCTGGTGCGTGCGCGCCGACGACGCGTCGAGGTCCCCGGCGTGGGTGCCGGCGGTCGCCCGGGCCGACGACGTGGTGGTGGCGGTGACCGCCGGCCGTGACCCCCGGCGCGCGGTCGCGCTCCGCGACGCGGTCGCCCTCGCGCTCGACACCGGGGCGCTGCCGCTGCGGCGGCAGCGGCCGGGCGCGGGGTCGGTCGCGCTCGTCGGCGGCGGACCGGGCGACCCCGACCTGGTGACCGTCCGGGGACGCCGGCTGCTCGCCGGCGCCGACGTCGTCGTGCGCGACCGGCTGGCGGCCGACGTGCCGCTGCCGGACGACGTCGAGGTCGTGGAGGTCGGCAAGACGCCCGGAGGTGCGTCGTGGTCGCAGCGCGACATCGAGGCGCTGCTGGTGGAGCGTGCCTCGCGCGGCGAGCGCGTCGTGCGCCTGAAGGGCGGTGACGTCCACGTCTTCGCCCGCGGCATCGAGGAGGTCGCCGCCTGCGTCGCGGCCGGCGTCCCGGTCGAGGTGGTGCCGGGCATCTCCAGCGCGCTGGCCGGGCCGGCCAGCGCGGGCATCCCGGTCACCGCCCGCGGCGTCACGCAGTCCTTCACCGTCGTGTCGGCCCACGTGCCGCCGGGCGACCCGTCGTCCACCGTCGACTGGGCCGCCCTCGCCCGCCTGGGCGGCACGCTCGTCCTGCTCATGGCCGTCGGCCGGCTGCCGGCGGTCTGCGCCGCGCTGGTCGCCGGTGGCCGCGACCCCTCGACGCCGGTCGCCGTCGTGCAGGACGCGACGCTGCCCGGCCAGGCCACGGTCGTCACGACGCTCGCCGCGGCCGAGGCCGACACGGCGCAGGTGCGCGCGCCGGCCGTCGTCGTCGTCGGCGAGGTCGTGTCGGAGCGGATCGCGTGACCGTCCTGCTGGGCGTCGCCCACGGCTCGCAGGACCCCGACTCGCAAGCGGTCGTCGAGGAGCTCCTGCGCCGGACCGGCGCCCTGCGCCCGGGGCTGCGCACGCTGGCGGCGTACGTCGACAACGCCTCGCCGTCGATCCGCCGGGCGCTGGCCCGGCTCGCCGACGAGGGCGTCGGCGACGTGGTCGTCCTGCCGCTGCTGCTCACCGCGGCCTCCCACAGCAAGACCGACGTCGCCGCCTCGGTGCAGGCCGGTCGGCGAGCCCATCCCCGGATGCGCCTGCGCTACGGGCGGCCGCTCGGCCCGCACCCGGTGCTGGTCGAGGTGCTCGCCCGGCGGCTCGCCGAGGCCGGCGCCGGCCCCGAGGACCCGGTGCTCGTCGTCGCCGGCGGCGCGCTCGACCCGGCGGCCAACGCCGACGTCGCCGCCACCGCCCGGCTGCTGTTCGAGGGGCGGCGCTTCCGGTCGGTCGACCTCGCCTTCGCCTCGACGGCCCGCCCGTCGGTGCCGGAGGCGCTCGAACGGCTGCGGGCGCAGGGCTGCGGCCGCGTCGCGGTGGCGCGCTACTTCCTCGGCCCGGGCTTCCTGCCGCGGCTGGTCGAGAAGCAGGCCCGGTCGGTCGAGGGGCTCGAGGTCGTCGTGTCGGCCTCGCTCGGCGCCTCCGACGAGCTGGCCGGGCTGCTCGCCGAGCGCCTCGACGAGGCGCTCGGCGCAGACGTGCGGATGAACTGCGACGTGTGCCTCCACCGCACGGCGCTGCCGGGCCGCGAGCACGCCGTCGGCGCCCTGCAGGAGCCGCACGTCCACCCCGACGACGCACCCTCGTAGGGGGGCTGACGGCCGGAGCGACCCGCGCACTCGGGCGGCTGCTGGCGTCGTCGAGCCCGCGGTCGCGACGCCCGCGCGGCCTGACCCCGGTCACTCCTGACCGACGAGGCGGCGCAGCTCCATCGCGACGACGTCGGCGACGTCGCAGGTGAGGCCGACGTCGCGGTCGGACCACTCCCGCGGCTCCGGTCCGTGGACGCACAGCGACCCGACAGCGGTGCGGTCGGCGAGCAGCAGCGGGACGCCGAGGGAGTTGCGCACCACCCCCGGACACGACCGCCGGCAGGTCGAGCAGCCACGGATGGGCCTGCGCGTCCGCCGCGACGAGCACGTCGCCCGACAGGACCGTGACGGCGCACAGGCTGTCGGTGAGTGCGCTCGTCGCCTGGGAGTACTCGTCGGGCTCGCAGCCCACCGCCGTCGCCACCTGCTCGTCAGCGAGCAGCGACAGCTGGGCGCAGTCGCCCGAGGCCACCTCGGCGGCCAGGCGCACCAGGCCCTGCAGCACCTGCGAGCCGGACGCGCCGCCGGCGATCTCGCGCACCCGTGCGACCCGCACCGGGTCGGTCAGGACCGACAGGTGGGGCGGCCCGCTGGCCTGCCGCACCAGGTCCGACTGCCGTCGGGGGTCCATCCGTCGACCCTAGGCACCGTCCTGCGGGGCGTCGAGTGCTAGGAGCCGGCGACCTCCGGCGGGAAGCCACCGGTCGCCACCGGACCCCAGCGGTCGATGCCCACCCGCAGCAGCACCTTGCCCTGCCGGACCATCGCGGCGCGGTAGTCGTCCCAGTCGGGGTGCTCACCGGCGATGCTGCGGTAGTAGTCGACGAACGCGTCGAGGGCCTCCGGCGGCTCGAGCACCTCGGCCGTGCCGTCGACCTGCACCCAGGCGCCGTCCCAGTCGTCGGACAGGAAGCACAGGCTGACCCGGGGGTCGCGCCGCACGTTGCGGACCTTCGCCCGCTGCGGGTAGGTCGCGACGACGACGCGGCCCTCGGCGTCGACGCCGGCCGCGACCGGCGACAGCTGCGGCCCGCCGTCCGCGCGGCGCGTGGTGAGCAGCGCCCGGTGGCGGGGGCGCAGGAAGTCGAGCAGCTGCTCGAGGGGGACGTGGTCGGCGGTCGCGGTCCGTGGCATGCGTGCCAGTCTGCGGTGCCGGGCTGTCGCCGTGGCCGAAGGCGTGACCGTGGTCCTGCCCGACACGGAGGTCGCCCGCGCGTCTCCGGCGCAGTGCTCGGGTGGGAGTTCGCGCCGGGGGAGGTCGAGGACGGCTGGTCGGCGGAGGGGCGTCGCCGTCGGTCGGGCTGTGGGGCGACGAGCCCGGTGCACAGGTGCAGCTCTGCCATGCGTGGAGGGCACCGACCCCGCCGGGCTGCGCTTGCAGTTCCGGGGGCTGACCGGGGTGGGGGGGTCAGCCCTCCTGCTCGGTGGGGCGCACGAGCAGCTCGTTGACCGCGACGTGGCGGGGCCGGGTCACGACGTAGGTGACCGCGTCGGCGATGTCCTCCGCCTGCAGGCGCTCCATGCCGGCGAAGCGCTGCTGCATGCCCTCGAGCACCTCGGGCCGGTTGTGGCCGGCGAGCTCGGTGTCGACGGCTCCCGGCTCGACGAGGGACACCCGCACGTGGCGCCGGGTGAACTCCTGGCGCAGCGACTCGCTGAACGCGCCGACGCCGAACTTCGTGGCGTTGTAGGCCCCGCTGCCGGTGCGGGCGACCCGCCCGGCGACCGAGCTGACGTTGACCATGTCGGCGACCTGCCGGGGGCCGTCCTGCGCGGCCGCGAGCAGGTGCGGGAGCGCGGCGGAGGCGCAGTACATGAGGCCGAGCACGTTGAGCTCGACCATCCGCCGCCACTCCTCGACGGGGGCGTGCTCGGCCGGGCCGAGCAGCATGACGCCTGCGTTGTTGACGAGGACGTCGAGGCGGCCGAGCCGCTCGACGGTCTGCGCCACGGCGTCCTCGGCCGAGGCCTGGTCGGTGACGTCGGCCTCGAGGACCAGCGCCGTGCCGCCTGCACCCTCGATGCGCGCGGCGAGCTCCTGCAGGCGCTCGCGGCGTCGGGCGACGAGGGCGACCGAGGCGCCCTGGGCGGCGAGGGCGACGGCGCAGGCCTCGCCGATGCCCGAGCTCGCGCCGGTCACGAGCGCGGTCGTGCCGGTCAGGACGGAGGTTCCGGACGGGGTCATGGGGCTCCCTGCGGGGCAGTGGTGGCCGTCGTCCCTCGAGCCGAGGTCGACGGTTGACGGTCTGTCGGAGGCAGGGTCTACTGTCTGGAGTGTTCGAACGGACGTTCGAACATCCAACTGCAGATCGTGTTCCGGACGGGGCCTCGCGGACCCGTCCTGGCGGACCCCCGCCCGATGACGTCAGAGCCTCGACCCTCTCACGTCATCGGGCGGGTCCGCCGGTCCGGGTGGTCGTGGGGAAGCGCCCACCCGGACCGGCGGCGCCGTCGCCGCCTTCCCCCGGCACCCCGCGGTCAGCGCCTGCTGCCCGCTCGTCCCGTCGGGAGGAGGCCCCGTGTCCCGTCTGCACACCGATGTCGTGGAGGTCCAGCGGCACGACGACGTCCCTGCCCAGTTCCTGTGGCGCGGCCGGCTCTACGTCGTGCGGGAGGTCCTGGCCCGCTGGACCGAGTCCGGCGGGTGGTGGCGCGCTGCCGCCGTGCAGGCCATGGGCGACGGCGACACCGTGGCGGGCGGCGCCCCGGTGGCACCGCTCGAGACAGCCCCGCTGCCCCCGTCGCCCAAGTGGGCGCAGCGGGCGTGGGGCGAGCCCGCGCCCGACGTCGACGTCTCCGTCGGTCCTGCCGGCGTCGACGACTGCGAGCAGGACTGGTTCCGGGTCGAGGCCGGTGCGGGCCGGGAGGCCGGCACCGGCGTCTACGACCTGTGCTTCTCGTGGTCGACCGGCCGCTGGTCGCTCGCCCGGGTCCTGGACTGAGGTGGCGGCGATGACGACGACGACCGTCCCGGCCGGGTCGACCTCGCGGCTGCCCGCGTCCACGCTGCTCGCGCTCGCCCGACGCGGGCTGGTCGAGGCGTGCGACGCCGCCACGGCCGGTGAGCGCTACGCCGCCGCGCACCTCGCCGCCCTGCGGGTGGCCGCGGCGGTGCTGGCCTGCCGGGCCCGTCCGGTGGACGGCGCGACCGCTGCGCCCCGGCGCACCCGGCCGACCAGCGCGTGGGTGCTGCTCGCCGCAGTCGCGCCCGAGCTCGGCGAGTGGGCGGCGTTCTTCGCCGCCGGCGCCGCCAAGCGCGCCGCCGCCGAGGCCGGCCTGCCCTCCGCCGTCACGCCGCGCGAGGCCGACGACCTGGTGCGCGACGTCGAGGCGTTCCTCACCATGGTCGAGGGCTCGCTCGGCGTGCCCGGGCCGCAGCTGCTCCTGGCCTCGGGCTGAGTCGTGCGCTCCTCCACCGGCTCGGACCCGTTCGTCCACCTCCACGTCGCGTCCGGCTACTCGCTGCGCCACGGCGCGTCCCACCCGCGGGTGCTCGTGGAGCGGGCGGCCGAGCACGGCATGGACACCCTCGCCCTGACCGACCGCGACGGGGCCTACGGCGTCGTCAAGTTCGCCAAGGCCTGCGCGGCCGCCGGGGTGCGGCCGGTGTTCGGGGTCGACCTCGCGGTCGCTCCCGTCGCGCTGGACCCCCCCGGCCGCTCGGCCCGCGCCCGCTCGGGGTCCGGCAGCGAGCGCAGCGCTCAGGGCAGCGGGCGGAGCGGCGCCGGGCGGAGCAGTCCCGCGCGAGGCGGGGCGTTCCTCGACCAGGACCCCGACCGCGGGGTCGAGGCCCTGCCCCGGGTGGTGCTGCTGGCCCGGAACGGCCGGGGGTGGGCGGCGCTGTGCCGGCTCGTGTCGGCGACCCACCTCGCCGGCGAGCGGGGCGCACCGGTGAGCACCCTCGACCTCGTCGCCGAGCACGCCGGGGGAGCGGTGCAGGCCGGCTCGCTCGCCGTGCTGCTCGGCCCGGCGTCCGAGCTCGGCCGTGCGGTGGCTGCCCGGCGCGACGACCTGGCCCGTGGCCACCTGTCCCGCTGGCGCGACGTCCTCGGTCGCGACGGTGTCGTCGTCGAGGTCGTCTGCCACCGCGGCCCGGGCGACGTGGGCCGGGCCGCCCGCATGGCGGGGTTCGCCGCCGAGCAGCGCGCCAGCGCCGTGCTCAGCAACGTCGTGCGCTACGCCGACCGGGGCGACGCCCCGACGGCCGACGTGCTCGACGCCGCCCGCCGGCTCGTGCCGCTCGACCTGCGCCACGTCGATCGCCGCAACGCCGAGGCCGCGCTGCTGTCCGGCAAGGAGATGGCCGAGGTCGCCGCCCAGGTCGCCCGGGCCGCGGGGCAGAGCGACGAGGGACGCGCGCTGCTCGCCCGCACCCGCGTCGAGGCCGACCGGTGCGCGGTCGACCCGCGCCGCGACCTCGGCATCGGCGAGGTCCACTTCCCCGAGCTCGAGACGGGCGGCGGCGAGCCGATGGCCGTGCTGCGCGAGCGCTGCGAGGCCGGCTTCGGGCGGCGGGCGCTGGCCCGCGACGACCACGCCCTGGGGCGGCTCGAGGACGAGCTCGACGTCATCTCCGGGCTGGGCTACCCGTCCTACTTCCTCACCGTCGCCGACGTCGTCGACCTGATCAAGGACATGGGCGTGCGCGTCGCCGCACGGGGGAGCGGCGCCGGCTCGCTCGTGACCTACCTGCTCGGCATCAGCGACGTCGACCCGCTCCGCTACGGGCTGCTCATGGAGCGGTTCCTGTCGCCGCTGCGCCACCAGCTGCCCGACATCGACGTCGACGTCGAGTCGGCCCGCCGGATGGAGGTCTACGAGCAGGTCCTCGCCCGCTACGGCGGCGAGCGCTGCACCTGCGTGTCGATGATGGACACCTACCGCGCCCGCCACGGCATCCGCGACGTCGGCGCGGCGCTCGGCCTGCCGCCGGGGGAGGTCGACGCGCTGGCCAAGGCGTTCCCCCACATCCGGGCCAGCCAGGTGCGGGCGGCGATGCGCGACCTGCCCGAGCTGCGGTCCAGCGGGCTGGCCCGCGGCGACTCCGCACAGGGAGGAGGGCCGGCCCGCATCGACCTGCTCCTGCGCCTGGTCGAACGCCTCGACGGGCTGCCGCGCCACGTCGCGCTCCACCCCTGCGGGGTGCTGCTGTCCGACACGACGCTGCTCGACCGCACCCCCGTCGAGTCGAGCTGGCTCGGGTTCCCGATGAGCCAGTTCGACAAGGACGACGTCGAGGAGCTCGGCCTGCTCAAGCTCGACGTGCTCGGCATCCGCATGCAGTCGGCGATCCAGCACGCGGTCGGCGAGGTCGCGCGCGTCGACGGGGTGCGGGTCGACGTCGACGCCGTGCCGCGCGACGACCCCGACACCTTCGCGCTGGTGCAGTCGACCAAGACGCTCGGCTGCTTCCAGATCGAGTCGCCGGGGCAGCGCGAGCTGGTCGGCAAGTTCGCGCCGG
>Ga0210040_10003183_pt1 | contig 22402 bp, 18 predicted proteins | sample CryGeyCG12114_NA_FD_185462 | JGI IMG/M metagenome (GOLD analysis project Ga0210040, IMG submission 185462) | Groundwater microbial communities from aquifer - Crystal Geyser CG19_WC_8/21/14_NA (SPAdes) (version 2) | ecosystem: Environmental > Aquatic > Deep subsurface > Groundwater | place: USA...
TAAAAAATATCACATAAGTAATTAAATTAGTCAGGAGAATACACTAGATTAATCCATTCTAGTCTAAGCTCAGATTTATAGAATGAATCTGAGCACATAATTGAATTGATGATCTCATTGTCATTGTTATGAAGTCTATTCCATAATGAAAAAATTGCCTTGCGCCTCAAAGCACCAAAAGTTAAAACATTTGCGGCGATCATTTCTGCCGACACACTCTACTGTCCATATTTTTTAAAAACGGCACGGAAGCAGTTATTATGCGCTACTTTAACTCTACGAATAATGCGCTCACTTGGAACCCACAGTCCTACACAATAAATGGTGCTAAAAACGTACTGAATAGTTTTTTCTTGACTTTGAATGATGCTTTAGCAAATCTTAAACCCAATACATTCGCCTGGACTCGCATTTTACACATTCGTTTTTCAATTTCATCATCATCACCATTTTTTTCATTGCATATTGTATAACCTAAATAATTAAAGGTATTCACCCATGTTAATATACAGTCATTCCATACTACCTTAGGATTTGTACAGAATTTTCTTCCTTTTGGAACAAACTTCATACATACAGTTTTTTTACAATTGAACCTGATACTATGATTGCTCACATACTTAGAACATATATCAAGAAGTTGCTGCCATGCTTTTCTAGATGGCGCTAGCAAACATAGATCATCAGCGTACCTTAAATTATTAGCAAATTGACTTCAAAATCTACATCCCACCCCAGATTTATCTAATTCTTCCCCGAGACAGTCCATGTATACATTAAACAGATACGGACTTAGTACTCCGCCTTGTCGCACAGATTTTTGCGGTGTAAACGTTTTTGACATAACTCCATCCCATAATACACTATATTTCTGATTTTTGAACCATAATTTTAACTAAATGTACAGGAAATTTTCGATCTAACAATTTGATACAAAGCTTCTCATGCAATACACAATCAAAAGCCTTGTTGGCGTCTAGAAAACAGCTAAATACAGTGCTACCGTTCGTCAAATAATGATTGACTACATTTTTCAAAGCGAAAACAGCAGTTTCAGTTCCAAGATTTTTCTTGTATCCAAACTGCCACTTTACAGTGTTCAGATTCCTCCGAAACTTATTTAAAACACAATGTTCAATCATTTTTGAGACGGAAGTTGCAATAGCTATGGGACGATAGTTGTCACTTTGACTTTAACACACCCCTTTTTTCTTTATAATAGGTAAAATACGCACGGAAAGTATTGAAGCAGACAGAAATGAGTGAGCGAAGCAAAGGTTTAAAATTCCAACAACTGTAATAATTGCTGAGACTGGTGCAAGTTTTAGGTCCTCAGCTTGTATACCATCAAGCTCTATAGATTTATTGTTACCTAAACCTTCTAACGACTCTTTTGTCATTTCATAAGTGATGCAAAAGTTTAGTAGCGAGTCCCCTGTTTTAAATCTTTGATGTAGTAAGTTGCCATCAATTTCCTTTACCTTTGGCAGAGAGAACTCCTGATCAAAGAGATTAGCCCAATGATTTGATAAAGACTCTTTCCCAATCACCCCATCTATATTCATCGATATCACTTGTTTACTGAAGCCCAACTTTTTAACCTTGCACCAAAATCCCACATCATTTTTGCGTTCGATTTCGCTGGCCATTGCATCCAATTTATGCATTTCAAAGTCTCTTCTACACTGCTTCAATGCTTTTTTAAATAACTTTTTATGTTTAGTACATTGGTCACGCAAGAGTCCCGTTTTTTCTTTTCCATTATTTACCCAATTAGCATAAGCATTACGATATTCCTCATGAAACGGCTTTACCTAATTGTTCCAGCCAGGAATCTTTTTAGCCTTATTGTTGCCGTTGTATCTTTTGCATGAGTTTTCCTTACATTTCACTATGCTTTTCACAAAATCATCATAACATTTTTCAAGCAGTGTTTTGTGACTCTAAGAATCACAGTTCACTTTTGTACAAAAACTATTGTATTTAATGCCTGTGTACAACTTATCCAATTCATTTGAATAATGTTTTATCTGTTTATGGTTGGATTTGTCTAGCTTAAAACAATGTGGCGCACTATTATCATTATCTTGCTCTACAGATTCTACATCAAAATTACATTAAATATACAAAGGCATGTGGTCACTAAGAACACAGTTGTAGTCAATTTCACATTCTGTAATCCAATTTTATTAGTGCGACAAAAAAGGGGGTATATCGTTCTTTTGATGAAAAAGTTCAATTCAGTGGTTGCTGACCAAAAATTGGTCTGATAACAAACACAAAATTTTGATTTTTCTGTCTCATTTGCGTTGCTATACAAGATTTTTAATTATATTTGTGATATATCCCCTTTTTCGTCGAAGCCATTAAATTTTTAACTCCAGGGCTACAAATTATATCGTCGATCCATGAAGTACAACTGTTCATATCACTTAAGTACGTGTAGCTGTTATGCAGTAGTAATTCATGATCTAAAATATGTAAACCGTGCTCTTGGCATGCATTTTTCCGTATGCTACAGTGTTAATGCCTAAATTAAAGTCTCCGCATACAAGAATGTTTTCTACTTCATCTAGTTCCCATAAACTCTGAATGCGACTAATGTATTCAGAGATTAAGTCTTGGTTGTCTGTTGTATTCGTCGGAAACTAAACATTCACTGAAAAAAAAGACCCATTGTTAGTTTTTACCTTTGTAACTAAGAGATTATCCAAATCAATTGGCCAGTTTTCCATGCAGCTATTCAAGTAAGTTTTCCATAGTGTAGCTACTCCACCAAATGGACGGCCACTATAAAAGATATTAGATTTCATGCCAGATTTGTGAGATATTATATAGTTTGAGAAAGGAGTATGTGAAATATTGTCCTCAAACTCCCTTAACCATGTCTCTTGCAAACAAATTACATCTACACCCTTAAAAAAGTCATTGAGCAGTCCTGCATTTCGTTTAAAACCCTTTATGTTCCATGTCAGTAATTTAATAATTTGTCCGGCTATTATGTTTATGTGGAAAAAATCTGCGTACCAATACTCCTTCAGGCTAAAAATCTTTAGATTGAGTGTCCGGCATGTCATTTAAAAATTCTAGTGTAACATGAAACGAGCGATAATTGTCATATCTTGTCTTCAGTTCTTCACAGTCTAATACCCTGAGTCCTTTGTTAACCAAAAATTCAGTCAATTGTTCAGTACTAGTCGATGCAACCAGTCTAGTCACATGAATATGTCTTTTCCTAACTGGTTTTACTGATTGAAGTCCAGTATCTTTATCAGCCCCTATTGTATTTTTCTTCCGTCTAGCTTCAATTACTGTCCAGTAGTCATCATGCTTGCTAACTAAAGGATTTGCACTACGAGCTTAAGATGTTTCTGCACTAGAGGAGTGGTCAGATACAAGCTTGCTTTTGTATGAGTCAATTGCACTAGAATTTGATCTACTACTACTCTGTACTGTACCCATAATTATTTCATGCGCTAAATCACTTTTTCCTTTTTGTCATGCATGTTAGTCCTTACACTAGGCGCGTTTTTGAGCAATGCCACATCTTTTTTAAGCGATTCAATTGCCTCCAAGATCGACTCACTTATATTATTTGCCCTGAATTGACTGAGTTCATTACGCACTATGCGGAAATCACTTGTATCAGCCTTAAAAAACGGAACTCTAGCGGCATTTGCAGCAGCAAATTTAGAACAATTATAGAACAAATCCAGTCATAAATATCGATTAAACTGTTTTTAACCTTATGTGATCCAGTTCTTCATTGTAGTCGATCTTCAAATCCCTTGGGTTTATAAGCTGTCCACAATAGAGTCCTTGCCAATTCAACTTCTTCTTCTGTATAGAAATCTTCGCACATAGTCAAAATATCATTCTTGTGTAGTGTATCCTGCGCATTATGCACACAGTACAACAGCTCATTGATTTTATAGTCCATAATTAAAGATCCCACGTTGTCTTCAACCCCTGAATCCACTTCCTTCTGGTTACCTGATCCGGCGTATTTGGTCGCGGGATCAGGCTAAAGATGGGCCTAGCCTCCTGGCTAACCTTGTCTGTTTTTGAAAAGGCGACAATACCTTTTTTCCGTTATCGCCACAGCCTTATGCTAATTATAGTACCAATAGCAAAGTCAGAGCAACCCAGTCAAAGCAGAAGCAGAGTACCACCCAAACACAACCACACAGCTCAAGCTTTCGAGAGAGAATGGGTCGCATTTCTGCCAAAATCTCATGTTAAATTCCAATGGGTTGCATTTCTGCCAAAATCTCATGTTAATACTTATGCTAAATTTCCTATCTCGGCGTAGTCAATTATATAGGGTGATTTACATTTAAGTAATATGACTAGTTGAGTTGAACGCCACTGAAAGATATTAAAAATGCATTTACTTCACAAATCCTACCTGTTATGCTATGTGCGAAGCAATAAAATACGTGCAGGACTTGCACGTCGCTCACAGAATTTGCTTTCATTTACACTACTTGTTTGATTTGTTCGTAGTTGTTGTCAGATGAATCATTTGACGAATTCAAAATTGCGAATATTAAATATTTAATTGTAGTAGTTTAAGAGCCAAAAATTAAAAACTAAAAGTGCTATTTTATTCTACAAATAAAAATTAACCTGTCTCAGTATTTTATGATTTTGGAAATTTTGTATTTTTTTGCAAAAATCGTGGCAAAGGTGAACATTTTAACATTTTGAAAAAAGTGGCGCGAAACTAAAATACATGTTAAGAAAATAACATACAAAATTTAAGCGCCATATTATATAAGTTGTTATTTTCTTTACATGTACATTACTTTTCGCGTCACTTTTTTCACCATGTTAAAAATCTTAACTTTGCCTTGATTTGTGCAAAAAACTACAAATTTCCCGAAAGGTAAAACAATGAGACATGTCCGTTTTTATTCACAGAGTAAAATAGGACTGTTTATTTTTTGTTTTACATTCCTAAATCTCTGCAATTAATTATCGAAAATTTGCTATTTTGAAATCGTAAATTAAAAGTCATCTGACTCCAACTACAAACAAATCAAACAAAGGTTATATAGAAACGCAAATTGTGTGAGCGATGTGCAAGTCCTGTACGTATTTTATTACTTTGCACATAGCATGAGAGGTAGGACTTGTGAATTAAATGCATTTTAAATAACTATGAGTGGCGTTCATCTCAATCAATCATTTTATTGAATGCCAATTACCCAATATAATTGACTAAGCCAAGATAAGGAATTTAATATAGGTATTGTCTAAAAAAAATCCTGTTACGGCTGCAGGTCGCTACGATTGATTGTTGTCATCAAAGCCCACTCTAATTGTTAGTTTGAAGTCTGGTGTAGTGCCTTTCGCCCACAAAGAATAATAAACTACTTGTTATTGCCTAGTTGTGCTGCTCAGAGTCTTTGAAAATACTCCATATTTGGGGCCATAAAACTTGATAGCTTGATCACAACTTACTTTAATTATGTCAATCAGCTCATTACCCACACAAATTTGACATTTTGACACGGAAGCAACCAATTGGGATTTCGATGGAAAGCGACATGGGATTTTGAAAAAAAAGCGACCAATAGGGATTTAACATGGGATTTTGACAGGAAAGCGACCAATAGGGATTTAACATGGGATTTTGACAGGAAAGCGACCAATAGGGATTCGACATGAGATTTTGCCAGGGATGCAACCAAAACGGATTTATTATGAGATTTTGGCAGGGATGGAACACAAAGGGATTAAACATGTTGGATTTCGAATTTCGAGAACCGATAGGAACATAACCAAGTTTACTGCAACGCACAAGCAAGATTACTGAAGCGCACAGCCAGGTTTACTGCAACGCACAACCAAGTTTACTGTAGCGCATAGTCAAGTTTACTGCAGCGCATTGTTAAACTTTGCGTGCAACGCACAACTAGCAAAGCAAGTCTTTGCTAGTACAATATTATATCTCTGAAATTAACAGAATAATGTTCTTTGTTAACTCGAAACTGCACGTATCCTCACTCACACTTCATCTATTTCAAACTGTAAAATCTAAAATCGAATTATTTATTTCAAAGTTGTTCAGCCGTGGTTGTGTCTTCTGATTGATTACCGTCCCGTGGTGCTTTACCTGTCGCTTATGGCAATAGACCTTACTGAATATAAAAGTAGATAGATATAAAAAAAGTAAATCTCGTTCTTTATGCACAAGTATTGTTTGCACATTGCACAAACTAAGAAAACGCAACGAACGTCAAATCTGGCGTATCCAATTGTGTTAAAATTTTAAATATTATCTATTTCAAATTTATTAAACCTGCTAAAAAGCGTGTCAGGGTAGATTTCAAGATCTAATACGAAAAATTCGATGATAAATCCCTTGCATTTAAATGAAGTGTGCTTATGCATCTATTTATGCATGTCGCCCATATGGTGCACGTACACACTATAAGGATTTCCATTTTTCCTGTAACTTGAAGCCCTTGAAGCAAACAATGCTGTTTCGAAAAAACTAAAAGCAATTCTCGATGCATTATTAAAAAAAAACTACTGACCAGAGTGATAATAAATTTTCAAATAAATAAATAGTGCACTCCGTCTAAAAAAACATCGACATTCAAAGTTTTTGTGCATGTCCAAAAAAAAGTAAAGAAGAAAATTTTAGTGCATTATTATGAAATCCTTATTAATTTTTGTAACTAAAGCTTGGATTCTAGAAATAATTGATAGGTCTAGTCCGTTTTTCCGTAACAGGCAACTTTTGTCTAAGAGGTCTTTGAGGGAAACATCATGTTTTGCCTTCTGTAACCATGAAAACTTTTTTGATTGAATTATTTTTCAAAATTATCAAATATTTTTTGAGCTGCTCCCAAGGGTTAATTTTTAATCTAAATTAATTTTTTTACACGATTGCTTACAATTGTACACCCTTCCCACCCAGTCTATCTATTTTAACTGCTTTATACGCGCCTTCAACAAACAAATTATGTTCAAAGTTGGTAGGAAAAAAAATTATCGAAATTTTTTGGGTAATGTTTTATATGCTAACGTACGTGCGTACCACGTACTACTATTTTAGTAAAATTTGTTGCTCCAGAGCCCCAAATACAATAGGGGTACACCCGATGCCGTGTAAAGTCGTACATTTCTACGTGCGTAAGTCTTCCAGCCAATTAGATCAGTAAGTATAAGTTGGAAGTCTGCTCTGATTGGCTGGGAGGTTTACGCACGGAGAAATGTACGACTTTACACGGCTTCGGGTGTACCCTTAATATTTGAAGTACGCATTTTTGATGTCTCAAAACCCCACCTGCTATGTATAGGATTTAAAAATTCTGCCCGCTGACGACCATTACCTTCTATTTCAGTAAGAGCAAAACAATGCGTTAGAGATAGCCTACTTCTATTTTAATATTTGAAAAATAGCCAATTTCAGCTACTTTTGTGTATTTTAGCTAACTTCATCAAGCTGATGTCAAAAACTATCTATAATGTGACAAAATTTCCAGTACAAAAGAATTAGACTAGTAAGTGGAATCCTAAAATTCGTTTGGAAGCATTTTGATGTATCAACACAGGAGAATAATTTTTGAATTCAGAAGCTCATTTGTCAAAAATTGAATGTGAGATTTTGGGAATTTATTGTTAATTTTTGTGGGAATCATAAATTATGTCATTCACAATCCTTTCACCAGTCATCAGTTTGGATTCATATTTTCACAATTATCAACTGGCACTCATTCTATCCATTCTTTGAATTCAGTTGCATTTCGAATTTTGTATTTACCCAAACACTCGTTTGGCACAGGAATTAAAAATTGTCACGTTGAAGTCAGTTATGACTACATTCATAAAAATACGTCTTTAGTCATATAAATTATCAAATTGTAATACATAGTCGTCAAAGCGATAATTTTTTTAATGCATATGGTATGGTACGCTGAGGTTATTTCACCCGAACATTTTTTGAAATTCACATGTGTTGCGTAAAATGGTCTATCAATATGCTATAAAAATTTTAAATGTCTCCTATCAATCCGTCATCAAATAATTAGATTCTTATTTTCAAACACTCAACATTTTCTAAATAATTCTTTTCTTAACTATTAGTTACACTGAGGGCACCAAAGTTATTATCAGACACAATTAAAACGTACATTCTCGTGCAGCCCGGTATATGCTTCAAAATTCGTATGTCTAAAAGTTCTGATTTTTCTTCTGATTTTGGCGGACTCAGTTAGGCTGTAACTCACAGAAATCCCCAGTCTACACTTTGTATCACATAAATTTCTATTAATTACGGTTCGTATCTAATTGCAGATCAAACTCGATTCGCCTGACACATTTGAAATTCATATTCCTAAAAGCTGAAACTCTGAGAGGCTTAATCACGACGTAATGTTACAAACCTAAGACAACCATCATCTTCTAGTATCATATCGGCCAAATTTAAAAATATATCGTGAATGTTTTGTATTAGAATGACTCATTCATCGCAATATATTTGGATCTTTTGGTCCGAAGTGGGGGTTGCTAATCTGCTCCATGAAAAGAAAGTTTACTTGTGCACACATACAAAAAAAAAGGACAAATAACAAATGTGATGCCTTCAAAATCGTGGATATTATAAAGAATAAACCGCGTCCAAGTGATCTAATCAGCTTCAAAGGCTGGAACTACGTTTCTAAACAACTTTTCGACAAAAAGAAAAAAAATATTCCAAGAAGTCTCCTAAAGCGGTAGCAACATCACTGCATTACCAGTTTAAGATTTCAAAGCTGACATTAACAGATCTAGGAAAAAATTAGGATTTTATTCACTAAACTATAGGCTAGGCTATTTTCAAATTACTAAACAAACATATGTTTGAAGACAGAGCAAAATTTTCCATCTGATCCGGGTTATTACAAGAGTTCGGCTTGGGATTATAATGGCTACAACGTTTTATTTAAAAAAACGGTCTAGGCTATTTTCAAATGAGTCAACAAATATAGATTCGAAGACTCTGTAGTATGCTTAATTCGATTTGGTTGGTTTTCTCGAGTTCGGATAAGGAATATGATGACTGTAACGTTTTACTAAAAAAACGCTCTAGGCTATTATCAAATGAGTTAACAAATGTAGATTCGAAAATTCTGTAATATGCTTAATTCGATTTGGTTGGTTTCCTCGAGTTCGGATAAGGAATATAATGACTGTAACGTTTTATTTAAAAAAACGTTCTAGGTTATTATCAATACCATGTTTGTTGTTAGGGTTTAAAGCCAATAGCTATTTTTTAATAAAGCGAAAGTTTTTTCGCTACTACCAAAAAAAGCTCGGGATTGTGGTGGTTTTCCAGAAACTATAGAAATTTTCTGTGGTGAAAGGGTCATGCTGAAGCGGAACATTTCTGTTGTTGCTGGTTTAGTAAATGTTAGTCTCGGAACAATTACAAACATTATCTTGCCTGGCAGTCGACGCCAACAAATTGACGACGAATTGCCAGCAAAAAAAATGCATAAAATTTGACCGTCCTGTCACTGGTGTTACATTAGAACCTGATGGCAGCTACGGCTTAGCACCACGATACATTGAAGTAACGGGTAAGCGCGGAAAAAAATTTAACCGATTGGGATTTCCAATAGTACCTTGTTATGCTGTCACTTTTCACTCAATGCAAGGAGTTACTTTAGACAAAGCTGTGATTGATATCGGCGCTAAAAATTTTGAAAAAGGTCAAGTATATACTGCCTTGAGCCGGGTTTGTAGCATTAATGGTATCATGCTGTCAGATATTGACATTCCATATATCATGGGTTGAAAGAAGAAAAAACCTTGCAATTCCAAAGTTAGTGAAGAATATGAAAGATTAAGAAACGAAGGATAAATTTGTCTTGGTTTTTTTAAAGTTAGATTTAAGTTTGTGTTCCTTATTCTAATCTCAAGCTGATTATGATAAGACTTCAATTAATAAATGATGGAGTTGTATACAGTTTAATAAAATTGCCATTATTAGTCCTGAGCATTAAATACTGTTGCGTGACGGTTAATTCTAATGCATAGATGCATGAATTGTGTCTGCAAGTCTATTGAAAAAGTAAGAAATAAAAAAAAAGTTATTACTTAAGGAAAAACGACTGTGGTGTGACCGACGGAAAAGTTTGAAAAACGTATAAATGATACCCAAAATCTTATGTGAGTTTTAAAGCTGATATATCTAAAATTTCTGGGTATATAGACCCACACCAGGTCGCATAATTCATTTCTTCTTAGAACAGAAATTCTAATTGAAACCAATAAAATTCTTTGTAAGTTGTTTTTGTGAAAAATTTATCTTTCTAGCTCAATGTAACTCTACTAGACAACCCGAGTGGTCCCACGACTCCAAATTTTAATTTTCGCGTTTTAAAATTTTCGGCACAGAAATTTGCTGTTTAGTTGTGTCAAATGTTTTAGAACACAAAACAGACACGAAAATTCTAATAGTCGTAAATTTAATTAACGTTGCAGTCATTATATTCCTTATCCGAACTCCAGAAAACCCTACACATCAAATTAAGCATATTGCTGAGTCTTCGAAATTATATTTGCTAACTCACTTGAGAATAGCCTAGACCGTTTTTTTTAAAAAAACGTTACAGTCATGTTATTCCTCATCTGAACTCGAGGAAATCAACCAAATCAAATTAAGCATATTCCAGAGTTCTTAAATCTATATTTGTTAACTCATTTGATAATAGCCTTGACTGTTTTTTTTAAATAAAACTTTGCATTCATTATATTTCTTATCCGAACTCAAGGAAACCAACCATATCGAATCAAGCATATTACAGAGTCTTCGAATCTATATTTGTTAACTCAGTTGATTATAGCCTAGACTGTTTTTTTTTCGCGGTTTGAATTAAAAAACCTAAATAAATGTAAATTGAGAAATAAGTTATTCTGCAGTAAAAATAAAAAAGAATGTTGAATATATTTATAAAGCTTATATCTATTCATCTACCTTTCTTAGTTTTGTCTGATTTGGGCTCGAACAAAATTTTACCCGAATTATTTTAGGGTGGACAAGCCTGTACAGCATGGTTTTTAGGGTGGACAAGCGTGTATAGTGTGGTTTTTAGGGTAAACAAGCCTGTATAGTATGGTTTTCAGGGTGGACATGCCTGTACAGTGTTGTTTTTAGGGTGGACATGTCTGTTTAGTGTGATTTTAGGAATGGACCAGCCTGTATAGTATAGTTTTTAGGGTGGACAAGCCTATATAGTGTGGTTTTTAGGAAAGAAAAGCTCCAATCTGATCCGACATATGACAAGCTAATTCGTTTCAATCTGATCACCTCCAATCCGATACGATAGGAATCCGATAAGAATATTCAATAAACTTTGCTACGTACAGAGGAAAATATGCGCTTTGCATTGCAAGCATATGAAGAAACGCTACCCTTATTGGCCTACTTTGATAAGCACGGAATTTCAGAATTACAACAGAGCTCTTTAGTTTAAATTTATTTGACAATGATTACTTTTTGCTGATTATTGTGCTGACAAAATTGTAAAAATTGTTCACTTTAAAATGATACATGTGTGTTTGAAACAGGTAGTTGTATTTAGGGGGAGCATACAACTATAATTGTTAGGGATTTTGAATACTTTTGCAATTTGGTTCAAAAAATTTTTTTAGGAAATTTGATTTTTTACGAAGATTAACGTCTGATTAGAGTTAATTTGAGTCTTTAAGTAGTTAAAAAAATCAGGTTGTATGATTTAAAGTAACAAGCTTTCATCGAAAGTTGGAATTGAACCGACAGACGATATTCCGATTGTCCGTCTGTTTGAATACAACAGTTTATTGACGACGACCGGGAATATTGTTCAAGGCTTAATTCTCTGTGGATTTTAGATCTCATAATCATGTTTTCGACAATCATTATTTATTTCCTGTAGGGAGTTTTAATTTTTACAGTAATAAACAGGCAATTCTACATAAAAAATTTTTGGGCCGTAGAATTTAAAAAAGTTACTGTTCGTGAAAATAGATTAGGCCACAGTACACAAATGCTTCATATTTCTTGGTCAATTTTGGCAGCACGTAAACCTGGATATGGGAAATGGGAGAAGCATTATTGAAGAGGCTTCTTTACCCAGCTTTTTAAAGTCAATAGCCGATTGTGTACAATAAGTCTGTTTAAGAAATGATCTTGAACAGTCGGGCTCACTGGCTTAAGGCCAGACTCACTCTTATCAGCAAAATTTTCAGTCATCCACACATTTTAGGACCTACGACAAGTTTCTAGAATGTGATAAACAATTCCATAGCGAGTTAGTTTTACTATTCTACTATTTTTTCATCACATTCTAGAAAATTGCCATACGTCAAATAATTTGCGGATCATTGAAAATTTTGCTTGTAAGAGTGAGTTCGGCTAAAAGCCAATGGGCTCGGCCAGTACAATATGAATATTTCGAAGAAAGTTCAGTGGAGAAGTTTGCTCGCGCAATAAAAAAGTTCGATTTTTTCCCGTATGGAGTTTAAATCAAACATTGACCCAATGTAGGAAATATAATATTCTTATTGGATCCTTATCGGATCAGATCAGTGTAAAATCCGATCCGATTTAACAAAATTGTCAGATTTAGGATTGGAAAATTAACCTCCGATCCGATACAGATCCAATAATTATTCTTAGGCGCAGCGTTTGTAAATTCGAAAAACATTCTGCTTAGGTGGAGTTAGTATAAGCCGAACCAAGAATCGGGAGTTTTTCTGCCCACGTATTGCGTCGCGCAGAAAACTGCTATGTGGGATTAGGATTTAAAACATCTACGAAACCTAGCAAACTTTCTACTCTTTCGTAATTTACGTGCTTGTCTTTTAATCAATAAAACTATGTTTGTATTACAACTGATCGAATATCAAACGTCATTTCCACATAATAACAACCGAATCGTGAAAAAAACGACACATGTTTTTCCACAAAAAAGAATTAAACTGAACGTAAGTGACTTGCAATGATTGATTGAAGCCGAATTTTGAAGTCTTTGGTTCACATTCAAACTCACTATTTAAAAAATAAAATTTCCCAAATTTGTAAAAAAAAACATCTTAATGTAAATTTGGAATCGTACCGATGCGAGGGTATAAAACTTTGTTAACACGAACGGTTGGGCTGAGCAAAAATCACTTCTAAATATTTCTCCCGAATTACCACCCTAGAAATTACCCCTGAGCTCAGGTCTGTACAGAATAGTAGTCAATTATTTTTTTGGAAAAATGTATGAAGAAATTTCCGATTCCCCACATACTTTGGTTCAAACAACCATGTGGATGAGTAGTTATGGGGACTTGAAAATTTTTTTATACTCACTATGACTCACTATACTATAAGTTAGTTAACTATTAGTTAGACATGTCAAGCATAAAAATTATCTCTAGAGCTAGTTAACAATTGAATCAGCTTAAATTTAAACATAACAGGTGTAATGTTAATGTCACGCAAACTGATAGGCAAAGCATTCCAGAGTTTTTCACTTTGCAGTGTAACACACTTTTCAAAGATCTTTGGATTATGCCGTTTCTTAGTGAGAAGCTGACGTCGACTTTGTTGACTGAATAGAACAAATGATTGTTTTGATATGACAAAAGACTTAAATTTCAATGTATAGAAAACAAAAACCATTACGTAGTAGTTGTACTGTTCTTTTACTGTTGATGCATTAGCTTTGATTAGCAGGTTATTTACAGTTACTTTGGTTGAGCGCAGTTTTTTCCGAAATAAATGTGGCTCATAGTACTTTACAGCAAGCTATTTACTTGCCCCTGCAATTTTTACCAAGTATGAAGCTTTTAACTGTTCTACACTGCGGGTTATGTTTGGGCTTTACATTTACGGAAATATTAATATGTAACTATGATTGTTAATAAATAAATCTTTACTTAAAAATACTTTTCCGGTCACTATAAAATCTCATCCATGGATCTTGCCGGTTTTTCCGAGTAATTTTTTAATTTTTAATTGATAAATAATGCAATAAAAGGAAAATAGCGAAAAAAAGTTTAAAAATAACTCACTGAAAAATCGCTTTATCACATCTTTGAAAAGTGAAATCTGTGCGTCATAAAAATTGTAGATAACTGAAAATTTGAGAAGTCAGAATAGTCTGGCCAAAGGCATGCGACCCAGACTACTGTTTACTAATTACTCTAGTCAGAGGTTTGTGGCTCATCTATATTTTTTTAAACCAAACATAAACATAGAAGCATCTACTTGATTGATTGATTGATTGATTGAATTCCTATATTAACGTGTTATTCCTGAGTCAGTTACAACTAGTCTTCCCCCAGTAACACAAAGTCCTACTCTAATGATAATTTAAATCAATAACGAATGAGTACAAAGATGTTACAAGAAGAAACAATAAGTTAGCTAATAGCTGGATAAAAAAAAAATTATATAGTAAAATAAGTGAGAATTTAATAATAGAAAAAACAAACAATGCTTAAATTAAATTTCTCCTGGTCCTTAAACACCACTTAGAAACTGCTGCAGCAAAAGAGTTTACTGATGTGTTAATGTCACGAATGTGTGGTGGGAGCAAATTCCATACCTTGGCTCCGTGGTAGGGTAAGTTCCTCTCCATGATTTCCGTATTTTTCCTCGGTAACGTGAGTATTTGTCTTCGACTTCTTCGAGAAAAAGTGAACATTTCTCGCATTGAATTAATATGGTTATACTTGTCTAGGAGAGCCAGCAATACGAATGTTGCAGTGCTGTGGGTGAATCTTTCTCGCACAGTCAGCACGTTACAATTTTCCAATATGTTGTATATTATTTCATCATCATAAATCAAGGTCGCATTTCTGTTACTGATTTTGGCAGTCTTCGGATGGACAAAATGTAGAAGAAGTTTGTATATCTTGTTCTGCAAGTAATCCAGTTTTTAAGGTCTAATACTACCCCAAATAGGTAAAGCATAATCTTTGATGGAATAAATCATGCTCTTGATCAGGCATTTAAATAATGGAGGGGTTAAAAATCTTATCAGCTTGTTAAGACCGCCTATAGCAGCAGCTATTTTACTTTTAACATGCTCATAATGCTTAATAAAGCTTAGTTTTTCATCTAGCCAAAGACCTAGATACTTGAATTCCGTGACCCTTTCTATGTAGTTATTGTCGACAGTAATTGTTGTTGTTAGTTCTACGTTCGTTCTATGGAAAAGCATCCACTTTGTCTTATTATAGTTAATGTGCATACCATAATTCAGACACCAATTATTTAATTTACAGAGATTGTTAGTCAAAAGTTGTATTACAAGTGATAAATCTTGTGAGTCAGTGAATAAAACTAAGTCATCTGCAAATAAAAGATAATCAATGTCTAAAACATCTTTTATGCCATCAAAATACAATGAAAACAAAAGTGGCGCTACAGTGGACCCCTGCGGGCAGATAGAGTTGTAATGGAAAGGTTTAGAAACTTCATTATTAACTAATACAGTAAAACTTCTATCTCTAGCATAGTCATATAGTAATGCTATATAGTTAGCGTCAAGCAGGTATTTAGTTTTAAAAACATAAAGCAACTTGTCAGGCTCTACAAAGTCAAAAGCGCGCTTCAAATCTACAAAAGTAGCACCCACAAACCGCTTTTTATTATCTAGTGCTAGTGTAGCTTTATGCGTTAAAGAAGTCAAAGCAGTAAAACACGAGCGTTTGCTACGAAAGCCATGCTGGTTGTCAGAGAGATGAGATTCTACTTTTTCGCTTATTCTACGCGCAATATTTTTTTCAAAAAGTTTCGCAAAAAAAGGGAGAGTAGAAATAGGGCGATAGGACAGAGGTTCAGACCGACTACCTTTACCTTTGTATACAGGATTAATTACCGCATGCTTGAAAATTTGGGGGAATGTGCCCGTGTTCAAGCAAGAGTTGTAAATGCTACATAGTATAGGTTTTAATTTCTGAAAAAGTGAACTGATTTAAATGAATCGGAGTTCAGGTTGGTTGCAAGGTTTGGTTTTCTTGAACGCCAATTCTACTTCCAATTCAGTAATGGAAGTGATGTTCCCAGGACATAGTTCATGTTCAGCAGGTTTCATTACATGTGGGATTGTTAACGTTTCTGCAAATAGATTGGCTATTTCAGAGGATTCAGATATGTTCACCGTCCCTAATTCTAGTTGGTGAATTTTTTCATTGTTTGTCTTTTGGCGACCAATTAGTTCCTTAAAAATTTTCCATGCTTGCGATTGATTAGGGTTTTGCATTAGTTTTCTTTTATAATGGTTTTTCTTCAACTTTTGGACTAGTTGATTAACCTGGTTGCGGACGGTTCGATAATTTTTTAAACCTTCCGCAGTATTTTCAACCAGAGCTAACTTTCTTAGTCGGTCGCGTTCCTTCCATAGCTCTATAATTTCGGAAGTAACCCAAGGAGAGGAAGTGCCCTTCACACGTTTTCGCCGAACTGGACTATGCTTTTCCACCAGAGTTTCCAAAGTGGATACAAGAAATTTAGCCTGAGCTTCAGCAGTTTTTTCATTGTGTATGAGGTCCCAGTTTACAAATTTTAGCTCATCTCCCACGAGCTTCCAATCCACATTCTTATAAGATCTAAAGGAAATGACTTTTGAAGGAGATTTGTATTTTGCAGACCTAAATATAGTATAAGTACAATAATGATCAGATTGTGTGAGGGGGAAGACTCCGTAATCATTAAAACAATGGAAATTTGATACATAAATATGATCAATCAATGAACTACTACTACTTGTTACCCTAGTCGGACTGTTAACAACTTGACGAAGACCAAATGTTTTAGCAATGTTCTTACAGTTTAGTGTGTTAGTATCGTTAGTCAGTAAATTAATGTTAAAATCTCCCATAATCACCTTATTAACTTCGATTTTTGACATGTGCCACATGAGATTTTCCAAACTGTCTAGAAATTCTGATTTTTTGACAGCTGGAGAATTGTAGACGATAGTTATCAAGAAGGATTTGCAAAACGATGGCTTGAAAAGAAATGACTTCACTTGAACATCTTGAAGGCCACATCGAAGCAGTTCTTGATAATGGAGCAGTCGTTACGTGTGTAGATGCATATACCATCACCTTTCCGGCCGATTCTATCATATCGGTTGAAGGAGTAGCCATCTACATTAAATTGTGAAGTGATATCCCCATTCGTTAGCCAACTTTCTGCACAGGCGAAGAAGTGCAAATCATTAGTTTTGAGAAAATTAGCTAATTCATCAAATTTGCTCCTTCAAATTCAAATTTTATACCTTTTGAGAATTGAGGAGTGTTTAGATTGTTAGTTGTGTTAGTTGTGTTAGTTACAACATGTTCATTATTGCATATGAGAGATAATTCCATAGGGTCAAAAATATCATGCACATCTATAGGAGGTAGATGACATGAAATACATACATTATTATTATATACATAGCTGTTACATAGTGGACAGCAATCGCTTGGTATGTTTCCAGTGCAATCCAAACATGTCCATGATTCCTTTACCTCCCAGTAAAGCCGATTGCTTATCTTTGGCTGGCAGGTTCTGTGGTAATTTGCCTGACATTGGAAACAGGTTAACTTGTGTTGACGCGGCTTGATTTTTGTTCTGCATTCCCTACAGTTCATGTAAATTTAGTTTATGTCAGTCTGTTCGTTTTACATCAGCAAGTAAGAAATCATTGTTCATTTGGGCTGGATGAGAGTTACAAGCTGCATATACTAAAATTTATGTGGACGTTCCTTACTATGAGTGCATTATTTGAAATGCCGCACTCAAAGCATACAGATACTTTTGTCTAATTCGGTAGACGAACGGTTGCGATTTGCATAATCAGGATATGGCTCTCGAGCATCTCCCCTGTGTATGGCTTCCAATCCAATGGCTCCGATAGCACAATTGAGAAATGTTTTTGATCAAAATTTTGCACTTGCACTTTCAGCACCACAGTTATCACGTACCCCTGCAGATACTGCTTCATTTGGGCTTTCGAGTGGTATGAAAATGAACCTAATCGGTTCAGTATAACACACACTAAAAATAATTTTACCAGAGCAAAGAAAAGCACGTCTATGTATGTGTGCACTCACTCCGTGTACTTAGTTATATTTCGTTTAGTGCGGAATATTGTGAATCAGTACGGTGGATTATATAAATTTTTTCTTCAGGGTATCAATTTGGTGGTAAAAATGAACAAAAAACTATGCAACTAGCTGCCAAACTCGACCTGCTCCGATGTTTCCGCTGGATATTACTTCTGGTTCTCGTTTTATTCACCGAGAACTCATTTGGCTATCAAAATTTTCAAAGTACGAAAGCAAACGTTATCATCAACCCAGATGGTACCCTTAAATCGGTAAATTTTAATTAAATAAGTTTGTTAAACAGATAATGCCAGCAATATTAACAACTTTGTATTTAATAGTCTCTGTCGTCCACTGTTGTAAACGATTCAGGAGAATGGGAACCATATGTGAAGGAAAAAGGTAAGTAAACATTTCATACGCTCACATTTGTTTCTGCAGTTTTCATTCTATCTTAGATTTTGACTAGACATAACTTCTTCAAGGAAGCATTTTTTATCTTAAAGTTAACGAGTTCTTTGCTTTTTCTTTATTCATTTTCTATTAATGTTTGTTTGAAGACAATACTAATGTTCAATACAAAACTGTAACATTTTGCTCTTGAGATCTTAGTGCCGACTTGCACAAAAAAGACTTGCAGTTTGTCAGTTATTGTTAGCGCACAGAGAGGCTAATTTTAATTGCATATTAATTCGACATTGATTGAATCAGATACTGAGTGGCTGAAAAAGCTGCTGCTCATCACACTAACTAATCACCCAATTAAACTCTTACATCCAATATAGTTTGATCCCTTTTAAATCAAGAATAAATTCAGTGCACAAAAAAGTCTCTATACTATTAAAGCCAAGAGTGTGGGTACGATTACGACGAATTTATTGCTTAAGGTCAAGAGGAAATTACCCTTTAAAGGGAACAAAAACAACTAGAAAACAGAGAGTTAATTCGCGGTATTCCCGCATCCTAGCAAATCAGACAATACAGAATTTTTTTTTTTTAAATTAACAAAAATCAGGACGTGGGTTTGCTGATCCGAATCAAAATGACCAAAAACTACTACAAAAGCGAATTAGGAAGACATATTTGTTTAAATTATGTCCGGCTGAAAATCATACGTTTAATTTGGAATTGAAGTTAACACAATTAGGAATTCAAAGTAAATTTCATAATGAAGCTAGTACTCCCGGATCTGATGCCCAAGATGTTACTGTGGAAAGCAAAATATTTTTGTCTTCAAAAGACGACATTACTAAAAAACTGCAGATTTCAATACTTACAAGGGGTCAAATACACACTGACTCTTTCGCCGATGGAGAGTCAATCCAAATACATTGCATCACGGATATCAGCACTTTAAACTTGGAAATATCGCTTACTAAAAAAGTGCGAGCACAACAAGAGCCCCTCCATTCCTGGCTTGGAGCAATAGACCGTGAAGGTGACATGATAATAAAATTGGAGGCAACCCCAAAAATAAACCAATGTAACGTCATAAAATTGGATGTTATGGAAACTAAGCTTAGAATACCTGAAAAATCCGACACATCAATGTCTCCAAAAATAATATCTTTTTCAAAAAATGTGGCTGAAACAGGCATTGTTTCCTCGTGCCACTCAGTTCCTTTTACATATATCGAAACGAAACAACTTAATTTTCCAAATACCAACGAATTTAGACTACTAACAAATAAAAACAACAGGGCAAATAAGATAAGATCTACAGCAGTTCTAAACATAACTAACACAAAATACGATTTTGAGAAAATCGTCAAACAATCTACTGTGAAAACTCAATCCGAACAAATGAAAAAAATACATGCGTCAACACTGAAACCGATCGATTTTAAGTCGATTAGTGCAGTTGAAAAAAGTCGATATTCACATAAACAAGACAAATATGGCAGTCGGAAATCCAAAAATTATCTTCACATAGCTTCAGAGAGCCAGATGAAAACATTCACTCAAAGCGTTACAATACCTTTGAAAAAGAGAAGGACAACATCTAACATCTCGAATTTTCTAACAAATAATACACTCTCATCAACATCAACAAATGCGGAGTTAATACGAGACAAGAAGGACCATGTATCTTTGCCTACTGTGTCAGAAGCCTCATTTAGTGATGCAAAACTGTTATTAAAAATTACAGAAAACTCAGTTGTTGCAACTCTCAAACCAACTACTTCTAAAAAAAACTCTAATAGAGCAACAAATTGGGCTTCCACAGCTAATAAACTACACACTTTGACTTCTACGTTTGTAACAAAATCTAATGCAAACCCGACGAAGACAATATATTGGTCTAATACGCTGCACTTCCTGTTGCGTACCACAACTAATTTTTTTGCACCAAAAGCTTTAACGACGCCTACTCTGACTTCTAAAAATATGAAAATTTCCCGTAGCAGTCGGACCAAAATAATAACTTTGTCTGCAATCCCACCCTACACGTCCTCATTCGTAACCAAAACAGTGACTTTTGGAACCAGTAAGACACATTTTTCGACTAATAAGATTGAAATCAATTCTACTAGTAGTCCTAAGGCAGAAAACATTAAATCCCTCAAGCAAAACTTCACTTTGTCTGAAATAACCCAAATTTTGACAGTGACAAACAGCAAACCACCTTCGCCGGGAAATACGGCTGTAACTAAATCTAGTAGCAGTCCAACCAACACCACCTTTCTCACGCTGCGGCATACAGTGATTAACCCGAATGTATCAAATACAAAAGCAACACATACTCAGGAAAATACATTCATTAAAAACTCTGGTGGTAGCTTCCCGAAGGCGATAGCACGGTATATAACACCGCGTTGTGCAACTCCGACAATGCCCGAAACGTTGACTTCCAAAATTAGTGGAACTCGCACTCTTAACCGTGGGATTATAGGAAGCTCTAGTAGGAATTCAACAATGACAATCACTCAGTTTGTCACAAAGCGCTTATTGCGGAGTACTAAAACTAAAAACTCGAGCTCAAAAACCAGTACACTACATACTCAGACTATTAAGCTTGTAAAAAGCTCTAGCAGAAATACAAGAAACAAGATCATTCATTCCATCACATTGAGCTTCAGGTCACTCACCGTGATCAGACCAATCAGTGCAAACACTTTAATTGAACCGACAAAGAAAAACAATCCGTCTATAACAATGCACTACACGGGAACTATTACATTGATAAACACATTTACTCGGTCAGTCACGCTATCTCTGACTAGTTCTCCACCGATTTCTTCAACAACGATTCCAACCGTCACAATCACCACACCGACACCGTCAACGACAAGAAGGACTACTCCAACTGTGACGAGGACAACGTTTACGTCCAGAACTAGTACAACACCAACTCCGACTACTACTATTAACACGAGCTCCAGTAGAAGTCCGAAAACCACATTTACTCGGTCAACCACGCCGTCTCTGACTAGTACACCGCTATCCACTTCTACAACTATTCCCACAACAAGCACAGGAACACCCCCAACAACAACAATGACCACTCCAACTGTAACGACGACAACGTTTACTTCCAGAACTAGTACACCACCAACTCCGACAACTACTATTTTCACGAGCTCTAGAAGCAGTCCGAAAACCACATTTACTCGGTCAACCACGCCGTCTCTGACTAGTACACCGCCAACCCCTTCTACAACGATTCCTACAACAAGCACAGGAACACCCCCAACAACAACAATGACCACTCGAACTGTGACGACGACAACGTTTACTTCCAGAACTAGTACACCACCAACTCCGACTACTACTATTTTCACGAGCTCTAGTAGCAGTCCGACAACCACATTTACTCGATCAATCACGCCGTCTGTAACAAGTACTCCACCGACTTTTTCAACAACGATTCTAACCGTCACAATCACCACACCGACACCGTCAACGACAACAGTAACCACTTCAACTGTGACGACGACAACGTTTACTTCCAGAGCTAGTACACCACCAACTCCGACTACTACTATTTTTACAAGCTCTAGTAGCAGTCCGACAACTACATTTACTCAATCAACCACGCCGTCTCTGACTAGTACTCCACCGACTTTTTCATCAACGATTCCAACCGTCACAATCACCACACCGACATCGTCAACGACAATAGTAACTACTCCAACTGTGACGACGACAACGTTTACTTCCAGAACTAGTACACCACCAACTCCGACAACTACTATTTTCACGAGCTCTAGTAGCAGTCCGACAACTACATTTACTCAATCAACCACGCCGTCTCTGACTAGTACTCCACCGACTTTTTCATCAACGATTCCAACCGTCACAATCACCACACCGACATCGTCAACGACAA
>Ga0210040_10003184_pt1 | contig 22398 bp, 18 predicted proteins | sample CryGeyCG12114_NA_FD_185462 | JGI IMG/M metagenome (GOLD analysis project Ga0210040, IMG submission 185462) | Groundwater microbial communities from aquifer - Crystal Geyser CG19_WC_8/21/14_NA (SPAdes) (version 2) | ecosystem: Environmental > Aquatic > Deep subsurface > Groundwater | place: USA...
TTAAGCATGAAGTTTAATGTGCAATCTTAAAAAGTTTGGTAGCTTTTTAGACTATAATGAAATGATAGCTCCCATGTTGTATCTCATCTGGCAAATGATTTCATTAAAAAATTCATTAGTCTCGTGTAAACTGCACACAATGAAGTTTCATTGCCAGCTATGTTGATGGAAGCTTTTATGGTTATTAAATTTCACGAAATTAAATGAAGATGTTCATCAGCTGTGTGTAAAAAATCTTGCTTTTATCATGCATACCGGTTATGGTAAAACTTTGCGAAGGAAAAGTTTTTTGCCAACTAACTATTTGTATTTTATATTTTCATGTGAGCGCGTTGTCTTTCCGCTAATTGGGCTCGTTTGTTCCATTTGAAGACTTAATTTGTTGATTGATGAGTTTTTGATGAAGTCAATCTGCGTGTTTTCTGCAGTTGAGCTCTTTTCTCTCAATTTGCTACTTTTGTAGCTTATGGCAATTTTTTAACGGAAACCATAGCGCACGAATTTTATATTCGCACACGCCACAATATTCTCCTGTCAGTAGTTAGTTTAGTATCAGTTGTATGACTGGTATGTATTATTTTCATTTAACTAGAACTGACAGTGACAGTGAGTGAGTTATGAACTAAAATATTGTTCAGTTATGTTTTTTTTGTGAATTCTAGAGTGAAAGGTGAGTTTTGGCCCGTTAGTTTAATTAATAGTTGAGCAGCTTGGTTTCATCACGTTAGTTAGGGAGCCCGGAAGGAAGCTAAAAAAATTATGCCATTATTTTTTTGGGGTTAATGGAATCCTTCAATTACAGTCATTTGATTTGATGCGTACATGTTGAGTCCACGAATCCTCCTCCTTTTTAATTCATGTATTGTTGTAACTGCTCAAATATTTATGTTGCACTACAACAGATTCAGTGGGTCTTCACAAGTTCCTTATAATTAAGGCTGTGCCGACCGTTTGATTGTGTATATACTTGAAAGTAGATTAAATTTGAAACTCAACTCTTTCACTGTTAAAAGAGTTAGTTACCGTAGACGCTCTTTCAATCTATTTTCAAAGGCTTTTCTCCTTTCTCCTCCTTAAACGTGCATTTAGCTAGGGAGTGAGCTATGAACGCATTCAACCATTGTGATGTATTTAGTCAAAGAGTTCTTGAAGAGCCGCCGACAACTTAGATTATCGAACCACTTAAAAAAATCTTTTAGATACATGTCATTCTGATAAAAGCTTCACGAAACCTAAATGGATAACAGTCCCAGTCAGTGTACAGGTGGGTTTTGGGCTATATTGACAAAATTTTCCGCATTCACAGGATATTCAATATATTTTACATTTTTTAAGGCTCTAAGGACACTCAAATGAACAATTCAGTAGGCCTTTACTTTGCTGTCTAGCATTTTTGATACTAATACGTATTTATGGTTTTGCTAAGATATGGAATTCTTTTAAGCTCTGAATGGAGATGAAACAATGATTTTACTACCTCTGCTATAGCCCGTTGCATCCACGTTTTTTAACTAACTAAACTAATAGACTTACTATAGTTGTTGCCCTCATCTTGTTTATATTCATTAGAGCACACAACAAATTACCAGTTAGTGAGTTACTAACTAAATTACATTGTTCCACGCTTTACACGACTACAAACGGATGTTAACCCTTTCCATTGTTATTTCATTCCATGATCAGATGTGGTTGAATTGACTACATTTTTTGTAAGTGTATGCTTAAAAGACTTCATCAGGGCTTGTCTCATTCCTTCTCCGTGTACGTATAGGTTGTATTAGACATCTCATTGTGTCCCTTTTTGTCATCTCATTTTTCACCACTTTGTTTTCTTTAGAGATTAGATTGAGATCACAAAGTAATGAGTGAGTGCATGACTGCTTTTGTATACTCCAAAGTATAGCCAACGAGACTGTAAAGACAATTTTGTCAACTCATACTCACACACATATTATTTGAAGTCATTGTCAGGAGAATGAATGAATGTGGGAATTTTCTCCTCTTCCATTGTTTTTAAATAGGAAGGTGTTGGCTTGCTAAAGTGTTGAATAGGTGTTTTCCTGAAATTCGTAGCGCAGAGTCTAAAGTGGTAATGATACAAATTGCTTATGTACTTACTTACTTGCTTGCTACGGTGTAAATGGTGACACAAAAAAATCTTGTGCGATGGAATGCATACACTTTTTTTCCTCTTGAAATCAACGGCTTTCAAAGACAAGGGATTACAATAATGACCCCGTATACATCAGGATCTCTCATCGTCATCTTCAAGTGGAATAATGAAGTATGTAGATGATAGCGGGTGGGATTTTAAATTGAGTGTGTGAATAACTGCCGTAACTCAAACAATAATGCCTTCCGACATGAATTGGACTAAAAAGTTTTCTTGCATTAAACTTTGTAGTTAACCATTCTAGAAATATCCGAAAAAGTTGATCATGCCATCCAGTATTTGTATATTGGTATTGTCCCCTTAATGCAATCCATATGTTAAAGGAAACGTAAAAGTTACGAGACAGTGATAATGAGGAGATACATGGCTATAATTTTATGAACAAGCTAGCAACTTGACTGTATATAAAATAGTGAAGACTTATTTTTTGTGACCAATAAACGCGGACGGTGAGATACTCTGAAGACTGTAGATAATCCATAAAACACGAATCGGTAATGGTCCTTTGTAGTTTGTTACTGTTGAAAGGCTCTCAGTACAGACTTGTTAGTTGTTGCAGTGAGTGGGGATGCCTTGTCTTGAACAATCTATCTACTTTTTGAGACCCACGAACAAAAGAAGTAAAGGTTGGAACATAATAGGTTGGCAGATGATTCATAAATCATTCACCAAGTGTGAGGTCAAAGGGCGCCAAATAATTCCGCATGCAGGATCCCATGTGCGATACAAGAGTTTAAACCTTGTTAATTTTCTACGAACAACATTATATACTGGTTCATCCCAGGCTGTAGGTAGATTTTATCTTGTTTGATATGGCAATTTGCAAGTTTTTGACTTTCTTTGTTATCAGCCAGGAGGACTGGAAGAAGAATGCAGTTGAGGATTTTAATTTTTCACGTTTTAATCTTTTAAGCTGTATACTTGCATGATATTTCCATCCATAGTCGTGCCAATAAACTAGCCCAGTATGAGATGACCAATTGATCCTTTGAAAGTGCGTAGTGCTGCTCATAAATTTCCATAAAATTGCTCTAGTTCAAAATGTCCGATCAATGGAGCGTGCAATTCCTATTGTGTATCACTGATAGACTACAACTTGTGCTAGATGCAATATTCTATTGTGCGTCCACCATTGATCCGCTGGTAGCTAGCTGCAACATAACAATAGAGGCTGTATGCTTTGTATGCATGATGAGAAATTCTGACCATGTTCTACCTTCCGGCTTTCCTGCATGTAACTCACTAAATAACAAAGTTAGTTATCCATTATTTCCCTTTCACGGACACTGGTTCTCTTGCCATGCATTTAATTATTGGTTTTGCCTATTGGCCGTGTACAAAACGGGCACTATTAGGTGGCTAATTAAACTATTTGTGGTAGCTCATTCTATAGAGACTATAGTTAGTTAGTTACTCACTCACTGCATGGGCAGTTCTCCTCACACAGTCATTATACAACAACATAGTCTTCTCTGATTGCTTGCATGCATTATTTTCAAAATGGAAGGAGTGCATGGAAACTTCTGTGGCATATGGCATGTACAATGTGGGCAGGACGGATGACTATGACGAAGAGTGAGTTGACTTGACATGACATCCATGTGTTCGACCAGCAGGACATGGTTGCCAGTGGTTCGTGGTGGTTCGTTCATTTCAGTTTGAAAAGCAAAAAAAAATGGACGAGAGGAGAAAACTGTAGTGTACCTCCTTTGGTTTCATCATCAACTTGAATTTGAGCTAATATTATTATGAACCGAGTAACTAACTAACTAACTAACTATACTACTCAAGTGACTCGATTTGGCCCTCCTTTCGTAAACTGCAGCTGTCACTCCTTTCCTATTCACTGTGTGTTCCACACAAGAGGCTCCAGCCCTATTTCCGGTGTGCCATTGTTTCCTCTGCCATTTTAAATTGTTGTTTTCCCTTTCATTTACATTTTTAGTCGTCTGGATTGGTAGTGGGCTCGCTGGGTTACTTTTGTAGTGCCACCAAGGGTTGCTTTGTGTAATGAAAAGGAAATTCGGTTGTATAGTACTTGGCGATAGTAAATCCTTTAGTAGTTAGTTAGTAGTATTCCATTGAATGGCTTTCATTTGTACTATAGGTTTTTATAATCCTTTTGCATCGGTTTTGCATAGTGCGTGTACGTAATTGATATACACGTTGTTTCAGATAGTTTGCAAAAAAAATTATGTACAAGTTTTGTTTCCCTGTGTTTATCAACGGATGTCTCAACTGTGGGTAGCAATCACACAATTATTTTTTTATCGTTTGACTTGTGTTTCGTTTCCTGAACATTATGTAATTTGATTGGGAAATAATAGTCAGTGGAGATGAGGTATTTATTTTTTAAATAAAGTTGTAGTACATAGTTAAATGAAGTTTTTAAAGTTAGTTGGAGCAGCTGGCTAACTAAACTAAGCTTTAGCATGAAATGTACAGGAGTCGACAATTAAAGAGTTAAAAAAAATCTTTCCCGATCTGAAAGCAATTAAAGGTGAAACCAGGACACAACTATTCGTCTCAGCATTTCTGATGAAAGCAGCCAGCCTGGGTTGATAAAAAAGGGAAATGTGTAAAGAGAGTTTAAAAATGCCGACATAATTTATAATCTATTCATCAATCAAAATTCCACAAGATCCATGACAGCTCCGTTTCCATACAGTGGAGGCGATCAAGATTTCATTTAATGCGGTTCTCATTATCCCAGCTTGCGCTACTAATGACTAAAAAGAAACGACCGGGTACGATGTGTTCACGAATAGCTGGAATTTTTCTATCTCATTTATTTCCATATAGCTATAGTATAATATGGCTAGTAGCTAGTTAGTTGGTACTTTGTACATTATGATGATATAGTCTAGCCTTATTATCTTCACCAACACGATTCCAGTAAGTAAACAAACATTCAAGGAATAAATCTCTGTAAAAATCAGCACTTGAAAACTGGTGAGTGATTTGAAGCAATGATTATGTCAAGAAAGGCTTTGGACATAATTGCATAGTTTTTCAGGTCCAGCTAGTTAGTTAGTTAGTTATGAAACTTGATTATTTACTAAACTGACTGTATATTCCAATGCTGATCAGCTCCATAAATCTCTTGTCAAAGTGAATAAAAATGTGGAAATCCTGATAGCGCATACAATGTAATGCCCGTCGTGCAGTTCTTTAACATGTTGGTTAATTTACTTAATCACTGTTCTAAAAAGAAAAACATTGTTAACAATCTAAAACGCACCATTCCTGTTTGCCTTCTGTCGAGCTGTGTTTCCCTATAGAGTTAATTACTTGGAATGTGATAGCGATTGATTCCACATTTTTTTCTTCTCAGTCATTGAAAGTTGTATATTTACCTTACGTGTGTCTGTAGACGAGTTTAATTCCCACCCAAATCTTTTCTCGTTCTGTTCCTTTTGAACGAAAAAAATGTTTCTTGATTATTGGTTATGCCTACCTTGTTTGCTTCCATGCATGTTTAGCCTATCAATCAAACTAGTTAACAACCCACGTACATTTCTTCATTTTTGACTGTGGTGGTAATCATGCCTTCAAAAAAAGCATCGTGGTAGGTTCCCTGTTTACTTAATAACCAACAAAAGCAGTCATCATAATCAACATTTTTTCGTTTCTCATATCCAAAGATAGGAAAATGGTCCTGGAGCAATGCTCCTTTAAAATATTGTGTTAGCTTATTCGATATCTGTATTTTACACTATCGCGGAGATCAAAAATGGATTCAATTTTTCTTGGCTACCATAAAATCACATGTAAAGTTAAGAAATCTTGGATAACACAACTTAAGTTAATATTTCGGTTAGCTATCTAACTAGAATCCCAGGTGCTTTGAAAAACTCCAGTGCATTGCATGCATAAAGTTTACCATGCTTTCATCTGCTGTGAGTCATTTATTTAATTACATGCGTCCTATTTCCCAGTCTTCATATTTACGGACTGAGCAGCATGTGTGTCTTTTTTTCTTTTGCATGATGATCATGATCTTAGTTAAGGATCATGATGATTATCAAAAGATGATGAGTAGGATTCATCATCAGATGAAATGTGAAATGAATTCTCACCAATTACGATTACTTGTAGTGGTTTAGTTAGTTGCTTTGTTTGTAAACGTTGTTTGCATAGCATTTAACTTTAGGTGATTAAGAGTTGCTAAGTACTTGAGCAAGCTTCAACTCGCCTATAGTTTGTTAGTATAACGAACTTTTATTTCAAATAGGTATAGGTACTAGTATGTAGTATAATAGTCCGCAGATTGATGCAATTATTGAACTGGCTATTCTTCCACTTGATTTTATCACTAGGTCTATTATTCCCTAAGGAAAGCTATTAGAATGCTAAAATGTGGAGATATGTAGTTGGAGAAAATTGAAATGACTAAACTGACAGTTTTGAGCAACTGACTTATGCATTAGGTTTATGTACTAGTTTATATAAAGTGATAACAATGTGTGCATACGAAACAATTGTGGATTCAAAAGGATTTTTTGGAAGGCATGAAAAAAGAAAATTACATTTCGTGTGTGTAGTCAGTTGTTGAGTTGATGATGGAATAGCCAAGAGTTGCACTTTTGACGTGAAGGGATGAGAATTCATTGTCTTCTTAAGAGCATCTCTGCATGAGATAATAGATTTAACAGGAATGAAGCAGAGAAAGAGGGTAAAAAATAAGGCGAGGTGTTCCTTTAAAAAATTGTTGCATATTTACATAGAGATGAGTGAATGATTGTGCTGACCTGAAGAAATGATGTATCGTTGCATTATTTCCCTGCATCAACCATGATATAGTTTGTTTCACATGCAGACAATGCCCTGTAGGCCTCTAATAATGCTATGCAAAGGCTGGTGGTAGTAGTTAGTTAGTTAGTTAGTAGTGACTAGCTGACATTAAAAAATTGGTCCATGAATTATGCCGCTGTTAGACGCTATCATCACTTCAAATTACTCGGTTTTTTTCCCATCCCGAGTGTGATTGTAAACGATCTTTTTTTCGTACAAAATAGTGCCATCATCACAAGATTGCTATAGATGCTTAGAATGGAAACCACTGTAGTCTAACTAGAAGCAATGCTGTAAACTTAGAGCTGCACTAACTAACTAAGTAGCTAGTGTGATCTAATGATACGTTACGTGAATGGTAACAACATACTTTTTCTCCCAATTACATCATTATTGGTTCCATTTGATTTACAGTCCGGAATGGGTACTCATGTGTTCCAGTTGCCATGTCCAAAGAGCTGGAAATAAAATTCAATACAGCAGTCCGTGAAATCTACTACACGGACAATGGTGTACAAGTGGTCACAACTGATTCTCGGCATTCGGATTCCGCAGAAACTTTCCTTTACGAAGGTAAATTAATGATTAATGGTTGTTTGTTCAAGCCGTGTGGAATAAAATGATAATTGATTGTGGAAACAAAACCATAGGTAGTTAGTTTAGCCAGCAATAATTTGTGTGCTCACATGGTAGTGAAAGTTGACAAAAAAATACTATGTTCTCGTGTTTTTTGCTCGACCCCAACTGTTTTGTACAGTTTTGCGTATGAGGATATATTGATAATCAATAATTGTGGACTATTTTTGTGGTCTGTGTGTAGGTGACGTCGTTTTGTGCACATTGCCTCTTGGAGTTCTTCGTCACTCCCATAATTTCTTCAATGGGCAAATGATTCATCCCAGCAGCATAAATTCCAAAACAATTGCTGCATACAATGCGGTCAAGTTTCACCCACCCCTCCCTGAATGGAAGGTGAGTAACTAACTAACGAACTACATGATAAGTCCTAGACCCAAGTGTCAATCAATTAGACAAGGGTTGCTTGTTTCCATTATGCAGAGATTATATTGATTGATTTTCTGGTTTGGTCCATTCTACATTTTTTTGCTCGTATTTTCAGACGAATGCTATGATGCGACTGGGGTTTGGGAACCTCAATAAAGTTGTTTTATGTTTCGATCGTGTCTTTTGGGATCCGAATTGCAACTTATTTGGCCATGTGGGCTCAACTACAGCATCTCGAGGTTTGGATAGTTACCATGTTTATTTTCTATTCCCCATGTTCTATTGTTTGCTGGTACACCTACACTGTGTGCCATTTAGGTTCCTACAAATCCAATTTATACACTATAAACATTTCAATTGAAATCTTGGTTGGCTATAGTTTAGCTACTAACTATTGCATAGTATGTACTAGAGAGTGGGTTTGTAGTAGTACTTTCCTGCCATTAATTCAGATTGAATTTGTTTTCCAATGACTTGATACGTGTTTTTGTGTTCAATATTAAAGTTTGTGTTTCTTGCAATTCACATGGTATATTTATTGGAATCGTTATGTGATATAGTAGATTCTACATGTTGTCTGTATATGGGTTGTAGGGGAGTTATTTCTCTTTTGGAATTTATATCGGGCTCCAGTGTTGCTAGCATTGGTAGCTGGAGATGCTGCAGACGTGATGGAAGAAGTCTCAGATGATGTTGTAGTAGGAAGATGCTTGGCAGTTTTGAAAGGAATTTTCGGCAGCCTCAACGTGCCCCAGGTAACTAACTAACTAACTAACGACCTGGCTTCCATAAGTTATTATTAGTGTTGTTATTAAACTACTTGTATTTCGTGCACGTATCCATGTTTGTCCATATTTGCTACTTGACTTACTTAACTTTATGCTCTTAACTCGTCCATTTCTATGCCTTGGAGAACTGTAAGTTTTTTATAGTAACTTAAGCTACTTGAGTTGTTGAAAAAATGATTAAATTTCTTTTAAGACCGAATTATAGTTCTTTTCGTAACTTTAGTTACTGTAAGGTGGATTTTTTTCTGCATTTTAATTAAATTGAGTGGACTAGTTTCCATGTGTTTGGTGCTACTTATTTTAGTGAAAATGCTCATAGTTGGGAACTGTTGTTTGCAGCCACGAGATACTATTGTAACACGATGGAAAAATGATCCATGGGCTCGAGGTTCATACTCATTTGTAGCAGTGGGGTCGGATGGGAATGATTATGATATCATGGCTACACCCATTTCTCCGTCTAGTGCAAAAAGTTTGGATGTGCCAGCAGTGTCGTCCAAAAAGCCGCTGGATTTGAATCGCTTATATTTTGCTGGTAAATTAAAAAATGTGTGGTTTGGCTTGTATAGATTATGAGATGGACATTTTTTGGATTGTTTTGTGTATTTATGCAATATTATATAGGTGAAGCAACGATCCGAAATTATCCTGCAACTGTGCACGGTGCATTATTAAGTGGTTTGCGAGAAGCGGGCAGAATTGCTGATGAGTTCATCGGCGCCCCATATGCACCTGGGAAAATGGCTATGGAATAAATGATAAACGATTTGGTGGTATGACAGCCAGTTTTTGGGAAAGGAACATGAAATAGTGGCTCTCTGGCTTGTGGTTTGAATTTTCTATTTGTATTTGTATTTTTTTTATCTATAATTGGTTGGTTAGTAAGTTAAATGATGGACTTGAATTTCCTATGTAACATTGTATCTCATGATTTTTTGCTGCAGTTTCTCAATATTTAGTATTTGTACTTGGTTTACTGTTTATTTCATGTTTACTCGACTAATTAGTGTATTGGATGAAAAGTGATGACTTGAGCGTGAGATTTTTTCTTGTTGTGTTAAGGCTTTATTTTTTAGGCTCCACTGTATCATAGAAGTTGGTTACATATGGAATGCTGTGGGAATATTTTTTTGTCTTTGTTTGTTAAAATAATTAAAGTTTTGTGGCTTTTCCTTCATGTGTGTTCAACATACATACCATGCGGATAAGTTTCTAATCCCAGTTGGAGACGGCGAAACATAATGTAGTAATGTAAAGAAGGCTTGAATAAATTCTTGACAAGAAACCTACTGTTGTTGCCAATAAATATGTCAGAAATAATTTGGAAAGAATTGCATTCATGTCTTATTGATCCAATTAGGTAAAATAACGTGATCACGAAAGACATTTTACGATCATTAATTCACCTTGACCTTTCATGTTAAGTAAACCAGAATGAATTTTCTATAATTTGATTAGGATTTGCTTGCAGCTCTTGTTATCTTATGATAATGAATTCATGGGATCATTGTAGGTTTTGGAACTAAAGGGTTTCATCGTGTAGGGTCTCTTCATTTCCTAAATGAGATGGGTCGGTCTGGAATTCTGTCTATTTGAGTGAAACATCTTGAAACACGCTGTATTTGGCTTGTCTGCTGTTTCCATTCTTTTAATTACGGCGTATCCTCCTTCCTCCCCATCTATTATGTGTTTTGTTTTTTTAATTATTAGAGCCAACAATGTTTGCTTTAGTTAGTAGTGTGGCCGATTTTTCTCAGACTCACGAACATGAAGTAAGTAAGTAATCCCTTCAAGGACTTTTTAGATAAGGGTTGGAGGTTTGTGTAGAATTGAGTTTAGTTATAGGAAGTACGAACTGACCGTTGGTTGAAAAGGTATGTTTTTTTATTATTCTCATATAGAAAGAATGGTACAGCCCATAAAATTCTTAAGTTTCACAAATAAGGAATTATGTAGTCTGGATTTAGAAGCAAACAAAGTTCATTGCAAATACACTTTATATGGAAACAAATGCAAATTGTGAAAAAAGAAAAAATAATGATGTATTTTTTGGACATACACGTGGGATGGGAAATAAGCACGCCTTTTTGTGACTGCTTAAACCCGGTTTCTATTTAACAATGTATACCTATTCCTAAATCATTGAAAAGTCATGATAATTTCTGGTTGGACTAGAATTCTAACTAACTATCTAAGGTAGTACAAAATTTGATGCCTCGTACAAAGATGTGTAATTTTCGCAACAGGGAGTCTTTGGAATGTTGTTTCACTTAAACGGTTCTTTGTGTGTTAAATTTGTAATGTTGTTTGTTTTGGGATTGGGATACACTAATGATAGGTACACTGAAAGCAATCAAGTTCTCAAAGTATGAGAAGATAGAATTTTACATTATTTTATCTTAAACGTACCATTGTCAAGAGTCATGACCAGTTCACTTGAGTAGTCAATTACTGTTTAAATGGTATCACAATCTTCAGAAATTATGTTCATCCTGTCATTCTGTTGAGTCAGCATCACTTGAAGGATGATTATGTAGTAAGCAAGGATTGTGGCCGCTACCTGGGTAGGCCAAAAAAATGAGTAGTAAGAAAAATATTTACCAGCAAATCGTAAATCTATCGTGCAAGTTTATGATTGCGAATATTTTCTTACATTTGCCAGAAAAGAATAATTAATTGTGAAGACGTCAAACCCTTTCAGGCCCACGGTTTCATGGTAAAGTATTATCAGTTTTTTTGTTCCCAAGTTTTCGTTGATCCGATCATTTGATGCCCATTGCTTCATGCACTCCATCTATGATTGAGAATATTAACAGTTGAATACAAATAGAGCGTACGTAGTGGTGCAGAAACTCTATATTTGTTAAATATAATTAAAAACAATAGAATACTAACTTTAGCACACATATCTGCGGCCAAAACGAAAGAACATGAACAATTTGCAAGAAATAGTGCCACTCTGAATTTATTAAACCAGTCTGGGACAACTAAAACTTCGCCAATGTGATTTGCATAGAAAATTATAGATTGAACAGTATAGAGTAGACATGAGATACCACACGCTTCATTAATAGCATTGACGATGATTTTCATATTTTTGTACTTTTGTAAAACCAAATGAACTTCACGTCCAGTATTAGCATACGACTGTTTGTTTGAATCCTCTTTGCATGAGTTAGTATTGTCAAACTGAACAATGAATTTTTGAAATTGCTTGGCGCAAACCCAGGCTGTGATAGAAGCGGTAGGAAAAATCAAGTCGGTCATCCCCCCACTAATACTTCGGCATAAGTTTACAATTAGTTGACCGGAGGCGAAAAATATATTCTTGAATATGGGTTCTGTATCTGCCAGGTTGCAAACAGTCGTTCTACTGGTATCATTTGAAATGAAAAGTGAAAACTGGGATTCAGCTAGGTACACTTTGTAAAGGAGTTTAGGATTCCAAATTGAGGCATCGATTAGTTGGCCGCCCAGCATTGGGGTGATGACAGACATGGCGTAAAAGCAGGTGAAAATAGCGAATAAAATCCGCTGACTCTGAAATTCAATTGGAAAATTCAATTATTTCTTCCGTAGAAAAGTATTATGTATAGTCATATTTTTTACCTTTTTTTTCGAAGTTACAGGTGAGTCATCGGATTGTGCATTCAACGATTTCATGAGGTCACTAAATTGGCGTCGGTTTCTCCATAACTGTTTGTAGTGGACCAAATGAAAAATGAGTGCAGCTGAGCCATCCATAAGATTGAAAAAAATTATTGGTGATTCATCAACATCGGTAATTCGTATTTTTCTCAGCAATGTAACGTGGCGAAAAATATACAGACTGTGAACCACACTACATAAAATCTGTAGAAAAATTTTAATTTCACCTGATTGAATTCAAAGCTACTATAGATTCTGAAATTGTATCTTGTTTAACTCACCTGTTGAAACTTTGAAGTACGCAAACGAAACTCGGAATTTTCGATTCGTTCAAATCGAAAGGGGACAATGCATATATAATATCCAAAATTGAAATAAGTATACAGAAATACAGATGCGTTTTCAAACAGCAAAGTTTTGTCCGAGAAGCTCCATCTTTTAGGGTACGCAAAATTATTAATATCTGCTTGTCTTGTGTTAATTTCTGATACAGTATTCATTATAATTGCAAAATTTTCCATTTCCTACGAAAACTCTCTGGATAATAAGGTGTGATTCTAAGGATAGTTCGTTTTGTAAAATTTGCAACAACGAAATTTCCAGCTTTTGGTTACGGGAGCTTTGCGTTTGAATCTTACAAAATACATGGATAGGTTGAAGACATGTCTTTAAATATAATCATCACTCTTAAATTAGATATTTCGAGCCAATTTGACATATTTTGCTTATCAATTCATCCATGCAGCTTATTTTTTTAACAGAAACGTGCTTGCTGCATCATGACAGTATAGTAAAATGATCAATCATGGAGAAATTACAAACATTGGACTGTTTGTGTAGGATAATAATTGTATACAAACATTGCTTGACAGTGACAGTCGAATTTACTTTATTTGGTCAATTTGTGTGAAGAATAAGGCACTGCAAATATTTCACAGATAAGGGTGCTCGCATTGCAAATTATGTTGACTGTCCTTGCACAATCGAAACTTGCAAAATTATGATGTAATATGCGAAAATTGATGCAAATACCTGCGAGAAATATAAATTCAAATTATAAGTACAATTACACAGTAATAATTTAAAATCTATTTGACTTTACATTGGCGAGAAAACCGTAGTTGATAATCAACGCGTCAAATCCTTTAAACGCAATGATTTCTTGAAACAACACAGTTAATTTTCTTGAAGGCAACCGAGCATTTATACTCTCTTTTGCTGCCCAAGTTTTAATACAACCAATCTGCAATTTGAAATCCCAACTCCAATTAATAATTTTAAAATTAAAATATGCAGGCTGTAAAAAAACAGCAACACCAACTTGCCTTTGAGCAAACATCAGCAGCAAGCACTAAACAGGAAATACAATTGATTAAAAAACAAGCGACGTTCAATTTTGCCAGCCAATCAGGTAAGACCAAAATTTCGTTCAGATGGTTTGCATAATGGAGGATAGATTCAATTGCAAAGAAAAGAACGGAGACACTGCAGGCATTATTAATGGAGGTCATAATTAATTTCACAATCTTGTATTTACTCAAAACTAGTTGTATTTCCATTTCTTTAGAATTCAATCTTTTAGATGCGTTGTTAGAGCTCTCAAATTCATCTGTGTTGAAACTTTGTACGCACTTTTTGAAATCTCGGGCACAAAACCAAGCTGTAACTACGGATGCGAGGATAAATATATCCACCAAGCCTCCACATAAGCTTCTACATGTGTTTATAATAATCTGGATAGTGGCAAAAATGATGTCGATCGTATTATGATGTGTTTGATGAACTATCATGTTTTCATGGTGCGTGTTATTCGAAAGAAAAACTGTAAAACGGAATTCGTCTGCATAGACTTTTATCAAAAGGTCGAGACTCCAATTTGAAACATCCGTTATTAAAGGATATCCCGAAATCGGTCTTGTGACACTTAAAATGAAGAAAAATGTGATCACTGAATAGGCGATAAATTTGATCTGAAATTGAAATTTTAGCATAAGTGTGTAGCATATTTTTGAATTTCTTATGTTATTTGTTCTATAGATATGTATACTTTTGAAAATTGTGTTGAAGAATTATTCAAGCGATATTTTTCCAGACATCGGATTAGACTTTCAAAGTATTTTCCGTTGGTCCATAAGATCCGATAGTGTGTGAAATGGAAAATGAGAGATGCACAACGTTCCAACAAATGGAAAAACTTGACGGGAGATTTACTTATGGCTGCTACTTCTACACTTCGAATAAGGGTCACATATCGAACTAATGAAAATGTGTGTACGATGACACAAAAAATCTGGAAAAATTTAGAATTAATCACTGCTGAATTAATGTGAAAAACTAAAGATTTGTTTCTTACTTGTTGAAAAATAGACCTGTGTAGTGTCACCGAGTTGTTTTTTATTACAAACCGAAACGGAACGAGGCAAATATAGAATCCTAAGTGAAAATATGCGTGAAATAATGTGCTAATGTTGTGGAATAGTAGCCCATTTTGTAGGCTTCGTGGAAAAAATTTGATTCCTTCAGTAGTGGGATTGTGAAATATTGAAAATACTTTTGACGCTTTATTCATTTCATTCATCACGTCAAACAGGGATTTTTAGTCAACATGGAGTATATAACGTAGCGCGTTTATAAAACTATTCTCCAGACGTCTACAACTGGCGAGAATCGGTAACAACAGACTCCCGACTTCGTACACATGTGTCATGAGTTGTCAACTTGAATCGAAGTTCATTCTATATGATAATTACGGTCGTACAATTATATGTCAACAAGAATACACACAAAACAATATCCAGATAGATGTAAACAACAGCTATTGAAATGAAATGGCCCCGACTCGTATTTGCTCCTTAATCATATCGTTTTTTTCCGAAAAGTCCATCTGTGAAAAATAAATACTTGACAAATCATTCATATCATTTCAAACAAAACGACACAATAGTATTTACTCTAGTTAGTGTGGCTTGTTTACACACGACTAGTTAGTCCGTTCATTTGGATTATATAACGATAAACGGTGTACTGCGTCTTACCTTAACTCCATTAATTCCACTGCCAGCGTGAAATACAACAAAATTGGGAGCTGTGTGACACCATGCGAATTCGCCTACTCGGCCATCCCATGTTAATAATATAGCACCCAATATTTTTTCTTCTTTATGATTCTGTATTGTTTTCGAGCCACTATGATCTGCATAACATTCCAATATAAAAACTTGGATATCGTTAGGATTATTTTTCAACAAACATAATTAAATATTAAAATACCTAAGACAGCAGATCTGACAAAATCACTCAATCCTTTGACAATGTTATCACAATCAGGAGAATTTACAGCATCGCTACAACGTTTAGCAAATTGTAATTTTGTAAGTATTTCTCCAGGACCAGAGGAGCTGGCAGCAATCGAAACTGGCACATGAGATTTTGCTCGTTTGTACATTGTAGACTTGGCAGCCCAGCAGCCACATCCATAAACTGGAGCCTTTGGAGTAGGGAAGACTAATGTTAACCATATATCAACAGTCACTAAACTTTACAAGCTTGGATTTTAATTGTTAAATCTACTTACATGTCCAATTCTACCCGAATATTTTAACTGGTTTCCACCACTAGAACAAGTGGATGCTACATTTCCCTTCAGATCTAATGCTATAGCCCCAACAGTATCGTTCACCCCTTCGTTTTCTGGGGGGATTAATTTTTTAGTATATTTCTGAAAACTCTTCAAAGCATGGGCTAAATGATAAAAGATTCAGTCTAAATATTATACAACTACAACATGAATGAACTTTTAAACCATTCATCTTGTTATAGTGTAGCCACTAAAAAAATATTAACATACCGCAAATCAAATCTTCAGTCTTGCACACTTCAATCTTTTGATCATGTGCCCACTGTTTGGCCCCTACACCAACGAGGAAACTACTCAAGTTTACAATAATCATTATTGAGATAAGTTAGATAAGTAAATAAACAAAAGTGTATCATTTTGTCGACTACAATTCTTACTTTGGAGGAACTCTACCTAATGGTAGTAAAGGACTAGATTTTTGAACATTTGCGAGCCTTTGCGCAATGAGAATTGGATTCGGAACTTCGGGCACGGCACCAACTCCTCCAAAAAACCCGTCTCCATCCATATATCCTGCATCACATTCAACAGTCTTATTTATCGTCAAATTGGATCCTCTACCGGCATTTAATAAGCCGGAGTCTTCCAGTGTTTTTGTAGCTGCTACTACAGCATCTCCAGCAGATCCTCCAGCCTTTAAAACTTGAGTTGCCTATTAAGTAAAAAACTACTTTAATTGCTTGATCAAGTATTTAAGTTCTTTATAAAGAAAATATATAATTATTGAGTCATTGAGTGCTCACTTCTAAACAAGCAAGTTTCCCAAGTTTTTGGTACGCATCTTTATTCTTGAGCGAATGCTTCCCAGCACCTATTATTTTTAATGCTATTAGTTGTGAATGAAAACGACAGTTTTCTTCGAACGCAATTAAAAATATAATTTTACCAAAATGAACAGCAATGAAAAAAGTTGAGCTTTCCACTTTAGCTTTTTTTGGCCTAGAACATCTGCTGTCATGATCGCTAGGTGCTCTTGTATTCCCTTTACTCATTTTACCAAATCAAAGTAAATCAATTTTTTCTGTTATTCTTCTCCTCACCTATTTAATTTTTTAATTAATCTCACAGTTTTTGGGACAATTTTATAAATACAGTAAATAATGACGGGACGGACAACTGAAATGAAAATATGAAAACAACACCAAATTAAATGAGATCTTATGAATTTGGCGCGCCCAGCGTCCCGTACATTTTGCGACAATCAATGACTTCTTAAATCGAATATGGATTTGATTTCAATTTATCGAAATAAATAGCTAATTATTAATCAAAATGTGAAGCTAGCAAGTAAAAAAATCTAAAATACTCTTCTTTTGACATGTATTAGGCATATAATTTGGCAGATTTCAACAGTTTGCATAAAATAGGCAATTTGCATTTCCATAATCCATCGTCCATTCAGTCAAAGCTTCATATCCTAAGAATCGAATTTCAAAGAAATATCATGAAATAGAGCTCCTTCTTGCTAGGGCGGATATTTTGATCAACGGAAAACTAAAAGAATTCCCAACCTTAGAATTATTGTCTTCCTTGATACCTAGTGCCTAGTAGTAGTAATTGATTAACGGGGCTCTGCCTGAAACTTAATGGAAAACATGTTTTTTGTAAATATATGTTATCCTGCCATATGTGACCAGTACCAAGATAATGTGATTTCCTATTGGCATTTCCCATGCAATACTTGCTAATGAAGCAATTGAAACTAAGAGTGAGTAAATCATTATGCCCATATTACAACAGTGACCTACCTATTTGTGACTCTGTGTCTGCATTTGCATTATGTTATAACTATGTGCGAAATTATGATACACCGCTTTTGCAGTGTATTTAGTTTGCGCAACCTGTTTGATTCTGACCAGCGTATTATGGTAATACGATCGTTGGCTTACGCTTGCTAACTAACTAAGCTACGGTACTATGCTAAGGCGGTAGAGATCTATATGGATATTCTTCCAATTCTGCCGCCTAGCGGTATTGCGTCTTCCGAATTATACTAAATGACGAAATTAACGATTACTTCCATTCACACCTTGAGAAAAGCATTTTCTTTGTACTCCCAATGCAGATCTTATAGTGTTAATTAACTATAGCAAACTATTTTCATAAATGACTGCCTTACGAAATTTCAACGCAAATACGTTTTCGCTGGCTCAGATTTTCCCAGTCCTTACGAAGAAGGAAACTGATGTTTGTAAACTTGCGTTTAAAAAAGAAACTTCATGGCAAATCCTGAGTACGACGTATTAGGGTTACCATATTCTGCATGCAAATAATATTAACACACAAATACGCAAGTTATGAAGGTGAAATACGAAATTAAAATGGTTCATTTCTTGTTTTGAAGTCGAGTGGGTTAGTTATGCCACAGTTTTCTTATCTTCCATCAATCAGAATGTTGGTTTTGTATCCATATTTGATTTCAGCATGTTTGCTGTTGTCTTACGTACTTTTCAAGCACTACACAAGGAGGAATAAAAAAATCTCCATGTCATGTAAGCGAATAAAGCGGATCGGGTTGCATGCAAAAACCCTGTTGAAATAAAATGATGTTCAAGTTTTCATTTTGATTTCTAGGGACCAGTTCATTTGGATTGCCACCTGTGATGCAGATGATGCTGCACTTTTACACCTCAAGTGGTCCCCATAAAAAATTGATGGATTTTACTGACAAGTTTGGCAAACTTTTGGCATCTTATCAACTTTTTGGACCTCAGTAAGTGTACATATTTGGAATACTCATGTTTACATTTTTAATTATGTTTCCAGTAGTACTAATTATTCTTGTTTTTAAATAAATAATACAGGATTTTCTACATCGATGATCCAAAAATGTTGAGAAAAGCACTGAGTGAAGAAAATTTTCTGGATAGAGGCACCATGCCACCCGAATTCCAAAAGCATATGGGAGGATATGGTAAATGCACCTAGTTTTTTTCCAACATTTGTCCACTCAAATTTAAGTGAGCATATAAGTCATAAAGTGCTTTTCTGCTGTGTTTCTACAGGTATGATGTTCACGAACGGACCAGTATGGACAGAACAACGAAAATTTGCTCTACGTACATTACGAGACTTTGGATTCGGTCGGAAATCAATGGAATCTCTTGTACACACTGAGCTTGTTTACTTAAATGATGCATTATCCGCCAGAGCTGGAAATGGAGCAGTGGCTACAAACGATCTAATTCAAACATGCGTTCTAAACTGTCTTTGGACAATGATGGCTGGCAAACGATTTTCAAAGTCCGATGAAACTATTATCAACACTTTCCATGAACTTAGCTAGTAAGTTTCAAAAACAAATTTACACTTTAGAAACTTCCAGTCACAATTTGTGACTTAAAAACATTCCCACCTATTAGTTGCTAACGAAAATATTTCGCAGCCTTATGGAAGAATTTGGAAAAGCTCCAATTTCCATGCTACTGCCGACATCCCCCCGTTGGACAGTATGGGAACGAATGAAAAAGAATGCCAGCTTCGCTAAAGCATACTTCAGTCAGGAAATTGACCAACACAAAGCAACATTACGATTCGATGAGCCACCAAGGGATTTCATAGATTGCCACATTTTAGAGACACTGAAAACTACGAACCCTAACAGCAGTTTTTACGGGGAAAATGGAAGTATGGCAAACTTGATTTCAAAATTTAATCGCTTACTCATTGACAATAACTAATGCAATAATTATTCTGATTCCATACAGAGAAATGCTTGACATCAGTCCTATATGAATTATTTTTCGCGGGATCCGACACTACTGGAATCACAGTATATTGGTCCCTTCTAATACTGAGTCAATATCCAGAAATTCAAGAAAAATTTCAAAAGGAAATTGATATTGTAGTCGGACGGAACAGATTGCCCTCGTTAGAAGATGAATCGAAGTAAGAAAAAACTCTATTAAGACGCTATATAGGTTATACCATGCAAGTAAGACTATTTGACTAAATGCTTGTACTACTAGAATGCCGTACACACAAGCTGTGATAATGGAAATCCTTCGCAAGTCGTCAATCGCTGGATTGATAGCTGCTCATCAGGCTCGGAGGCCTGCAAAATGGGAAGGCTTGGATATTCAGAAAGGAGATTGGCTTATTCAAAATATTTACTCGGTTCATCATTCTAAAGAGAGTTGGGGAGACCCAGAAAATTTCCGACCTGAGAGATTTTTGACAGCTGATGAGACAGCTATACAGAAACCTTTGCCTGAAGCCTATATCCCGTTTTCTGTTGGAAGGAGAAGCTGCCCTGGAGAACTTTTTGCTAAAAATATTTTATTTTTGTTCATTACAACTTTGTTTCAAAATTTTACCTTTTCTCCCGACTCTAAAGCACAGGAGAAGGTTTCATTAGAGCCAAGGTGGGCTGCTACGTTGATTCCAACTAAATTTTATCCTTTGGAAGTTTCTAAAAGGGAGTAAGTAATTGATTTGGAATATTGGAAGTTACACTGCTATTTTTTCTTCCAATGTGTATGTAGTTTTCTATTTGCTGTATATTACAAAGTTAATGTAATATAGATTTACGGTGTGAAAATACTGCATTTCAAGTTCAGTTAATTATATTATCAAACTATTTAGCAAGTAATTTGTCACATCTTGCTAACGATTAAACATGTTGATTACAAATTCGCTTGTGGCAATTAAGTTCGTTTTTGGTTATTTTGTCTATAAGAATCCGACATTCCTATGTCTACACCACAAGCTTATGTTTCGGATAACGAAGACTAATGGCTACGGCTACAGTTCTGTGGTTTCTAACTACAATAATCATAAGACAAAACCAGCGTAATGAAGTACTTAACGATAATTTTAATTGCGTTTATGTAAGTCATGAATTCGGGTTCAAAATAATGTAAACTGAATTGTATTATATAAAAGTTTGAAGCAGCTAAGACCAGTTTGGGGATAATTCTCCACTCTCCCTTTTTAAGTAAGTAACATAGTACTATCTTATATCTACTACCTTTATGCTGCAACTACAAAGTGTAAACTAATGAATTAATTTGCAGTTATGCAAAAAATATGTATATACTAAAACGTTATCCAAGTGGACTTAATGGGTAATAAATCAATATAAAAGCAATAATTAAAACTTCAAGTTTTCATAAAAAAAACCGCAACATTTCATTAATTTGCAGACATAATATTTGGACACAGAATATAAAGCGAACTATTTTGCATTCGCCAACAATTCTGTCGATTAATACACCTTTTTGCATATTTCAAGATCACATTATGTATTCAGCAATTACATTCCTTCTTCTAGCTGTAGCCTCTTTTGGTAATTCAATTTTGCATAAAAACATTATTCTATCGAAATTTCATAGTCACTCAACTTAAAAAACTAAACATTGTAGGGTACGGGTACGGAGTCCCAGAAAAATTCTCTGGATATGGTGATGACACTCAAACAACAAACGGATCCCTTGGAATCATCGGAGGCTCGGATGCTCAAGTTGGAGAAGTCCCGTGGCAAGTCTCCATCCAATATTACGACGGGCACTCTTGGCACCATTTCTGTGGAGGCACTATTTTAGGGTCCCGCAAAATAGCCACTGCAGCTCATTGTTGCGAAGGAAGGACAGATCAAGAGCTACGTGTAGTAGCTGCAATTAGCAATCTGAAAACCCCAGAGGAAACGATGCAAGCTTCGACGGTTAAGTCGTTTACCATGCATCCAAAATACGATACCAAGTAAATTTTCCCTCCCATAATCATATCCAAAACTTCACCCACTATATTTAATGAAAAACACTTTTTTTCTTACAGCACTATTGACTACGATGCTTGCAAGTTGAAGCTGAGTTGCCCTTTGGATTTAACTAAACGCGGATTGTCTTCGGTACCCTTATGTCCGACGGAAGCAATGGCCGGAAACTGTCTTATCAGTGGTTGGGGTTATATTGATCCTAAAGGAACACTGCCCGACCAATTGAAAAGACTTTTTCAACCTATTACGGATCGAGAAACTTGCAGTAAGAATTATGGAGGTGGAATCACAAAAAATATGATTTGTGTAGGAGGTAAAGATGGAGAAGGTGGATGTAAGTAGGATGTCATATGATTTCAACGTATTCATTCGATAAGTTGAATATTTCTATGTACTAACTATTTCATGGAATGAATGATGAAATTATTCTCTTCACTAGGCGAAGGAGATTCTGGAGGTCCTTTGATTTGCAATGTTGGGCAAGGGAGTTGTTTAGCTGGAGCTACTTCTTTTGGCCGATCCCCTTGTGGACAGAAGGACAGTCCTACTGTGTTTGCTAATGTTGCTGATAAAGAAATTTACGATTTTTACTCTTCCTGATTGGTCGGACTACTGATAATAGTGTGATTGATTTTAC
>Ga0210040_10003185_pt1 | contig 22394 bp, 20 predicted proteins | sample CryGeyCG12114_NA_FD_185462 | JGI IMG/M metagenome (GOLD analysis project Ga0210040, IMG submission 185462) | Groundwater microbial communities from aquifer - Crystal Geyser CG19_WC_8/21/14_NA (SPAdes) (version 2) | ecosystem: Environmental > Aquatic > Deep subsurface > Groundwater | place: USA...
TGCGGAACTGCGATGCCGTTACGACCGTTCTGCCCGCCGAAATCATGACCAACACACCCGACACGCTCATTTATGTCGACGACGGCCTGCCCGGCATTACCCGCCGCCGTGCAGGGCGGGGCTGGGCCTACCATAATGCGAAGGGCGAACGCATCACCGACCGGACCGAGATCGATCGGCTGAACTCGATCGCTCTGCCGCCGGCCTATGTCGATGCATGGTATTGTCCGGCGGGCAACGGACACATCCTCGCCACCGGGATCGATGCCAAGGGGCGCAAGCAATACCGCTATCATCCCGATTTCCGCACGGCCCGCGAAAGTGAGAAATTCGACCTTTGCCGAACGTTCGGCGAGTTGCTGCCGCTTGTGCGCAAGCGCGTCAAGGAGGACCTTTCCGGGGCGAAGGTCACGCGCGAGCATGCGATCGCCAGCATCGTGCGCCTGCTGGATCTGGGTATTCTGCGCATCGGCAATGAGGCTTATGCCAAGGCGAACAACAGCTACGGCGCCACCACGCTGAGGCAGGAGCATGCGCAGGTGAGGGGCGGCACGCTCAAGCTGCGCTTCAAGGCAAAAAGCGGCAAGCTAAGGGAGGTGACCGTTTCCGACCGCCGGCTCGCGCATTTCGTGCGCAAGATGCAGGATCTCCCAGGCCAGCACCTGTTTCAATATCTGGGTGACGACGAGCAAATTCATCATGTCGGCTCGTCCGAGGTGAACGAATATCTGTCGGAGACGATGGGTGATCATTTCACTGCCAAGAATTTTCGGACCTGGCATGCAAGCGTGCTCGGCTACGCGCTGGTGGCCGATGCGAAGCAGAAGCTGACGCTCAAGGCATTGCTGGAGGATGTCTCCAGCCGGCTCGGCAATACGCCCGCCGTCGCGCGCAGGAGCTACGTCCACCCGGCGGTGATCGCCTTGCTCGATCGGCAGGTGGAGTGGCGCGAGACTTTGCGGCTGCCGCGCAGCACGCAATGGTTGAGCCGCCACGAGCGGGGCCTCATTGCGCTTCTCGAGGAGAGCCCGCCGGCGGCCGAATTGCTGGCCGCTGCGTGAGGCTTGCTGGCGTCATCAGCTTGGTGGCGGCTGCCATCGGAATTGCCAGCTGCTCGCCCGATCCAGCCGGCGAGGCGGCGATCGTGCCGATGGCTGAGGACGCGGCCGGGTCGCCCGCGGTACCGATGCCGGTGCCCGAGCCTCTTGCGCCAGAGGCGGCGCCGATCGCGGGTGACGTCCTGCCGCTGACCCGGGGCGTATATGTCCTCGCCGGCGTTCAATGTGCCGACCCGCCCAATGCCGCGCTGCTTGTGTTCGACGGACGCGGCATCAGCGGCTCGGCCACGCGCGACTGCCGCACAAGTCCGATAAAGCCGCAAGGCCAGAACCTGCAGATCAACCAATCGTGCGTCGATACGCAAGACGGCAAGCGCAGGTCGGTGCGGCAGATGATCCAGTTACAGGGCTTCGAAGCCTTCGCCTTCGTAACGCGCTGGGACACGACTGCTTATCGCCTGTGTCGCGAACTCGATCCCGCCGCATTCGGCTTTCGGGGCTGACCCAAGCGCTCAATCCCGCTCGTGCGCCGCGCTGACAGCACAACGCGCTAGCTGGTCTACGGCGAAGAATTTCATGCCGAGATGCTTCGGCCCTCGTCCGCATGCCGGGGCGGCAGGCGCGAGCGGTTCTCACTTCTCCTGCGTCGAGCAGGCTGACAAGCCCTTGCGCAGGCGATAGGTCAGGGCGGACGAGACACGGAGAGAACGAAGATGGCGCAACTGGTGGACGGCAAATGGCGCGACACCGCTCCTGCGGCCGAGGAGATCGGCGAGGATGGCAGCTTCAAGCGCATGGACTCGACCATTCGCGACACGATCTCGACTGAAGCCGGTGCCGAGTTCCCTGCCGAAGCCGGCCGCTATCACTTGTTCGTCGCGTGGGTGTGCCCCTGGGCGTCGCGCGCTACGGCCTATCGCAAGCTGAAAGGGCTTGAGGATGTGGTGACGCTCTCCGCATCCGGCCCGATCATCGCCGAACAGGGGTGGGTGTTCGAGCAAGAAACGATTTCGCCCTTCGAAGCGCCGCATCCGCTCTATCGCATCTATCAGGAGCATGATGCACAGTACACGGGCAAGGCGACCGTCCCCGTGTTGTGGGACAAGCAGACCCGGCGCATCGTCAACAATGAGAGTTCGGAGATCATCCGCATTCTGAACAGTGCATTCGACGAGGTCACCGGCAACCGGCTAGATCTGTACCCGGAAGCGTTGCGCCCGGAGATCGATCGTTGGAACGATAGGATCTATCCCGGCCTCAGCAATGGGGTGTATCGCGCCGGCTTCGCCAAGTCGCAGGACGCCTACGAGACAGCGACGGGCGAGGTGTTCGACACGCTTGATGCGATGGAGGCGCACCTTGCCTCTCATCGCTACCTGGCGGGCGAATATTGCACCGAAGCGGACTGGCGCGCCTTCACCACGCTGGTGCGCTTCGACGCGGCTTACCACTACGCGTTCAAATGCAATCTGCGCCGGCTGGCGGATTATCCGGCGCTGGCGGGCTACCTGCGCGAACTTTACCAATGGCCGGGCATTGCCGAGACGGTGAAGCTCGGCGAAATCAAGCAGGGCTATTGGAACCTTGCCGATCCGGGAGGAACGATTCCCATCGGTCCCGAGCTCGACCTTGATGCGCCGCACGGCCGTGAGAACCTTGCTGGATGCGGCATTTTCGAGCGCGGGCAATGATTGCCGACCCCGATATCATCGTTGTGGGTGGCGGTTCGGCTGGCGTCGCCTGTGCCGCACGGTTGGCGGAAGCCGGCCTCAAAGTGCTGCTCGTGGAAGCGGGCAAGCGCCGCACCGACATCCGCTCGGCCGTGCCCGCGCTGATGAGCGGCATCGTCCACACGCCAGCCTTCGACTGGATGTACAAGGCTGAGCCCGATCCGTCGGTGGGCGGCCGGCCCGACGTGTGGCCCGCGGGCAAGCGGCTGGGCGGTGGATCGGCCATCAACGGCATGATGTTCATCCGTGGCCATCCGTGGGATTACGATCATTGGGCCGAACTTGGCGCCAGCGGCTGGGATTATGCCAGCGTGCTCCCGTATTTCCGCCGGCTGGAGGATAACGAGCGCGGCGCTAATGCATGGCGCGGGCAAGGCGGGCCGATCGCCGTGTCCGAAGTCCGCTCGCGCTATCAGGTGACCGAGGACTGGATCGCTGCCGTCCAGCAGGCCGGCTTTCCGCGCTCGCCCGACCTCAATGGCGAGTTGGCCGAGGGTGTCGACCACATCCAGCTTTCGCAGAGGAACGGCCTGCGCAGTTCCACCGCGGCAGGCTATCTCAAGCCCATGCCTGCTGGCCTCGAGATCCTGCCCGAGGCGCACGTCCTCAGGATCGAGACCGCCGCCGGTCCGGACGGCCGCCCGCGCACCACCGGCGTCACCATCCGCCAGGACGGCGACGTGCGCACTCTCAGGGCACAAGCGGGCGTCGTGCTCAGCGCGGGCGCGCTCAACACCCCGCGCCTGCTGATGCTCTCGGGCCTGGGCCCGGCCGAGCACCTCACCGGGCACGGCATCCCGGTGGTCGCCGACCTGCCGGGTGTGGGGCGCAATCTGCAGGAACATCCGGGCGTGCACCTGGTCAACACGGTGGCGGCGCATACGCTCAATGATGACAGCCGCGGCCTGCATGGGGTGAAGTCGGCGTTGTCTTTCCTGTTCAGCCGCCGAGGCGCGCTGACCACCGGCATTGGCCATGCGCAGGCTTTCGTGCGCAGCCGCGAAGGCTTGCCGGCGCCCAATCTCCAGCTCGCCTTCTCCGCCTTCGCTTTTACCGTGACCGAGAAGGGCAACCTCGCGCTAGCGAAGGGAAGCTCGGTCAGCACCTTCGTCGCGCTGATGCGGCCGGAAAGCCGGGGGCGGATCACGCTTCGCAGCGCCGATCCGGACGCGCCGCCACTCATCGCGCATCGCCTGCTGGGCGAGGAGGAGGATGCCGCGCAGCTCGTCGATGGCCTGCGGATTGCCCGGCGCATCATGGCGCAGTCCGGCATTGCCGGCGTGGTCACCGGAGAGGTTCGCCCCGGCGCTGCAGCCGAGAGCGATGAAGCACTGCTCGGCTATGTCCGCGCCGCCACCATTCCCATGTACCATCCGGTCGGAACCGCGCGCCTGGGTTCGGCCGACGATCCCGACGCAGTTATCGATCCCGGCTGCGCGGTGCGCGGCGTCGAAGGCTTGTGGGTCGCCGATGCCTCGATCATGCCCACCATCCCGCAAGGCAACACCAATGCCACTGCCATCATGATCGGTGAGCGGGCAAGCGACCTGGTGCTTGGCAAGCTGCGCGTCTCTGTCGCGGCATGACAGCGCCGGTTCACCTCACCTGCGCCATGAGAATTTACCCGTAATGACAAGCGAAAGCCCCATGCGCCGCACCACCGCCAGCCTTTTCGCCGCAACCCTGCTCGCGAGCGCCGCTATTCCGGCCAGCGCGCAGGAGCCCTCCGCGTCGGCCGACCAGACCGCACCCAAGGGCTACGATTTGCAAGCGCAGGCGGCGAAGATCGCCGAGATCGCGATGGAGCCGGACACATCGTATCTGAGCGACGAGGAGCGCCAGGTCGTCAACCTGCTGATCGAGGCGAGCGACCTCATGAGCGAGATCTACCTGCGCCAGCGTGGAGCCGATCTGCCGCAATTGCGCGAGACGATCTCGCGCAGCCGAACCGCCGACCGCGACCTGCTCGTTGCCATGTTCGATCGCAATTTCGGACCATGGGACGAACTTGCCGAACTGCACCCGTTCTTTGGCGACGCCGAGATGCCGGAAGGCGCGGGCTTTTACCCGCCCGACCTGACGCGCGAGGCGTTCGACGCTTATCTGGCCGCGCATCTCGATGAGCGCATTGCACTGACTAGCCCGTACACAGTGGTCCACCGCGAAGGCGATCGCCTCGTCGCCAAGCCTTATTCGGTCGCTTATCGCGAGTGGCTCGAACCGGCCGCCGAGAAGCTGCGCCAGGCTGCCGCGATCACCACCAATGAGAGCCTCAAGCGCTTCCTCTCGCTGCGTGCTGACGCTTTCCTTAGCGACGATTATTACGAGAGCGAGCTCGCCTGGATGGACCTCACGGGCACGCCGATCGAAGTCGCGATCGGGCCGTACGAAGTATATACCGATCGGCTCTATGGCACCAAGACTGCCTTCGAGAGCTTCGTTACTTTGCGCAATCCGGAGGAGAGCGCCGCGCTCGAGCGCTATGTCGCCCATCTGCGCGACATGGAAGCCAACCTGCCCATTCCCGAGGATCACAAGAACTTCGCGCGTGGGTTCGAAAGTCCCATCGCGGTGGCCGACCAGGTGCATGGCGGCGGGGACAACGTGCCCGGCGTGCAGACCATCGCCTTCAATCTGCCCAATGACGAGCGCGTGCGCGAGGCCAAGGGTGCCAAGAAGGTCATCCTCGCCAATGTGCTCGGCGCCAAATACGAGCGCATCCTACAGCCCATGGCCGAGCAGGTGCTCGTCCCCGAGCAGGCGGGCCTGGTGGCGAAGAAGTACATGGAGCTGGAGACGCTGTTTCACGAGCTCAGCCACAGCCTGGGCCCCGGCAGCATCACCAAGGACGGGCGCCAGACCACGGTGAACGAAGAGCTGCGCGACCTCTATTCCGCGCTCGAGGAAAGCAAGGCCGACATCGCCGGCGTGTGGAACATCCTCTACATGATGGACCAAGGCGAGCTGCCCGCGGCCGAGAAGGACCAGCTCTGGGCGACCTATTTCACCGGCATATTCCGCGCCATGCGCTTCGGTACCGAAGAGGCGCACGGACGCGGTGCGGCGGCGCAATATGGCTATCTCAAGGACAAAGGCGCTTTCGCCTTCGACGAGGCGAGCAGCCGCTACAGGATCGATCCTGTTCGCCTGGAAAGCGGATTGCGCGATCTGCTGCATGACGAGCTGATGCTGCAGGCGAATGGCGATTATGCAGGCACCCAGGCCTTCCTCGAGCGCTGGGCCGTGCTCGATGACCACGCCCGCGCCACCATCGCGCGCATGGACGCCATCCCGGTCGACATTCGCCCGATCTATCCCGACAGCGTCTGACGGCTTGGCAGGCAGTGCTTGGCTCGGCACTGGACACGGCCGTCAGCTCGGCACTCGGCTCGGCGGGCGTGAAGCGCCTCGGCTCTTTTGCCGCCACGCTGATGGAGCCACCGCCCGGGCTGGAATTCGACTATTCGCAGCCGCCTGGAACACCTGCTCTGGTGGGGGCTGACTCGCTCTCATGGCGCGTGTTCAAGAACCCCGTCGCGCTGTTCGCAGGGGGAGTGGCGGCGGTGATCCTCGAGCTTGCCGAGCCTTCGGTGCGGGCTGGCGTGTGGAACCACTCGGGCTTCCGCCGTGATCCGGGACTGCGCTTGAGGCGAACGGGTGCGGCTGCGATGATGACGGTTTACGGTCCACGCCCCGCCGCCGAGGCGATGATCGCCCGGGTTGTGGCGATGCATGAGCAGGTGCGCGGCATCGATACGGCGGGACGAGCCTACCACGCCAATGACCAGCGCCTGCTCGATTGGGTGCAGGCGACGGCTGCCTATGGCTTCATCCACGCCTACCATGCATATGCCACGCCGCTCACCTGCACCGAGCGCTCGCGCATATTCGCGGAAGGGCAGGAAGCGGCGCGGCTCTACGGTGCGCTGGGTGCACCTGCCTCGCTTGCCGACTGGGAAGCGCTGCTGGCTCGCACTGGGCCCTTGCTCGAGCCTTCTCCCGTGATCGGCGAGTTCATTTCAATCATGCGCCGCGCCCCGATCCTCCCGCTGGCCCTGCGCCCGCTTCAGCGGCTGATGGTGAATGCGGCGATCGATATCGTGCCGGAGGAGCTCAGGGGCAGGCTAGGGCTTTCCGGCGAGGGCCTGTCGGCACCGGAGAGGCTGCTGGTCAAGGCACTCGGTGCCACGGGCGAACTCCTGCCGCTCGAAACCGCCGCGCCTGCGCAGTCCTGCCTGCGGATGGGCCTGCCTGCCGACTGGCTGTACCGCAAAACAGCCCGGAGCAATCCCTAGCTAGATCGGCCTCATCAACTTTCTAACTGAACGGGTCCGCCAACATGTGCACGCGAAGGCCTCCTACTCGCCTGCTCGGCTCTACCAGCCATTGATACGCGCCGCTCGCTTGGATGAAAGCGCGCCGCGCGCCGCCGCCTACCGTTCCGCGTCGGCAGCAGCGCTCTAGGTACGCGAAGCAGGTCAGGCGTTGCGCAGCAATCTTGCAGGCAAGGCTCAGGAGAGCCGCATCACCCAACCATGCCGGTCGGACTGCGTGCCGCGCTGAATGCCCACGAGCCGATCGCGCAACTTGCTGGTCAATTGTCCCGGACCGCCGCTGCCAATGGTGAAATCGAGGTCACGCCCGGCCACACGGCCGACCGGCGTCACCACCGCCGCCGTGCCGCAGGCGAAGGTCTCCACCAGGCGCCCGCTGGTGGCATCGGCGTGCCATTCCTCCAGGCTGTACCGCTCCTCGCGCACCGTCAGCCCCTCTTCGCGCGCGAGCGTCAGCAGGCTTTCGCGGGTGATGCCCGGGAGGATCGTACCGCCCAGTGGCGGGGTAACCATGGTGCCGTCATCGAACACGAAGAACAGGTTCATGCCCCCCAATTCCTCGATCCAGCGGTGCTCGGCCGCGTCGAGGAACACGACCTGATCGTGCCCCTGGGCGATGGCCTCGGCCTGCGGCACCAGGCTGGCGGCGTAATTACCACCGCACTTCGCCGCGCCGGTGCCGCCGGGCGCCGCGCGGGTGTAATCGCTCGATACCCAGATGCTCACCGCCGGCGCGCCCGATTTGAAGTAATTGCCCGCCGGCGAGAGGATCACCAGGAACTTGTACTGCAAAGCCGGCCGCACGCCCAGGAAAGCCTCGTTGGCGAACATGAACGGCCGGATGTAGAGCGAGCCGCCTTCCACCTTGGGAAACCAATCAGCATCGGCGGTGACCACCTGCCGCACCGCTTCGATGAAGGCGTCCTCGGGCAGTTCGGGCATGGCCAGCCGGCGAGCCGAGGCGTTGAAGCGGCGCGCATTTTCCTGCGGGCGGAACAGCGCCATGGAGCCATCGTCGAGCCGATAGGCCTTGAGCCCCTCGAAGATCTCCTGCGCATAATGCAGCACCGAAGCGGCCGGATCGAGCTCGATCGGCCGGCGCGGTCCCAGTGTCGCATCGTGCCAGCCGCGCGCCTCCGTCCAATCGATCGACACCATGTGGTCGGTGAATACCTTGCCGAAGCCCGGATCGGCGATCGCCTGCTCGCGGCTCGCACCCGGGACGGGCGCGGGGTGGGGGATGCGGCTGAAATCGAGTGCGGGCGCGTCGGCCATGGGCGTGTCTCTCCTTGGCCCAGCGGTTAAGGCGCGCGTGCGGCAGAGGCAAGGGGGCGCGCTAGCTCAGTCGAACTGAAGGGAACGCGGCGGTGGTCAGTGGCGGCAATTTGGCACGGTATCGGACCGTCAGGCCGCGCTGGTCACTTGCAGTCCCACCGCGCCGATCAACACCAAGGCGATGCAGACATACTGGATTGCGCTTAAGCGTTCGTCGAAGGCCACAATGCCGATCAGCGTCGCGGCGACGATGCCAACACCCGCCCAGACCGCGTAGACGACGCCCACCGGGAGAGCCTTCATGGCCGGAGCCAGAACCCAGAAGCACGCGGAGTAGCAAAGGATCGACAGAACGCCCCAGTGCCACTTCTCGAAGCCGTCCGAAAGCTTGAGAAGGAAGGTGCCGCTCACCTCGAGCGTGATGGCCATGCCAAGGAAGACCCAAGCGCTCATATCGTCACCCCCAAACGTCCGAGCGCACCGGGAAGAGGCAGCGTGACGACCCATCCCACTCGTTTCGCGAAAGCACAAATGAGAAGGGCCGCCTCGGCGCACCTGCAAGCAGGCTGCCATGACGACCCTTCGCATGGTCAGCGGCCGGAAGTGCCGCTCACGAAACCTTTATCGGCGAATGATCAGACTACCGATAATGCCTCGCGATGGACTTAACCGACCTCCCTGCTGAACCATGAGACATCGGATCACCTCCTTTCGCGCTAGATCGCCAACACCCGCCGTTTCACTGGGGGCGAAGGCCGCGTTCACCGCTGGCCTTGGCGTTAATTTGAATTCACGCATCGCCGAACGCAAGACTGGAAATCATCTTTTTCACAGACTGCCTCCGCATCCCCGCACGAAGCGGTGCAAACAGGTTCGGCTTCGGAGGCAATTAGCTGCACAATGGACCAAACCGGAGCTGCGCACGCTCCTTGCGGAGACTGTGCGCAGGCGAGGCGAGGCTAGAGGCTGCCGCGCCGGCAATCCTCGATCACCCGGCTGATCTCCGGATAAGCGGGCACGTAGAGCGTCTGCTCGCCGGCTGTCTCCACGGCGAAGCGGCCCTTGGTGAAGGCCATCGCATCGAGCAGCGGATCGCTCGCGGCCAGCTCCGCCAGCAGCGCGGTGCCCTGCATCCGCGCACGCGGCTGCGGTTGCGGCTGGGCCTGCAGCAATCGGTCGATCGTCTCGGTGCGAATGCGCATCTCAGCCGGCCCAGACGGCGTGCCCGTTGCTTCCAGCGCCCGGGCGATGCCCACGCGCCGGGTTCCAAGATCGCAGATGATCGTCAGCCGCGCATTTGGCGTTCCGGTCCCCGCGACGAAGGTCGCCTGAGTGACGGGATCCTCGGCCGTGTAGCGCCAATCGCCGGGCGTCTGCGGTGCATCCAGCCAATTGTCGTAAGTGGGGGCGGGCAGCGCCGCGACAGGTGGCGGCGGAGGCGGGGGCGGCGGAGGTGCCGGGGCGGGCTCGGGTGCTGGGGTGGGCTCGGGCGCGCTCGGGACGCAGCCTGCCGCCGAAGCGACGAGGATCGCGGCAGCGATAGCCTTTCGCATGCTCACGCCCGCGAACACGCTTCGAGGACGCGCGCGATCCCTGGCGCCCCCGGCACGAGCAGCCTCGCGCCATCAGGGCCGGACATGGTGATCACCGCGCCCGGCTGCGCGAAGGCGCGGAAAATCGGCATCGCGCGATTGATCTCGGCTGTTTGCATCGCCAGGTCCCCGCCGGCCGGCTCCATGTCCACGCTCGCCTTCATTCCGCCGGCTTCAAGGACGTAGGCCTGCTCGCTGATCGCGTCGCTCGCCCTTGTAAGCGTAAGCACCTGGCTGGCAGAATCGCATTCAAGCGCGAGGAGCGGCTCACTATTGGTCGGGCCGAAGCGGGCGTGCGCGCCATTTGCATCCTCGCCGATCACCCATTCGCCCGCAGTCATCGCGCTTCCGTCGGATGCCTCGGTCGTGACCGGATTGCCGGTCAGCACCGGCTCGGGGGCTGGTGTCACAGCCTCGTCCTCAGGCGAGGAGCAGCCCGCCAGAGCGCAGGCTCCTCCAAGCACCAGCATCGATCGCATGTTCATCGCTTCATAGTCCTTCTTGGCGCGGTCCCTGTTGGCGGCGCAGGTCACACGCGCGCCGGTCCACAAGGGGCTGGCCGCAAGCCCGCCACTTTCCTATTGCCTGGAAGTCATGGACCGACCTGTCAATCACCGCATCGACAAGTGGCGCAAATGAGCGCGCCGGCGAACAATCCGGCGCAGGCGCGCCGGCGGGTCGACCAGCTACTTGTCGACCGCGGCCTCGCGCCCAGCCGTGCCCGTGCGCAGGCGCTCATCATGGCGGGGCTTGTGTTCAGCGGTGAGAGCCGGATTGACAAACCCGGTCACCAGATCAAGGCCGAGTCTGCGCTTGACGTGCGCGGGCGTGACCACCCCTGGGTCGGCCGCGGCGGCGTGAAGCTGGCACATGCCATTGCGCATTTCGGGCTCGATCCGCAGGGCGCCATCGGCATGGACATCGGCTCGTCCACGGGCGGTTTCACCCAGGTCCTGCTGCATCATGGCGCAACGCAAGTCTTTGCGGTCGACGTCGGCACCAACCAGCTCGACTGGACCCTCAGGCAGGATCCCCGCGTCATCGTGCTCGAGCAGACCAATGCCCGCGAACTCACCTGCGCCGAGATCGACCGATCATGCGATTGGGTCGTGTGCGATGCAAGCTTCATCGGGCTTGCCAAGGTTCTCGAAGTGCCGCTCGCACTGGCGGCGCCATCCGCCACGCTTGTGGCGCTCATCAAGCCGCAATTCGAGGTCGCGCGCGAGGAGGTGGGCAAGGGCGGTATCGTGCGCGATGCAGCTTTGCACGAGCGGGTTTGCGCCGAGGTCTCCCACTGGCTCGAATCCACCGGCTGGCAGGTCGTCGGGATCACGCCGAGCCCGATCACCGGCGCGGAGGGGAACGTTGAATTCCTTGTGTGCGCGCGCCGGAGCGGCGAAAGCCAGTCGAAGTGATCGCGCGGTTTGCGGCGCTCCCGCGGCCCGGCCTACAAGCGGCGCACAAAAGGACCGATGTATGAGCCGCAATGACAAGCCCCCGCAATGGCGAACCCGGTTCAATCGCTTCGCGCTGATCCTTGCGCCTCTGCTGCTGGTTCTGGGCACGGCGTCGGGCTTTCTGTCCGGCAGCGGGGAGGGCAATCCCTGGTTCGCCGCCCTGGTGAAGCCCGCACTTTACCCGCCGCCGATCGCCTTCCCGATCGTGTGGAGTGTGCTCTACCTTCTCATGGGAGTCGCGCTCGCTGCCATTCTTGCCGGGCCGCCTTCGCCGGCCCGCCGGACCGCGATCATCGCCTTCGTGATGCAGTTCATCCTCAACCTCATTTGGTCGCCAATGTTTTTCGCGGTGCATTCGATCGGCGGCGCGCTGATCGTGATCCTCGCGCTGTTTGTGGCGCTGGGTTTCACCATCGTGGCCTTCGCCCGCGTAAACCGCATGGCAGCTTACCTGCTCGTGCCCTATATCGTGTGGGTGAGTTTCGCCGCGGGGCTCAACTTGCAGCTTCTCAAGGACAATCCGTGGGAGGGCGATGCACGCGCCAGCGGCACGGTCGCGCCCGCAAGAGCGTAAGCGCCGCGATAGGCCTTGCCATTCTTCAAGCGGCGCATCATCTTCGCTGCCATGCAGAGCCAGAACCCGTTCGTCGCCGATTTCGTCAAGCTCGCCAACAGTGCGGCCGGCACATTTGCCGGCATGACCCGTGAGGCGCGGGACAGCGCCCGCGAGAAGATGAAAGAGGCGCTTGCCGGCGTCGATTTCGTCAGCCGCGAGGAATTCGAGGCGGTGAAGGACATGGCGGCGATCGCGCGTGAGAAGGTCGAGAAGCTCGAGGCCAAGCTCGCCGCGTTCGAAGCCAAGCTCGGTAACGCGCCCACCTCCGATCACGTGGCACCCTCGGCAACCAACGTCGACTAACACGACGAGGGCTGTTGGAGCCCTGGGCATTAGAATGCCCGTGGAAATTGGTGGCGACGCCTTTCGGTTCACCAATGGCGGCAGTTGATGCCTCTCAGGCCGCCGGCCAGACGTGATTGACGCTGCATTGCGTGTGATCCCGCAGAGCGCCAGATAGGCGGCCCATGCATGTCCGCGCTCCAGCTATTCTCTTGTCCTCTCGCCAGCACGGGGAGACTGCGGTGGTGGCGCGGTTCCTCACCAGTGAGCACGGCCTTGTCGCGGCGTATGTAGCCGGCGGGCGTGGACGGCGGCTGCGGCCGGTGCTCATCCCCGGCAATAGCGTCGACCTGGCGCTCGCTTCCCGGTCGGAAAGCCAATTGCCATTCGGCAAGCCCGAACTCGTCACGAGCCGTGGACCGTGGCTGAGCGAGCCGCTGGCCGCTGCCGCGATCGCCTGGACCTGTGCGCTCACCGCCGCCGTTCTGCCCGAGCGCTTGCCCTATCCGCCGCTTTATCAGGCGCTCGGCGGCGTGCTCGAGGCGATCTGCCATGCCCCTGCGGCACGCGCCTGGGTCGGCGCGCTAATTGCCTATGAGGGCCTGCTGCTGCGTGAACTGGGCTACGGCGCGTGGGGAGAGGGCGGGGCCGGGCGGCCCACCGGCGATCTGCCGGACATGTTGGCGGCCATGGACCGATTGGCCGGGCCGCTCGACCAGTACCTGCTTGCCGAGAGCCGCGGCGATGTTATGGCGGCGCGCCAGCGGCTGCGCGAGCTGCTGGGGCGGATCGGCTAGCGCCTGATCCCCTGCGCACCCGCGAAGGGTTGCGGTTCACGCTCCTCGCGCTGCCAGACGCATTTGGTTCGAGGTCCGCAAGAATGAAGATCGCATATCTGGCTGGTGACGGGATCGGCCCCGAGATCATGGACGAGGCGCTCAAGGTGCTGCGCGCGCTCGACCTGCCCAAGCTGGTCCTGTGGGAAGGCGATGTCGGCGGCGCAGGCTATCGCCGCCACGGTCATCCGCTCCCGCCCGAGACGCTCGAAATGGCGCACGCCGCCGATGCCGTGCTGTTCGGCGCGGTGGGTGATCCCGCCTGCGACAATCTCGAGCGCCACTTGCGCCCCGAACAAGCGATCCTCGGCCTTCGCGCCAACTTGGGCCTGTTCGCCAATCTGCGGCCCGCGACGCTCTATCCCGGCCTTGAGTGTCTGTCCGCCCTGCGGCCCGAGATCGCCCGCTCGATAGATCTCCTGATCGTGCGCGAACTGAACGGCGACGTCTATTTCGGAGACAAGGCGCGGCGCACGTTAGACGACGGTCGCCGTCAAGGCTTCGACTTCATGTCCTACGCGGAGGACGAGGTCCGCCGCATTGCGCATGTCGGCTTCCGCGCGGCGCAGGGCCGCCGCGGCAAGCTCACCAGCGTGGACAAGGCCAATGTGCTCGAGACCAGTCAGCTTTGGCGCGACGTGGTGAACGAGATCGCCGCTGAATATCCCGAGGTGGCGCTCGATCACATGTATGTCGACAATGCCGCCATGCAGCTGGTGCGCGATCCCGGCCAGTTCGACGTCGTGGTCACCGGCAATCTGTTCGGTGACATCCTGTCCGATCAGGCGAGCATGTGCGTGGGCTCGATCGGCCTGCTCGCCAGCGCCGCCCTCGGTGAGACGCAAACCGAGTTTGGCACCAAGGGGCTGTACGAACCCATTCACGGCAGCGCGCCCGATATTGCCGGGCAGGGCCGCGCAAATCCCATGGCGATGATCCTCAGCCTCGCCATGATGCTGCGCCATTCCTTCGGCCGCGAAGCCGAGGCCGCGCGGGTGGAGGCAGCGGTTGCGCGGACGCTGGAGGATGGAATTAGCGGCGCCGATCTGGGTGGCTCGGCCTCGACTGCTGAGATCGGCAATGCGGTCCTCGCACGGCTTTAAGCATTTGTTCGCTGCGGGAGGGCGAATGCGAGCATGATCTCGCCCCGAAATCCGCCGTGCTTCAAGCGGGCATTTACCGGAACGCTGTACTGCCTTGGCGGATGGAGATGACCTACGCCGATCTGGGACGTGCAGTCGCCGCCGCGGAGCAGCGCGAGGCCGCGCCGCTTGAGCTCGCCGTGGTCCTGCCCACGCTTGACGAGCGCGGCAATATCGCACCGCTCCTCGCCCGCCTCGAAACGGCTTTGGGCGCGACCGGCTGGGAGGCCATCGTCGTCGATGATGATAGCCGCGATGGTACGGCCGACGAGGCCCGCGCCATCGCCCGCGCCGATCCGCGCGTCAGGGTGCTCCAGCGTATCGGCCGGCGCGGGCTTGCGAGCGCGGCGATCGAGGGCATGTGCGCCACCGCCGCGCCTTTCGTGGCGGTGATGGACGCCGACCACCAGCATGATCCGGCACTGCTCGTCGCCATGCTCGAAGCCGTGCGCTCGGGCGGATGCGATCTCGCCTGCGCCAGCCGCTTTGCACAAGGGGCTAGCGCTGCGGGACTATCGAGCGAGGCGCGCGAAGCCGGCTCGCGTTTCGCCAATGCGCTCGCCCGCAAGCTCACCGGCACCGTGCTGACGGATGCGATGAGCGGCTTCTTCCTCATGCGCACCGAGCAGCTTCGCCGGCAGACGCCCGCGCTGTCGGGCATCGGCTTCAAGATCATGCTCGACATTCTTGCCACGGCCAGTCCGCAACTCAGGGTCAGGGAGTTCCCAATGAAGTTCGCCGAGCGCCGCGCAGGCGACTCCAAGCTCGACAATGGCGTGATGCTCGATTTCTTGGCCGGGTTGTACGAACGCTGGCTGGGCCGCATCGTGCCTACCCGCTTCGCGCTGTTCGGCACGGTCGGCCTGGTGGGCGTATTCGTCCATTTCTGCGTTCTCGCGCTCTTGCTGAGCATGGGCGTCGCATTTGCCTGGTCGCAAGCCACCGCCACCATGGTGGCCATGACCTTCAACTTCTGGCTCAACAATCTGCTGACTTATCGCGATCGCCGCCTGTCCGGCCCGCGCGATCTGTTTCGGGGCTGGCTGGGCTTTTGCGGCGCCTGCGCTGTGGGCGCCTTCGCCAACGTCGCAATGGCTACTCTGCTCAATGGCCGCGGCGTAAACTGGGTCGCCTCGGCATCGGCGGGGGTGGCGCTCGCCTCAGTGTGGAACTTTGCCCTCTCCAGCCGCTTCGTCTGGGGCCGCTTCCGCTAAGCCTATTCTGCGATCGGGAGATCGTCTTTGCATCCGGGGGCGGGCGGCAATCTGCGCAAGGTCTGGCTCATGCGAGCCTAACGCCAGCTGTCCAGCCAGCTATATTGCATGAAGGCCCGTTCGCCACTGAGCGGCGCGGCGGTGAGGATGGGATAGAACCAGACGAACAGCGCCGCTGATCCCAGCATCAGCACCGCTGCAAGGGCCTTCCGCCCGCGCCGCCACATCGCCTCGGTCGCAAGCGCCAGCGCCGCCAGCAGGAAGCAGCTCGGCAAGGCATAATGGTAATAGAACTGGACGGGCTTGGGCGCCACGATCCACATCCCCAGACTCACCGCATAAAGGAGCGCCACTGCCAGTGCTGCGGAGTGCGCTTGGACTGCCTCGCACGGGGCATTGTCCGGCGCGTCTGCAGCTGGCGGCAAGGTGACAACACGCTGGCTGAACCCTCGCAGGCCGGCCCAGACGCACCAGACCAAAGCGGGCAGTCCGGCCAGCATGGCGAGCGGATTGCCCACCAGCAGCACGCCGCGCTGGGCGCCATTGACGGGCTCGTAAAGGTACCAGATCGCGCGCCAATTCAGCACCCATTGAAGCCAGGTGCTCTGGTAGGGATGCGCCTTGAGCAGGCCGGTCTGCAGCGCCATCATCTGTTCGTGCAGCGCCACGAGGCTGGCGAGAATATTCGGCTCTTGGAAATAGGATTGCGTGTCCGCGAACAGCAGGAATGGCCAATAGTTCGCAGCATAGACAGCGAGCGGCAGCAGGCCGAGCCAGATGAAGGCTTCGACGAGCGTCATGCCAGGGACCGGAGCCCCGCGCCGCGCCCACAGGCATCGTCCGCGCGCGCACCACAGGCGGATGGCGAAGAAGGTCACGCCCGGCAGTACCGCCAGCGGCACCGCATTCCACTTGGCCGCCATCGCCGCGCCGAGCGCCGTACCTGCCATGACAAGCCGCCAGCGGGCAGTCTCCGCCTCGCGCACGGCGCCCGCGCACATCCACAAGGCCACCATGAGGGAACCGAGCATGAAAATGTCGAGCATGGCGATCCGCGCCTGGACGAGCAGCGGGAAGCCAATGACGAGGTAAAAACCCGTCAGCAGGCTCGCCGCGCGCGAGCAGCTCGCGAACCACATCGCCCGCATCGCCGAGAACAAGGTCAGGGCGCCGAACAGCAACGGCATGATCCGCCAGCCGAGCGGCCGGTCGCCGAGCAGGGCCATGCCGAGCGCGATCAGCTCCTTGCCGAGCGGAGGATGCTCCACATTGCGCGGGGCGGAGAGGTCGAGGATCGTGCGCGCGGCGGGCACGTAATGCACCTCGTCGAAGAACAGCTCCGTCGGGATGGTCAGCCGCACCGATGCCAGAGCCAGGAACACAAGGACGAGAACCGCGCTCCAGCCAATCGGATCGCGAGGGTGAACAGGGGCGCGCATGCGGGCGGCGCTTAGGCGGCGTGTGCCCCCACGGCAAGTCGCCCTCCTCGGGTAGAGCAGCACGGCAAGAGCGATGTGGCAGCCGGACGCCGCTGCGCGCGCGACGAAGAACGCCTCTCTTGCCACCGGCTCGCCGACTTCTTTCATGCTGCAGAGGCGCGCTAACCGTCCGCCGGCTCAGCACAAATCCGATCCGCTTGCCCCAAGCCCGTCGCGCCCGTAAAGCGCACTGCGATGAAAAAGACCGCTGGCTTCGATCGCTCCGTCACCTCTCGTTGGCGCCCGCAGACCCGTGCCGTGCGCGCCGGCACCTGGCGCTCCGAGCACGGCGAGACGAGCGAGGCGTTGTTCCTCACCAGCGGCTATACGTATGACGATGCCGCCACCGTCGCCGCGCGCTTCGCCGGCGAAGCCGAGGGCATGACCTATTCGCGCCTGCAGAACCCCACCGTGCAGATGCTGGAGGAGCGCATCGCCGCGATGGAGGGGGCGGAGGCCTGCCGCGTACAGGCGACCGGCATGGCGGCGATGACCACGGCGCTACTGTGCCAGCTCAAGACCGGCGATCACGTAGTGTCCGCCCGCGCCGCCTTCGGCTCGTGCCGCTGGCTGGTCGACAATTTGCTGCCCCGCTTCGGCATTGAGACGACCGTTGTGGACAGCCGGGACAACAAGGCTTGGGAAGAGGCGATCCGCCCCAATACCAAGGTGTTCTTCTTTGAGACACCGGCCAATCCGACCATGGACGTGGCCGATTTGGAGTTTATCTGCGGCCTCGCCCGTGCGCATTCCATTCGCACGGTGGTGGACAATGCGTTCGCGACCGCCGCGCTCCAGCGGCCGCTCGAATGGGGGGCGGACGTGGTCGCCTATTCGGCCACCAAGCTGATGGACGGGCAAGGCCGTGTTCTCGCGGGCGCGGTATGCGGTACTCAGGGATTCATGGAAGAAGTGCTTTTGCCGTTCCAGCGCAATACCGGTCCCAATTGTTCACCCTTCAACGCCTGGGTGGTGCTGAAGGGCTTGGAGACACTCGACCTGCGCGCGCACCGGCAGAGTGAAAATGCGCTTAAAGTCGCCCGCGCCATCGAGCCGCGGGTGCCCACGATGCTCCATCCTTTCCTCCCCAGCCATCCGCAAATGAACCTCGCGAGGAAGCAGATGGATGCAGGCGGCCCGATCTTCAGCTTTGTGCTGGAGGATCGCGCGCAGGCGCATGCCGTGCTCGATGCGCTGGAGCTGGTCGACCTCAGCAACAATATCGGCGATTCCAAGTCGCTGATGTGCCATCCCGCCAGCACTACGCACGCGAATATGGGTGAAGAGGGGCGGGCGCTGATGGGCGTTGCCGAGGGCATGCTGCGGATCAATGTCGGCCTGGAGGATCCCGATGACGTGATCGAGGATCTCGACCAGGCATTGGCCAAGGCCGGCCTTTGATGCGCAAATCCCTTCACGCAATCCATGAGGGATCCTCATATTCGGCGGTCGCTGCTTGATCGACGTTCACAACCTCTACACCGCGCTCGTCGAATCGAGCGATGACGCCATAGTCGCCAAGGACGTGGATGGCATCGTGCAGTCCTGGAATCCGGCGGCCGAGCGCTTGTTCGGCTACGATGCCGCAGAGATGGTCGGCCGGTCCATCCGCCTCCTGCTTCCGCCCGATCGGCAGGACGAGGAAGACCTCATCCTCGCGCGGATCCGCAGCGGAGAGCGCGTGAGCCAGTTCGTCACGCAGCGGATGCACAAATCGGGGCGGCGGATCGAAGTCTCCATTACCGTGTCGCCCGTGCGCGACGAGGAGGGCCGCATTGTCGGTGCCAGCAAGATCGCGCGCGACGTCGGGCCGCTCCTCGACAGCCAGCGCCGCCTGAGAGATAGCGAGCACCGCTTCCGCATGATGGCGGACAGCATCTCGCAGCTCGCCTGGATCGCCGAGGGGGACGGGTCGATCCATTGGTACAATCAGCGCTGGTACAATTTTACAGGTGCGACGCCCGAGGACATGCGGGACTGGGGTTGGCAGAAATTTCACCATCCCGATCACCTCGAGCGGGTAAAGAACCACTACGTGCAGGCCATAGAAGCCGGCGCCGAGTGGGAAGACACCTTTCCCCTGCGGCGACATGACGGAGAGTGGCGCTGGTTTCTTTCCCGCGCAAAACCCATCCGCGCGAGCGACGAGGATGGCGGCCAGGTGGAGTGCTGGTTCGGCACCAACACCGACATCACCGAGGAGCGTGAGCAGGCCGAGCAGATCCGGCTGCTGCTGATGGAGGTCAATCACCGCTCCAAGAACCTGCTCGGCACCGTCCAGGCGCTCGCCCGCCGCACCGCGTCCCACGATGCAGTCTTCATCAAACGGTTCGAGGATCGTATTCGCTCGCTGGCGGTGAACCAGGACATTCTTGTCAAGCGCGAATGGCGCCAAATACCGTTGCGCGAACTGGCGGAGGCACAGCTTGCCTTCATTGAGCAGGCGCCGGGCGATCTCAGCATCATGGGGCCCGATCTGCTCATCATGCCTCGCGCAGCCGAGACGATCGGCATGGCGCTGCACGAGCTAGCCACCAACGCGCTCAAATATGGCTCGCTGTCGGTCGAGGGCGGTCATGTCGATATTGGCTGGAGGGTAGATGAACTGGCCGACAATGCCGGTTTCAGCATGTGGTGGCGCGAAACCGGCGGCCCTCCGGTCCAGGAAACCGGGCATGCAGGCTTCGGCAGTCGCCTTATCCGCGAAGTTCCAAGGCACAATCTGGGTGCTGAGGTCTCCTTCACCTACCCTCCCACCGGGGTGATCTGGGAGATCACATGCCCGCTCGACAGCGTGTCCCGCGCCTCAGGCATCCTGACCTGACACGCTAGGCCGCTCGCCAGCGGCAGTGCCTTGGCAGTCTTGTCGAGGGGCGAGGGATGGCTCGGCAACAAGATCATCTCATCGCGTCTGCCGGCTCGCGATCGCCTGCCAAGAACGGGAAGACGGTTGTGAAGCTGGCTAATTAGCGGAGGGCCAGCCGGCATCAGAACATGGTCACGCGGGAATGATCCGCATCCAAGTCACTGTGGCCCCGCGTCTTTTTTCCACGACGCCCCCGGTTACGAGATCATGCCCCTTGTGGCGCCCCTGGCAAACACGCTAGTCTTCCAGGCGCCATGCAGGATGCGATGCACAGTTTGTTCCAACACGCCGCGATGACTGCGGGCGTGACCGTGCGCGTGTCGGTCAACTTCATGCCCGAGCATTCGCGGGTGGAGGCCGGGCGCTGGTTCTGGGTCTATCACATCCGCATCGAGAACCACCGCGAGGACATCGTCCAGCTGCGCACCCGGCATTGGCGGATCACCGATTCGCGCGGCATGGTGAACATCGTGGATGGGGAGGGCGTGGTCGGCGAAACGCCGCGCCTGGCACCGGGCACCACCCATGATTATGTCTCGGGATGCGAACTCTCCTCGCATCGCGGCGCAATGGAAGGCCATTACACTTTTGCCCGCGAGTCCGGCGAGTTGTTCGACGTCGCGATTCCGTTCTTCCCGCTCGCTGCGCCTGCCCCCGCGGCCAGCTAGCACAAGTTGCCCGTCCCGCTAGCTCCGCGAAGAACTGGGCCAAGCGCGGCTTAGTCCCTGGGCCCGTAGGGCACGCGCTCGGGTGATGATGCCGTGATGCTGCAGGAAGTCCCGTGCGCGGGCATCGAGCAGAAGCGGCGCATGGGCTTGCAGGAGGTTGGGATTGGGCAGCGCCGCATTACCTTCCACCACAACGGGGCCGGTCTCGTCCACGGCGAGGTCCCAACCCACGAGGTGAAGGCCAGGAAAGGCGCGGGCGAGGGTCAGGGCCGCGTCGGTCAGTTCCTGCCAGAAGGGAATGGTGACGCCTTGGATGGGGCCGCTCGTTTCGGGATGCCGATCGTGAACTTCTCGCTGGTTTCCGGCTCCGAGGCCGATCGCGGCCGAGAGGATCCCCGTTTCCGGAGCGATCGCGCTGACGAGCCCGCCCTGCTTGCGATTGTCGGTCGGCGCGGAGTGCGCGGTCCCGAAGCGGTGCGCCGCTCCCAGGATGAACGGCTCTCCGGAGCGTGGGTCGCGCGCTGTCATGACCCGCACCGTGTTGATAGCGCCTCCAAAGATGCGTTGCCCGTAAGGATGCGGCACGATGCACCGTTCGACGAGATGGCTGCCTGCGTTTGGTAGGGGCGATCCGCGTTCCAGGCGGGTCACACCGCGCCCGCCGCTGCCGCTCACCGGCTTGATGATGAGCGGCTCGCTCGCAGCCTCCGCCCAGCTGGCGAACGCACCCACCGGGATGTATTGCCCGGCGGTGACGAGGCCTGCGAGGACCGGGCGCCGCACGTCGAGCCCCAGGCGGTCGAGCAGGAGGTGGAACAGGAGCTTGTCGCCCAGAAAAGCGAGGCTTTCGGGCGGATTGATCCGACCCAGCCGGGCCTCGATCTCCCAATCATTTAAGAACAGGTCGTGGGGAAAGCGGTCGAGCGGGTAGAGACCCGCACGGTCGGAAAAGAAGCCGCTTTTCCAGAGGCTCGGCTCGACACGTTGACGCCCGGTGCGCCACTCCATCTGCCCGAGCTTGGCGAGAAGGCGGGCATGCGAGAGCAGGGAGAGGGAGCGCATCGTCAGGTCCGCCGATTGTTGAGCCGACAATTCGGCTAGTCGAGCCGAAGCAGATCGCCGAGCTCGCGATCGAAATCCAGTGGTTCGAACGGCCGATATCCCGCCTCGGGATAGAAGGCGATCTCGCCGAAATAGATGCGGCCCTCGACCTCGTAGAGATCGACGCGGCAGAAGCGGAATGGCTGCGACAGGTGCTCGGCAATCTCGATCATGGCGGCGAGCGTATCCGGTTTTTCCTGTGGGCTTTCGGTACGCGGGCGGCCCCGGCGCCAGACAGGCAGCATATTCCAGTCGAGATCGTACATGGTCCAGCTCGGCCAGCCATCTCGCCCATCGACCAACTGGACCAGAGTGGGTCGGCCGTGGAAGCAGAAGAACTTGTAACCCCCCGCCAATCCGCCGTCCGCCGGTTCCAGGAGAGATTCAACGATGATCCCGGGAGGAATGTCCTTGTAGGCACGCTCGCGGAACGTCTTCCAGAACGGCTTTTGCAATTGCGCGCCTAGGTGATCGCGGGTGCCGGCCCAATCGAACCGGCTCCGATCGCGGCACAGGACGACACCGCCCCAATCATGATTGCTCTTGGCCACGAAGCGCTCGGCGCGGATGTTCTGCGGAGTGATGTCCTGCGCGCTGTTGGAGATCAGGAAAGCGGGAATGAGGTACTCTTCACCAACTTTATCGCGCACATAATCGCGAGAGCGGATCTTGTCGGCGCAGATCGTGTGCAGCGGCGTCACGTCATGAAGCTTCAGCCACTGGATCTTTTCGCTCAGCAGGCGCG
>Ga0210040_10003186_pt1 | contig 22390 bp, 16 predicted proteins | sample CryGeyCG12114_NA_FD_185462 | JGI IMG/M metagenome (GOLD analysis project Ga0210040, IMG submission 185462) | Groundwater microbial communities from aquifer - Crystal Geyser CG19_WC_8/21/14_NA (SPAdes) (version 2) | ecosystem: Environmental > Aquatic > Deep subsurface > Groundwater | place: USA...
TACGAAAGTGATCATACACTGGCGCACTCATTTGATTTCCTAACTAAAACTACGATCACTAACCAAAGTGTAGAATCATACCTACTATAAGCTAAGGTGGATAATTTTAGTTCCACTCATTTCACTCAAATCGTATGGTTACTAACTAACTATAAAAGTAACATTAGTATTTACAGGCATATTCCTTTCATCCATTTCTCCATTATTTATATAGCTGTAATTTTTTTGCTGAGTCTTTGAATTATAAATATGATGAATTAGAATGAACTCGTTTCCAATTGCTTTCCCTTTGTACTCATTTGAAGATAACACGCTGATTGACTCCACTTCGTCAGACAAATAAAAAAGTTCTTCTCCCATAGAATAAGAAACTGATTTCAAGATAGCATCTACTAACTAAAGTTTTGCGCATTTCCCTCTCCAAACTGTTCTATAGCTTTAAGCTCCAAAAACACGTAACTAACTAACTACTCGTCGTCTACTAACTACTAACTAACTAACTGCGTGCATTCACTCAAGGATTCTCGACCAAACTAGCTCACTATGTGGCCTCATAAAAGTGCTTCTCCTCAACTTTCCATGTAATGCCTGAGCAATGAAATAATGAAACTGAACCGCCGGTGATCCACCTTAAGTATGCATTTGTAATGACTGTCACTACTTTCCCTTGTTCCAGGGTCTCACCAAATTCCTGTGCTTTTCCATATTTGCCGCTGTGTTGGGGATGCTCCAGTTTGGCTACAATACGGGCGTAATTAACGCTCCACAAAAGGTAAGCCGCCCTTTTTTATGTACCTTATATAGTGCGTATTACGTATGGATGTATGCACATCATGGATCTAGCCCTAGTGTTAGTGTTTGTCTAGTTTATAGCAGTCAGTGAGGAGTGTGGGACAAAGCTGTGCAATAAAAGTGTAAATGAACGAAAGGAACTATAGTTAGTGACTGCAGGCAAAGTGTGTTAAGTACTAAAGATGGAGAAGAGAAAGCATTATGATTATGATTGTAGTTTGTAAGCAATTCAACCCGTCTGCTAGTTAGTTAGTTAGTTGGTTAATGATGTAGGAACAACTCCAGTCCACGTATAGTATAACTCTATTTCCCTTTTTCTAGAGTTTGACGTGCGTACGTTTGTTTTACATGCTCTTCGCCCTCTGTGTCTATGTATGATTAGAAGAGCTAAATGAAATGAGATGAAAAGAGGAAAAGGAAGTTGTAAGGTTTTATCGCTCAAGAATGACTGCTAGTAGTGGTGCAGGCAGACGAACCAAGTAAAATGGGCAACTTTTCTTTCCATGGGCCCATGTCCCTGCTTTCCCTATGTATGTAGCTCACGTGCCGACTTTCTGTCGGAATCGGGCAAAAAGAGTTTTGTCTGCGCTCCAACGTCTCTGTGTGCATCTATAGACCTCGCACATGGTGTATAGTTAGTTAGAATTTAGAAAAAGTGTATATTCGTACGTAAAAAACTATACCACTAGCTTATAGAGCATCACTGACTAACTAACTAACTAAACTACATTTCCAAAACCTTCATCATATTTATTACGACGGACTAGGTTTCCCTGACTGTATAGTCCACTTTTTGCTTCCCTTTGGGACTCTATGTAAAGTCACAAATAGTGAAAATATATTCCTACTTGTGTGGAGTTGAAGATACGAAGGAATGAGGTCTGTAGACTCTCTGGAATTTGTAAATGCACTCTTTTATGAAATGAAGAATTCCTGAGCATCCTACTATGTCCTAATGGAGAGTCATAGAGGGAGGACAAATTCCCTCATTTATTACGCTCGTTCTTATTCATGGCAAGTAGGGAGGGGAGCCAAATTCCATTCTGATTTGTCAGAATGCCCTCACTCACTCAGGCTGGGTTACAACCTGCAAAAATTTAGATCTATATATGGTTTGCTAGTCAATCAGTTAGTTAGTTAGTTAGGTAGAATCACAGGACGACAACTAGGCAAAGTATTAGTTGAACATGGACTGAAAAGTAGATTTTGAAGAGGGCTTTTTACTCACTTAGTTTATAAGACTGTACTTTTGTAACTTTACTTTCTTACCACCATCATGCTGAGCTTTTTATAATACCAGTGTTCGTATTCTGATCAAGGTACACTCACGCCTTACTCACTCACTGGTAGCAAGTAAGTGAGTAGAGTTAGTTAGTTAGTTAGCAACCATGAACTTTCTTTTGCTTGAGGTGCGTGGTTTGGTTTGCCGTGAGTTTATGAGGGCACTGTGGCAATAGGAGTGGGTGAATGCATTTTTTCTATTGTGGAAAATGATTTCCTTTTCACTCACGCTCACAGTCAGTATGCCCATATAAATTCAGCTCATTAATTTGCTTGTTCGTCTTTTTCCCCTCCTCATAGGATATTGAGGACTTCATGCGAGAAGTTTGGGAAGAACGAAATGTAGGAGAGACGTTGGAAAATGAACGACTCGAATTTATGTATTCCATTGTGGTCTCCATATTCGCCATTGGGGGTATGTTGGGAGGATTCTTTGGTGGAATTATCGCCAATCGTTTCGGCAGGTGAGATGAGAAAAAGTTTTTTTATGTCTGTGTGATATTTTTTGTGTGCGACATTTCTTCAGGGTGTGGAGAGAGAAAGACTGCTTTACTCCTGGAGTTAAATATGAATCAGAATGTTTTCCCATGTGTAATACGAAATGAATGTGTTTGGAATTTCCAGAAAAGGCGGTCTTTTGCTCAACGCTTTAATAGGAATCGGTGGTGGTGGTCTCATGGGCATTACCAAATCACTGCGTTCCTACGAAATTTTAATCTTAGGACGTTTTGTCATCGGAGTTAATTGCGGTGAGATGCTCTGTCAATCCTTGATGTCAAGAAGCCAACTTTTAACATTTAGTGTCATTCATCAAACTATAATCCTTGTGAATTCCCTTTCATTTCCAGGTCTAAATACAAGCTTAGCGCCAATGTATGTTTCGGAAATCGCGCCCCTAAATCTAAGAGGTGCTCTAGGAACTGTGAATCAATTAGCAGTGTGTGTAGGACTACTAGTATCCCAAATTCTGGGCATTGATCAGCTTTTAGGATCCCAGGCGGGATGGCCAATCCTTCTTGGTAAATAACTACATATAACAATAAAAATACTTACTTACTATACTCCCATCATTTTTACATTAGCACACATACGCTCCTTTTCTTTCATTTCATAATAAAGAATGGGCTTTGGTGATCTATTATTAATAACCGTTCCCCACTCAACTCCCTAGGTGTCCCATGTTTTTAACACGACTATAGTTTCTAACTCACAAGTTATATAACTTTTGCTAATCTAACTCACCCGTGTCATAAAATGGTTGTCTATTTCAGGTTTGACCATCATTCCAGCAGGACTGCAGCTGTTGTTATTGCCTTTATGCCCCGAGTCTCCTCGCTATCTGTTCATCCAACAGCAAAAAGAGGAGGAAGCACGACGAGGTAATGACGTCTCATAAAACTTACTCTCTGTCTGCTAATACTAAAAACTAACCATTCACATCAGTTAGTACAGTACAGATGATCACATCATGTCGCTCGCAACTAACTTACACTCATCATTTTGTTCCTCATCATTGATTGAACGTTATTATCACACTAGTCTATAGCTATAGGAACTATAGTTTTATGATCATGTACCTGCAAAGTCGTAAAAGTTTACATGGATCTCGAGCATTCATCATTCAGTCCCTTTACTTTTTGACGTCATGTTAGCTTTGATCCCATTAAAATGTCATGGATAGGTAGGTGATAAGCTACATGGTTAGTACTAACTAACTAACTAACCGTCTTTGTTCAATTTTCCCAGCTTTACGGAAGTTCCGTGCCTGTCCCAATGTGGAAGAGGACATTGAAGAGATGCGAGTGGAACAACGAGCTCAACAAGCGGAAGCCAGCATTTCCATGTTGCAACTTATTCGATCCTCGACACTTAGGAAGCCTCTCATCATAGCTGTTGTAATGCAACTCTCTCAGCAACTCTCAGGAATTAATGCGGTCAGTGTGTTCTCTATATATATAAGGTTCCAATGTTTAAAGTTCACAGTCAGTGGCTAATGAGATTCACTTGGACAGGACTTTCCCCTCTAAAATCACACGCGCCACACAAGTATTGTCAAGTAGCTTTTACTTACTATAGGTGGTTTGGTGAGTTAGTTAGTTAGTTAGTCAGTCACCGGATGAAATGGGCGGGTGAATTTATTTAGCAGAGTCAAGAGGAATCTTATGTTGTCAGTGTGTTATGATTATAGGTTAGGATGATAGAGTGAGGATTTCTATATGTCCCACTCCCAATAAGTAAGTAAGTAGGCTTCATTATGTGCATGCATGAAAGAGTGGGATCGGCTAGACATGTGTTTTGATTAAGTAGGGAAAGGGAAATCACAGTACAGTAGAATTGGAGGGGCTATGTAATAAATGATTTGAAAAGATGAAAGGTAGCCAACCTTATCGCCACAGATTAGGCTATTTTGCTGGAACTAAAGACGAAATGGGTTTTGTGGCCACCAAATTGCCTCCCAGTGCCACAACTGTAATAATATTAATATGGGCGTGTTTCTGGGAACAAAAGGGTTCTGTGTGTGAGTAAGTGTGCCGATCTTGATTCATGTTCTCAATTTACCATAGATAGTGGTTCCATTGTATTGTTGCGATAGGTCTTTTTAGGAAGTGAATAGTTTGCAGGGAGGACTATAGATCTTCAATTCAATATGCATGCAGCACTGAATCTACATAGTATAAATTGATGATTTTTTCTGTGTAGGGGTCTAGTGTTTGAAAAAAAATTTCATTTACTTTTAGTTACAATGAATATTATCAATTTCTGAAATTATCGTGAAAGGCTTGCACCTGCACGTGAAGTCGTACATTTGAAACCGAATTGAAATGTTTCACGGTTTTTTTGGTGTTCTTTTGTGCAGTTAAGTTGGTTAAATATTGACATTTTTTATTCAGGTGCTGTACTATTCTACGGTGCTATTCGAAAGAGCTGGGTTGTCTGCACAGAATGCCAAGTTTGCCACAATAGGAGTGGGAGGCAAAATGCTGGGAATGACACTGGTATCTGTCATGTTGATCGACAATGCTGGAAGACGAACTCTGCATCTTTACGGTCTTGGTGGAATGTTCATTTTCTCCATTCTTATCACCATCTCTTTGCTCCTAAAGGTGTTCACCGAACCCAATATTTACGTGCATGCTATACGTGAAGACAAGTTCCAATCTTTCATACTATTTGTACATGCATACACTTTTTACGCCTTTTAATTCCATGTGTGTATACAGTGTAAAACGTTTTCGGTGTAATTCAACCGTGCTTTTTTATGCCAGAATTTTAACTGGCTACTACAGTATTAGATTCCAGATTTATTGAAAAAAATGTATCATTGAAATAGTTGAAACTTGTCTTCTTCGACGAAATAGAAAGCAGAGGGAAAGCTCACTTTCTAGAAAAGTCGAAAAAATGATTCTTAAAAAGTTAAATACCATCCCAATGCGAAACCACCCAGCATGGCTATAATTTATATTCAGTTTCGTATTCAGAATATCAGAAAATAGTAGCTGGATTTCCAACTACAGTTAGTTAGTTGGTTAGTTAGTGAATGAATTTATAATTTGTTGTACATATACGACACATTCTAAATTGGTTGCAACCCAAATTCACTTTGGTTGCTGGCATGAGATGAGCTTGTTTTGCTTGTACTTAACGCCATCTGGAGTACTGACAGTGAAATTTTTCGCCAAAGGAATTCTTTTCTCTGTTTAAGGAAATCCAAGATTGGATCTCGTACTTATCAGTTGTCTTTACACTTGGGTTTGTCGTCTTCTTCGCCGTCGGTCCTGGCTCCATTCCATGGATGATCACTGCCGAACTTTTCTCGCAAGGACCACGAACCGCTGCCGTGTCCATTGCTGTGCTCACTAACTGGTTATCTAACTTCCTTGTTGGGTTACTATTTTTCAAAATGCACGTAAGTATTGTTCTCCCGAAAACTGCATATTTTTATGTCTATGAACTGTACATTTTCCTACCAAGTGTACTATACTAACTAACTATTAGTTTCTCCTTCCATATTATATGCCATCTACTTGTGATTTATTTCAGAGTGCGTTGAACAATTACGTATTTCTACCGTTTAGCGTGTTACTAGCTATATTTTGGATTTTTACGTACTATAAAGTTCCGGAAACGAAAAATAAAACTTTTGAAGAAATATCGTTGCTTTTCAAAGGAAAGGACATTCATGGGTAACGTACAACACATATAAAATAAATGAATATTTTTGATTAGTTTTAGAATAGTCTGCAATTTTTTTTTTTTTTGCTCGGCAGGGATGGTAGAGGTTCTGGAGAACATATTTATGGGTAAATTATTTTTTCTGTTCACTCCCATTGAGATTTTAATTTTCATTTGTTTCTGCTTCTACATTTTTCGTTTTCGTCAATAACTAAGCATGGATACTTTTAGCGGGCATCAAAATGATGGATATGACGCCACAGGAAATACGCCAAAAGTTAATGGGAATGAAACTGTTCCCAAAGAATTATCTGTTGTTCAAACTGATGCGAAGCCATAAATTTTATGTTGGTTTTAGTTATTTTTCATTCTTTTTCTTTCTATTTTGTGTACCTGATCTTCATTTCGATATTCATTGACCATACTTGATATAAAGATATCCTATTTTCGTGATATTGCAGTATGTACAATTGTGTGAACACGATGGGCCACCAGATGGGGGAGAGTTCTGCACTGATAGAAGAGAAAATGGCAGCAGAATCATGTGAGAAGGAAGAAGAATACGATTACAATAATCTCTGATGTGAATCTGCTGCTCGGCTTCAATTTTTTCTGTTACCATTACTTACTATATGTAGTTGTCATTGTCCGGAAGCCTGGATCCTTTGTCATACATTTCTTGCCTCCATTTTGTTATTATCATTTTATCAAGATTCCAAATTGTATGTGTAACAGTTAGTTTGCGTAAAACGTATGACTGACTTGCATTGGGCATTACATAATTTTGGTTGTCCAACAAACTTTTTCCGAATGCTCTGCTCATGACGTTATTTTCTAAACTAAACTCATCTAAACGAGTGTGCAGCATGTACTTTTTTTGCATGTGGTCATTGTTGTATACAAGAAAGCATCATGGAACTTGAAAACTTTGAAACTTATTTATTACCATTACTTTTTTTAGCTTACGAAAACATTATTATTACATAACTATGGAATGCTATATAACTTTGGTAAAAAAGGTGAACGCGACTATCAATAATAATGTTACAATTCATTATGTCGTATCACATTCCAATGACTATACAAAGCCAAACAGTTTTTACGCTTCAGCCTCATGATATAATGAAATGAACTCCACTCAAGGATTTGGTGTGAATGCTATTACTTAGTTTTAGCTCTAGTACGTTATGCTCATATTTGGTTTGCCATACGATTTACATTCGCTCCTGGAAATGAACATTCAAAAAACATTACTCAATACATGAAAACAACATGCGTGTATAGTTTTTGTTATTTCTTGTAGTTAGTTAGATAGTTACTATTTACATTTATGAATTGATGCGCTACCCAATAAGAATGGCTGGTCTCTTTATAAAATAAACTCTGCTTGAAGAATGGAAGAAATGCCTGCAATATTAACGTACATACTTTATCTACCTCTAAAGATTTAAGTAATGCAGCCTGCAGATTTTACATGATGAATAAAACAGCTTGTACTAATTTTTCTTGAGACAAGTTTTTGATACTTCAACTTGATTATTTTTTGTCCATCGCCAATCAGGTATGCATGTGCTGCTCGCTAAATAATGTCAAGTTTTTGCTCGGATCTATCTATACCAATATTCTCTACCTCTTACTCAAAAATGCATGTACATGTTTTATACCTTTAAGTAATATTAAGGAATGCCAACTCTATGGAATGATTCAATTTTCATCGACTCTTACTTATCTTTTAGAATGTTTAGTTTTTCTACATGCATTGCAATATAATGACCGATGATCGTCAGATACTGACATGCTAGTTTACTAACTTGAGAACCGTATTTTATTGGAAACGATAAACCAAATGTGTGACTCATTTGTTTCCCTGGCCAGCCTCTGGAAGGACATCCCGCGAGAATATGAATGGAGGGGACGGTGACGATGACGAACAAATGGCTCCAGCCCCCGTGCCATTTTCCATCCCCTCGTACGCTACAAGATATCTGGATGACCACACCGTCTGACAGTGGCCCCCCTCTAATGCAATTAGAAATGATAATGTAACTTGTAATATCACTACTAGTAGTACTCTAATTCCTTGCAACGCTCCCGAGGATGAGGTCCAGGGGACTTCGGAACCTCAAATTGACCATCTTAATATTTTGTACTCGTCGAACCACAAACTTTTTCGAAGTCGAACTGTCACTTCTCCTTCTGTCTCTCACTCGACTACTATTTCACCTTTTCATAACGTACATCGCAGGACGAAGTCTTTTTCTCTCGCAGAGAATGCCCACGTGGATCTTCTTTGATAAACTAGCTAACTACCCGTTTCCTAACACTGTACTAAATAACTAACTAATTAGAATACAGGTAGTTAACACTCTATTTAATGACCTATTTACATATTTGTCTACCATTTAGCACTCAACGGTATAGGGTCTACTCGCTAAAGTAAGAATCTAATGCATTAGAGGTGGGAAAATTACCTTACGTGTTTAAAGTAACTCAACTAAATTATTACTCCAATAATTACTAACTAACTGTTGTGGATCTTGGAAGGAAAACTGAATCACAAACGCTTAACAAAGAATGTATGTGCGTGAAAATGTGAGAATTGTATTGTGTACCCTCAACGTTGTAAATTCATTTGTACAATACTATGATTAAGTAGATAGTGAGGATAATGTAATAGTTACGCATTCTAAATGCTTAACTGACTGATTCCTATGTTAGTTTTACGATGGCAGAATTAATCTACTATTGTTGGTTAAGAATATGTAGAAATTGATTTTCTACTATAACTACAACTCTCTGTCTCTGTGTTGTATTGAATTTTGTTAAGCCACCAAGAATTTTAGTTGGGAGCCCGCGAACCCGTTTAAAACTTTAGTGTTCCATGCGTATTAATGACCACAAACAAATTTAATTGCTCGACCCTCGAACCATAACCTATTATCTGCTCTTTTAAAAGGTTTAATACCCTGCATTGGTTCAAAACTGTGTGACGTTCAGCATAAACAACAACCTACATTTGCATTATTGTATATGTCGTGAATCTGTGAATGTTTATGACTGATCGACATTCAGATTATTCATTTGGTTTTTTTTTCAATTTGACTATCAACGCCAAGTTTATCCGTGGAGAGGAATTAGAGAAAATTTTTACACGGTATGTATTCATTGCCCTATGTTTTTTCTTGTAATTTTACAATATTGTGATGATTTAAAAATGACTAAAATATAAGAGCCGACGTAGAGGATAATGAGAAGATTATTATGAATATCATCATTGAGTATATAAAGTACTAGTACTAACTAACTAACTACTCTCAAGATATTAGAAACATATTGAGGGTTTAATAAGAGGTAATATATTTAGGTAAAAGATACGGCTGCTCACCTTTAAACAAACGACCAGACACGTTTCATACACCGTTTTCAGGGTGTCATACAATTTAAGGATTGCACTGGAGTAACTAATGCCAAAAACTTAATTATTTTAGGGTCATCATCAGTCTACAGTTATGGTAAAAAATTTAAGGTGATCTGGTGCTCAATGTTTAGCATAAGATAAATTTTTCATAAAGCTGCTAAAAGCTAGAGAAGTATCAATAGGTTGACCACGACATTGCTTTGTTTCATACTTTAATTCAAGTATGTTTTATTTCTGAGATTGTCTTTTAATTTCATGATTTATACATTGTTTGCTCAAAAAAATTGGATTACATTTTAATTATACGTTAAACGTTATAAATGATTTCCTATTGCAAACTTTTAACAGTGATCTCAAGTTAGCCTAAACTTTTATCTTAAAATCTTGGCATAATAATATAATGCGTAATTTTTACTATCCGTAAATCTTCCTATTCTATATATGTGAACTTAGGTGTCATTAAACTACTAACTGATTAAATATTTGAAGGATACTGTTTTGATATTGTTTTTGGTATCGTAAGAAGTTATTCACTAGATTAAAAAAAAGAGTATATACGCCACCTTTCAAGTTTGTAGCCAAAGGTCATATGTACGGAACATTTAAGAAATGTTTGACAACAACTTCTCAGATTTGCACAACGGAAGCCCCTATTATTCTCCTAAATAATATATTTCCCTCTCCCCTTACGTATCCCGAGTTGAGTTTTGAAACCAACCTTCTTACCTATAATATCATCAACGGCGGTTTTCGAAACAAAAATGAATTGCAACTCGTGTACATTGAACTCTCGTGAAAAAAAATAATTTGTTGATATAAGACCCCAATTCCAACTAAACTATAAATATATTTTATGGCCTAAAGAGTTTGTTCAACCCGTGGAAGGGTTCTTGCAGCAAATTTTTGTTCTCAAGGATGATGTAGTAAGTTAAATTAATAAAGACCTGACTATAACATTAGACTTTTAGTGTGTTTACTTAACCAATAGTATTGTGAACAAGTAGAAAATATCCTTTACGTACGATATGCAACCAAAATTTGCCTATGTATTGAAGAAATATTATTACTGTTATTATTATTGCATATATGTACTTGAAGCAGCTGTGGCTGTATACAATTCGTTTTAACTGTGCACTGCTCCACTGCACTTTTTTTATTTGTATGAAATTTCACACATCATATACTGCAATAAAAATGATGAAGCGAAATTTTTCATCTGAATCATTTTATTCATACCCAGATTATCAGAAAAATTGCACCCACAATTTGTAGTCATACAACAGCACGCAGATGATTTTGTCTTTAGTTTCCTTATTTTGCTACTTCATTTCAGATTGCCCCTGCATGAAATTCCTTTGGCATGTCTCGCGTCATTTTTCGATCAGTTTTTCCTCAGAATTTGAAACTGATCACATTCGACGCTACTGGAACTTTACTGCAATTCAGAAAAGACCCTGCAGATGTTTACCTGGAGTTTGGCACCAAATACGGCTTCTCTCCTGATAGAGAAAATCTTCGTAAATCTTTTCGCCAACAATGGTCAAAGTTGAGTAAAAGTGACGAAAATTTTGGCTCCTGTTGGCAATCTTGGTGGAAGCAATTTGTTATTGGCACTTTCAAGGTTAGTTTTTTTTTTCTACTGTAGGAATAAGTAATTTTCATGCAACTATTTAAGCATGAATTTTGATTCGCTTGCTTGCTTTAATATTTCAAGTTTTATAATGGTCTTTATGTAGTTGCAGCACTAATTATCTGCAGGGCCATTAGAAAATCACACTGCTTTTAGAATCCTATTAGTATACATCTGACAGGATTCATGATTTCTCAATTTAATGATTTCAATATTTTATCAGGGTTCTACTAAATACAATTTATTAGTTCAAAATAATTGTCTGCATAAATCGAGTGACATGATATGTTATGCCAAGTTAATGTCATACCATGTAACTGATGATGAGTAACAACTTTTGGGCATGTTTAGGATAAGTAGATAGGAGCAAATGAAGAACTTGTGAGTTACTATATTTGCTCCTGTGACCAGTTTTTGCAGTTTATGGGAGCATTATGGAGCAAAGCATAGTGAAATATATGCATGCAAGTCAATGAATCCCCATTCCGTATCGGTATGGTGCACAAGATATTTTTATTGAACCAAAACATAAGTCTAAAATTTGAGTTTTTGTTTTTTGTGACATACTCGCCGAGAAAAGTCATATCATAATGATCTGCATTATATAAATTATTGTGCAACGCTGTTAAAATATCTATAAAACGCTGTAGAAAAATCCCACACAACTACCCAATAATAAATGCTTTATGAATGTTCGCTGAACATCTAATTTAGAGGTCTCAAATGTAGGCAAAGTGGGGAGTCAATGTGATTAGCTTGAGCCACAAATATGCAAACATTTTGAGTCGACATTTGAAGGTTTTTTTTCGTATGTTTGGAAGGATTCCAACTTTTTTGACTAGTCAATAAAAACAACTGCTTTATCTTGTTTATCAATTGGTGTACGATCCACCGTCACAAGAATTAGATGACTACTATGTAAACTCATCAACCCTAATAATATGCACTTACTTACTACTTACTTGGTGCTTCAGAACTCATCAGCTTCATTCTCATATGCTTTCAGCACTAACCATTTATTTTTCTTATCTAACTTCAAAAAAAGAACACAACTATTTCTCTTGATTGAAACAACTATCCACCCAAAAAAAAGTCTTACAGCTCAACCATATTAACAAACCATAACTAAAGCGATAAATTTAGTTTATTCTGAAAACTTAAACCCAAACAGTTGAACTGCTTATATTTTTCAATTCTATGTTTATCAAAGAAAAAATTAATATTAGACTCATGCAAAGTCGTTCATAATGTTCAAAATTTTACGAATTTTCCCTAATTGATATGCCACATACTACATTACAGAATGCACTGCCCAAGTCTCAAAGCCCAGCTAATGAAGACACGCTCTCATCCTTGGCAGATGAGCTGATATCCCATTTCAGTACAGGGAAGCCCTGGACAGCAGCTCCAGGTGCAGTGAACCTTTTACAAGCCTTGAAAAAAAGACCTGAGCCCCCTGTGCTGGGCGTCTTGTCTAATTTTGACCCAAGACTGCATGAAATTCTGCAACTGACCCTTCTCAAACCCTATCTGGACTTTGTGCTTACCTCGCATGAGCAACAATGCGGGAAACCAAATGTCCAGTTTTTTCGGAAAGCCGAGAAAACTAGTGGTCTAGAAAATTTAGTTGGTTCCCATTGTCTCCACATTGGAAACAACTATGAACTCGACTATGTTGGGGCAACTAACGCAGGTTGGAATGCAGTATTCATTAAACAAGGAGGACAAAAAAAGGAGGAGCACATTTTAACTTTTGACTCCTTGTCAGCACTCCATTCTTATTTGGCTGAACAAGGTGAGTAATACATTAATGGAATCAAGTTAAAAAGATTTTAAAAATCTTGCATTAAGTTACTTATAGTAGTATGTTCCATTACACAATCTATGTGTTTTCATTATGCAAGCTGCAATTAGATTTACAGTTTAGGCATGCCTGCTTTGACATCAACAATAACAATATTAAGCCCAATAATTGCTTTGTTTTCGGCAGTCCATAAAACTAAAAGGATTTTCATTCTCTGGAATTTTTTCCGAGCTCGTAAAAAGGAAATGGCAACCACACATTAATGGATAGTTTTACTCGGCAACCATACAGACATGATATAGTATTAAGTAAGTGTGCCCATGATATGATGATAATGTAAGGCACGCACCAACTCTGAATGAAATGTAGTGGCACGCTGTAAAATTAATTAGCAAAGGTATTTTTCATTAGAGTTTGGGTCGTCTCCAGTGGTGCATGCAAAAGGAACGGTTGTGTGAGGAAACACAAATCACGGGATGATTTAAGCTCCCGTTCACACGATTCAGACAAGTTGATTCCCCCAAATGTCTACAACCGTTTCTCTTTTCAGTCTCTGTGTTTATTTTTAATTACTGGTTCACAAATGCACAAAAAATATCAACTAGCAAGTTACTTATAGTTAGATTACAGCCACTATTATTTTCAATGAAAAAGACTTACACACTCGCATCAGCAAGGATTTTGAATATCCTGTTACCGAGTCCTTTTATTACCCGACAAACTATATAATGATTTTTCTTTATTTTTCTTTATTTTTCAGCTTTTCCGATTTCAGAATTCGTCATAAAATAATTTGCGATATAGTCAGTTGACAATTTACAGAGGGGAACAACTCTGATGTAAGTAACTAGTGTATTTTGCTTGACATTTACAAAATAGGATCATTCAATCAGTCTGCTGCTATCAATATTCGTAGCTTGCTAACTCTAACTCACTCACTCACTCATATGTTTTTCTTAGTCAGTTACTTAACTAGCTAATAGTGAGTTAAGTAGAAAGTTCCTAGTCAGTCTAAATCGGTATTAATATCTGGGATTCATTCAACCGAAGAGACTATACAGATTTGTAACTAACTAACTAACTAAAGGATGCATCTGAATGATGACTTGAGAGACGGAAAACATGTGGGCTTGGTAATTCTCAAACTGTAGTCTCACTCGCAATTTAGTCAACTCCCAGAGGACCAATAAAATTCCTCTCAACTACTTAACGCTCTGCAAAACTCTTCCTCTTTTACTCGTTGCATTAGTCGGCAAGGGAAACATGTTGGTCCTCATTGGCGGACACCCACTTTTACAGTTTTTCGTTAGTTCAGTTCAGTTAGTAAGTAATCATTATTGCTCTCTAGGATGGAGTCTCAACGTTACACACACTACTCGTACTAACTATGGCTTTACATGATTATTATTGTGAGCGCTGAAAAGTTAAATATATGGTTGCACATGTGCGAGTCCCATAATATTTATTGGTGGATAGTATAAATTGAATTAACAGCCCGTCACCACCCTAAGCTGTTAAACGAACACTCATAATATTTGCCTAATTTTATGAGCCACACCAAAATTTGTATTGAAACTTTGTAGGAAAACACTTTACTAACAATATTGGAAAGTACATACATCTTGAAAAGAAAATTGCTTTTTAATTACCAGAAGTCAGTGAGTGAGAATGATTGACAGTATAGCTCAAACTTTGGATATCAGATCTCACATACTGAATACAAAAGGTTAGTTAGAAAAGAGTTAGATTGAGAATTTCCAAACATTCATATGAGCAATTATGCATGTGGGTGCAAAAGTGGGCAAGGACCAAATTAATAATATTATCTTTTGTATAGACAACATGACAAGGGATGGGAAGGAAGGGAAAATATCATATTTCTATGTTGAGACACATTGTGGTTAGCTTGTATCTTCCTTGGCGACTTCTCGCCTCATTTCCAAACAACTTGCGCTCACATTTTTCATCCTAAGGGTGGCCCCTGTCACCAGCCACTTATATGTACCCTTATTGATTGTCCATTAACCAATACGGTTTGCACTCATAGTTTTTTGTGCTTTAGTTAGTAAAGTAATTATTCTTGTTGCATAGCTAACTCTCTGTCACAAAAGAAAATCTCATCAGTTACATTACATGTGATGATGATTTCCGCCATTTTAATTTCATCATGGTGGTGTTTTATGTATAATAGCTGTTATGATTGTGGTATCAATTTCCCATGAAATTAAATGAGTTTTTAGTGATGAAAGTTGTATGTTTGCACAGTGCTACTTACATTCCCTTGATTTAATTAGCATTCCAACACCATAGCATGTGCGTAGGGTTAATGAAAAGAGGTCGAGTCAAAACAATTTCTGAGCAGCGTTCCGTATGGTAGTAAGCCACTGATAAAAAATTATAGTTCGCTCTTATGGAAAGCGGAAACTGTGAGTATGAGAGAGAGAGGGGAAGAAAAATTCACCCTTGACTGCTAATTTCAGTTATTCTTCGAATTGGTGACGAGCTGAAGATAATGATGAGAGGGTAGAATGCCATGTCATAAAGTTCATGTCACTAAAATCGAAGAGAATGATGTCGAACAAAATTGGAGGTAACGACTGCTTCCGGACCTAACGTAGAGGGAAGGAAACTGGTACAAGTTAAGAAACGTTGCTCTAAAATATCCCTTAAATCTTGAAAAATGTCCATTGCTCAATGGCACAATGGATTTCAAAAGTAAAACATTTTTAATCTCTCATGCAGTATTTAATTTCTTCAATCTTAACAGAAACATTGCAAAATTTTGAATAATTGTTCCTTCTAAATTGTATTTCAAGAAAGTTATGAACTCAAATGCATACCAAAAGAGACAATGATCCAAATTTTAAGCTCCAGCTAGTCAACATTGATCCAGTAAAGTTTCCCCAGTCAGAACTTTGAAATATATGGAGACTATTTCCTACAAACACACAGTGTGTTGTGTTGGTCATGGTTTCTGCAATTCTCTAATGACTTAATTACTGGGTAGGCACAACCATACGCAAGAGCCTCTAATGTTTCCCCAGTCAGTCCTTCCTTCCCATTCATCCCGGGATACAATGTATCGTGAGCTCTCCAACTCTAACTAACTAACTAGCCAACTAAAACAAGGGCTCACTTTATGTTTGTAGTCAGTTAGTAAGTAAGTAAGTACTCAAGCATTCATACCAAAGCTCCAACTTTTTCGCTTCCTACATAATCACCAACGAAAAATTAATTTATTGTCCTTGTGTGTACACATTGATCAGTTTTGGGTTGGTCTCGTGTCGCCAACCTCAAAGATTTATGATCACTCTCATTCCAACAAGTGTTCACACATCATCAGCCTAACATGGACTACAAATCAATGCGTAGTTGCTTCCAGAACGCAGAAGACTTTTTCTCGTCCTTTTCAGTCAGTTACATTCATAAACTTGCACATTATAACTAACTAACTAGTCTCGCTGGACCATACAAAGTATATCAACTCAATTTTCCCATAGTGTCCTCTTGTTATCATACGAAGTAAACTGGAGTTGACCCTGGCGACTCACTGGCCTAATTCAATTGAAATTTTATGAGACAGGTCTTCCTACCTTAATTATGTATGGATTGAGAAGGGAAACTGGTGAAAAAAGTCACTGTGTGTGTACACATTCCATTTTATAATTAGTCCATCAGTCAGGACAACGTTGAAGGGAATCTGTGTACACTATAGTTAGTTAGATACACGCATGGAATGGATGCAACTAACTTGAGGGAAAGTGATCTTACAGCATGCATACATTTTTTTCTTCGGTCTTTTTTCTCTCTGTTGGGTTTGTGTTGTCACCTCTCATGTACCACTGTCGTGTACAAGATAGTTCTGTCTATATGTACACATACACATGTTCCTTGTACTTTTACGTATGTAAAGCCCTTCGTCTAACTAACTAACTGAAGGAGCTGGTGCAAAGTTTGAGATAACAGTTGACAAACAAATGGATTTGCGGTTTAGTTCTTTTTCTGCAGTCACACGACCTACTCCTTGTCTTGACTTTTAATCGTCGGTCGGTGAATTATAATTCCTGTCGGCAGCTCACATTAGTTAGTTAATACGGGTTGTGTAGTACACTAATTACTTAAATTAGTTACTAACTACTACTACAAGTGGATTATCTTATCTTTGAATTAACAGTTGTTGCTCCCATTCTTTGGAAAAGGAGGGAGATTATAATCACAGGAGAGTTATAAAAATCACTTTCATCCTCGTATTCACAAACTACGAACTAATTCTACGCATGTGGTTCTACTTATTAAGATTTGTATCCCATGTTTTGAGCTGTCTATTTAGACTCTAAATTTGATTGATCGTTGGTTCACCGTTGAATAACATTATGGAATGTGATATGTACAATTCCACAACGTTCCCATTAGCACGTCATTCATCTGAGATGAAAACTCCTTTCTCTCGTTTTAGTGTAAATTCCCTTTTGGATGTGACTCAAATTAGTATTGGCCACAATGAGGGCTTACACCATCATCCTGAGGATTCCACTGATAGGATTAGTAGTGCTGGAGAAGGTACACATGCACACACATTACGATTGTAGAATAATATGTCCTTCCCCATTAAGATTTGAAAACATCCTTTTCGATACTAAACTGATACCTCTATGGCTTTGGCCAAAATAGTAAGCCCAGTAACTAAACTAATCATGCAAAAAACAAAATCTAGAAGACTTTCTCGAGTCTACCAATACCAAGGTATTGGATGACCCTGCCTGTGTGGACATTCCATCTGGCATGCAAATGAATGCGTCATCCCCCGACTGCAAATTTCATGAACGTAGTCCATCCAGTACGAATGGGGAGAATCCATTGGTCACTTCCCCTGGGACGGCTGACAGACATCGGGGTCGTCGAAATCGTACACAATTCAGTCCAACTCAGTTGGCTGCACTGGAACGCGTTTTTGAGCGAACCCACTATCCCGATGCGTTTGCCAGGGAAGAGCTAGCAAGGAAAGTCAGTCTGAGTGAAGTGCGCGTTCAGGTTCGTTGTCATATTTTGCATCCCATTTTTTTGGAAACAGTCAGTTTGTTAGTTAGTGAGTGACGAGAGCGTTTGACCCACAACAGAAAACAAGGTCATGCTGTGTAAAGTTGGTTAGCTTGACATATTTGGCCAGGCACTTGGTATTCAAAATGAAGTGCAGAAGCTTCTATCTGTCATGTGTGTCACAATGCACCGCATTTGTATTCCCTTTCTCAAGTTAATAGTAAGTAGTAGTAGTGATGAAGAAGTGAAAGATTTTTTACGTGCTGGCTTATACTCATGCATACGTAAGGGTTAGAAAAAAGTACAGCCAATCTTTTTGACAAGGAGGATGTTAAGGTTGTCTGTGAAGTTGACGGGCTGTGAATTCTTTTCCTTGATTCTTCCCTAGGTTAATGTTATGCATGCAAGTCAGTGTGAGTTGTGTGTTATGTTTGAAAAATTTGTTTAAAAGCCGGGTAAATCTCAATTTTATTGTCCTACTGGCATCTATCTGACTGAATGGAGATATAAGATTGTTAAAGCGTAAAAAAGTGCATAGAGTAACTGACTGGGGCAATGTGAGAATACTATCCTTTAGCATTGGTTTTAGTTAAGGATTTGAACGGGCTCTGACTGTATGCGGTTTTAATAGTAATAGTTAGTTGCTTTGCCTTGCTCTGTAAAAATTTAAAACCTATCCATAAAAATAGAATGAATGACATTCCGCAGAACTTTATACAAACCAACGGTAGCTATCTGTAGACAAGCTGACCCTTGGCCTTATTAGCGTCTCTCATTCTCACTCACTCTTGTAGAAAATTCGTTGCGTCCATTGACTAACAAACAAACTTTGTCTGCACAACTAAACATTTCCTTCACTCTAGGTATGGTTCCAAAACCGAAGAGCCAAGTTCCGCCGCAATGAACGAAGTCATTCAAGCGGAATCTCATCCCCTGTTACAAAATTTGGATCCATTCACAACCCTGCTGCCACTAGTACTGACCTCATCTCATCAGGTTCCTTGAAATCCACAACGTCTCATAGCAAGCTCAACTTGGGCTCCAAATGCAAAAGCCCCAATCACACTCTATTGCTAACAGCAAATAACAATTGCTCCACTTTAAACTCTGGTTGCTTCCCTCCACCCAATGTTACAGTGCAAACCTCAGTTTTTCCACCATCTAACCACAATGGACCACATCAAACATCGAATTTACCTTCTTCCATGGCTAACCATTGTTCTGGACCGCCCACAAATGGGGACGCTTTGAACACATTTTATAATCTTTACCGTACAGCTGCTGCTGTAGCTAATGTAAACTCTTATTCTGCTCATCACCATCACTCATACAATAATTATGGGAGTTATCATCACCCTGCTCATGTGGCCACTCCTAGCATACCTATGGGGACCAATATGGGTGCTACTGCTCTCTCACCTGTAGGATTCTATGATAGGGAATGGATGTCTGCTGCCTACCCACAAGACTCCTCTTAAGTTATAGTTAGTCAACAGTTTTGGCCAGTTAGGGTGATATTTATATGAGAGTGTTCTTTATTCTATGTAGTTAGTAAAGCTGGATATAAAGGGTTTACATTTTACACAATCGACACACAAAAATATGGCTGCAAATATAAATAGTGTATATTTTTCAAAATGTGAGCAAGATGCTTTATAATCCAGCAAATTGGTTCATTTCCAAAATGGAACGAATTTTACAGTACACCTTTACTGTATATTGATTAGGCTAGAAATTTACAGGAAGTTGAACGCCGATTACAATTTATGTTCAAACATAAGGTTGCGCAACCCACTTAGTGTGAAGATGTTTATTGCATAGTATTGCCAGTCACAATTGCTGTATTGGCATTCTGGATGGAAGATGGAACTCGAAGTTTGCGTTAAAGTTCTTTTTCACATAGAATAAATCCAGCTTTTTTGTATATATTGTACAGTATTGATTTGAAGACAATAGACAATGTAAATAAAAGTGAATTGTTGCTCATTCCAGCATAAGATTAATTTTATTTTAACGGACTACACTCGGATCGAAACAATTAAATGCGATTTGTCTTTAAAACTGTGCTACCCAACCTTTTCGGCCGAAGCCAAAGGAGATGATATTGCATTGGAAATTGGAACTCGGTCATCACAGATCATAAAGGATGGGGGACGAATTAATCGTAGCCAACGTGTAACGATTTCTGGTTTTCCAACACATGGCGGTTTTGGAGTATAATCTGTGCAGTTTAGTGAACAATTAGTTTAATTCAATTATTCCAACTACCGGCGAAAATCAAGTAAGTTTGTTTGATTTAAAACTTGTTACTTATTTACCGATAATAGGTTCTTCAGCCGCAGTAGTCAAATGTCGGTTTTTGAAGAATTCATTCACACCGGAAACTTCTTCACTACTTGCCCGAATTTCCCCATTATTAAGACCCAACTCGATATCTTGGTAGCAAATGTAAAATCGAGGCAAAAGGCAATGGTCAACCGACATGACTGGCTTAACATTATCTTTGTTCTCATTCCAATTGGTGATCCCGATAGATAGACAACGCTCCATTTTTAGTTTGTCGTCAGTTGGATCCATTGGCTCTTTAGGAGCCCAATTCCACTCAATTAGTTTCCCATCTGTATCTATGTTGAAGAAAGAGCTGTCCGTTTCCCATCGTAATTGTGGATCTTTGTACGACTCGACGAATTTCCCAGACGTCCAGAAACTGTTATCGAACTTGGGCATTTGATTGGCTTGGTTGTAACTCAATTTAGCTGCTTGATCGGTTGCCCATTCGTAGAGGAAGTTGTAAAACTCTTGGTTTTCATCTGCTCTCATGGTCAAGTCTACTAAATTCTTTTTGTATGACCAACAGGAACGCATTGCTTCACTCCATGTTTTCTACACAAAAAATTTTCCGTAATAAATAAGGTTTTCAAATAGTCTCACAGAATGTCTATGTTTACCTGCTCTTTTCCTATGTAATATTCTCGGTTCAGCGTTGCCCCTAAAAGTTCCAGTTCTGTGTCCATCTCTGCCATTTTTCGGCCTATTTGAAAACATTTCAGTAATTTAGTATTAAGTATGCTTTTACAGTTGATTTTTTTTTCTTTACTCGAAAATTTACCTTGTGAGCTGTCTGTATGACATTTTGAAGATTTTTTGTACATACACATAGTATTACCAGGTGTATCTGATGTAGATTTCATGATCCATGTTCCATTTTGTTTTTCAAAGGAGACATAGCATTGCTTAAATATCTACATCATAAAAAAATAATTCACATAGCCCCTGTTTATAAACATTAACTTGCGTTATGCCACGTCTGTATCGTGTTCGTATATTACCGGATGCCCTCTGGGAAATTTTTGAAAAGTGATTGGTGTGATTCCATCATTTTCCTTGAAAATCCCAGTTAACGGATCACATGTCATGCCCAGTATGAAATTTTCTTGTTCGAATCCCCAACCTACATTCCACATGCACTCATATAGATGCAGTTCTCAGTCAGTTCTTGTTAATTTCTCAATAAACAACCACCATAACTTACTATTGAACGCATTAATGAGCTGTTTATAATCTTCTACACTACTTATCTCCGCCATAGCCAGATCCCAGTATTGGCAAATGTTTTTAATTTTGCCATGAGGAATTTTATCAACGCTATCATATACTAAATACTTGGAGTCGATTCCTGTTTTAAAGAACGTGCGACCCGTGGCGGGAGGGACATCACAATTTTTCAAATCTAGACACAATAAAAAAATAAATAGACTCTGAAATCATCATCATCCTGGATTAAATGCCCTTACAAGAAGATTCTTCTGAGCAAATAAAAAAATGCGGTAGTTGACAACTCGTCCTATGGATAGCCATTCGTTCCAATCCCTTCACTCTTTCCCCAATGAATTGCGTTCCAATAGAAACACAGTTTTCAAAGTCATGAGTCGTAGGAACACTTGTACTCCATTCCCATGCAACAGTCCTTTCCTTTGAATCTATTGGGAACGGCTCACCACTATAACCTTCCCAGGCGATTACTTTCTTATTGGTAGAATCCAGTTGTACTTGCCCCGCAGTCCAGAATTTGGTCATATTGGACATGCCTGTGGTTTAAAGGGAAAACTCAGAAACCAAAAACATATTATGCAAATAAAAGATGAGATATAATATCATGTTATGTTGAACCAACCTTCCTGGACAGAAATGTATTTAACTAGTGCAGCGAATGTAAGTTGATTTTTATCCTCAGTAGAACTCATTCTATACAACT
>Ga0210040_10003187_pt1 | contig 22387 bp, 23 predicted proteins | sample CryGeyCG12114_NA_FD_185462 | JGI IMG/M metagenome (GOLD analysis project Ga0210040, IMG submission 185462) | Groundwater microbial communities from aquifer - Crystal Geyser CG19_WC_8/21/14_NA (SPAdes) (version 2) | ecosystem: Environmental > Aquatic > Deep subsurface > Groundwater | place: USA...
CCCCCCGGCCCCGACTGACCCGCTGCTCACCCTGGCTCGCCTGTCCACCTGGGCGCAGGAGAGTCCGCTCCTCGACATCCCGCTGGCCGACCTCATCATCGAGGCGGTCAGCGTCCTACTGCGCCAGTTCGGTGACCCCAACTGGACGACCGCCAACCTGCCGCCCCGCGCGCGTGACATCGGCTACATCGTCGCCAAGGACTACTACCTCAACCCGCGCCAGCTCCGCCAGGAGACGACCGGGCCGCTGCAGGAGTCCGTCGACAACTCGGTGCTGAACGGCATCAACCTCACCGAGGAGCAGAAGGCCGAGCTCGCCTCGCTGGCGAGCGTCGAGGCGCCCGGCGAGGTCGATGGCATCTGGACGATGGGCTGGACCCGCGGCCCGGTCGAGACCAACCGCCGGCCCAGTCGGCGCGACGTCCTGCTCTACGACACCCGCGGCGAGTGGCCGATCGCCTACCTGGACGAGACGGAGAACTTCGCCTTCCAGGAGGATGGCCTCTCGACGGCGCACCCGGACAGCACGGGGGCCTGACCAGTGGCCCGCAAGGAGACCATCGAGATCCGGGCCCCGCGGGAGCTGGACCGTTTCAACGACCCCATCGGCCCCGAGTCGGACTGGGTCGCTGTCCCGGGCGCCACTGTCGTGCCGCGGAACAGCTCCGAGCAGGACCAGCGCGGCACCGTCATCATCGCCGGCTTCATGGTCGTCGTACCGTCCGTCATCGCCGTCAGCGAGCGCCACGAGATCCGCCTCCGTGGCGAGGTCCACCAGATCGACGGCGACGTCGGCGACTACGGCCGGCGGAAGATCTTCTACACCATCCGGGCGAAGTGATGACGGTCCGGATCAGGTACAAGCCGAACCACAAGGAGTTCGGCGCGATGCTCATGTCCGACCAGACCCAGGACCTCGCAGACCAGGGCGCCCGGCGCGGTGTCGTCGCCGCCCGCGCGCTGGCCGGCTCTCTCGGCCTGCCGGCGGAGTACATCGCCTCGATCAAGGCTACCAAGGGCCCCGTGGTGACGATGCAGGGCAACCCGCGCCGCACCGCGCGCATCGAGGCCAAGTACCCCTGGCTCGAGTTCGGCTCCGGCCGGAAGCGCCCGCGTCCCCAGGGCGGCCGCTCGCCGCACTACCGCGTGCTCGGGCGTATCCTGACCGAGGTCGGCAACCCGCCGCGCGGTGGAGGAGGCCCGACCTGATGTACCCGGACAAGATCCTTCCGCCCTTCCGCGACGTTGAGGCCATCGTCCTCGACCAGATCGATGCGCTCTTCGAGTGGACCGCCGGCACCCACAGCGGCGACCAGACCCCGGGCGACGACGACCTCGACCACATCCTGCCCTTCGTCCGCGTGGGTCGCACCGGCGGCGCCCCGATCCGCGGGTCCGAGCACACGGACCGTGCGGTGCTCGACGTCGACGTGTTCGCCAGCACGCGCGCGGAGGCATTCCAGATCGCGAAGCGCGTCGAGCAGCTTCTCATGGCCCGGCGCGCGCCGCTCGACGACGTCAACGTCCTGATGTCCCCCCAGCGGGTCCCCTGGGTGGAGGGCGTCCCGATCGTCCGGCTCTACGCGAGCTATCAGGTCTCCACTCGCCGCTGACTGGTACCATAGCCAGCGAGGCCCTGTCAAGGGTTTCGACCAAACTGGCGAGAGTCGGCCCTGGCGCCGATCAGCAGAGAAGAGAGGACGACCATGGCGACCTTCGCCGAGCTCCAGAACGTGCAGACCGAGCTCATCCGGAAGGCCAAGAGCGGCTCCGCGTTCCTGGCCCCGGTCACGGCCCCCGACGTCGACGAGGCCTTCGTCGGCCCCGGCGGCGTCCTGGCCACCCTGCCCACCGACTACGAGGATCTGGGCTGGCTCACCAACGACGGCATGGGCTTCTCCCGTGACGTGTCGACCTCGGACGTGACGTCCTTCGGCTCGGTCTCCCCGACCCGGTCCGACGTCGTCTCCGACACCTCGACCGTGACGGTGACCTGCCAGGAGACCAAGCTGCTGACCATCGGCCTGGCGACCGGCATCGACGTGTCGGCCATCCGGACCCCGGGCGCGAACGGCGCCGTCATGGTCCGCAAGCCGGTGGCCCCCACCTCCAAGTTCTACCGGCTCTTCTGCATCTCCAAGGACGACGGAGACGCCGGCGACATCTACATCGCCCGGTTCTTCCCCCGCGCGAAGGTCACCTCGTACGGCGAGCAGGCCTTCGGCGGTGGCGACGACCCGATCTCGTGGGGTGTGACCATGACCGGCTACCCGGACAGCGACCTGGGCTTCACCGAGGCCTGGCTGTTCGGCGGGCCGGGCTGGAACGCCCTGACCGAGGCGATGGGCTTCGACGCCCCCGCCACCCCCTGATCCGGGCGTAGCTCTGGCGGGCTCCTCGGTCACAACGCCGGCCCCCTCCCACAAGGCAAGGGGGGGCGGCGTTGTGCTATTGTGGGCAGGTCGCTGAGACCGCGCACGCCGGTAGCGACGAAGCCTCCCAGTCTAGGCGTGCTGGGGGAGGCTTCCCTGGCGGGATGGGGGAGTTCGGTTGTCCCCGCTGCCCTCATAAGGCAGAGATCGTGAGTTCAAATCTCACTCCCGCTACATGCGTGATATCCTCGGGGACATGCCTCTCGACCTCCCGAAGGACCTGCAGAAGGGTGACGGCGCTCCCCGGACCGCCAGCACCCCCGCCGAGTATTGGAATCTCCGATACGCCGGCTACACGGAGGTCGACGGTCCCGCCGTCGCTTCCGTCTCGTACGACGAGCTGACCCCCGCCCAGAAGGCCGCCCGCACCCGCGCCGAGAACAAGGCGCGCGAGGAGGCCGAGCAGAACGCCGGCGGGGAGCAGAACCCCGACGTCGACCTGGATGCCCAGGCCGGCGACGCCAACGAGTCCACCGACGCCTGACCTCCAAGGAGCCCGCCAGCATGGCCAGCACGGACCACATCGACCTCGATCTCGATAGCCTCGAGCGCGACGTCACCTACAAGCCCTTCGTCTTCGGCTGGAAGGGGCGGACGATCAGCCTGTCCGACCCCGCGGAGCTCGACTTCCGCCAGCTCCTGGAGGTCGAGACGCCGATCGGCTTCCTCAAGTTCACCGCCTCGCAGGAGGACCGGGACTTCCTGGCCTCCGACGAGGGCTGGATGGAGTCGTGGCGGCTGAACAAGCTCATCGAGAAGTACTACCGCCACTTCGGCATCGACCCGGGCCGCGCCAAGCTCGGCATCTGATCCTTCGACCCGCCCCCGGGTTGCCCAACACCTTGTCTTCGGCTTGGCGCGGCAGCCCGGGGGTTTACCCTTTCCGGAGTGACGTTGGACCTCGACCAGCTTGACCAGGAGCGCGGCGGCACCCTGTGGGTCCGCAACGCCGGCGAGACGATTCCACTCCGCCCGGCGAGCTCCCTGCCGTGGAAGGCCACGGTGCAGGCCACCGGCAGCGTGAACTACTTCATGGACTTCGTCTGGCCTCGCGCGGTGCCGGTCGTGCGCTGGAGGGCGGTCGCCGCCCATGCTGCCTGGATCCGCCATAACGGCCTGCCGGTCATCGACCAACAGCGCCGCCTTGTTTACATGATGCAGAAGTACGGCGAGGGGGTCGAGTACGACCTGCGCCACCACCTCGGCGTCTCCGCCGGCCAGCTCTGGCGCGACCGCCGCTGGCGCGAGCTGCTCGGCTACATTGACAACCTGCCGGCGAACAGCCAGATGAACCGCCTCCTCTCCAACGACGAGGAGTACATGGAGGCCGCCCTGTCGAAGCGCAAGGGCGGTGACGGACCGGCCCGCCCCAGCATGGCCGACTGGGGCCAGCTCGAGTCCCAGATGGCCACCCTGATCGACGCCGTGAACCGGAACACCATGGTCACGCACGCGGTCGGGGCCGGCAAGAAGGCCCAGCCGATCAAGATTGACCCGTTCCCGCGGCCGGCCACCGCCGCCGAGAAGGTGGAGAAGCGGCTCCAGAAGAAGCGCCACGAGGAGCTCGTCGGCCTGCTCCTGCCGGCCAAGCGCGCGGAGCAGGTATCCTAGCCTGTAACCCGCCGCCGCGCAACATGTAGGGAGCCCTTTCTGTGACTTCGCCCGGGGCTCGCTACTCGGCCGGCACCGCGATCCTCGACGTGGTGCCCGTCTTCGAGGGCGTCCAGGACAAGATCCGGCAGCACGTTCGTGAGATCGAGCGCGCGCTGGGCAAGGACGCCGGCAACGAGCTGGGCAAGGGCATCGAGGAGGGCGCCTCCCGCGGTGTCGACCGCGCGCTGGGCACCTCGGCGCAGAAGGAGATCGAGAAGAAGGGCCGCGAGGCCGGTACGAAGTACGCCGGCGCCTTCTCTGACGCCATCAAGAAGGGCACCCGGGCGGCCCAGCGCGAGGTTCGCTCGACCATCAAGCTGGTCGGTGACGACAAGGACCTCAAGCGGAACCTCCGCGAGGTCGAGGCCCGCCTCAAGGCTCTGAACAACGCCAAGATCGGCATCGACATCAAGGCCGCCGACGCGCTGCGCGAGATCGAGCAGGTCCGCATCGCGCTGTCGATTCTGAACGAGCACGCCAAGGGCGCCGACCTGGAGGTCAACACCGCCCAGGCCCACAAGGCCATCGCGGCGGTGGAGAAGCGCCTGGCCGAGATGCGCGACGTCGAGGTCGAGATCCATGTCGACCAGACGAAGATCGGCGCGACCGCGCGGGCCATCCGCAAGCAGCTCGAGGCCGCCGTCTCCAAGCTGCCCGACATCGAGTTCGACGCGGACGTCACCCCGGCCCAGAACGCCATCCAGCGCCTCCGCGCGCAGATGCTGGCCCTGCGGGACAAGAAGATCGGCATCGACATCGGGGCGACCGAGGCCCTGGCCGAGATGAACCGCCTGCGTACCGCGCTGGCCCTGCTGGCGACCAACAAGACGATCGACGTCCAGGTCCGCTCCGACGCGGCCCAGGCCGCCAAGGACCTGCTGCAGATCAAGACCCTGGCCGAGCTCGTCGACAAGACGAGGGTCGACATCAAGGTCGACGTCGACCGGTCCGCCCTGTCGCGCATCCAGCAGCTCCGCAACGGCCTCCTCGGTGCCGGCGCGGACGGCCGCTCCGGTGCCGACGGCTTCCGTGCCTTCAACGCCATGGTGCTGGCCGGCTCCGCCATCCTGCCGGCCGCCGTCCCGCTGATCGCTGCCCTGGCCGGCGGGCTCGCCCTGATCGGCCCGCTCGCCGTCGGCGCCGGCGCTGGCCTCGCCGTGCTCGCGATCGGTTTCTCGGGCATCAGTGAGGCCGCCAAGGCGCTGGGTAAGTCTCAGGAGCAGGCTGGCAAGGACGCCGAGGCCGCCGCGAAGCGGAACCGCGCCGCCGCCCGGTCGGTCGGGGACGCCCAGCGCGCCGTCGACCGCGCCCGCGAGGCCAGTGGTACGGCTGCCGCCTCTGCCGCTCGCGCTGTCGAGGACGCCGTCGAGCAGCAGGCGGATGCCGAGGAGGCGCTGGCGGACGCCCAGAAGGACGTGCAGCGCGCGCAGGAGGATCTGACCCGCGCTCGCGAGGAGGCCGCGGAGCAGCTCGAGGATCTCAACCTCCAGGTGCGCGGTGGCGTACTGTCCGAGCGCGACGCCGTCCTCGACCTCCGCGAGGCCGAGAAGGACCTCCGCGAGGGTCGGTCCGAGGGGGCCACCGGGGACGACCTGGAGCGCCTGATCCTCAAGGTCGACCAGGCGAAGCTGCGGCTCGACCAGGCGCGCGAGTCCAATGAGGACCTGCGTCTGGAGAGCGAGGAGTGGGCTCGGACCGGCGTCGAGGGCTCTGACCGGGTCATCGCCGCGCAGGAGCGGGTCGCGGCGGCCCAGAGCGGTGTCGCCGATGCCCAGGACACCGTGCGCGATGCCGCCCGCGGCGTGCAGGATGCCCTGGCCGCCCAGCGCCAGACGGCGGCCGACAGCGCCCGCGCGATCGAGGACGCCCAGCGCAACCTCATCCAGGCCCAGGAGGACTACACCACCGCGGTCAACGAGACCTCGGCCAGCCAGCAGGCGCTCGAGATCGCCATGGGCAAGCTGGGTCCCGCCGGCCAGGAGTTCGCTCGGTTCATCAACGAGATGATGCCGCAGCTCCGCGACATGCGTGACCTCGTCCAGGAGAACATGCTCCCGGGCGTGCAGGACATGCTGACCAGCATCCTGACCGAGAACGGCCCGCTGATCCGCGAGTTCCTCGGCGACATGGGCACGACCATCGGCGACCTGTTCCGCGAGTTCGGCGACCTAATGACCTCCCCGCAGTGGCAGGAGATCTGGCGGGTCTTCAACGAGTACGCCCCGATCTTCATGCGCCAGTTCGGCGAGATGGCCATGGCCATGCTCACCTTCTTCGGCGAGCTCTTCGTCGCCCTGGCCCCCTACGCCGAGCGGTTCGGCGACGCGCTGATCCGCGCGGCCGAGGGCGCGGCGGCCTGGGCGGCGGGCCTCAAGGATTCCGAGGGGTTTCGCGAGGTCATGGAGTGGCTGTTCATCTACGGCCCGCAGATCTGGGCGGACATCAAGGACATCCTGGGCGGCCTCGGCGCCCTCTTCGTCGCCCTGCTGCCCTACGGCATGGCCGTCCTCGATGTCCTTGCCTCGATCGGCCGCTTCCTCGCCGACATGGACCCCGCGGTGCTGGGCATCCTGGTGGCCCTCCTCTTCGCCATGGTCGTCGCCTTCCAGGTCGCGGCCGGCATCGTCGCCTTCCTGGCCGGCGGGTTCGCCATCCTCACCGTGCAGATCGCGGCGGTGGTCTTCGCCGTGCTGGCCGTCGGCGCCGCCCTGGTCGCGCTGTACCTCTACAGCGAGGACTTCCGCGAGGTCATGGATGTCGTCTTCCGCGCGATCGGTGACCTCTTCGCCTGGGTCTGGGAGCGGGTCATCAAGCCGGCCTTCGATGCCTTCATGGAGGCCTGGCCGGACCTGTGGCGCCAGATCCAGAGCATCTGGGAGCTGCTGCAGCCGCTCTTTATCGTCATCGGCGCCGCCCTGGCCGCCGCGTTCGGCGTCTGGGTCAGCTTCCTCTCCGGCGCCCTCCAGATGATCGCCCCCGTCCTGTCTGGCATCATGCGCGCGTTCGAGGGCTTCCTCCAGTTCATCCAGGGCTTCGTCGACTTCTTCGCCGGCCTCGTGACCGGCGACTGGAGCCGGATGTGGGGCGGCCTGGAGGACATCGTCGGTGGCTTCCTTGGGATCATCTGGGGCCTCATCGAGGCCGTGTTCGGCGGGATCATCTCGTTCGTCGCCGGCTTCGTCGAGACGATCATCGACTTCTTCGCCTGGCTGTACGACGTCCTCGTCGGCCACTCGATCGTCCCCGACCTGATGAACGCGATCGTCTGGTGGTTCGACTTCCTGTTCGGCGCGGTCATCGGCCTCGTCCGGCTGCTCGTGAACGGCGCCATCGAGCTCTTCACCTGGCTCTGGGACGTCGCGGTCGTGCTCTTCGAGGTCGGCCGGGCCGTCGTCGTCGCCGTCTTCGAGGCCATCGTCTGGGCCTGGCAGAACATCCTGGAGCCGGCGTTCCGCGCCATCGCGACCGTGATCGGCTGGCTTTGGGAGAACATCCTCATGCCGATCTTCGGCTTTATCGGCGACGCCTGGAACGTGCTGCTCACGGCCATGAAGTGGGCCTGGGACAACATCCTGCACCCGATGTTCGATGTCTTCTGGGCCGTGGCGGAGGCGCTGTTCGCCTTCCTGACCGTGGTGATCTTCGCGCCGCTGCTCATCGCCTGGGAGCTGCTGTCCGCCGGCATCGCCCTGGCCTGGAACAACGTCATCAAGCCCACCTGGGACGCTCTGACCACGGCCGCTGGCTGGCTGTGGAACAACGTGCTGTCGCCGATCTTCACGGCCATCGCCGATGGCTGGCGGCTGATGGCCGATGGCCTCCGCTGGATCTACGACAACGTCATCAAGCCCTGGGTCATCGACCCGTTCGTCACCCTGATCGAGGGCCTCAAGGGCGCCTTCGAGCTCGCGGTCGACGGCATCAAGACCGCCTGGGAGCTGCTGCAGAACGCCCTCGCCCGCCCGATCAACTTCGTGATCGAGATGGTGCTGAACCGGGGCCTCTTCGGCGCCTTCAACTGGATCGTCGACAAGCTGGGCCTGCCCGACGACTGGACCCTGCACTGGGACCAGATCGGCCCGCCGGAGACCCACTTCGCCGCCGGTGGCCGCGTGCCCGGCTGGAGCCCCAACGACAAGGCTGACAACATCCCGGCGATGCTCACCGCGGGCGAGTACGTCCACCCGGTCGACTCCGTGCGGTACTACGGCGCCGACGCGATGGAGGCCATCCGCAAGCGGAAGATCCCGCGCGAGGTCCTGACCGGCGGCGTCCACGACCCGAGCCACGAGTCCACCCGGAACTACGCGGTCGGCGGCTTCGTCCTGCCCCGCCGCCGCGAGGACCAGCACCTGGCCCTCTACCAGGCCAGCCCGACCGAGATCGTCGTCCCGCAGGCCGCCGCGTCGGGCGAGCAGCTCTTCAACGTCATCAAGGGCGTCTTCCCGCGCGCCCGGAAGAACTCGACGCTCCGCCCCGGCGCGAACGACTACCACGGTCGCGGCATGGCCGTCGACCTCGGCGAGGAGGGATTCGCCGGCGGCAACGGTCGGCAGTACCTCGCCGACATGAACCGCTGGATCCACGACACCTTCGGGGCCCAGACCACCGAGCTGATCTACACCGGCCTCGGTGACGACCGGCCCGACCTCAAGAACGGCCGCCCGCTGAACTACGGTGCCGCGACGAACAACCAGCACCGCAACCACGTCCACTGGGCGATGGCCGGCCCGATCATCGCCGAGGGTCTGCCTGGCGGGACGAGCGGTGGCGGCGGCGGTGGTGACAACTGGGGCGGCTCCGAGGGTGCCTCCAACGTCTTCGAGTGGGCCTGGAACGGCATCAGCGCCGGCGCCGAGTGGGCCTGGAACGGCATCACCGGCGCTGCCGAGTGGCTCTGGAACACCCTGACGGGCCCGCTCGACCACCTCAAGAACTCGATCATCGACCCGCTGTTCAACTTCGGTGGGCAGTTCGGCGACAACATCCTGACCAAGGTCGTCGGCGGCATCCCGGGCCACGCCGTCGACGCCGCCTGGGAGGGCATCAAGGGCGTCGCCGGTGCCATTTGGAACGCCATCATCGGCAGCGGCAGCGCCAACGGGGACCTCAACAACCTGCTTGGCAGCCCTAACGACCCGGGCACGCTCCCCGGCGGTCGTGATGGCGTCGTCGCGGCCGTCCGCGACACCGTCCGCGCGATGCGGCCGGAGTGGGCCGATGGCTCCCAGTGGAACGCGATCTCCTGGATCATCAACAAGGAGTCGGGCTGGGACCCGACCGCGCAGAACCCGACCAGCACGGCGTCGGGCCTCTTCCAGCACGTCAACGGCACCTGGAACTCGCACAAGCCTGCTGGCGAGCGGGCTACCCGGATGCGTGACGCCACCGTGGACGCCCAGACCCTGGGTGGTCTGAACTACTTCGAGCGGCGCTACGGCGACCCGCTCGCGGCGAAGCGGCACTGGGAGGCCGAGGGCTGGTACTCCGAGGGTGGCCCGGTTGAGGAGGGGGGCGGCGCCGAGGCCCCGACGCTCTACGACACCGGTGGCTGGCTGCCGCCGGGCATCACGACCGTGCTCAACGCCTCGAACAAGCCCGAGCCGGTCCTGACGTCGGGCATGTGGGATGAGCTCGTGGCGGCCCGCGGCGACGACAGCTACGATGACAGCAACGGCGGAATCCGTGACCTGCACCTGCACGAGGTCCACGCCGATCTCTCGGAGGCGATCGACAAGGTGAACCACGTCTCGCGGGTTCTCAAGCGCGGTGGTCGCTACGTCGGCGCCGGGACGGGGAGCTGATGGCCACGCTGACCGAGAAGCAGTTCGAGCTCGACGGCGTTGTCTTCGGCCTCAATGCCGACGTCGAGGTCACCAACTGGGATCCCGGGACGCCGGCCACGCGCGCGGGCGACGTCGAGAACCCCACCGGCGATGGCGTGCGCTTCGGCCGCGACTTCAAGGGCTCGGCCACCTGGAACTTCTCGATGTTCGTCAACGGAGAGAACGAGGACGACGGCTGGGAGAAGCTCGCTGCGCTGGCCGAGGCCTGGGACGGCGACTGGGTTCGCGAGGAGCCCGACCGCGTCGTGGCGCTGCGCTACCGCGTCGCCGGCAAGAACCGTGTCGTCTTCGGCCGCCCCCGCGCCTGGACGGCGGTGGTCAACAACGCCAGCATGTCCGGCCGGATCGACGTCGAGGCCCAGTTCGTGCTCGTCGACCACCGGATCTACGGCGACGAGATGCACACCCAGATCGTCCGGCTGGTGGCGCCGCTGGAGGAGGACGCGGGGCTCATCCCTCCCTTCGATGTCCCCTTCGTCTCCGAGGCCGGCTCTGCCGAGGTCGAGGACGGGCTGACCATCGGCGGCCGGATCGCCACCCCGATCATCCTCACGTTCCTGGACCCGATCGACCAGCCCGCGGTGCGGATCGGCGACTGGACGGCGGCTCTCGAGGAGCCGGTCCAGGAGGGCCTTCCCGTCACCATCGACGCGCGGCCCTGGGTCCGCAGCGCCACGACGTCGGCCGGCGGCGGGGTCCGTGTCTCCCCGCGGGTCACCCGGATCTCCAAGATGTGGCTCAAGCCCGGCCACTACCCGATCGTCTTCACCGGGAATGACCCCTCGGGCTCGGCCAGCGTACTGGTAAGCTGGCGTGAGGCCTTCCGTACGCCCCGATGAGATCTGAGGACTGATGGCGAACTCCTATGGCTTCGACCCGGTCGCGTGGTCCGTCGACGGCGGCCGGCACCGCGGCGAGCTGCTGCGCTTCCTGGCCTACGCCGCGACCGGTGGCGCCGAGGGGATCGTCTCCCCGGGCGACTGCCGGGTCCGCCAGCTCTCCACCCCGGGGCCGCAGGTCCGGATCGACGCCGGCGGTGTGCTCATCGCCAACCGCTCGCCCGGCGTGCGGAACCAGAGCTACGCGGCGAACGGCCGCACCGAGACCCGCCTCGACGTCACCGCGACCGGCGGCACCGGGCGCCACGACCTCGTCGTCGTCCGCGTCGAGGACCCGCAGTACGCGCCCTGGTCGGCGAACAAGCCGCCCGTCGGCCAGGAGCCGAACTGGCAGTACGTCAAGCCGTTCATCATCGAGAACGTCCCGGCCGGCACGAAGACCTTCGCCGAGCTCAACCTCGGCTACGCGGCGACCGAGCTCGCCCGGCTGGAGATCCCGCCGGGCACGACCACGATCACCGACGCCATGGTCAAGGACGTCCGCCAGCTCGCGACGCCGCGGTTCATCTCCGATGGTGACATCGTCACGCCGGCCGGCAGCACGCTGACCACGGCCATGACCAGCTTCGTGAACTTCCCCAACGCCTCGAAGTCGACCACCGTGCCCCGCTGGGCCACCGAGGCCCAGGTCATCATCCGCTGCGGCATCATGGGGTTCGGCCCCGGTGCGGGCAACGGCAACGGCGCGGCCGACGGGCACCTGCAGGTCCTCTTCGACACCATGCAGTCGGCCGGCTTCTCCCAGATCGACCACAATGCGATGGCCAACCAGAACGTGCAGGACGCGGCCACCTACACCGTCAGCGCCTACGGCAAGTTCGACGTGACCGCCCTGCGGGGCAAGACCGTCGTCGTCCGCCCGCGGGCCAAGCGGGTCTTCGAGGGCCTCACCACCGGCCGGCTCGAGGTCAGCGCCGCCCAGACCGTCGAGTTCGACATCCGCTATTCCGAGAAGGCCGTGTGACCCGATGAGCCTCGGCGACTGGAACTTCCTCGCCGGGCGGCTCACTGGCGACGGCAACATCGAGGTCGTCGAGACCGAGCTGCCGATCAACATCAGCTCGATCGCCCGGAACTTGTCGTCCCCGTCGGCGATGGATGGCACGATCACCAACTCCGTGCGGCGCCTCAAGGCGGCCGGCCGGCCGATCTTCGAGCCCTGGAACACCGTGCTGATCGCGGAGGCCTCGGGCATCATCCGTGGCATGTCGATCTACCAGAAGCCCCAGTTCACCGGGGCCGAGTGGCAGCTCCAGACGATCGGCATGTCGGGCTACCCGCTGGGGATGCCGTACGACGGCGAGATCAGCTTCACCGGCGTCGACCCGCTCGACGTCTTCCGGCACATCTGGGCCCACCTGCAGTCCTTCCCGGGCGGCAACCTCGGCGTGACCGTCTCCGACCTGCGGAGCGGGATCAAGCTCGGTGGCCCGGAGGTCGACCCCCTCACGGCCAAGCACGCCGCCGCGAAGGCGATCCGAGACCGCCTGGCCGTCCATGAGGACGACATCTTCGAGGACTGGACGTGGTATGAGCAGCCGCCCGGGGTTAACGACTGGAACGACGAGCTGGTCAAGGAGTACGGCGGCAACACCTGGGACCGGCCGGCCGGCGTGGCCTGGCTGGATAAGTGGATGGAGGACCACCCGCCTCCGACCGACCCCGAGAAGCCGCGCAAGCTGAATTGGTGGGAGACCACCGACCTCGGAGCCGAGATCGACAATCTGGCCAAGGAGGCCCCGTTCGACTGGGTCGAACAGGTCGGCTGGCAGGGCGACCAGCCCCACTGCCACATCGACCTCGGCTACCCGACCATCGGCAGCCGCAAGGAGAACCTGCGCTTGGTGCTCGGCGAGAACATGGCCAGCATCCCCAGCGTGACCGAGGCGGACTATGTAAACGGTGCCTGGGTCTTCGGCGCCGGCGAGGGGCGTGAGCGGATCCGCGGCCGCGCCGGTGTGGCCGACGGCCGGCTGCGGCGCCTGCGGGTCATCGAGGACAAGGGCATCAGCCAGGTCCCCCAGGCGGATGCCCGCGCGCGCGACGAGATGAACGCGACCCGCGGCCAGTTCCTCGTGGACACCGTCGAGGTCTTCAATCACCCCAACGCGCCCCTGGAGGCGATCGAGCTGGGAGACGAGATTCCCCTGTACGCTGAGACCGACCACGTTCTCGTGGACACCTCCGTGCGCGTGGTCGGCAAGGAGGAGTCCCCGCAGAATAGCGACGTGGCCTCCCTGACTGTTGTGAGGATGATGCAGGCGTGACCGGTGATGCCGCCTACCGCGAGCTCGCGCAGCGGCTGGTCAACCTGGAGGCCCTCGTCGCGGGTTTCTCCAAGTCCCAGCTCGCCCACTCCTCGATGGAGAACACCGGCCTGCCGACCTACAACGGCGCCGGCCAGCTCGCGGGCATGATCGGCCGGCTGCCCGATGGCAGCTACGGCTCGGCCACGATGACCGGACCCGTCCCGCCGACGCCGAGCGCGCCGCAGGTAGAGGTCGTCCGCGGCATCGGCCTCAAGATCGTGTGGGACGGAACCTTCGCCGTCGCGACCGACGTCGTGCCGCTGGAGGGCGGCCGTCTCGAGGTCTACGTCAGCCCCACCTCCGACATCACCCCGGTGATGGTGCCCCGCTACACCGTGGAGTCCCCGCGGGGCGGCGAGATGGACCTGTCGGTCGGCTACGGCACCCCGTACTTCGTCGCGTTCGCCTACCGGGCCTCCAGCGGGAAGATCTCGCCGGCCAGCCCGGTGGTCGGTCCCTTCACCGTCGAGCGCGCCACCGCGGAGGACCTCGACGTCGACTTCGACGAGCTCCGCGGCACCAAGATCTTCTACGGTCCGGCCGAGCCCGTCACCGCGAAGGCCGACCTGTGGCTCCGCGACCCGACCCCGCCGAGCAACCTCTACACCGCCTGGCGATTCAACCCCGACCTCGATGAGTGGGTCCTCCTCAAGGACCAGGGGATCGTCCAGGCGCTCCAGGACGCCGCTACGGCGAACCAGGCGGCCGAGGAGGCCGGCCTGGCCGCTCTGGCCGCTCAGGGAACTGCTGACGGCGCTGCTGGGGCTGCTGGCGATGCCCAGGACACCGCCGATGCCGCCAACGCTGCCGCTGCGGCCGCTGCCCAGGCTGCTTTCGATGCCGCCCAGGCTGCTGAGGCTGCCCACGACCAGGCCGATGCCGCCGCGTCCGCTGCTGCGACCGCTCAGACGAAGGCCAACGAGGCCGATGCCGCCGCGCTGGCTGCCGCCGGCATCGCCAACTCGAAGGGCCGGGTCTACTACCAGACCAGCGCGCCGAGCCCCGGCGACGTCTATGGCCTGTGGATCGACATCGACGACGGGAATAAGCCCTACCGCTACGTCGCAAACACCTGGAGCCAGGTCGAGAACGCCTCGGTCCAGGCTGCCGCGACGGCGGCCAGCAACGCCCAGACGACCGCGACCAACGCCGCCACCGCGGCCAGCAACGCCGCCCAGGCTGCCGCGACGGCTGACCAGAAGGCCGTCGACGCCGCTGCGGCCGCTGTCGCCGCCTCGAACCTCGCGGCCAGCAAGGCCAAGGTCTTCAACCAGACCAGCGCGCCGACGACCGGGATGTCGGCGAACGACGTCTGGCACGACACCGACGATGGCAACCGGCGCTACGTTTACATCGGCAACCCGCTGACCTGGACTGCCCAGCAGCTCGGCGCTTCGGGCATCTCCGCCACGGCCCGCCAGCTCGGCGCCATCACGACCTTCCGGCAGGCCAGCGCGCCGACCACCGGGATGGTCACGGGCGACTTCTGGATCGACGCCGACGACAACGTGATCTACCGCTACGAGGGCGCCTGGGTCAAGAGCCAGGACATCGCCATCAACACGGCGATCACCAATGCCGCCACCGCGCAGGCCACGGCCGACGGCAAGATGCGGATCTTCGCCCAGGCCTCCCCGCCCGCGGGCCTGGTGGCCGGCGACGTCGGCGACCTGTGGATCGACACCGACGACGACAATGTCTCCTACACCTGGGCGCTACTCACCGGGACGACGTACGGCTGGCAGAAGCGGCAGCTCGGCAACGGGGCCATCGTCCCGAACAGCCTCATCGCCAGCAACGTCATCGCCACCGGTACGGTCACGGCCTCGCTGCTCGAGGCCCTGCTGGTCCTGACCAACGAGATCATCGCCGGCAACCCGCTCGGCGACCATGCCCGGATGACCCCGACCGGCTTCCGGGTCTTCAAGAACGACCCCGTCGACGGCGTGCCCGACGAGGTCGTGCGGATGGGCACCGAGACCAACGACTACTTCGGCGTCGTCGACAGCGCCGGCCAGCTTGTGGCCTCCATCGACGACACCGGGCGCGGCAACTTCACTGAGCTCACCGCCAGCAAGATGTTCGTGGGTGGCCGCGACGTCGAGGGCCTGGTCGGCGACAAGGGTGGCACGGTGGTCGGTCGCTTCTTGGAGAACACTCCCTTCGAGATCGGCCCGATCTTCCTGCGCTACGGCATCGCCGAGGCTGCCGCGACCGTCGTCGCTGGGCGGACCTACGACATCTCCATCCGTTGCACCTGGAAGGCGAACGTAGCCAACGACGAGTGTCGCTTCCAGCTCGTGATGACCACCGGCGCCAATGGGAACACGACGGCCCAGGCCCCCGCGCCGACGGTGAACGGCAATCTGCTGGCCCCGTCCTATGCCACCGGCCATGTCGCGGGCCGCTGGTACACCCACACGGCCTCCACCAAGGTCAACATGATCGGCACGACGAACATCCGTGTCCTCCTGGCCATCGAGCGTGGCGCGGGTTCGCAGCTCGGCACCATCGCCCTGCCGGCCGGTAATCCTGTCGAGATCATCATCACTGACCTCGGGCCGACCAAGCCGAACTCCGGTGGCTGGTCGACCGGTGGCGGCACCCCGTCCGGCGGCACTGCGTCCCCGCCGCCGGCCAACACCGCCCAGCAGTACTTCGTCGACCTCGCCCCGGCCGGCTGGGAGTCGGTGCGCGGTAACGGCAGCATCCGCGCGGGCAATGAGGGCGTCACCCAGGGCTACGACCCCTCTGGGTTCAACGGCAACGGCAAGGGTCGCTGGTGGTTCCCGCTGCCCAGCATCACGGGCACGATCGACCGCATGGACCTGTTCCTGTACTCCGAGCATTGGTACTACAACTCGGGCGGCACGGCGATCATCAACGTCGCCCCGTACCTCAACCCCTGGGCCAAGCCCCGCGGCGACTTCCTCGTCCACGGGATGCCGAAGCCCGGTGGCCGTGAGTTCATGCTGCCGACCGACTGGTACCCGTTCTTCCGCAACTCCGGGGCGAACGGCTTCAACCGCGCGGACGGCATCACGGTCGGACCCGGCAACGGCACCGACCTCGCCCACTATGGCCGGTTCAGCGGCCCCGCGGCCCGGCTGCGGATCTACTACACCCAGTGAGGATCTGACCATGCGCGTGTGGCTGGCGAAGGACCCCGAGACGGAGCGGATCACTGCGTCGGAGACGGAGTTCGATGAGGGCAACCTGCCCCGCGGTCGCCGCGGGCAGGGCTGGGAGATCCGAGTGGCCGACAACGTCCACTCGGGGGACTGGGACGACGTCATGGCCGCCAGGGTGAAGGGCGACGTCGTCGACGCGCTGCACCGCCTCTGGTGGGCCGGGGCGGAGTAGGCTGAGATGTTCGAGCTCTCTCTCACCGGAATCGGAGACAATACCATGGCCTGGCGGACCGCCAACTCCCTACTGCAGTATCGTGACCAGCTCAACGCTGCCTGCCCTCGGCGCAGCAAGGTAAGCGACGGATTCGTGGGTGACGCCGCGCATGCGAGCCGTGACTCGGATCACAACCCCTGGGTCAAGCTCGCCGGGATGGGCATCGTCACCGCCGGCGACTTCACGCACGACCCGAAGAACGGCGTCGACTGCGAGAAGCTGTACCAGGCCCTGGTGGCCTCGCGCGACCCGCGCATCAAGTACATCATCTGGAACCGGACCATCACCTCGGGGAACGGCCAGACGCAGCCCTGGGTCCGCCGGAAGTACACCGGGTCGAACCCGCACGACAAGCACCTCCACATCTCGGTCCACGCGGACGCGAAGCTGTTCGACGACCGTCGCCCCTGGGCCATGCCCGGCGCCGCGGTGCCGCCGACTGGCCTGCGCTGGCCGGTCATCGGCGCGATCCGTGCCGCCTACGACCGTCCTGGCATCGCCGCGCGGCTCGGGCAGCCGAAGGGCATCGAGGTCCCGACGCTCGACAAGGCCGGCCGGTGGCAGGAGTTCGACGGCGGGGCCATCTACTGGCACCCCTGGGCCGACAACGGTGTGGCTCACGTCGTCTGGGGCGCCATCCTCGAGACCTGGCGGAAGGTCGGCTCCGAGCCGGCCACGGGGTACCCGACGACCGACGAGATGACCTGCCCCGACGGTGTCGGCAAGTACAACCACTTCACCGGCGTCCCCGGCCGCGGGCTCACCTCGATCTACTGGCACCCCCAGACCGGCGCCCATGTCGTCTGGGGCGCCTTCCGCGAGTGGTGGGCGGCGAATCGGTATGAGCGGGGTCCGCTGGGCTACCCGCGGAGCGGTGAGTACCGGAACTCGGCTGGTGTGATCGTCCAGGACTTCCAGGGCGGCCAGCTCCGGTACGTCAACCAGAAGGTGATCTGGGTCAAGTGACTCCGCCGACGCCCCCCCGGCACACCCGACCGATCCCGGTGGCGAAGGTCGCCGCGGTCGACAATACCCCGACGGCGAAGGTCACGGCCTACACCTTGGCCGCCGCCGGCGTCACCGTCCTGGTGTCGATCGCCGACCACCTGGACATCACGGTGCCGGCCGACGTCGCCGCCGCGCTGGTCACGATCCTGGGCTTCGTGGCCGGCTACTGGAAGCGCAGCCGGCCGGGGGACTTCGACCTGTAGGTTGTGTACCACCGAACGGCCCGTCACCTCATCGTGACGGGCCGTTCGTCTGCCGTTGACACGAGGTAGAGTGGGCGCAACCAACCACCCCGAGAGGACGTCGTCATGCCCTACCGGTCCGATCCGCTACAGGCAGGACGGCACCCCTTCGAGCTGTTCACGCTGTACCTGGCCCTGCTCACCGGCCTCCCCACCGTGCTCGGCGTGATCCCGCCGCCCGGCACGGTCCAGGAGGCCCTGCCCGACATCGTCCAGACCGCCTGGGCGTGGGTCCTCTTCCTCGGCGCCCTGACCGCCATCGCCGGCGTCTACTGGAAGGACCGGGCCACCGGCCTGATCGCCGAGCAGCTCGGCCTGGCCTTCGCCGGCGTCGCGAGCCTCGCGTACACCGGCTGCGCCCTCTGGGTCGCTGGCATCGAGGCGGCCGTCCCCGCGGCGCTCGTGGCCGGCTTCGGTGTCTCGTGCATCCGACGCTACTTCGACATCCAGCAGACGCTCGATGCCACCCACGAGGTGCAGGTGCGTCGCGAGAAGGGGGAGCTGTCGTGACCGGCGAGCTCGTTCTGGCCATTCTGGGCTCCGCTGGCTTCACGGCCATCATCGGTGCCATCATCAACGCGGTGTTCAACCGCCGCAAGCTGTCCGCCGAGGCGACGCAGATCATCACCCAGGCTGCCGCGGGCACCGTGGAGAATGTCATGCGCGACAACACCGAGCTCCGCGCGAAGGTCGACAAGCTCGAGACCGCGATGACCAAGATGCAGGGCATCATCGAGCTGTCCGAGCAGCGCGAGCGGATCAACATGATTACCGAGGAGCGGTACCGCTGGCACATGCAGCAGTGGCACCGCTACGCCGCCACCCTGGCCGGCGAGGTAGAGCGTCTGGGCGGCAACGTCGGCGAGCCCCCGCCGGACTGGCCCGAGCCGGTCGCGCTCGTGCGGACCCGACCCGACCGGATCCAGGTCGATCCGAACATCGAAGAGGTCTAGTTCCGTCTGTGACGCAAGCCCCCCCGGTCCACTTGGGCCGGGGGGCTTCGTTCGTCTCAGGCCGGCTCGAGCTCGTGGCCGCACGGGCACTTCGGGAGACCCTCATCCAGCCACTTCTGCGTCGTCCGGACGACGTAGCCGTCCTGCGGGCACTCCAGCTTGAGCATCCGCGTCGTCTGCTTCGGCCGCTGCTTCTCCATCTCGAACGGGTTCAGCGCGGCGTGGGGGAACTCGCCCAGCTCGTCGAGGATCGGGTCGAGACGCTCGGCCAGCCGGCCGCTCACCGTCGTCGCCGTCATCTTGCCCTCCAGGCCCAGCGCGCGGGCCCTCTTGGCGAACTCGCCCCTGTGGCCAGACTCGCAGTCGTCGGAGGCGTGGACGAGCTCGTGGATCAGCACGCCGAGGAGCTGGATGGCCAGGCCGCGCTTCGTCTCGCCGTCACCGCCACCCAGGACCGGGCTGATGAAGAGCTGCGAGACGCCATCGCTGGCCACGGTGCTCTTCCAGCACTGCCCGATGACCTTCTTCTTCGTCCCGACGCCGCCGCGGGACGGCCAGCCGACCGAGACGCGGACGTTGGGGAGCTCGACGTCGATCTCGTCGAAGAGCGGGCGGAGCTTGAGCACCGCGAGCTCCAGCCAGTGCTCGCGGGTCTCGGGGCGGGTCATCAGCTCGGTCATGTTGGCCTCCTCGGCGTTGGTGTAAACAGACAGTATCAGGCGGCGCCGGCCAGCGCAAGCCTCGCGGCGGGGGGATTCTCGGCGTACTCCAGGATCCGCCGGGCCACCTCGACGTCACCCAGCGCCTTGCGGTAGTTCCAGTTGCAGCCCTGCTCCTGGCCGGCGCACAGTAGCCCGCGGACGATGCCGGTGATGTGGTCGTGGTCGACCGCCAGGCGCCGCGTGCGGGGCATCTCCTTGCAGATGTAGCAGCGACCCTCCTGGAGCTCGAGGAGGGCGTCGTAGAGCTCGCCGGCGATGTTGTAGGTCCGCGCGACGTAGCTGCGGTGGCGGGCGCGGGAGGCGCAGGCCTTGCAGCGGGACCCGTCGACATAGTTCAGCGGGACCATCCACTGGCAGCCGCTACACCAGCGCGTGCCGTCCTTCCACTCCGCCTCGGGCACCCGGGCCCGGTAGACGTAGCCGGGCTTCTCCTGGGCCTTGCTGCGGCGATGGGCGGCCCACGCCTCCTGGAGCTCGATGGGCTCCCGGGCGATCCAGCACCACGAGCACCGCTGCCGGCTGCCGTACTTCGGTCGGATCTTGCACTCGATGCACAGTTTCTTGGCGGGCACCTGGCCCAGGATACGCGAAAGCCCCGCCGGCGTTGCTGATCCGACGGGGCTTCGCTGCTCGGTGAGTCAGGTCGCGGCGTGCTTCGGCGCCTGACCCGTCTTCTTGGCGTTCTGCGGGACCGTCGGTCGCGCCTGGGAGGCGACCTTGTTGACGTCCGCGTCCTGGGTGCCGCCGACGTTCTGGTTCTCGCCGTCGCGGAGCTCCTTCTCCTGGCCGTTCGAGACGACCTCGCCGGTGCCGGAGTCGCCAACGTTCTCACCCGAGGGCTTGATGTCGGAGTTCTCGTTGGCGCGGGGCTTGTTCTTGCCCCGCTTGGCCGGCGTGTTGATCGTGGTCGCGTCCACGCTGGGCGTGGCCTGGGCGGCCGCGTACTCGTCGACGATCGGGTTGGCGGCGCCGGTGCCGACCGCCGTCTCCGGGGCGTAGTTCCCCGTGTCGTGGAAGTAGCCGTTCTTCATGCTGATCTCCTTCTGCTCAGACGTGCCGGACGGCACAGGCGCATCCGAGGATACCCCTGTGCCGTCCGTGTGGTACGTCGAACTCAGAAGGGCGGCTCGTCCGAGGGCGGCGTGGCCGGCGTGCTCCACGGGTCGCCACCGACCGGGTCGTTCTTCGGGGCCGGCGGAGCGCCGGGCTCGTACTTCGCCGCGAAGATGCTCTGCGGGTTGCCCTTGCCCGACTCCTTCTTCTCGACGAGCTTGACGAAGAGCTTCCCGCCGGGGCCGATCCGCGCACCCGCGTCGCCCTGCGCCTTGGCCAGCGCGGTGCGGAGCGAGGAGGGGATCGGAGCCCAGAGGCTCTTCGGCTCGCCGTTCTCCAGGACGTCGAAGACGGCGGCCATCTTCGGGTTGCCCTGCTCGCCCGGCGAGTTGCCCGGCCAGAAGGCCAGCTTGGGCGGGTTGGAGCCGAAGACCGTGGTCTGCGCCTCGCGCGAGTAGGACTCGACCTCGAGCTCCTTGACCGTGCCGACGGGCAGGTCCTTGAAGCTCACCGCGGGGCGCTTCTCCGCGCCGAGCAGCGGGTCGTGCTCCGGGGGGGCGTTGTTCGGGCTGGTCATGTAGACCTCCAGGATGGTGTGATGGGGTTCAGTGAGAACTCTACCCTATCGGGACGACAGTTCCCACTTCTCGCCGAGGATTCTCTCGGCGACGTTCTTGATGTGCTGGGCGGCGGCGTCCCTGCAGGCCTGGTCCTCGTCGAGGCAGCGCATACGCCACAGGAAGTGCCGCTGCTCGCCGACGACGATGCCCTGGATGCCCGTGCCAACATACATGCGGTCGTAGGGCAGGGCCCGGTTCTCGATGATCGGGATGCCGGCCAGGGCGCCCAGCAGGCGATGGGGGCCCGTCCAGGACGCGACGGTGCGGCCGGACTCCAGGAACTTCTTCGTGAGGGTCACCGGCGCTTCTGCTTCACGACGACCTCGATGCCCAGGTCGGGCGCCTCGATCTCCTTCATGGCCGCCTCGATCGCGTTGATCGCGGTGACCTCGACGTTGTCGGCGACCGACCACGCCTGCGCGCCGGCCGTCTCCGGGTCGACCCAGACGTCGATGGTGAGGTGGACCTGCTGGAACTGCTTCGCACCGGGGTTCGACATGGCGGCCTCCTGGGGGGCGGGGTGAGCGGTGTCGACCATCATGCCAGCACCGCGGGGTCACGGCCAGCCGTTGCGGGATCGTTTCTCAGCGAGGCCCGGTCGTGCATCGGCCAGTCGTAGTTCAGCCCGTAGTTGTGGCTGTTCCCGAGCAGGTCGTACCGGTCGTTCGAGAACGAGATCTTGAGGAAGGACCGCACGCCGCCCGGGTGGGGGATCTCGGGCGCCGCATGAATCACCGACTCGTCGAGGCGCAGCAGCGTGTCCGTCGGGTAGGTGACGATCCGGTCGATCAGGACCTGTTCCTCGAACTGGCCCAGCGACTCGACGTGGTCCGGGCTGATGCCCTCGAACTCCTGGTTGGCGTAGAGCGTGGGGAACCGGTCCGTCCAGACGTAGTTCACGTCATCGGTGCCGAACCCATCGCTGTGCCAACCCGGCCGGTTGAGCGGGTTCCCCGGCGTCGCATAGCCCCGCCGCGCGGTGAGGTAGACGTAGCGCCACCGGTTGCCCCAGGAGTGCTCGACCTTGAGGGTCGCGCTGATGAGCCGGGCAGCGAACTGCAGCCGGCGCGGACAGGCGTACTCGTGGTCGATCATCACCGGCAGGTACATATAGTGCATGAACTCCTGCCACTCGGGCAGGTGGTACTTGCCGATCGAGCGGGGCAGCCCGCCGTACGCGGTCATCCCGAGCACCGCTGTCGCGAAGCCTCGAACGTCGCCGCGCCACAGACCGAGCACGGCGGG
>Ga0210040_10003188_pt1 | contig 22383 bp, 11 predicted proteins | sample CryGeyCG12114_NA_FD_185462 | JGI IMG/M metagenome (GOLD analysis project Ga0210040, IMG submission 185462) | Groundwater microbial communities from aquifer - Crystal Geyser CG19_WC_8/21/14_NA (SPAdes) (version 2) | ecosystem: Environmental > Aquatic > Deep subsurface > Groundwater | place: USA...
CGGCACGACGGTGCCGGGCGCGACCACGGGGACCGGGGCGAGCCCACCGGACCCGGCAGCGGAGGAGACGCGTTGACGACAGCGGCGGTGATCGGGTGCGGTGACGTCTCGGTGGTGCACCTGGAGGCGATCGAGAAGCGGCCCGGCAGCCGGCTGGTCGCGGTCTGCGACACCGACCCGGGGACGGCGGCTGCGGTCGGCGCCCGCCGCGGGGTGCCGGCCTTCACCGACCACCACCAGCTGCTCGCGGCCCACCGGCCCGACGTGGTGCACATCTCCACCCCCCACCACCAGCACGCGCAGGTGGCCGTGGACTGCCTCGCCGCGGGCGTCCACGTGGTCCTGGAGAAGCCGGTCGCGCACACGCTGGAGGCGGCCGAGCAGGTGGTGGCCGCCGCCGCCCGCCACCCGGACCGCAAGATCGGCGTCTGCTTCCAGAACCGCTACAACGCGGCGGTGCAGGCGGCCCACGCGCTGGTCCGCTCCGGTGAGCTCGGCGAGGTCCGCGGTGGGTCGGCGACCGTGCTGTGGCACCGCACCCCCGAGTACTACGCGAAGCGCCCGTGGCGCGGTCAGCGGGCGCTGAGCGGGGGCGGGGTGCTGATCAACCAGGCGATCCACACCCTCGACCTGCTGCAGTGGCTGCTCGGCGACGTCACCCGGGTCCGGGGCCAGGTGGGCACCAACGAGCTCGACGGCGTGATCGACGTCGAGGACACCGCCCAGCTCGTCCTGCACCACGGACCCACCACCCGCAGCGTCCTGTTCGCCACCACGGCCCACGTCGTCGACTCCGCGGTCACCGTGGAGGTCGTCGCCGAGCACGCCACGCTGCAGATCCGCGGGGACCTCACCGTCACCTGGGCCGACGGACGGGTGGAGACGGTGTCCGAGCGCCGGGCGGCCAGCGGTGGCCGCTCCTACTGGGGCGTCTCGCACGACCTGCTGGTCGACGACTTCCACGGCGGTCTGACCAGCCCGGAACCCTTCTGGATCAGCCCGGCCGAGGGGCTCAAGGTCTCGCGGGTGCTGCACGCGCTCTACACCGGCCAGGACCAGGACCTCACACCCTGACCCGCCGCACCGCCGGGCCCGCCGCGGCCGTCGCCGAGCGATCCGGCGCGGCTCGTCGGCCCCGGGCCCCCCGGTGCTTGCCACCCGGCACCCCGGCGGTGAGGATCGGCCCATGACGAACAAGAGGCCGACGGGGCAGGTCGGCCCGAGCGGGTCGGCGGCCCGCAGCCGGGACACCCCGATCGGCGACTACGGCTTCCTCAGCGACGGCGAGGTGTCGGCCCTGGTGTCCCCGGGCGGCAGCGTCGACTGGATGTGCATCCCGCGCTTCGACTCCCCGAGCACCTTCGGCCACGTGCTCGGCAAGCTGGCCGGCTCGTTCCGGGTCGCCCCCGACGACGTGACCGTCCCCAGCGACCGGCGCTACCTGCCGGGCACGATGGTCCTGGAAACCAGCTGGGGCACCCCGACGGGCTGGATCATCGTCCGCGACGTGCTGCTGATGGGGCCGTGGCGCCACGACGAGGAGCGCTCGCACACGCACCGTCGCACCCCCACCGACTACGACTCCGAGCACACCCTGCTGCGCACCATCCGCTGCGTGGCCGGCGAGGTGCAGACCGTCGTCGACTGCGAACCCGTGCTGGGCTACGGGCTGCAGCACGTCACCTGGGACTACACCGAGCACGGCTACTCCCAGGGCGTCGCGCGCGCGGAGGGCTCGGACCTCGCCCTCACCCTGACCTCGGACCTGAACCTGGGCTTCGAGGGCGGCCGGGCCGGGGCCCGCACGCTGCTCAAGGAGGGCGACCTGCGCTACATCGCCCTCAGCTGGGGCACGGTGGCGCCCCCGCTGAGCTACGCCGACGCGTACAAGCGCCTGGTCTGGACCGCGCACCACTGGCAGCACTGGCTGGCCCGGGGCCAGTTCCCCGACCACCCGTGGCGCAGCTACCTGCAGCGCAGCGCCCTCACCCTCAAGGGGCTCACCTACGCCCCGACCGGTGCGATCGCCGCGGCGGGCACCACCTCGCTGCCCGAGGCGCCGGGTGGCAGCCGCAACTACGACTACCGCTTCACCTGGATCCGGGACGCCACCTTCGCCCTCTGGGGCATGTACTCCCTGGGCTACGACTGGGAGGCCGTCGACTTCTTCTCCTTCATCGCCGACATCGCCACCCGCGACGACGAGCTGCAGATCATGTACGGCATCGGCGGGGAGCGCGACCTGACCGAGAGCGAGCTCGACCACCTGCCGGGCTACGCCGGGTCGCGGCCGGTCCGGGTCGGCAACGCCGCGTACGCCCAGCAGCAGCACGACGTGTGGGGCGCCCTGCTGGACTCGGTCTACCTGCACGCCAAGGCCGCCGACCACCTCGACGGCCGGATCTGGCCGATCCTGGACAAGCAGGTCACCCAGGCCCTCAAGCACTGGCGCGAGCCCGACGCCGGCATCTGGGAGGTCCGCGGGCCGCTGCAGCACTTCACCTCGTCCAAGATCATGTGCTGGGTGGCCGTCGACCGCGGGGCCAAGCTGGCCGCCGTCACCGGGGAGACCGGCAAGGCGGCCGAGTGGGAGCTGGCCGCCCAGGAGATCAAGGACGACATCCTGGCCAACGGCCTGGACGAGCGCGGGGTGTTCACCCAGTCCTACGGCAGCACCGCACTGGACGCCTCGCTGCTGCTGGCGCCCCTGCTGCGCTTCCTGCCGGCCGACGACCCGCGGATCCGGGCGACCGTGCTCGCGATCGCCGACGAGCTCACCCTGCACGGCCTGGTGCTGCGCTACCGGGTGGACGAGACCGACGACGGCTTCGACGGCGAGGAGGGCACCTTCACCATCTGCTCGTTCTGGCTGGTCTCGGCCCTGTGCGAGATCGGGGAGTACCACCGGGCGCGCAAGCTCTGCGCCAAGCTGCTCTCCTTCGCCGGGCCGCTCGAGCTGTACGGGGAGGAGATCGACGCCCACACCGGTCAGCACCTCGGCAACTTCCCGCAGGCCTTCACCCACCTCGCCCTGATCAACGCCGTCATGCACGTCATCGGGCTGGAGGAGGTGGAGGAGGCGGGCTCGGCCAGCTGGGCGGAGTCGAGCGCGGTCGCCGCCGACCCGCAGCCGGCGGAGCCTGACGCGGACGACGCCGAGGTGACCGCAGCCGCGACCACCACGGCCGGGGCGACCGAGACCGGGTAGCGGCGGAGCGCCCGGCTACGGTGTCCCCATGAGTGCCGCCGACTGGGTGCCGCAGGACGCCGACATCGACGAGATGCGCCGGGCGGCGACGGCCTGCCGCGGCTGCGAGCTGTGGGAGCCGGCCACCCAGGTCGTGTTCTCCGCGGGCAACGCGCACGCCCCGATCATGCTGGTGGGGGAGCAGCCCGGCGACGTCGAGGACCAGCGCGGCATCCCCTTCGTCGGACCGGCCGGCACGCTGCTGCAGCGGGCCCTGGCCGAGGCCGGGATCGGGGTGGCCGACGTGTACGTGACCAACGCGGTCAAGCACTTCCGCTTCACCGAGCGGGGGAAGCGACGCATCCACGCCACGCCGCAGCCCACCCACATCCGGGCCTGCCGACCCTGGCTGGAGGCCGAGCTCCGGCGGGTCGACCCGCAGCTGGTGGTCTGCCTGGGGGCGACGGCGGCCAAGTCCCTGCTGGGGCCGTCGTTCCGGCTGACCCAGCAGCGCGGCGAGGTCGCCGACCACGAGACCCCGGTCGGCGTCCGCCGGGCCATGGCCACGCTGCACCCCTCGGCGGTGCTGCGGATGCAGGGGACCGAGCACGACGAGGCCTTCGCCGGCCTGGTCGCCGACCTGCGGGTGGCCGCGGAGTTCGTCGCCCACTGACCCTGCGGGGGCGGGCCGTCCTCCCCGCGCCGTCACCGCTGCTGACGCGTCGAGCTCCCGGTCCGACCCGGTCGCGGCAATTCCCCCCGGGTGGCGGATGGGAGACCTCCCGAAAGGCGCGGGCTACGACGCCGACCGGACCCGGCCCGCCGCCGGAGGGGTGACGACGGAATTCCCGGGCGGCCCGGGCGCAATTGCCCACGGAAAACTCCGGCTGAGAGCTCAATTCCTTCGTGGACTCCGCGAGGAGGTGTTCCCAGCACCTCTCGCGCCGTCGGGCAGGGGCTGCGCACCGGGCCTGCGGGTCCCGCCCGAGTCTTCCCGATCCTGGCCCTCCGTCACGACCCGGTAACGAGATCGGGGCCTCCGCGCCATCTGAGGGGCCCGATCCCGTCCGCCTGGCGGGCATTTCGCCTGTGACCTCACTCACACCACAACGGCACGATAACGGGTCGATCACGCTCAGGTCACGCTCAGGATGGGACATTGGGTCCCCCCAATGCGGTCTTTAGTCCTCCCACCGAGGACCAACGACCATTTGTGGGCCCCCTTCCCGAACCCTAGTGTTCAGGGCGGGTCACACGGATCGGGGAGCTCCGGGTGGCCATCGGGGAACACCACAGTCGGGAATTCAGTCCACCCAGTTCCAGCACCAGGAGATCCCGTGTTCACGAAGCTCTCTGTCACCGTCTGCTCCATGGCCATGCTCACCGGGATGGCGGCCTCGGCCGCACCGGCAGAAGCCGCCAGCACCCCCTCGAAGATCACGTCGGTCAGGTCGACCCCCGGTCCCGGCGCCGGCCAGATCACCATCAGCTGGAAGCAGGACGGCCAGCACACGTCGGCCTTCAAGATCAAGACCGGCCTCACCAGCTTCAGCTCCGGGCACAGCGGCCGGCACCCGGACGTCTTCACCGTCCCGGGCTCCCGGCGCTCGGTCACCCTCAGCGCCGCCCAGGTCGCGGCCGCCGGTGCCGGGGTCGGCTCGGGCAACCACCTCTACTTCCGCGTTTCGGCCGTCAACGGCTCGACCACCCGCGCCTACCCGTACCTGCAGGCCGTGCTGCCCAAGGCCGCGGCGCCCAAGGCCAGCGGCACCGACATCCGGGTCGGCACCTTCAACGTGCGGACCGCGCGGGCCACCTCCGACAAGCGCACCTGGCTGCGCCGGGCACCTGACGTGGCCCGCGAGATCAAGCTCAAGGACCCGGGCGTCCTCGCCATGCAGGAGCTCGGCCCGGGCCGGGCCGACGGGAAGGTCGGTTCGCTGAACGGCGCCATCCGGCAGACCACCAGCCTGACCCGCGCCCTGCGCAGCGTCGGGGCCGGCCAGTACAAGCTGGTCCGCGAGACGGCCTACGCGAAGCCGGGCACCACCCACGGCACGCAGGGCGCACGCATCCTCTACGACAGCAGCCGCTACAGCGTCCTCAGCTCCTGCCACGAGACCACGGGCGGCTCCAACTACAGCTCCAGCTGCGGCTTCGACCTGCCGCGGCTCGCCGGTGACAGCAAGGCCAAGACCCGCAGCGCCGCCTACGCCCAGCTGCGCGACCGCCGCACCGGCAAGCACTTCTGGGTCGTCTCGGTCCACCTCGACGACCGGCACAGCGGCAGCACCAGCAAGGAGAAGTCCTACAACGCCCTCCGGGGCCGCCAGATGGCCTTCGCGTACGGCAAGGTCTCGGCCGTCAGCCACGGCGAGCAGGTCATCATCGCCGGTGACGTCAACTCCTGGCAGAACAACGCCGTGGGCAACGCGCCGCACGACTTCCTGGTCTCCAAGGGCTTCTACGACACCGCGGCCGCCCAGACCCGGGTCAACATCCAGTACCCGACGGTCAACCACTTCCAGACCTCGCTCAAGGCCGCCGGCCAGGGCTACGGCGTCCGGATCGACGTGGTCATGGTCAAGGGCGCTCGTGGGGCCAAGCGGTTCGAGAACGTGACGAAGCGCGTCGACTCGGCCCGTCCGTCCGACCACAACCTGGTGGTCACCGACCTCGTCCTCTGAGACCTGCCGGGGCACGGCACGGCACGGCACAGCACGGACACAGTGAGCGAGGAGCGGGGCGCACCGACCGGTGCGCCCCGCTCCTGCTGCGTCGTGGCGGCGGGCCCGGCGCTCAGCCGTTGGCCAGCGCGGCGGGACCGTCCTCGCGGCGGATGTCGATCACGTGGCCGGTCTGGCCCGAGAGCAGCACGTCGAGGGACTGCCGGGCCACCTCCTCCGAGGAGAGCAGGGTGCCCGCCGGCTCCTCGCCGAAGGCCTTGGTCCGCATCGGGGTGCCCGTCCGCTCCGGGTTGACGCAGTTGACCCGGACCCCGCTCGCGCCCCACTCATCAGCCAGCGCCTGGGTCAGGTTGACCACCGCGGCCTTGGCCGAGGAGTAGAGGGAGTAGCCCGAGCGGCCGCGGGTGTAGGAGGAGGAGGTGAACAGCAGCAGCGAGCCCTTCGACTCCCGCAGCGCGGCGTAGAACTCCTGGGCGATGAAGATCGGCGCCAGGTAGTTGACGTCGGTGGAGGAGTAGATCGTCTCCTCGGTGATCTCGGCCAGCTCGCCGCGGGGCAGCACCCCGGCGGTGTTCACCACGTAGTCGACCCGGCCGGTCGCCGCCAGCACCTCCGCGGCCACCGCCGCCACCTCGTCGCGGCGCTCCACGTGGGTGCCGGTGCTGGAGCGGGAGAAGGTGCGGACGTCGGCGCCGTAGCGCGCCGCGAGCGCGGCGATGTCGCCGCCGATCCCGTAGGAGCCCCCGAAGACGACAACCGTCCTGCCCGCGAGCCGGGTCCGGTACTCGTCCTCGGTCAGCGGCAGCGGGGTGTCGGCCGAGGTCAGCTGGAACAGCTTGTCGGCGATGTAGACGTCGATCGGTTCGGTCACCTTCATGTTCCGCTCGTGCCCGGCGACCACGGCGATGTCGACCTCGGGCAGGTAGCGCAGCACGACGGTGCAGTCGTCGGTGGCGGTGAAGGCGGGGTCCAGCGCCGCGTTGGCGTAGGCCTGCCGGATGGTGGAGAGCCGGAACGACTGCGGCGTCTGACCACGCCGCAGCAGGTGCCGGGGGAGGACGTCGGCGATCGTCTCCTGCTCGGGGCCGACCTGGATCACCGTGTCGGCCGAGGGGATGGCGGTGTCGACGGCCCGGTGGGTCTGCAGGGCCTCCACGTTGGCCGCGATGATGGTCTGGGAGACCAGCGGCCGGACGGCGTCGTGCAGCAGGACGTTGCAGTCCTCCTCACCGAGGGCGGCCAGGGCGGCGGCCGTGGTGTCGTTGCGGGTGCCCGCGCCCTCGAGGATCTGGCTGACCTTGTCGTAGCCGCCGGAGCGCACGATCGCCCGGATCTCGTCGAGGTAGCCCGGGGTCATCATCACCACGATCTCGTCCACCAGCGGCGACTGCTGCATGGCGGCGAGGGTGTGCTCGATGATCGGTTTGCCGGCGATCTTGATCAGCTGCTTGGGGATGCTGAGGCCGACACGGGTGCCGGTCCCCCCAGCCAGGACGACGGCGACGGTGCGCAGGGAGATCACCGGTAGCACCCTATCCGTGGCGGGCGGCTCCGATCCTTCTACCACACCGCCCCCGCAGTTCGGCGTCAGGAACGACCGAGACCGGTCAGCCGGCGGTAGGTGGTGCGCAGCATCTGGACCTGCGAGAGCCGGTGGACCCGGGGCTCCCAGGACGCGGGCACCGCCCGTCGCAGCCGGGCGATCGGGCCGGTGGCGGGAACGGGTCGCGGCCGTTCCCGGACGGTCTTCGACCCGGTCCGCGCGCCCGAGGGGCCCCCGAGTGCAGCCGGGGCCTTGGGCTTCGGCTTCGGCGCTGCTCCCGCTGGTGCCGAGGCGGTGGACTTGGCCGGGGCCTTGGCAGGTGCCGTCGTGACGGTGACCGCACCGTCCCCGCCGATCACCACAGCCAGCCCGGTCGGCTGCAGGGGAGCCCTCCCCAGCTGGAGCCCGAGCAGGTAGGTGCCGGCCAGCCCGCTGACGTAGGCGGTCAGCGTGGTCGTGCCGGGGCCGGAGTCAGGAACGATGTGGGCGGGGAGCAGGAGCCGGTCGAGCGCGATCTGCACGGGCAGGGGTCGACTGCCCACGACGTGCCAGCCGGTCAGGGCGAGGTCGAGGCGGCAGCCAGCCGCGGACTCCGACACCGTGGCCCCTGCGGCGATGGGCAGCTGCTGGCAGCCGCGGGCGGTCGGGCCGATGTCGAGCACGAGCACCGGTCCGGACGAGACCACGATGCGGTCGTCGACCAGGGCGACGGGGACCGACGTCGCGGGTACGGGCACAGCGACGGAGGACCCGCCGCTGCTCACCAGGGCCACTTCGAGCTGCCACTCCCCGGACGCGAGCGGAGCGCCCGCAGCGGCCGTGCGCAGGTCGAGCGTCGCCTCGAGCGACCAGGTGACCGATCCGTCCGCCACCACCGCGCTGGTCGCGCTCCCCCGGACCGGGAAGCTGAGGTCGCTGGTCATCTCCCGGACGAGCAGGACGGGTCGGGCGCCCGCCGGATCCGCCCGCTGCGCCTGCCCGGAGAGGCTCAGCAGAAGAGCAGAGTCCTGCCAGTGCGCGCCGGCTGCGATGACTCCCACCGCGGCCGCTGACGTGGCACCGGCGGTCCCGGTCCCGACCGATCGGGCGGTGGACGGGTAGGAGCCGAGGACGCCCACCCGGCGACCCCCGCGGGGAGGGTCGTCCGCCCCTGGGGCGGTGGTCCGGCGGCGGAGCACGGTCGGGCCGACGAGCAGCCGTGCCTGCTGCTCGGGGTCGGTGACCTCGGTGGCGTCCTCCAGCAGCAGCCCGGCGAGTGGCTCCTCAGGCGCCACCTCCCGTCCGGCGACGGCGTCGAGTCCGTACCGGTCGGCAAGTTCGAGCAGCCGGGTGAGCGCCTCGGGGAACAGCCGCTGGTTGGCCCGGAGCCGGAGCTCGTAGGTACCGGTGGCGATCTCGCCCTCGGGTGCTCCCGCATCCACCAGGCGGGCGTTCGGCCGCTGGCCGGCGAACCGGGACCACCGCCCCGAACTGGTACCGTCGCCCTCGACGAGGAGCACTAGCTCGAACCGGTCGGGGGACAGCGTGGACCGGTCGACCGAGCGCAGGAGTTCGCGCAGGTCCTCTGCCTCGGCGGTATCGACAACCACGGTCAGCTCAGGCGACATGGCGACCCCTCCTCTGCAGGGCTCCGAGGTCCGGGGCCCTAGTTGTCGCAGGATAGCGGCCGACGCGGACGCTCGGCCGCGATCAGCTTCCGCGGCTTGGCGGTGGCGCCTGGTTAGGCTGAGCCATGCGCTACCTGGACTTCTTGCGGACTGTTCATGAGCGGTTGGCCCCGAAGGCCTACCTCGAGATCGGCGTCCGCAACGGGAACAGCCTCGCGCTGGCCTCGTGCCGAGCGGTCGGCATCGACCCGGCCTTCGCCATCCACGCGGAGCTCGACGGGGAGGTCGCCCTGTTCCGCACGACGAGCGACGAGTACTTCAGCCGGCCCGAGCCGCTGGCCGCAACCCGGGGGCAGCGGTTCGAGCTGTGCTTCATAGACGGGCTGCACCTCTTCGAGTTCGCCCTGCGCGACTTCATCTTCGCCGAGCGGCACTCCTCGGCCCGCGGCGTGATCGTCTTCGACGACGTGCTGCCGCGCAACGTCGCGGAAGCTGCCCGGGAGCGCCACACCCACCAGTGGACCGGGGACGTGTTCGGGGTGCTCCAGGTCCTCGAGCGCTACCGCCCCGACCTCCTGGTGGTCCCGCTGGACACCGAGCCGACGGGGCTGCTGGCCGTGGTCGGGCTCGATCCGGAGAGCACGGTGCTGGTTGACCACTTCGAGGAGATCCTCGCCGAGTTCCGGCGCCCCGACCCGCAGCCCGTGCCCGGGGAAATCCTCGACCGGATCAGTGTGGTCGCCCCCGGGCGGTTCCTCGACGCCGGCGTGCTCGAACTGCTCGCCGGCCAGCCGAGCGACGTCTCCGCCGCCGGGTTGGCCCCGTCGCTCCGTCCGCTGGTCGGCGAGCGGCTCGGGTCGGGCTTTCTCACCCGTCCAGGGCTGACCGGGTGACGGGGCCCGACGCGGCCGTGCACCGGGGGGACCCCAAGGTCAGCGTCATCGTGCCGACCTACAACACCGGGGACGCCCTGGAGGAGCTGGTGCGCTCGCTTGACGAGCAGTCGATGCCCAGCTCCGACTTCGAGGTCGTGTTCGTCGATGACGGCTCGACCGACGGCACCGGGGAGCGGCTGGACGCCCTGGCCCGGGATCGTCCCCACGTCGTGGTCCGCCACATCCCGAACTCGGGTTGGCCCGGCACCCCCCGCAACGTCGGGCTCGACTGCGCGCGCGGGGAGTTTGTGGCCTTCGTCGACCACGACGACTACCTGGGCCCGCGGGCGCTGGAGCTGGTGCACGCCTTCGCCACCCAGCACTGCAGCGACGTGGTGGTCGCCCGCGAGGTGGGCGTGGGCCGCACCATCGGCCGCTTCGTCTTCCGCCAGACCGTCCCGGAGGCCCGCCTGGACGAGGACTCCGCCCTCCAGCTGCTGACGCCGCACAAGGTCTACCGCCGAGCGCTGCTCGAGCGCGAGGGCATCCGCTTCCCGAGCGGCAAGGTCCGGCTCGAGGACCACCAGTTCAACGTCCAGGCCTACTTCGCCGCTGCACGGGTGTCGATCTACGGCGATTACCCCTACTACCACTGGACGAAGCGGGAGGGGGTGGCCAACGCGTCCTCCGGCCGGTTCGACCCCCACGACTACTTCACGATCGCGGTCAACAACGTGCTGGACGTGGTCGACCGGCACACCGAGCCCGGCCGCTACCGGGACCGCATCAAGGCTTACTGGCTGGGCAAGAAGGTGCTCGCGCACCTCACCGGACGCGCGATGGTGGGCTACGGCGCCGCGCGGCGCGAGCAGATCTTCACCGCCGTCCGCGAGGTGACCCTCAGCCGGTTCACCCCTGAGACGGTCGAGCACCTCGAGTTCACCATGCGGGTGCGGGAGCACCTGGTCCGCGAGGGGCGTCTCGACGACCTGCTCGACCTGGCGAGGGCCGAGAACGGCCTGACCGCCGCGTTCGTCGGGCACCAGGTTCGGGTCGAGGACGGCGCGGCCCTGGTCAAGTTCTCCCTCGAGCTCCGGTACCGGGACGGCTCACCCGTCCTCTTCCGCGCCGCGGACGACCGGGTCACCTGGGTGCCGCCCGTCGACCTCGGGCCCCTGCCTGCCGTCGCCGTCGACCTGACGCAGGACCTCGGGACAGCCCGCCTGCACCTGGTGCTGCAGCGCCGGGACCGCCCGGAGGACCACTCGGTATGCGCGACCGGGGCACCCCGGCTGACCCCGGCGGACGGCGAGGACGCCAGCCGGCTGCAGTTCGACGGGGCAGTCCGCCTCGACCGCCGGACCCTCGAGGACCTCCCGGGGCCGGCTGGACCGGTGGTCGTCGACCTGAGCGTGGAGCTCGACGGCCTGGGCCGACGAGTCGTCCGCCGGCTGCCCGCCCCCGTCGCCGGGCCACCGGCGGCGAAGGGTGAGGGGCCCGAGCTGTACGCGACCCAGCTCGGCAACCTGAGTGCGCGGGTGACCAGCCGCGGCACCGACGTCAGGGCGGCGACCTGCTCGCCCGCGGCCCACCTCCCCGAGCCCGCGACAGCCGGGACCGGACCCGGAGCCAGTCCGGTGAAGGTGACCGTCGTCATCCCGGTGTACAACCCGGGCCCCTACGTGCAGGCCTGCATCGACGGCCTGCTGGCCCAGTCGCTGCCCACCGACCAGTTCGAGGCGATCTTCGTCGACGACGGCTCCACCGACGAGACGCCGGCCCTGCTGGAGCGGGTCGCTCGGAAGCACCCGCACCTGCGGGTCATCCACCAGGAGAACTCAGGGTGGCCCGGGAAGCCCCGCAACGTGGGCATCGACGCCGCCCGCGGTCAGTACGTGTTCTTCTGCGACCACGACGACTGGCTCGGGAACGAGGCGTTGGAGCGGATGCACGCCTACGCCGTGGAGCACCACGCCGACGTCCTGATCGGCAAGATGGCCGGAATCGGCCGAGCGGTCCCGCACAACCTGTTCCTCCGGTCCCGGCCGCACGCCACCCTGGCCGACTCACCGATCATCGACAGCCTGACCCCGCACAAGCTGTTCCGGAAGGCCTTCCTGGAGCAGCACCACCTGCGCTTCCCTGAGGGCCGGAGGCGCCTGGAGGACCACCTCTTCGTGGTCAGCTCCTACCTGCTCGCCGAGAGCATCGCCGTCTACAGCGACTACACCTGCTATTACCACATCCGCCGCGACGACGGGGCGAACGCGGCCTTCCGCACCATCGACTGGGAAGCGTACTTCGCCAACCTGCGGGAGTCCCTCGACGTGGTCGTGCAGCACACCGATCCCGGGCTGCTGCGGAACCGGGTCTTCCGCCGCTGGCTGCAGACCGAGATGGTGAAGCGCCACACTGGACCGGGCCTGCTCAGCCGAGGTGAGCCCGAGCGCACCGAGCTCTTCCTCGCCGCGCACCGCACCGCCGCCGCCTACTTCGGACCGGGGGTCCTCGCGCAGCTGCCGCTAGCCACCCGAGAGGTCGGCCGGGCGCTGGTCGACGGCGACCTGGACCGGGTGGTGGCTCTCGCCGAGCGGGAAAACCGGTGGGAGGGCCGGTGCGAGCTGCACAGCGCTGCCTGGTGGGGCGCCGACCTCGTGGTCCGCGGAGGAGCGTCCCTCGGCGAGCTGACCGGGTCCGGGCTCGACGGCAGTCGCCGGGCGGTGCTGGACCTGCTGGGGGCTGTCGACCCCGAGCAGCTCGACCGGGCCGTCGGGGAGGCCCGAATCGTGCTCTACGCACTGGAGCGGAGCTCGAAAGAGCGGTGGAACCTACCGACCAGCACGCAGCGCGACGAGTTGCGCTGGGAGTTCACCACCACCGTGGACTTCGCCCGGGTAGCGCCCGGCCACCCGCTGTCCCCGGGCCGCTGGGACATCTACGTGGAGATGTCGGCGTTCGGCCTGCGACGGCGTGTCCGCCTGGAGCTCCCGCTGGGGTGGCAGGGCGAGGACGGCGTCGCCGACCGCGACGCGCCGCTCGACGGGCACCCCGTCGCGCTGTACTTCACCCAGGGCAGCCGGGGGCTCACCGTCGCGGTCGGCACCGAGCACGAGCCGCCCGAGCGGAAGCGGGCGGCGGCCCAGCGGGCGGCGCTGGCGCGTGCGGAGGCCGCCCGGCGCACGAGGGAGCGGTCGGCCGCCCGCCGTGCGGAGCGGGCGCGGGCCGGCACCGCGCCGGCCGTCCGTGCCCCCCAGCCCGTCGACGAGCCCCCGCCAGCCCGTCCGGTTCGCGCCCGCGCGGCCCGGCGGGTGCGGGCAGCGCTGCGACGGGTGGTGCCGGCGGCCGGTCACCAGCTGCTCGGCGTCGCTCTCCGGCGGACCGGAGCGGCGCTCGCCCGAGCCCGCCGGAGCACCGGGAAACGCGGTCGCTAGGCGGGAGGGCCTGCGCCCCGGCGCACGACCAGGGTGCGCACGACACCCCCGGACGGCGGGCTCGCTCGGCGGTGCGGGGGCTGCCGCTGGCTATGCTTCTGCGTCGCCGCGTGACCATGACAGGGCTGCCGCAGCGTCTCGTCGCCCTCCCAGGCCCAGCTCGATAGGAGAACCGTTGTGAGCCGCGCTTCGCGCGACGTCGGCACCGGGACCCGGCTGCGGAAGCTCGGTGCCGACCTCGGCACCACGGCTCTCGCCGCCGCCGGCCTGACCGTCGCCGTCGACGACTCCCGGTGGAGCGTGCTCCTGGTCGCGCTGGCCCTGCTGGCCGCACTCGGCCGAGCGATCACGATGCGTCTGGACAACCCGCGGCTCGAGCTGCTGACCAGCCAGCTGGCCCAGCGGGCGCTGCTGGGTGCCGCCACGGCTGTCGTGCTCTCGCGGCTGCAGCCGGAGCAGGCCCTCCCGGCCGCGCTGGGCGGCGTCGTCCTGGCCGGCGCCGTCCTCTACGAGCCGTACCTGCGGCCCGGGATCGGGGTCCGGGTCCCGGTGGTCGCCCACCTGCCCGGCGTGCCCGATTCCCCGCCCCCCGCTGACCTCGGCCGGCAGCTGCTGGCCGGCGACCTCGCCGCGATCGCGGTGGGACTGGTCGTCGCCGCCACGGGCTCGCCGGGGTGGTGGTGGGTGCTGGCGGCCGTTCTCACCGCTAGCAGCCGGGTCGGGCTCGCGCGCGACAACGCCCGCCGCGCGACCGCCCTCAAGCACTACGAGCGCGACCTGCCGGGAGCCGTGGCCGCGCTGCAACCCGAGCTCGCCCTCTACACGTCCTGGCCGGAAGCCGACGGAGCCCACCAGGTGACCATGTGGCTGCCCTACCTGCGGCGGACCGGTCGCCGAACGATCGTCATCACCCGGAGCAGCGCGACCGCCCGGGCGCTGGCCGCGCTGGTCGACGTCCCGGTCGTGGAGGCTCGTGGCCCCGAGGACCTAGACGTGCTCGTCGTGCCGTCGCTCAAGGCGGCCTTCTACCCCAACGCCTCCTCCGGCAACGGCCTGTTCGTGCGCTACCAGCAGCTCACCCACGTCTTCCTCGGGCACGGCGACTCCGACAAGCCCACCTCCTACAACCCCACGCACGCGATGTACGACCAGATCTTCTGCGCCGGGCCCGCCGCGGTCCGCCGCTACGCCGAGCACGGCCTGACGATCCCGGACGAGAAGTTCGTCGTGGTCGGGCGGCCGCAGGTCGAGACCATCGAGGTGGCGGAGCAGCGCCAAGCGGACCGCTCGCCCGTCGTCCTGTACGCACCCACGTGGCGGGGCCACGTCGAGGAGACCTCGCTCTCCTCGCTGCCCGTCGGCGAGGGTGTGGTCCGCGGCCTCCTGGCCGCGGGCACCACCGTCGTCTTCCGCCCGCACCCCTTCAGCCACGGCTTCCCCGAGGACGAAGCCCTCGTCAAGCGGATCCAGCGCCTGCTCGCCGAGGACCGGGACCGCAGCGGCCGCGGGCACCTGTGGGGTGCGGCGGCCGAGACCGAGCGGGGTGTGGTCGACTGCTTCAACCTCTCCGACGCGCTCGTGTCCGACGTCTCCAGCGTTGTCTCGGACTACCTGTTCTCCGCCAAGCCCTACGCGATGGTTGCCGTGCCGACCGAGCCCGAGGCCTTCGGCGCGACGTACCCGGTGGCCCGCGCGTCCTACGTCATCCCCGCCGACCTCACCGGCCTGGGACCGCTCCTGACCGAGATGCTGGGGGACGACCCACTGGCCCCGCGGCGACGGGAGCAGCGCGTGGACTACCTCGGCCCGTTCCCCGAGGCGGGCTACGCCCGGGCCTTCGTCGAGGCCGTCGAGCTCGTGGCGACCGCCGGCCGGCTCCGCTCGGATAGCGACGAGACCGGTGACGACGCCCTCGTCGGCGTATCTGGGCCCGAGGCCGAGGACGGGCCCTCGGAGGACGACGCCCTGCCCGTCGGCCTCGGCACCGGCGCCGCACCCGTCCCGGTCACCGGGAAGAAGTCGGCGAAGCGTCGACGCTCGAGGTCGCGGCGTCGGCTGCGCAAGTTCCGGCGGCGGCTGGTCCAGGCTCGCCGCTGGAGCCAGGGCGCGGCGGTGCTCGCGCTGGCGAGCCTGGCCACCGCCGTGCTCGGCGCTCCCCGCGCGCTGCCAGCCCTGCTGGGGGTGGCGGCACTGGCGGCCGCCTACGTCTCGGCCAAGGAGTCGGTCAACCAGCGCAAGCGCTGGTCGCGGCTGCTGGGAGAGGCTCGCGGCACGCGCGTCGTCCTGCTCGGCGCGGCGACGGTCGCGATACCCCCGACACGGTTGCCCCTGGCTGCCGCGCTGGTCGTGCTGGTGCTCCTGGCGTGCTCCGTGGTCGGGGAGATCGCCGTGCAACGGGCGTGGGGGCGCTTCGGCCTCCAGGTCAGGAACTTCCCGGCCATGCGCACCCAGGTCGCCGAGGGAGTGCCCCGCGGTCTGGTCCCGCTGGCGGGCTCGACCGCCCTGATCCTCGCGCTGGCCGCTGTCCTGGTCCCGGTACCGGCGTGGCTGCTGGTGGCCGTCGCCTTGGTCGTCTTCGCGCTCTTCGTGGTGATCGCGCTGCAGGCCCTGGCCAGGGCGGCCCGGGTCGTCGGGGCGGAGTTCCGGCTGAAGGAGGAGCTGACCGCGTTGGCACCGGAGTTCGCGGTGTACTTCGCGGGCACGGTGGGAGCGGGCTACCAGGTCGGCATGTGGGCCCCCTACCTCGCCCGCATCGGCCGGCCGTTCATCGTCGTGACGCGGGTCGCCGACACCCTCCCCGAGCTCACGCGGGCTCTCCGACGCAACGGCGTCGAGGTGCCGGTCATCCTGCGGCCGACCCTGAGCGGGTTGCAGGACCTGCTCGTCCCGTCGCTGACCACGGCCTTCTACGTCAACAACGCCGCCCGCAACACCCACTTCATCGAGCGCCGCGAGCTGACCCACGTCTGGCTCAACCATGGCGACTCCGAGAAGCCCGCCTGCTACAACCCGGTGCACGCCATCTACGACCGGATCTTCGTGGCCGGCCAGGCCGGTGTCGACCGCTACGCCCGCCACGGCGTGCACATCCCACGCGAGAAGTTCGAGGTGGTGGGCCGGCCCCAGGTGGAGCACATCGCCGAGATCGGCCCCCTGGTGGAGGACCGTCCCCGCACCGTCCTCTACGCCCCGACCTGGCAGGGTCCCTACGCCGACACCCGCCTCTACTCCCTGCCCGTCGCGGTGACCCTCGTCGAGAGCCTGCTGCGGGTCGGGGCGCGGGTGGTGTTCCGCCCCCACCCGCTCAACTACCAGTTCCCCGCCGCCACGGCACTCATCAAAAAGGTCAACCGGATGCTCGCCCGGCACCGCAGGGCGACCGGGATCGAGCACCTGTGGGGTGCCGCCGCGGAGCGGACCCGCAGCGTCGAGGAATGCTTCAACGTGTCCGACGCGATGATCGCCGACATCTCCGCTGTCGTCTCGGACTACCTCCACTCCGAGAAGCCCTTCGCCATCGTCGCGGTCGGCCGCTCGACCGAGCAGCTCCTGCAGGAGGCCCCCGTCGCCCGCGCCGCCTACGTGCTGGAAGAGGATCTGTCCAACATGGATGTCGTACTGGCCGACCTGCTCGGCGCCGACCCCCTGGCGCCCCTCCGTCGTGACACCCGCGTCTACTACCTGGGGGACTTCGAGCGCACCCACTACGCGGAGGGCTTCCTGCAGGGCGCCCGCCGCGTCATCGACGCCCGCTCCCCTGAGGAACGCCGGCACGCCGCGACCCTCAGCACGGGGGAGTGACGATGGCTGCCGCACCGTCCTCGCCGTCGGTCCCCGGACGGGTCGTCGACCTCGTCACCGACGCCCTGCTGGCCCTCCTGGCGGTGTGCGGGGCGGTCCTGCTGCTGGCCGGGTCCGATGTGGGGCTGCTCGCCCTGGCGGTGGCTCAGCTCGGTCTGGCCGGGCAGCTGCTGTGGCAGCGGCGCCGGCGCGGCCCGGGGTGGAGCCCGCTGAGCAGCGCGCAGGTGCTGCGGGCCCTGGTCGCCGCCGGCACCGCGGTGGCGGTGGTCGCCGGCACGACCCGGCCCGGGGCCGCGGGCCCGCTGCCCGGCGACCCGCTGCCCGCCGCCTCGTCAGCCGCCGGCCTGGTCGCTGGGGTCGCCGCCGCCGCGCTGATCGGCGCGCTGGTGGCCGAGCCCTACGTCGCCCGGGCCGTGCGCTTCCAGGTGCCCGTCGCGGTCCGGCTGCCCGGGCTGCCGGCAGCGCCGCCTGTGCCCGACCGCGGACCGCAGGCGGTGGCCGCGAGCCTGGTGGCCGTGGCTGCCGGCCTGCTGGTCGCCCTACTCGGTGCCTCCCCGTGGTGGTGGCTGCTGATCTGCCTGCTAGCCGTGGTCCCCCTCGGGCTGCTCGCGGTGGCCGGTCGGGCCAAGATCGTCCTCGCTCGCCGGGTCCGCACCCAGGTCCGGCAGGCGGTGGCCGACTACGCACCCGAGTTCATCCTCTACACCTCCCGGCCAGACGACGCCTCGTACCAGGTGCTGATGTGGCTGCCCTACCTGGAGCGCACCGGCCTGCGGTTCCTCGTCGTCACCCGCAACGGGGTACCCGCCCGGGCCCTCGCCGCGCAGACGAGCGTGCCGGTGGTGGAGGCCCGGCAGATGGGCGACCTGGACGCGCTGGTGGTGCCCTCGCTGAAGGCCGCCTTCTACGTCAACGCATCCTCGGGAAACGGCGCCTTCGTGCGCTTCCAGCACCTGACCCACGTCTACCTGGGGCACGGCGACTCCGACAAGCCACCCTCCTACAACCCCACCCACGCCATGTACGACCAGGTGTTCGCGGCCGGTCCTGCGGCCACCCGCCGCTACGCCGCCCACGGGGTGCGGATCCCGTCCGAGAAGTTCCGGGTCGTCGGCCGGCCGCAGGTGGAGGACGTGCGCCCGACCACCCGCACGATCGGGGAGGTGGCGCAGCCAGTGGTGCTCTACGCCCCGACCTGGCGCGGGCACGTCGAGGAGACGATGCTCTACTCCCTGCCCGACGGGGAGCGGATCGTCTCGGCCCTGCTCCAGCGCGGCGCCACCGTAGTCTTCCGGCCGCACCCCTTCAGCTACGACTTCCCGCAGGACGCCACGGTCATCCGCCACATCCAGGAGCGACTGGCCGCCGACGCCCGGCGCAGCGGCCGGGCGCACCTGTGGGGAGCGGCGGCAGAGTCCGAGCGCGGCATCCTCGACTGCATCAACGTCTCCGACGCCATGGTCTCCGACGTCTCCAGCGTCGTGTCGGACTACCTGTTCTCCGGCAAGCCCTTCGCCATGGTCGCCGTGCCGGCCGAACCCGAGCCCTTCGTGGCCGAGTTCCCGGTGGCCGCAGCCTCCTACGTGCTGCGCGGTGACCTGACCGACCTGGACGAGCAGCTGGACGCGATGCTCGGGCCGGACCCTCTGCGCAAGGACCGTCTCGCCCTCCGGGCCGACTACCTGGGCGACTTCCCGGCGGAGCGCTACGCCGACGCGTTCGTGGAGGCTGTCCGCGATGTGGCCATCCACGCGCGGTCCGACGCCGAGGGTGCCGAGCACCAGGACTTCGACGGCGACGAGGGTCCCGCGGGAGGCGACGAGCCAGCCACGGTCGAGGAGGGACCCGCCCACTCGACAGGAGAGGCCACCGGGTCGGGGGCCGGTCGGGACGACGGCGAAGGCGGCGGGAGCGGCGGGGGCGGCGCCGGCCCCGCCAGGACCGAGGAGGGCGCCGAAGACGAGGGCGGCGACCCGGACGAGGAGTCCGCCGGTGCGTCCAGGGCCGGGGCCGGCCGGGGTCCGGGGATCAGCCGCTACCGGCGGATCCTGCGGACGGCCGGGCTCGACCTGGCCGGAACCGCCGTCGCGGCGCTGGCCCTGGTGGCCGCGCTCGCCACGGCGCCCACCTGGGTCGTAGCCGTCCTCGGGCTGCTCGCCCTGGGCTCGACCCTGGCGTCGGTGCGGGAGCCACTGGCCCGCACGCTGCGCTCCAGCCGGCTGATCACCGAGGGGGACGGCACCCGGGCCGTTCTCGTCCTGGTCCTCACATTGTCCTGGTCCACGGTCGGCCACCTGGACGGGGAGGTGCTCGCCGGCCTCGTGGTGCTGGCGGTGGCCCTGGCGCTCGAGCGCCGGGTCCGCTCGGCCTGGAGCGGGTTCGGTCTGATCGCGGTGGGTCTGCCCGCCGCCGTGCGCCCGGTGCACCAGCCCGTCGGCCGCGGCTGGCTGCCCATGGCCGGCTTCGTCGTCCTCGCCGTCCAGCTGGTTCTCGTCGCGCTGGTGGCTCACGGGCCGGTGCTCGGCGTCGGGCCGGCGTCGGTCGTCGCCCTCGTGCTGGCTGCCGTGCTGCTGGCGCTTCTCCTCGTGGTCGTGGAGCGCGCTCTGCGGCGGGCGGCCGGAGTCATCCGTGGAGAGGAGCGGCTGCGGCCGGCTCTGCTCGCGCACGCGCCGGAGTTCGCGGTCTACTTCGCCTCCACCGTCGGGGCCGGCTACCAGGTTGGGATGTGGCTGCCCTACTTCGTGCGGATCGGCCGCCCGTTCGTGGTGGTCACTCGGACGGTGCCCATGCTGCGGCAGATCGCCCGGCTGTGCGAGGAGCAGGGGGTCGAGGTGCCGGTGGTGCACCGGCCGACGCTGCGCAGCCTGGAGGACGTCATCGTGCCGAGCATGACGTCGGCGTTCTACGTCAACAACGCCGTCCGCAACACCCACTTCGTGGAGCGCCGCGAGCTGACCCACGTCTGGCTCAACCACGGCGACTCCGAGAAGCCGGCCTGCTACAACCCGGTGCACGCCATCTACGACGTGATCTTCGCCGCCGGCCAGGCCGGGGTGGACCGCTACGCCCGGCACGGCGTGCACATCCCGCGCGAGAAGTTCGCGATCGTCGGCCGGCCCCAGGTCGAGCAGGTCCAGCCGGCCCGCGGCCCGGTGGCCGAGCAGCAGCCGCCCACCGTCCTCTACGCCCCGACCTGGCAGGGCCCGTACGCCGACACGCGGGTGTTCTCGCTGCCGCTCGGCCGGGCGATCGTCGCCGCGCTGCTGGCCCGCGGCGTCCGGGTCGTGTTCCGCGCGCACCCCTTCAACTACCGCTATGCGGAGTGCCGGGCGATGATCCAGGAGATCGGGGCGCTGCTGGAGGCGGACCGGGAGCGGACCGGCCGCGAGCACCTGTGGGGGCCGGCGGCCGAGCGGGAGCTGACGATCGAGGACTGCTTCAACCTCTCCGACGTGATGATCTCCGACGTGTCCGCGGTGGTGTCGGACTACCTGCGTTCGGACAAGCCCTTCGCGATGGTCTCGGTCGGCCGGACACCCGAGCAGCTGGTGGTGGACGCCCCCGCGGCCCGGGCCGCCTACGTGCTGCGCGAGGACCTCGCCAACCTCGAGGCCGTGCTCGAGGACCTGCTGGGGGCGGACCCGCTGGCCAGCACGCGGCTCCAGACCCGCATCTACTACCTCGGCGACTTCCCGCCCGACAGCTACGCCGACGGCTTCCTCGACGCCGCCCGGCGGGTGGTCGACGCCGGGCACGCCCGGCCCGAGGTCACCGCGGTGCCCGAGCCGGCCCAAGTAGACCTAGGCCGGACAGGTCAGGTGCAGGTGCCCCCGGCGGCGGCAGCGTCCGGTCCGGGTGAGCGCCGGTAGGAGCCGACCACCCCGCCGACCACGGCGACCAGTCCGGCGGTGAAGAGGACCGTGAAGGCCCGGCTGCTGCGGTCGCCGGTGACGAAGTCGAGCCCGCAGAGCGCCAGTCCCAGCACCCCGAGCACGAGGAGCAGCGCGAGCTCCCCGGTGAGGAGATGCCCACCCCGGGCCCGGGCCCGGACCGCCGTCCACTGGCTCACCGCTGCGGCCATCAGCACGCAGGCGCTGGAGGCGAGCGCCCAGCCGCCGGGCCCCAGCGCCCGGACCACGCCGACGACGACCACCACCGCCAGCAGGACCGCCACCCCGAGGGCGACGGCCGCTGTCACACTCTGCTGTCGTTCCACGGGCGTCATCGTCCCAGAGACGACGACCGGTGGTCGGCACCGGCAGAGCCGGTCGGGCGCGTCACCCCCGTGCCGGTCGGGCGGGTCACCCCGGGTCGGGAGGGCCGGCGAGCAGGCTGAGCCCGCGCAGTGCGACCGGGTAGCCGGCCACCCCGAAGCCGACGACGATGCCGGCCGCCACCGCGGACAGGTAGGAGTGGTGCCGGAACTCCTCCCGGCGGTGGACGTTGGAGATGTGCAGCTCGACCACCCGCAGCCCGGAGCCGGCCACGGCGTCGCGCAGCGCGATGCTGGTGTGGGTGTAGGCGCCCGCGTTGACCACCGCGCCGACCAGCCGCCCGGCGGCCTGCTCCACCCCGGCCTGCTGCACCCACTCGACGAGCTCGCCCTCGAAGTTGGTCTGGCGGCACTCGACCTCCAGGCCGAGCTCGACGCCGGTGAGCAGGCAGGCGGCCTCCACCTCGGCCAGGGTGGCCGACCCGTAGACGCCGGGCTCCCGGCTGCCCAGCAGGTTGAGGTTCGGACCGTTCAGCACCAGCGCGGCAGGCATGGCTGCATCGTGCCACGCCGGCCGCCGACCAGGGCGGGGGGCGGCACGGGCTCCCGCGGTCCCCGGTGGCGGCGCCGGCCGGGCTCAGCGCGGGGCGGCCAGGGCGGCCAGCACCCGGGTGGCGCTGCCGCTCAGCCCGAGCTCGGCGCTCAGCGCGGCGAAGCGGTCGGGGTCGGCGGGTGCGCTGGGCAGCACCAGGTCGTCGGGGCCCACCCCGAGGTCCAGGTCGCGGGCCACGGCCACCACCGTCGGGGCGACCGCCAGGTAGTCAATCGCCGCACCCAGCTTGGCCCGCACCCCACCGGCGACCGGGCTGTCCGGGCGGCTGGCCGCGGCCAGGATCCCCTCGAGGTCGCCGTGCCGGCTGAGCAGCGCGGCGGCCGTCTTCTCCCCGATGCCGGCCACCCCGGGCAGCCCGTCGGAGGCGTCGCCGCGCAGGGTGGCGTAGTCCACGTACGCCGACGGCGGGACGCCGTACCGGGCCCG
>Ga0210040_10003189_pt1 | contig 22380 bp, 14 predicted proteins | sample CryGeyCG12114_NA_FD_185462 | JGI IMG/M metagenome (GOLD analysis project Ga0210040, IMG submission 185462) | Groundwater microbial communities from aquifer - Crystal Geyser CG19_WC_8/21/14_NA (SPAdes) (version 2) | ecosystem: Environmental > Aquatic > Deep subsurface > Groundwater | place: USA...
TGCGGAGCCTCGACGTAGCTGCCTTCATACTGGATGGACTTGATCTCGGGGATGTAGTGATTGCGTAGCCGTTCTTGCACGGCGAGTGCGTGTCTAGTGCAGTCAGCAGGGGCAGGCAGAATATTTGATGGTGAGGTGCAACTGACGCTTTGGAGCCTGTAAACCTAAAGCTATTTGGAAGGTCGGTCTTCATGGCCGTCCAGAAAGCTTCACGTTCGTTCTCTGGCACAATGCCCAGCTCGTTGTAGTATCGCTCGAATCTCTCGTTGGTTCGAGGGAGCGTCGCTTTATCGGTGCGAGTATCTGGTTGATCGCGACGATTCCCACCGCCATAACCGCCTCGACCTCGGCCTCGACCTCTGCCGCCGCCCTAACCAGGTCAGAAAAATGAGAACTCTTCAGCAGACAGACGTACCTACTCGTTTACCTCCGCGACCCATCTTGTTTGTTCGAGCTGCAAGTTGGAGAGGGAGAGCTCGGAGCTTCAAGTTGCATCAAAAAGTTCACCATTTCACATGCATGAATGTGGGGCGCTGGCACGCTTAAAATGCGGAGAGTTTCGAGGGTCCGTTTGCTTGGTTTGTGCGATTGAAGAACTGATGTGATGTAGAAAGAGATATCATCATCGACTCTAACAGACCTGAGGATCGGAGTATATTTGCAGCTGATCGAACAAAGGGGGTGGTGCTGTATTCAGCTGTCTCCCTTACCGTCTGTCATTGAAGAGTGCCAACCCTCAGCAAGACCTTGGTCCAGATGTCTATTGTGTCGCGTTGCTATGTCTTCGAGGCCTGCACTCCTGGCTAATCATCTTGGTCGGCATGAGCTTTTGTTGACCTCCTGTGCAATGACTAATCGACCCTAACGCCTGCGCTAAACCAAGACACCAATCCCCAAACGCTACGAGTATACCCATCGGTAACTTGCATATCGCCCCGCCGTTTCACTCTTCCGGATGATCTTGACCACCTGTCCTTTGCGCAACCCGAGATACCTCGCAACCGGGTCATCACTCTGGATTCGCGGTAGCTGCGTCTCTCGTAATCTGTATCTGTCCAGCAGCACCTTCTTCTCTTCATCGCTAAGGAGTATGTGTCTGGGAACAAGCTCGTGCTTGGTGATATTAACCAGCAGATCCTCCTCCTTGAAGTTCTTCGCTTCAATGCCTAGCTCGAGGAGTGGATCAAATGCGCGTAACGCTGCAGCGTTGGGTTGTTCCTGCGTTATGAATATGCCAGTAGTGTAATGCGATTCTTGAAGGGTGTGCGCGAACGCTCTGGTCTGCTTGATGCCAACACTTCTGTCCGAGCAGAACTCCACCCATATCGTGCCTGCCGTGGTTGAGGGATCAAGGTTTGCCTTCGTCGGTCTTGGTGTGTCGCGTTTGATCATCTCTGTCGTCGGATTCGCTTTGAGAGTCATCTTGCGTCGACTGCAGCGTTGATGGTCAGCAAACAGTCAACTCACTGCTGTTCCAGGGGACTGACTCTACTTCTCCCGTATCGTCTTCGAATCGGCCTATGAAGGTGTCGCGAGGGATTTCTTTCTCTTCTCTGCTTATCTCATAACCCTGACAGCAGTCATCAGCACGAATCACGAGCACGTTGCTATCATCTTACTCTATCAGCGAGCATTTCGTTGACCGTCCTCCATATGCGCCATAAGTGTGTTGCCCTTGTTGCTCGCAGTTGTGCCGCATGGCTCTGAGGATCCGACATCTTCGCCACTAATCGATGTATTCCGGCCTTGTCGCAAATCTGTCAACTCGCACGTCGACACTAGCAGCGGTACACACGTGAAGGGGGAAGTCGTCAGCAACAAGTACATCCAAAAACTAGAAGCCTTGCTCATTCGCAGAAACTTGTTGGAAGCATCACGAGATCACGTGGAAAACACGTGATTATGCGACGCGCATTGGTCTTTCCCTCGACGTGTGCTTTGTCCTTTGGCCGCCTTCTCACAGTTCTTTTTAGCAGTAGCAGTTTTATCAATAGCAATTTTGTCATGACATTACTGTCCACAGGTCTCTTGTAGCCACGGGGTTCTTCACAAGGAGGACCAAGTTCACATTGGTCTGCACGTAATCATAGAATGGACAATGGAACATATGGAACTGTTCATACATGACCCCATTCTCTATCACCGCTAGCTTCCTTCATCCCTCACACGCTTTACTTGGTCTTACTCGTGTTCCTCGCACATGTAATCCTGACACTTCTATCCAGATTATTACAGTCTCCCACAACAGCAGGCAGCATATCACCATAGCAACTTCCCCCATTGCTCGTCCTCTCGGAAGATGCGATTCATTGTCCACCAGCGAGGTAGACCGAGTGACTTGTATTCGTCCATGATGACATCGAGTAGATTTGAAGCGTGATATCCGTAGTTGAGTGGAACCGAGCTAAGTAGAGTGGGCAGGACCGTTGAAGTCTGAGGCAACGCAGGGGGGGCGAGCAAGCTGGGAGATAGTGTTGGGTGGGACTGACGATGAGGACTCACCAATCGCTGGATTGTACTCGTTCGCTTTTGGTAATTCGGCAGTGGGTAGAGCCAGCAGTGAGGGCATTATGAATAGGGGTGGCGCTCGCATATCAAGGTGTATGACAATCAGGATGGTGGAACAATATCGACAGCAATACTGTGCGCTTCGCCTGATGTGGGAGGAGTCCCCTGGAGTTGAATTGTCATTGTGCTTCAGAACAGTAGATGAGGAGCACGTCTGGGTAGTAGTAAGGCCACCTTTTGTGACATCTAGCCTGGCTGAGAAGGTTCTAGGGAATTATTGAAGTCTAGCCATTTTTGCTATCCCTCCTACGTCGCTTCGTGAGGCTGCGCTAGTGGCTGAAGTTTCCCATGAAATTCCAAGTGTTGTGATTTTGACAAGTGGTTCAATGGCAAGAGCATGCAGAGACGGAGACGAAGCATAATGTACATTGATACATTGCGTATTAAAGGCCAAGTGGAAGGAACACAATATCCAACCCGTCTATAAATGCCATGTCTGCGCTGAAACGCAACCCAGAAGTTTAATAGCTGTTCGTATAAATCGTGGAAGCCGAGACTGTCGAACAGAATCAGCTACACCTCCCTACTTTCTCCAATATCACAAACGTCGAAAACACCTGTTTCAGGGATTGAATGATGTGCCAACGCCTTTCTCAGCATCCTCGGAGGCTCTAGCACGTCCTCCTCTGTCAAGACCCATGTGCCCCAGTGGATGCCTAACGCGCGTTTGCAGTTCGTGTCTCGGAAGATCTCCACTGAATCTCTTGGATTGGCGTGCATAGGACTCATAATCCATCTAGGCATGTAGGCACCGATAGGAATGAGACCAAGATCGAATGGGCCTCTCAGCCTGCCTATGTCCTTGAATGCCGGGCACGTAGGCAGGTGTGCATATTCTTCTGACCAATCGTCCTGTCCATCACTAGACTCAGGTACTGCTCTGTAGCCGGTGTCACCACCGAAATACACTGATTTGCTAGCCGAGGAGACTGCCCACGAAGACCACAGAGTCGCGGCACGGTCAGTCAAACCACGGTTGGAGATGTGTTGACAAGGCAAACAGGAGATGCGACTCGTGATGGTTCTGTCTGAGACTGCAGACGAGGAGCCAGCACTAGATATGCTGGGCTTGGCGTCGGAGGCAGAACTTGACTGCTGTGGTGTAAGGGTAAAGTCTATTTCATCCCACCAGTCTAGCTCAGTGCATTGGTGTATATCGCATGCTTCGAACCATTTCTTGTTGCCTAGTGGGACAAAGAACTGGCAGTTTGGGTGGCGCTTTGCAATCTCGGTGACTGTGGGGTGAGAAAGGTGGTCGTAGTGATTATGGCTGATAACAACGGCATCGATTATTGGTATATCGGAAATCTTGCATGGCAACTCAGTATACCGCTTTGGACCCAGCCACGAGAAAGGTGAGCATCGGTCTGTGAACACCGGGTCGAACAAAACACGCAGGCCAGAAGGAAACTCGACGTAGTAGCAGGCATGACCTAGCCATGTTGCCCGGATCTTGTCATTCTGTTCTCGTGAAGGTAGAAAGGTTGGCTGCTGCACAGGCACTGTGGGCGGCGTTGTGTCTGGGCTGTTTGACTTTCCGGTGATCCTCCTCCTGATCATGCCACCCATTATCTTCCATGGGCTTGCCGAAGACCACGATGGCCAGGGGTTCTCGAAGCGACCATTCTTGACATGCCATGCTTTGGTCTTGGTCAGTTCATCGTCGGGACGCGCGCCGGCTGTCGAGGGGAGAGATATGCTAGCTGCATAGAGCAAAGCAGAAGCTGAACTGGAAGTCATGGTGCGATATGCTTGTTGTGAAGGAGAATATGTGTTGAAGGCTTTCCTTCGAAATAGAAGTCGTAGAAACGAGCGCATGAGGGAAATAAACAATGAGTGGATGCCTAAATGCAGCGGGATTATGTACTTTGTATAGACCCTAAACCATCGAACGGTCAGTGTTGCCAATGCAGCTAAGTCCTCCGCCAGTATCGTTTGTGAAGGTGTGAAGGTGCAAAGTTGCGCCGTGCAGGCCGTACAAAGAGCTGCTAAAGTGCTGGTGGGCGCCGGATGCTGCAAAAACAGTTAAACTTCTGATGTCAGTACTGTCGAATAGCTCCTTGTAGGCCCTTAACTCCGATCCTTAGCCTTTCTCGGCGGTTCAAGCATCGGCTTCGAAACGTGGCTGATGCATGACGGGAGCTTCGAGGACCGTAAATCCCGAAGGCAGACACGAAGAGTCCTTTGACGGCACATCCTTGCGCGCTGACACTGAAGTCCTGAAGACGAGTAGGAGAAAGTTGAAGTTGACGTTCGTCCACAAGCCGGAAAGGATCCTCAAGCACAGAGCAGCGCTAAGACTACCTAAGTTAAGCCTCGCGTCGGCTCTGAGACTTCGACCTTGCGCTTGCCAGAGACTTGGAGAGCATCGATGACAAGTCAACTCACTTACAAGCACGTTCGTCGCGCATATGCAACCGGATGATGCTGCCACTACAGTCGCGCAGCATGCCTCGCAACCGGTATCTGCCGTAGCTTCAACTCCGAATAAGCAGGATCTTGCAAAACAGCTTTCGACCGCTGCTGGCTCTGGCGATGGCAGCATCTTCTCTCAGCTGACAAGCAATCCATTCTTCACTGCTGGCTTTGGGCTTGCAGGTCTCGGTGCACTTGCAGCGTTCGGACAGAGGGGCTTGCGACGAGCTGCTGGTCTTATACGCCAGAGACTGCTCGTAGATGTCGAGATCAGCATCAAAGATGAATCCTATCCGTGGTTTCTCTATTGGATGAGCCAGCATGAGCAACGCCAATTGACCTCCCACATTACTGGAAGCAGCACTCCTGTTGAGCGACTGTCTCTCAGTGAACGCATATTCCAACGTCTCACTCCGCGTATGCGCCATCTGGCCGTCGAGACATCTAAAGTTGAGCTACCGAATGGCGCAATCAACACTCATTTTGCCCTGATTCCAGGTCCAGGCCAGCATTTCATCCGCTACAGTGGCGCCTTCATCCACGTCAATCGCCAGCGAGAGGCAAACCGAACCGAGATGCTCAGTACCGGCTCCAGGCCCTTCGAGACCACCATTCTTACAACCCTCTACCGCGATCGATTCGTCTTTGAATCCATCTTCCGCGAAGCACATGAATTGGCTGCCAAAGCAGTCGAGGGCAAGACGGTCATCTATAACGCAAGAGGTGTGACCTGGGAGAGATTCGGCAACCCGAGACAGAAGAGACCACTAGACAGTGTGATACTCGAGAAGGGCGTCAAAGAGCGCATAGTGGCAGACATTCAAGACTTCATTGGCTCTGCAAAATGGTACGCTGACCGTGGTGTCCCATACCGACGGGGTTATTTGCTGTACGGGCCTCCTGGCACTGGCAAGTCCTCCTTCATACAGGCCTTGGCTGGTCATCTCGACTATGGTATTGCAATTATCAATTTATCTGAAAGAGGCCTCACAGATGACCGGCTGAATCACCTCCTCACAATCATCCCTCAACGCACTCTTGTTCTGTTGGAGGACGTTGATGCGGCATACAATAGTCGGAGACAGAAGGTTGAAGCAGATGGCTATGCGGGTGCCAATGTTACTTTCTCTGGTTTGCTGAACGCTCTTGATGGAGTTGCAAGTGCTGAGGAGCGCATCCTGTTCTTGACCACGAACCACATCGAACGCCTTGACGAAGCACTGGTCCGACCTGGCAGAGTCGACATGACTGTCCGTCTCGGCAATGCTACCGCATACCAGATCTCCGCCCTCTGGGATAGGTTCTATGGCGACGCATCGGAGACGGAAGATGCTGCAAATGCCAAGAAAGACCTGTTCATGCAGAGATTGCTTGAATGTCGTGTGTTACCAGATCTCGAAGACCGTGCCGTGAGCTCGGCGAGTACTGCTGCGTTCCAGGGCTTGTTCTTGTACAACAAAGTCAATGCACAAGGTGCCATCGAGATGGCATGGCAGCTCAGCCCAGGCGAGATGCCAAATGCACCGTTGGAGGAACCCAAGACATATGGGACTGCTTAGTTTTGGCTAGTTAAAACCTGCTGGAGAAGGTCCTCTGGATGCGAGGAATGTCCTAGTGTTGCATGGCAATTACGTGATATGGCGAGTGAGGTTGAGCAAGCTCTCATATATTTGTACCTCCGCACGGTTGCAGTACAGTGAAACATCGATCCTCGTAGTAGTAGAACGGTGCTGCCAGACGGATGTGTAAAGGTCGCTTGCAAGGGCTACTCCGGATCGGCAGGTCCACCTGTTCCACGTGGCCGCGCCTTGGTTAGCCACGACATAGAACGTACTCAGCTGTCTCAACCTCACCTCTATCTTTTCCAACGATTCTTGGCCTTGACGCTCCGATCGTGACAAGTGCAACTGACTTCGTTAATGTAGGGTCGCTCTTGAGTGTCGCAGGTAGGCGTTTGTGGCGTTGACAGGGTACCATTCAACGCATTGTTCGGCATTGCTGGCCCGGTTGTGGTCACCCTTTGTTTGATCCTCAGGATTGGGAGCCCAAGCCAGGAGAGTTTTCAAGCTCCTTGACTCGACTGAAGCAGGCTCTGCGAAGCATCGACACACCAATTCGATCAAGCTCCCACTCCTTGGGTCACTACACGCAACTTCGCAATGGTTGACATACACCAAGCAGGCGAGCATCGCATCATCCTTGGAGACAGCCTCAAAGATGGGCCGTCATCGCAACATATGAGTGTCAAGTACAACTGGATACCGAAAAACGGCTTCAATCACAGTTCCGGTACTATCAAAGGCACCAAAAACGACTTGACATTGTCTTACCAGGATGATGACAGCAAGTACGACTACACAGGATGGGTGTCAGAACAGTCTGAAGATGTCCCTCAACTCGCACTTTTTTACGACAGGGAACAGTCAGCCTATGTGCTGGAGAGGCTTGCTGCATCAATGAACGTCAACATCAAAGCTGGCACAAATCTATCCTCTGACTACATCAAGCGGCACGCCCAACTGCCAAGATCTCAAAGCGAGCAAGAGGGCAACAGCACCCGCAATGATGTTTTTGACAATGGCGAAGAGGATGCTCCAGACCAGTCACATCCTTTCGACTACAGACACTTCTTAGAGGAAGCGAAGGAAGCCACTGAAAAGCAGTCCAGCAGAACGCCCATGCCAGGAGGCCGTACACCCGTGAGCGGACTGTCAAGCCCACTAACCACAGGTGGCCACCCATTCTCGTCGACCACGCCCCAATTCGGGCCTATAGAAATCAAATCGAGCTCCCGTGGTGCAAAGGAAGAGTATCCCGACCGTCGCCGGCGCAAAGCCGCCACAAACACCAAATCCGCAGCCACAGCGTCAAAAAAAGCGCAGTCAAGCACAAGACCAAAGACCGAGACGCAACCAAAACAGCCGCAAGTTCTTTCCCAGGAGAAGGTCGTCGATTCGGACTCAGACTCCGACGCATCCGCCGGCATGTCAGATCATCCCGCACCAGCCAAGAGACCAACCAAAACACACCACCACAACGTATCATCTACCACAGCAGTTCAGTCCCCACGCATCGTCGTCGAAGACGACGGCGGTCTCGAGATCGACACGGGCTCCCCGCCCCCAGAGACCCGAAAGCGGAACTACCGCATCGACCCTGAGGCGTTCCGCTCACAGACGGGCACCCCAGGACCGAATCCAAGTCGAAGCACGCAGCGCTCCCGGTCGGGCTTCGATCGGCGACCGATATCACGGGACGCCAACGCCGACCACGACCACGATATCGATATGCACGATGCCGATGCAGACGAAGCAGCGAAGTACCTCCAATCTGCCTCGGACTCGGACGACGAAGACATGCCAGACATCAACGCACCGGGTGACGCCGACGTCGACGAATTGATCCTCGACGACCCTAACCCTAGCGCTAAATCTCCGTCTCCGTCACCAGTCCACGCGCCAACACCCCAACCAAAACGCCGACAAAGCAGCACAGTCAAGACCCGACGGCCGCGCGCGCCGAGTCCGCCTGCGCTGGCCGCGTCGAACAGCGCGGTCGAGGAGGCTGATCTTGAGGCCGAGTTGCAGGCTGCTTTTGAGAGGAGTATGCAGGAGGAGGGAGATGACGATGGTGGTGGTGTTGGGCTTGGGCTCGGTATCGGTGGCGGTGGTGCCGGTGCCGGGGCGGATGAAGATGAGGAGATTAGCGAGGAGGAGTGAGTGGTTGAGCGAGAATGGTTTGAATGTATGTACGCGTGAATCACCATGGGGTGTGGGTGTGGGTGGCTTGTACTAGATGTTATTGTTGCTGGACTGGACTAGACTGGATTCCGGGTCATTGGGAGAGGAGGTATGAATGATGTTGCGGATACATGTTGGAAGAACGGCCAAGGATGGGCCGGATTGACATGGATTTATTGTCAGATGGTCGAATTCAGAAAGACCCGACAGAGCCTTTTGACGGTAGAAATAGGTAGAAGGAAAAATCTGGAGTATCTGTGTTACATAAAGTCTCGACCCTTGTTGTCGGCGGCCGGCCGAGCATACGAGGCTAACAGCAGCATGACATATATCAATCACAGTACAATTCTGCCGCTGCGACTGCCACGAGTGCCGCTCGCGGCTGGCTGGCCCCGGTCATCACTATTGAACAGCTGACTAAAAATATTCTTACCATCACCATTGCCGTCACCGCCTATCCATTTTGGACGGGAGAATATCCCCGTATCACTACGACTGGCCGGACCAGCACCCTCACTGGCGTCTGGATTAGAATTCATCCACTTCGGCGGCTCCAGCGTCTCAAACGTATTCTTTACTCTCCTACCGAACAAGGTGAGGAAATTCTCCTCGTCGGGTTCAGGATCTAGTGGGAGCGGCTCCCTCCTTGACGGTCTTGTAGCACTCGGATTCAAAGTTGATGAGCCGAGGGTTCTACCTGCCGGGGACGTGGGTGTTCTGGCAGGACTAGCCCACCGCGGCGGTCTCGTCATATCTGAGCTTCCTCGTGGCGATGAAGAGGCGGGTGATGAGCTAAGGAGGCCTAACGAGCTGCTTCCGGCTGGTCCGTTGAGATCCCGGGCAATGAGATCTCGTCCCTCGCGCCATCCGCCCGTGCCGAAACCAGAGGGGTTGTTCTCCTCGTCATCGTCGTCGATGATGCCGAAGCCGAATACGTTCTTGATGCGGCCGTAAAGGTTGAAAAATGTGGCGCAAACTGGGATAAGTACGAATATAGGGAAGAGGCGTTCGAACCATGTCCCAAGTGGTGTCAGGTTGATGAGTTTTCCAAGGAAGTTGTAGAAAGTGGTTTGTTTTAGGATGTCACTGGGGAGGAATGTAAGGAAGTTGTAGGCTAATGGGACTGTGAGGCGGGCTATTTGACCTGCATACCAGCAGGCTGATTCGGCGTCGGTGTTGCGGCGAACGAGAGCCCGTTGGTTCCAGACCGGCACGTCGGCAATGGAGGATAATGCGCAGGTGCACATGTAAAGGATCCAGAAGGCGGCGATGAGCTGGCCTCCTATCCCAATCTGGTAGTCTTTATTGGAGGGATGGTGGATGACGGTGAGAGAGACGGCAGAAAGTTGTGGAGCTGGAAAGCGGATTATTTCGGACCATATTATGGCGATTGATGCTAAGGAGAGCAGGCCGCCGGTAAGTAGGCGAAGGGCGGGAAGAATGTGAGCGTGGAGGTAGTAGCGCAGCTTTGGTGTGAGGGTGAGGATACGAGCAAGTGCAGGTTTTGAGACAGATGGCCTGCGATTGAAGGAGAGCTGCTTGCTAGCGTTCGAGTCGAGGATAAGCTGGAGTTCGTACGCTGTTTGAACGATACCATCCCACTCCTCCACATAGCGAGCTCGTTGGTGGCGGGCTCTGTAGAAACGACGGGTGAGGTCCGCCAAGTAGCGCTCTGTAATGACAGCTGGTATCTTGTCAGAGGGATCAGCCTCGGGCGTGGCCAGAGTCAAGCGTGGAGGAACAGTGCCAACTAGATCTGCCAGGTCGTCTATCCAGTCCTGAAAGTCTCTGGCGGTGCCGGTCTTGCGCTTTTTCAATTGTTCAATCTGAGCCTCGAGATCCTCCAGAGCGATGATTGCGTCCTCCAGCTTCTCATGTACTCGTGGTGCGTGTGCTTGTACCCGGCGCAAGCGACCGGTTATGCTTGCGTCTCTGATCATCTTTCTTGGTATGGCGACCAAACCATGGCCCAGTAGGTAGATAGCAAGTATCAAACCCCAGACATAGGCTAGTGCCATGACAAGTGCCTTGATGGCAGTGAAGTCAAAGCCGTATGAGAAAATCATGTAGACCAAGCCAGCAAGGGCGCAACCGAGCATTATGGCCTGGTATCGTGCATTGGATTGCAGGGAGTATGTCATGCGACTCTTGGGATCCCTGTAGCCAGCATCCATGTACTCGCCGATTAGAGGCAGTATTAGCCATGTCAAGACAAAGGTCAACCAGTATATGATGCGGTAGGACACCAAGACCAATCGTTGAGGCAACCAAATACCCTTGGAGGCCTCATCTTCGACTCGTGCGCTCGAGGCTAGATCGATGGGAAGTAGGAGGACGATGCTGGTGGGCAGCACGACGGCAAGCAAGAGCGAAGTGGTAAGGAAGGCAGGAGTCGAACGTAGCCGGACATATTGCCGCAGTAGAAGAAGGGCTCCCAAGCTGATAGCAAGTATGGCCAGTGCCGCAAAGATGCCTGACCCTGCGCCCGATGCCATGCTATAAATTCGTGATCGACTTTGGGGGTATTGTGTGCATCGTTACGCTATACCCTGCACAGATGCTATCGGACTGCTGATTCAGACATGAGCATACTTGTGCACTTTACTTCTTTGTTTTCGAGTCGATGCTGTGGATGCGCAGTCATCAGTCCTTCGATTTCCACGTCGCCGGAGGAGATGACGTTGACGCTATGGTGCAGCGAAGTGTAACGGCGCGACGCTGAGCGGAACAGTGGAGTTGGGAAGCTCTCACTGCGAGACGTGTCGAGACCTTGGCTAACCAGCTAATTCAACTAGCCACAAGCGGCTCCTGACGGATCAAGGATGCGCCCGCCTGGCTGCCCTCGTTGATCGCCCAACGTAAGCGAAATGTTAGCGAGGAAGATCTTGACTGTCAGCTGCATGACGAAGCTGACAAGAAGATGGCAAGCAAGGCACGATAAGACTTGCGAGTCAATAACAGAGGTAGGGATTCCACTGTCTAAGACACCCATATACATGGAGTCTCGAATAGATTCGTCTGTGAGGGCGGGTTTGCGGCTTGGAAGTGTGCCTTTCAAGCCTCTCATGCTTAAGCGCACTAGAATTTGGAAACAAAGAGCAGAAGGCCTCATTGGCTGCTCGCCTGGCTCAGCTGCCCAGTCAAGCCTTTCTGCGCTGCTCATTAAGTCGTGGGAGGTCCACTCTGAGCCTTAGGAGCCACTAATCGAGGGCACTCTCGAGTCGCTGCAGCCCTTTGCATAGTATGGTAGGAGTATCGCCTTGCCAGTCGTGCTTCGCATCGTGTTCGCTTTGCCTACTGTCCTCACACTTGACTTTCCGTGCTTTGCTTCTATTTGTGCTTCTATTTGTACTTCTATCTAATCCTGTCGACAACTAGTACACCTAACCACATCTCGGTGCGCATCTTCCGGCCAGTTGCTACTCGAAGGGCTTGTAAGATACTTGCTCACACAAGCCTGCAACTTCTACCAACCATTGTGCGCACACGGGCCTCTCGTTCTGTTCGACCTCTGCTCTTGCCTTTTGCCACTCTTCACTCGTGACAACATCCATCTTGTGCTCGACTCGCCTATCGGGATCTCGACAAGCGAGGTGCAGGCAGAGGCAGAGGCGGGATCGAGGCCGGACTGCTGGCAGCTGGCTTGCAACTAGCCGTCTTCTGTGCTACCTACGTGAGCGCCTGACAGCACACGCCTTCCTTAGCCTGTCCTGCTCTGTACTACTCCCGGACACTGCAACTGTCCATCGAGTCCTCGACCCATCCACGACACCCAGCCTTAGCCACACCCTGTTTCCAAGTGACTGTCTTTCTTCGCAAGCCCCATGGAATTTGGGTAGTCCAGGGAGACGAGGTAAACACTCCTCGAGGCGGCGGCCATGAACCCCCAGCAATTCAACAACATGGGTGGCATGGGGAGAGGAATGCCCAACATGAACATGATGCAGAACATGAACATGGGCGGCATGGGAATGAACAATATGAACCAGAACATGGCTCAGCAGAAGATGCCAAACTCGCTCCAAGTGATATATCAAAACTTAGCCCAAACGCAACAAGTTGATGGTCCTTTCACCGGCTGGCGAGGCCCTGTTTCCACGCAAGAGAGAGCGGCTCAAGTAAAGATACTTTTCGATTCTCTGCGCATGCTGGGTTCCACTGTCGACATCAAGCGATCACTCGACATCGCTTTGGCTTTTGAGAGGAAGCAGTTCATGCAAAGCCCGACTCAGGAAGCATACAAGCACTCGATTCATGAGAAGTTAGCCAGTATACGGGATCAACGGCAACAACAGGTCGCTACCGCTGCCAATGGTATGCCTAACGCGTCAGGTCCTCCAATGATGAACGCTTTCCCGCAGCAGAGCATGAATTTCCCGCAACAGCAGGGCATGCAGCCCTCGCCCATGCTTCCTCAGATGCAGCAACAACCGTCCATGAATGTAAGTCGTACCATAGATTACCCCTAGTCTTGTCACGATTCGCGTCACAGAATTGCTATTGTGCGTCCTTTACTGCCTATTCAGTGACTGACAGCGCTGCAGCCTAACCAGCCACACAACCAACAACTAAATCCCGCAAATGCTGCAAACCAAGCCAACCGTGGCGCCCCTCCTCCCGAACTTACCAAAGAAGACAACACTTGGATCAATAGTCGCGCAGCCGAGATGGCCAAAAGCACTCCTCGTGAACAGATGTCGCAGATCGTGGAGTCTATGAACCCTCAAGTTAGGCAGTCCTTGACCGAAAAGAAGATCGACCCCATCATATACCACTTCAGAATGAAGGCTACCAAGGAATTCAGGTTGCAGCAGGCCCAGAAAAATGGTCAAGGTCAGCCGCAGGCAATGATGGGCATGGACATGCCCAGAATGCAAACCCCGAACCAGAATCAGAACCAGAACCAGAACCCCGGCGTACCCGCCACTCAACCGAACGGCACGCCCTTTATGAATAATATCGACCAGTTTCGCGGCCAGCAGGAGGAGGGCATGCGCTCACAGCAAGAGGGTCAGCTGGTGGTCCCCGCAAGCACTCCCACACAAAATCTGCCACAGAACCTGAATCCCACCCCCGAAATGTTACGTCGCCAACAGCAGGCCTGGGCTCAACAGTTCAGGGCACAAAACCCAAATGCCTCCGAGCAAGACATGCGGCAGTTTGTGATGCAAAAGTACAGTCAGCTGCAGATGAACCTGCAACGAGCTCGAAATCAGGCCTCGCAGCAGTCTGGCCAGGGTCAGAATGTGATGCAGCAACAGAATCGGCTGAACATGCTCAGCCAGCCTGGGAACCAGAACCCTGCACACGATAGCCCCATCCAGAACACTGCCAGGCCACAATCAAGACCGCAGCCAGTCCAGATGATGGGCCAAGGGCAGCCCCCGCAACCACAGCAGGGTGTCAATTTCCAGAACATCCAGCAGAACATGCAGCGCCTTCCACCACAGCTGCAACAGGTCCTGAAACAGAGCCCACATGCACAATGGCCTACAATTGTTAACGATTGGAAGCAACGACAGGCGAGGGCCCAGGCCCAGCAGGCTTTCAACCAGCAGCAGATGAACCACGCTGCCCAGATGCAACGGAGCGCATCCCAGCAAGCTCAAAACCAGAACTCGCAACAGATGCAAAACGGTCGCTTCCCTGGCCCTTCGCCCATGCAGACCTCTTTGTCTATGGGCGCCGAACAGAACAACCAGATGCCTGCCATGACGCCTGGACAAGTACAACAGCAGAACCTCAATGCCAATGCTCAAATGATGCGCATGCAGCAACAGCAACAGCAACAGCAACACCAGCAGATGGCCCAGCAAAATGCAATGGGTCCACAGAAGCCCAACCAGGACGCTCAAATGCAGCACATGTTATTGCGTGAAACTGACAACCTGGCCGCCCCTGACCAGTTCCGCCAGCGGTTTGCGCAGGCCTATGCACAAGCAAGTCAGAATATTCCACAGTTACAGACGTGGCAGGATTTCAAGAATTTCACAAAGGCACAGAACCAACCCAGAGTTCGGTTAGAGGATGTTATGCGGCAGCAACTGATATTCGCTCAGAGGCGGCGACAAGTCCTTGCTGCTGGCGGCATGCCCCAGGTGTCCCAACAGAACCAACCAGCCTTACAAGCACCGGCCATGACGCAGCAGGGCTCAAACATGGGTGTCCAACACAACCAGCAGCAGATCACATCGCAGGATATCCAGGCAGCTAGGATAGCGCATCCATCTTGGAACAACCTCGGCGATCAGCAAGTCCGGGACTTGTTGGCAACACAGCAGTCTCGGCCGCAAAAGTCGCAAGCTGCAAACATACAAGGACAGAGCCAAGGCGTGAATACAGTTCAGGCTCCGGGTAGTGCAAGGCCAGCTGCCCAGCAAAGGCCTGGAGTACAGGCCACGCAGCAAAACAGACCACAGACACAAAATCAAAACCAGGCGCCACCCGAGAACAAAAGTCTGAAGCGGCCGAACCAAGATGACGTTGCTGAAGGCAGCACAACTCAGCCTCAGAATAACATTCGGGCACACTATCTGAACATTACGAAGGAACAGTTCGAGCAGATGACGCCTGCCGAGAAAGAAAAGTACCTAGCTCAACGCAAGCAGTACGAAACCGCTGCGAAAGTCACAAGCTTGACGAAGGAGATTTTTGCGCAAATGAAGAATACTCCTCGCATCACAAACATGGACCAGAACAGTCGCATGAAGATCATCAACATGTTGACCGATGATAAAACCAAGAAAATGTTGGCAAGGTTTGATATGTTCTTGGTTACCTTTTCACAGAACGAAAGCGACCAGAGCTTCCTCCGAGTCCTGATTCAGCATCGGTGGCATCTCATGCAGCAATATACCGAGGAGTCCTGGAAGAACAAGACCTACCAGCCAGCTGAACATTTCACCCTGAACGCTGACAATCTTGAGAAGATCCTCAAAACGGTTACCTTGAAATTTCAACAGACTCTCAAAAATTCGGCCTCATCGAGGGGTGGTCCACAGCAATCCATTCCTCCTCTGACGAAAGAGAACTTGAACATGGCAGCCCAGCAAGCGGCACAATTGCAGCAGAAGTCTAACAAGGCCGCAAAGCCAAGAGACGGCCCTCCCCCTGCTCCCACTGGTGAAAAGCCACCGTTCCAATTCCCCTCGGATCGCGCCCAAGGTGTACCGAAGTATGCAACTCCTGGTCTGAAGCCAGAAGACCTCAAGCTGCCGCCCAAGAAGAAAATGCGGAATGACGCAAGCGCATCTCCAGCCACCCCAGTTCAGACACAACAGCCTCGGACACTGCTCAAGTGTCCCTCTCAAGGTTGCAATGCTCAGGGGTTTAACACTCAGGCTGAGTTGGATTTTCATCGCAACCAAGTGCACAAGCCCGAAATGGCGCCTGTCAGGGACCCAGTCGCTTTTTTGAAGAACTCGGTATTGCAAGCTTTCAACCTTGATGAGAACATGGAGCGAAAAACGTCCGCTGCAGGCGCTAGACCAATGGAAAAGTCTTCAAGTCAAGGCGCAGAGACAGACAGCAAGGGTGTCACGCCTGGCGCGATTGCTAGGGGTCGGAATCAGCAAGGCAGCAAGGACATATCATCCACTACACAGAAGACTCATGAAGCTGTCCAGCAGCCGCGAGGGATGTTACAGCCTGTTACCGCATTCCAAGACCCATGGGCTGAGTCGAACTTCAAATTGGATGACCTGGTCAACGCTTTCGGACCAACCGAGAGTGGCGACATCATCCCGATGGCCACTGACAGTCAAGCTCTTCTCGACAGGACATTCGAGGCATACACGAAGACGGATGATTACAAGCGTGTATTTGGGGACCCTGATCTCGCCTCAAGTGAGGGATCTTCACATAAGAGCAAGAGTCCTGACCAAGGCAGTGAGCTGAGCTTACCAACAAATGATCGTACACGAGTCCAGAAAGCCACAGAACAGGATCCGTATCACGTCGACCTCGACATGGGCGGTGACTTGTTGCCGATCTTGGAAGGTAATTTTGATGATCTTTTTGTCGGTGATGGAGTTGGTGACGACTGGGAGAAGCTCGATACCGAAGGTAGCATGAGCGATTGGGAGAAGATTGAAGGGGCGGAGGACGGGCAACACCAACTGAAATCTGGACAAGACGACTTCGACCTTGATTCATGGATTCGGGAGCCTGGCTCGGCCGGTGAAGCGCCATTTCCCGAAGAAGACCTCCTTCTGATGCTCAACGAGCCCACTGACTGGGAGGCTCTATATTCTTCGGGTGATCCGTCGGTTTATGCTGGTGGGACGACGGCATGGAATGCCGTTGGAAAGGAAGGTGCAGAAATGCGCCGTAAGTTGGGTTGGCCAATCGAGGGGGCTGAAGGACAGGTGTCGAAAGCGAAGAAACAGAGATAATGGGCACGCCTTTTGGTTCCGGGAATTTAAGGAGGACTACTATCAAGTCACGAGCTAGGGATTGGAATGTTTTGATGTTTGCGATACCACATTTGGAGCCGGTCTTGGGCCCTGATCTTGTGATGCGATACGATCGAATGTTGTCCTATGTAAATGCTTCATGTAGAAGCTACTCAATTGCATATGGAAATGAGTTTAACGAACATGAGCACCTGTATCTGCTGCTCATAATGGTCGACCTCGTCTCTGGCGGTAGGCAATGCGGAATGTATGCACCACTACGTTAAGCGGAATGGTTCCGGGGCTCGGTCCATGCCATACGGTAATTCGCCAGTCCTATTCATCCATGCATCGTACCGTAGCATGCATGAACGGAAGGCACACGTGAGCTGTGGTATCATGGCTCGACCGCTGCGTCCGCCATGCAAACTTTCCACTACGAAGCATTGTCGAAGTCTTTCTTCCGTCAGGAGCCACTACGAAATGATCCAACGTGGTCTACCTATTCACTTCGTCAACTTCGATCATCTACCTACTGAGGCGCCTTGAAGTGCACCATTGATTAGCAACCTACTGTAAGCTCACGATGATCGTATCTCTCATACTATGGACAGCTCCACTGCTGGTGTTCATCTACTTGTGCAACCTGTACTCGCTATTGCCGTCGAAGATACCTGGACCTCTTCTCGCCAAGTTCACAGATCTACACAGGTTCCTCTCTGTCTACCGCCGAAATCCTCACAACGAACAAAATGACCTCCACAAGCAATACCGAGACCGGTCTGACCTGGTACGACTGGGTCCAGACACGGTCTCAGTGTGTGGTCCTGGTTACATTCAGCAAATCTATGCTATCGACAAGAAGCTTCCTAAGTCCGACTTCTACGCGACTTTTCAAAATATTGTCAATGGACGACGAGCAGCAAGTCTTGTGGCTGTGACGGATGAGCAAGTCCATGCGAAGATGAAGCGGCTGGTTGCGAATGCATATGCTCTTTCGACGCTCGTGGAGTTTGAGCCGTTAGTGGATAGCACGACACATGTCTTCCTTGACGTGCTTCAGGAGCGATTTGCAAGTCAAAAGGGTAAGGTCGTTGATCTGGGCGAATACTTACAGTTTTACGCATTCGGTAAGCAAGCATCTTCCGCGTAACATGGTCTTGCGTGGAATACTAACGTGGTTCAAGACGTCATGGGTGAGCTAACCATGTCAAGACGGCTGGGCTTCATTGACGAGGGCGTCGATGTCAACGGCATCATGAAATCAATCGGTGCTAATTTCCAGTATTTCAGCCTTGTAGGTCAAATGAGTTGGCTTGACAAAGTGCTCGGCAAGAACCCCATCTACATTAAGTACTTCCGCAAGCAGGTGTCAAGCCCGATTCTGAAGTTTGCACAACAGCTTCTGCAGGAGCGGCTCCAAGAGCTAGAGGGCAGTGGAAAGACAGAGAAGGAGAGCGCTATTGGCAAACCCGATTTCCTTGCCAGGTTCTTACAGGCTAGGAATCAGGTGCCTGGAACTGAGGAAGAAGTCGCGCCCATGACTGACTCCCTCCTGCTATCTCTGATGTTCGGAAACATAAATGCAGGTGCTGACACAATTGCTACGACATTACGAGCAGTGTTCTTCTACCTCCTTACGCATCCGGACACAATGGCGACGCTCAAGGATGAGTTGAACACCGCACACGGGAATAGGAAGATGACCATGCCTTGCCCGACATGGCATGAAACGCAATCTGAGCATTTGCTTTACACAAGATGTGTCATCAAAGAGGCGATAAGACTCTGGCCTGCATTGTCGTTATCCTTGGAGCGAAAGGTCATTAACCCGGCTGGCCTGCCTCTGCACTCTCCAGACGGAGAAGACAGAGTTGTCCTCCCTCGTGGCACGATAGTTGGCATTAACCCCTACGTGCTCCATCGTGACCCACGGATATTCGACCCAAACTTTGCATTAAATTCAAGCCATTCAAATGTCGAAAGCTTCGATCCCGCGAGATGGTTACCTAGTACTTCGGCTCTAAAGAACTCACGAGGCAATACAGAGGCGCAGCTCAAGGTAATGGAGCACGATATCCTGACCTTTAGCGCTGGAAAGAGAACATGTCTCGGGAAGAACATTGCTATGATGGAAATGCTCAAGGTTGTGCCCGCACTAGTCATGAGGTTTCCCGACATGCAACTTGTCGATGCATCAAGATGGAAAGTAAAGAATGCGTGGGTTTTGGCACAGACAGGGTTGGATGTCAGGCTTAAGCCATGAGAGAATACCACCGGAGTGGAAGGCCCTAGCATAACTAGGTAGCATAGAGCAGACCAAGAGAGCACACGACCCCTTCACCCTCATGCATTATGCCTCCATTACATCTTCCAGCTAAGATCCGATCTCACAGGCATTTCAACAAACAGTAAGACAACTCGGCAGATGCAGAGCTAAGGTGCGAAATGCGCGTTTACAAGCAAATACCAGCGCGGTACTAGACCCCAATACCGACGGCTGAATGCATCAACAGTACGTCATGCCTAGAGGGCGCTCGACGTACCACACGGAACGCAAGACTACCTAATATAACGGCGGTTCAGCACGCCCCGCATAATCTCACTACATGTGCCATTGCGTCGACCGGATACTTTATCGTCCCAAGACCGAGTCACCCACACCTTGAGACCCAGGAAAATTCCAACAACATCAACTCAACTCGGCTCAGCCTAGCTAAGCCCCTCACATTCACCTTCACCCTCAGGTATTCGCACAACCATGGCAACTCCATAGCCCAAACATCATACCCCTGTTCTATACTCCATTTGTCTCACAGCCCTCATCTCCCTCTTCACCAACGCAGCTCAAAAATGCACCAATGTCCCTCCCATCGGGGCCGAAGAGAAGCAGAAGTCCACCAAATGGCTTCCTAGGCAGTGAGTGACTCCAAAGAACCACTGATGATAGAGCTGGATTTGGCGAGCCCGGTGCGTGAGATTGAGATTGAGATTGCGGGAGCGAGGAGAGTCAGATAGTAGTTACTAGTAGTAGCAGAGGATATGGAACGGAGGGGTTTGTGGCGAGAAAGATGAGTGACACTGTCGGTGACAGGGGCTGAAAGGTCCTGGTGTTTGGTAGGTGGCGTATCACAGCTGGCATAGTACAGCGGGGACGGCACTGTACATGTAGATATATCGAGCCTGGGCATCCACATCCACATCCACTGCATCACATCACGTTCGACCATCTATTTATTCACGTCTTCCGTATGGCCAATACAGCTTCTACACGCGCGATACGCCGTGCCAATCCTATATAAGTGTTGCACTGCACGGTAACGGTAGAGCACGTGGGTAGACGTCCATCTCACATCACATCTCTCAATTACCTCGTGGCTAACTAACTCACACGTGTGAGACCAACGCCAATGATCGTAGGCATTTATTCTGTGGAGGTCCTCCATACCTGTCCGCTACAGTATCGCCATGCCTTCTTCCGCCACCACGTCGACCGCTCCGGCCCATCTCTATCCTATCTCATCACTGACTGGACCCACCCACCCCCCTCGTGCCCTCGTGCTGTCCAGATTGACTGCAACGGGAGCCTGAATTGTGACCTAACGGTCGGCAATTGGGTATGCATGGTGCTTGCAAGAATAGCCCCCCGTTAAGGAAATCTGATAATGGTTCATCCCAAAGATTGTGTCTTCGCATCAGCTCACTCACGTAGCTGTAATACGCTGCTCTGCACCCGTAAACGTATCACCGTGTCGTCGACAGTGGGAATGTCCCCTACCTGCTCATTGATCTTCGGCCTCAATCTTCTCAATGCCTCTCTCGACCATGTCCGAAATCTGCGCCCACCTCGCCAAACACATCCCCCGTCTCTTCCGCGACGTCTCCAACTTCTCCTCTTCCGACTTCCGCTGCACTCTAGCAACAGCAGCCATAGTCCCGAAGTGCTCCAAGAGCACATCACCCCCCATCTCGTCCAACAACGTTGTGTTCTCCATCGCTAGACCCCTCGCTCTCTCCAGCCACGCGACAATCGTTTTCTTGTACTTCGCCTTGCCCGTTGGCGCCGTACATGCTTTCTCTGGATCCAGACTTTTCTCGACGACTTTCCTCCATTTCGCGCGGCCGAGGACGAGAAGCCAGGCGACCATTTCTGTTCTGTAGCAGGTTGAGCCGTCGTGGTGGAGGGTGTAGTTGCCCAGATAGCCGTGGTCTTCAAGGGTGGATTCGTCGAGGGGTTGCAAAGTGTCTAGGATCAGAGCGTCGAGAAGGATGAAGTCAGAGGTGTTTGTGGAATTGGGGAGAAGGAAGCCGTATTCGAGCCATAGTGCATCGTTTGTGTGGGCGCCGTAGGAGAAGAGGATTTCGTGGTTTGGGTGGATGGATGAGTCCGTGGTTACGGTGAAGCCTGTGGGTGTGTAGCGGACTTTGCAGGGCCTTTGGGTGGTGTCGTTTGGTGTCGGGGATACGAATGTGTCTCGTGGTGGCGGCGGTGCCATGTGATTGAAGAGGTCCATGAAGGGACAGAGTGCCATTGCTTCGTTTGGATCTGCCGGGGGCTTGGTTTTCGTCTTGTGTTTCGAGGAAGTTGGTGCCGGAACGTAGTAGAAGCAACGTGTGTTGACCTGGCACCATGCATGCAGAAATTTGGTAAGCTGTTGGTTGTTTTCGATGAGATGTAGATCTGGGAGCGCTTCAACGATGCTTTTCATATGTCCTACTAGTTTCTCGATCATGACGCCGAGCAAGCTAGATCCCAGAGTCCTTGAGGCATGCCAGTTGCCGCTCAGAGCTGGTGATAGCCAAAAGGGTGGCTGCTTCAGGGATGCTGAGTCCGTGCCGTCAGTCTTGATGCATCTCTGGTTGGTGCCATGTCCATGACTGGACTTGTCACTCACCCTGCGCCTCTTCGGTAAATGATCGTCGGTCATGCTTTCTATATCAGCGGTCCACCCAAGCTTGTCCAGCACCTGTTCGGCCCAGTAGCCCCAGAATATGGGCATAGTCTCCACAAAATCATCTAGTCCCGGCCATGTTGCCATCCACGGTCTATACTGCTGGAGATCCTGCTCGCTACCGAAAGCAAAGAATGCGGCTAACTGAGCGTGTACGGCAATACCTTTCCTTGCAGATTTGCTCAGGAAGGATTCCGGAATATTTGCGGTGGTGAATATGTGTCGTGTTGGAACGTGGATGAGCTGCTCTCCGGACTTGATATACTTGAGGGCATAGACACCAAGTCCTGCGCCAGGCACAGTCTTAGGTTG
>Ga0210040_10003190_pt1 | contig 22377 bp, 12 predicted proteins | sample CryGeyCG12114_NA_FD_185462 | JGI IMG/M metagenome (GOLD analysis project Ga0210040, IMG submission 185462) | Groundwater microbial communities from aquifer - Crystal Geyser CG19_WC_8/21/14_NA (SPAdes) (version 2) | ecosystem: Environmental > Aquatic > Deep subsurface > Groundwater | place: USA...
AAATAAATCATTTGGAATGACAACTGTTGTCTAGTTTCGCTCGACGCAATCCCAAGTCAATGCAATTTTTGTCATTTAATAAACTATAAGGTTTTACCTCATGGTGTTTATCACTTGAAACTCAACACTTGGAACAAAAACGATACTCACATAGGACAAGCAAGGTTGCCAAATCAGCAACAACTTATTGCACACAGTTTTGCAAAAATTCGCAATTTAGTACAACATAAACAAAATGACAGGGGAACTAACTGCTTTTGTATGCAGAAAAAACTGTAACAAAATCTTTGGATAATAACTACGCCATGTTTATCTATGAGACACAATTTTATTGGAATGCAGATAAGATTACAAGACGCGGCACTTCATTTAACACTGGTTCCAGTATGTCATGTTAGTCTTTCAAGCGAAGCTAAATAGTTGCGCGGTAATAACACGGGCGGACATAAATCAAATTGACGACTAACATACATATACCCTAGCCTAATAGCCCAGCAATATGGAAGATGACTAAAAAATGTAGCTATGATTGCTAAACAAATACATACGCTTCTGAGAAAATGGCCCCTTGCTTCCAAAATATGGATCTCCTTTATCACTACACAAACTCTCATCCATTCATTTAACTATGTGCTCTCCATAATTCTTTTTGCACATGGCAAAAAATTTCCTTCTCAGCAAAAAAATCTCACTCACAGTCAGCAACAATATTAAATATAAAAAACAGAACGTTTTTTTTTCACCGACTCAACTTGAATAGAAACTTTCACGAGTTAGTGTCAAACACCAGACCCTACATGCTAAATATGCAATGTCATCAACTATAGTTAGGTATAAGTATACTGTGCATCTAGATTTTTCCGAATTCAAAACCAACAGATACTTGTCAACTAACTAACTAACTAACTAAATCTACTACCAACTTTAGACTTTCCACCTAACTTTTTTTTTTTTTTCTCCTTCCCTTTATATACGGATGATGATGATGTGAGCGAAACTTATTCATCCAGTTGCAAATCTATGAGCACAAAATTATTACAGTAGTGGTACTAACAAGGGTCACATACATAAGTATGCTCTCGTGTACTCACAGTGTATGTTTTGCATATACCAGGAGTTAGTTTGGAGCCTATAGACTGTGAGAGGGAAGCCTTTCTTTAATGAGCTATTGAAAAGGAAGCCACCGTGATTAATGCAAACTTATACTTGGAACATGGTCCAAAGGCACATGATATGCGGGAGAAGGAAAGTGCACACTAGTTAGTTAGTATTTATATGCTCCTATTGTTACTATTGGTGTTATTTGTTTCCACACACACGAAACAACAAGGGTGTGGAGTCCAAAGATGGATACCGAGATTGCTCTCATTTGTGTGGTTACCCTTTGTTGAGATGAAGAGGTAACTCCCCCTGTTGTGTTGGCAAAATCATGTAGACGGTCGTGATAGCCACTGGGTGCTTACAATGCGACTGATACGCACTTTCTTTGTTTCTTTCCACGTATACCATTTGTGTGTGGGTAGAGACCACAGGAGCCTTGATCTGAGGTTGACGTCCTTTCTGTAACTTTTATTTATCGGCTTTGCAATAACTCAATGCTTGCATGTGAACAGGACTCCCTCCGTCTCCATTAAGAGTTTTTTTTTACCATCATGTATCTTTTGGTTCAAGATGTAGAAATCGTTGTACGTGTGCTTTTTTGGGGAGAAAATAATTTTCAATACACTTTTTCCCTTTGTGGTGGATGCTATAAAGGATTGGAATGAAAGTAAATCACAGCATGTATTCACAGCGGATTCGGATGTAGTATTCACTTTCAAGGACTCGGGAGGAAATAAACAGTGTGCGAAATAATGCGTGCCCGGGAAAGTTTTTTTTTGCAGTTGGGACATTGAATAGGACTCTTGTGTAGTTAGTTAGTTAGCTAGTGAGTGACTGCACAATCATTTAGATGCTGACAAGTTCCCATACACATTTAGGTTGGGATAATTAGTTGAGAGAAAGTTTGGGTTGGTTTGTTCGTCAAAATTTGATGTTCACTCATAAAAATGACACAACTCACAACAGTGACATCGTTTCGGTGAATATAAAAATAATGAGTGCAAAATTCTTGTGGAGGCGAGTAAAAGTTTATAGCATGCAATCAGGTTGAAGGAATATAGGGGTGCAGTGTAGACTTTTCACAGTCACGATGTACAGTCAAATATAGGATGCAGAGAAAGCATACAAGTTTTCAATATTTTTTTTCTGACGCAGTAGATTATCGTTCATTGTTGAAGCCTGGTTTACTTGTGTATACAATTTGGTCTTCTCGGAGTGAAGCGAGCTTATGTACTGACTGAGGGCGAAAATGCCATCTGAAAGTTCATCTTGCCTTATTTGCTTCCTTCCAGTGAAAGTCAATGAGGCTTATAAAATATTTACGCACACATATAAATAAAGCTTTCCGCAAATATACGAGACCACTTGCCGGAAAATGTACAATGGAATCCTTCAAAGGTAAGCTAGACAGCTGTTGATTTCCTCCAATAACCCAAAAATATGATGAGGGTCATGGAATCCCAAGTTAGATGATTAAAATATGATTAGCTACAAAAAAGTACATGGGACTTACTTGATCTCCCGTTTATTGGAAAAGGGGAGTTATTAAAGTGGAACGAGAAACTGTGAGATACCATAAAACATGTTGCTACATACACGAGAACCAATATTCATCAAGTTTTGTGCGTGCCACAACATTATGCGGTGAATCTCATCTCATTTTGTTGGGTCTCCTTGTAAAATGAGTTTACAGTTTTGTGACTTGATGCCAAATATTGATATTGATGCAACAACAATCTCTGGATCGTATGCCAGGCCACAAAACACTGCTGCTATCTATCCAGTAGCTAAACCAGAGTGCCCTGCCTTTATGCGTGGTATGTACAATCTTTGAGCTATAGAGTTTGTCATTGCGAATTTCCCAGAGTGTACACACGCAATAAATAGGCTAACCAAACCACACACAGTATATAGTTAGAGCTAGATTGGGTTGGTACGCGTGAGATGTGTGACACCATTATTATTAGTGGAAATGTCTCATACAATGGCACATCATCGTTAATTATCATCACTCTTGCAGATTGGGTCGATATTCTGGAGTAGAGCAGCACGCTATGGAAACACAAGGATCCCAAGTTGACTACACAATCTATCGATCTTGTATCTATATACTCATAAGCTACTGTCTGTGAGTCAACTAATGTCTATGGTTTATTTTTTTCCGCTGTAAGTCCACAGTCAAATTTGTCAAGTGCAAACGGATCACTTTGCACTCCCTAACTACACAGCTAGGAAAAGTAAGTAAGTGACGTTAATAAAATGTGTAGTTCAAATTTCCCTACGCAATGCGTATCAAATGTTTAATTTAGCAAATTGGATAGCATTTTCTCCAGCATTGTGCAATGGAATTAGTGCTTATAGTGAAAGTTAGAGACTTTTACTAGAAAAATTGAGCATACAGAGTACAAAGCATTACATTTGGATGATTTCATTGAATTATATTTGCAGCTTAGAGTTACTCATTATTCTGAATTCTGAAAGAATTTAAAATGTCGCATTTGTTATACAGTTGCTATTGTAAGCATTCTATGGTCTTCTTTCATTTTGTGATAGCAAGAGATGTCCCAGTTCCAATGGTTTCTGGGAGATTTTATGGACATGACTTACTTAAACTAGGACATGAAACTGGAAAACAGGATGGTATTCACTAATTTTCCTAGGACACAAGTAATTAAATTAAGCACTACTTGACTCACATCAATGGATTTCAAAGAAACAAATGTGGAATCTCTGTAGCTACCACTTTGTCTCTCCCTTTCGCCCATTATTGATAGAGAAGCCCTTATATACATAGCTTGTCCCGGGCCTTTCCATAACATCGCAGACACAATCGTAACACCACTGTTGTCAACAGTAGAAGACTTTTAAAGTCTTTTTAAAGATTTAAAAAATATTGGGAATAATCCCAGCATACTATATATGTAATGAGGGTAAAGTGTAAGTAATAATATACGTATAAAAGCTTTCAAAAAGTGATTATTTATCCTTAATATAAAAAGCTAGGCTAAAATTATCACTTTGTACAAGAAATAGATTGCGCTCTTCTTACTATACTTTAATTTATACCATATTTTCTGCAATGCTTTAGTATGGCACTAGAGTTAGCCCTACTTTGAGAATGTAAAACGATTGAATTTCAGGGAAATTTGTTCGCACAAATGCTTTTATTCATTTATTATTGTTATTGCAACCCATATATCTTGTTCGTGGAAGACATGCGACCTATTATTACCAGACAATGCCACAAAACCTCTCTAGCACTGTTCCAATTGTCACAAATAATAATATTTAAGAGTTTGGAGACCTGCAAGAAACATTTTCTAATAGTAGTCAGAAACTAGGGCAATTAATTTAGAGCTCATAAACTAGGTGAACAAATGAAAATCATGGAAAGATCTTGTGCACACGTATACGCATACTACAGCTTCTAGTTGGTTAGTTACTAACTATATACTATACTATACATGTTCACAATGTAAAGGCCACTTACTAACTGCATTCACAGTCCCAAAAGCAAACTGTACGAATGAATTATGAAATGGAAATAAAGGGATGGAAACGGATGAAACTTTTGTTTTCATCTCTCATACACATAGTATACATTTCCCATCCTGTGTCCTTGTCCGAAATTCTTACTGGAAACATTATGAGCATACCTACAGAGTCACATACAGCTTATAACCCAACAGTCAGCGACAGAGTGAGCAAATATAACTAAGAAATTGTTATTTCTCCAGCCAAAGTCACCGGAGTCAGTATCTGTGTGCATAGGACACAGTGGCAAGAGATTACAAGAAGAAAAGGGACAGAAAAGCAAGCAGTTGGAGCGGTGGAGACTAACTAAACTGTTTTTGTGTTTCCAGTGAGTGCAACAAATAAAGTTAGTTAGTTGGACTATCATCAGTAAACAAGAGAAAGAGAGAGAAGAGTTGGGCATTACACACACAGACGACTACAGAGAGCATGAAGAGAGAAAAGCTTGGATCCTTTCTCGTTGTAAACTTTGAAAGGCACATGAACCGAATCTTTTGTTTCCGCCTACTAACCATTTTACCATAAATATTCCATCTTGGACAAAGGGCAAAACCAAAATGTAAATTTTTGGAATGAGCCACCCTAGTTGAGGGTGATTTTGGGATGTGATTGTGAAGCACATTTTGTCGTTAGTTGGATTCATTTCTTTTTCATTCATATCATTGTGAATCGATTTCTTCCCTTTATATTATTCATGGTGCATGCAAATTTCTTTTTCGGTACACGATTCTATTGTTTTAATATTTCAGTAGGTGCACTTTCATGTTCATTAGCAAATCAGGCGAACAATATTGTGTGCACTTTGAATACTAATGATGCACCCTGTGCAGGCTCATTTTTATATTCAAGTTCAACTTGACTGTAGTTTAATACAAGTTAATGCTTACGTTATTTCTGTGAGAAATTCTTAATTCTATTAGATATGCTTTATGGAAAACGTCATTTTCATTTCATTACGATTAAATATGTAGCAAATTCACACTTGATATGAAAGCATAAAAGCCCTTCTATTTTCCTACATTTGGTTTGGCATCATTACTTTCATTGTGTTGTAAATAGAGTTTCTTCCGACGTCTGACTGTGTACACCAAGACCATAGAAAAGCTAGAGGGAAGGGTCGTGAAAAATGCGTTCATAGTCGTGAGTAGCGGCGGAACTTAAAAAGTGCATTAACAATGTGGTTTTGTTAAATTGGCAACTTTCGTTCGCAACAATATTAGGAGCCAAATAGAAGGAAAGTGGTGGAGAAACCTCAGTCAGATTAATGCTGTACAAGACTTGCAGAGCAGACTACACTACGACCCTACTCATTAGTCAGTTTGTGTTCACATTGAACATTGACCTTCTGTTTGAATGTAACGGACTCCCTGAGAGTGGCTCAATGAGGGTTCATGAGAGGAAATGAGCACATTAGACCAAATGTGGTGCTCTTCTTCCGCGACCCTCTCCCTTTTACTTGACTTGTGTGGATCTCAAAGTTTTCACATCAACATAGAGTGCACTGCCAGTTGCTTGTAGTTGTCAAACCCCTAAGAACTAGCTGGCTGACTGACTGAGGTGAAAATAGGCATACCACTGCCACTATAAGCAGTACAGCAAACTAACTACTAGTTAATTATTATACTATATGTGTACCTGCCAGATTCTTTATTTAGTATGATCGGTGAACAAAAAAAGCACCGCATCTTTCAAAATTTATGAAGGCGAGATATTCAAGGGAAAAATTGTTAGCAACTTTTCCATTGATATAGCTAGTTAGTAATGGAGAAAGGTTGGGTGTACCCAAAAACTTTCACATTTTGTCGGAACAGTCAATGGAATAATATAGTGTATAGGCAAAGTCCGCATTTATTGACACTAGGGATTTAAAGTTTTAAAATCAAGACTCTAGGTAAGAAGAAAAAGTGAAATAGACTATTATTACTGGAAGATCGTGGAAAAGAAGAGTAACTAAAGAAAGCATGAGGGAGAGATTTTCTGTCCTTTGTCTTATTTATTGTAATGGGCCGGGAGTTGAGAGCCGTGCAAAAGGGTACATTACATAAGCGAGTAGGTAAACTGACAAAAAATCACTGTTTCTTATTCTGATTAAGTTGGTATTGTTCTTGACTCATGTCCTTACTTTTACTAGCTTTAGATTGTATAGGTGAAGTTTGGATGCACACTTTGTTTTGTATAAAAAGGAGGTATATGTGGACCGACCTAGAAGAACGGGATATAAAATTGGCTGCAAACCTTGTGCACAAGGAGGAAGGGCACATTTTGTTCAATTTACTTAACTTGCTTCAATGTTAAGTGCATACACATGCGGGTATGAGCACCATCACCAGTGGCCATAGTCTTGAAATAACTTTTACTTGGAAATGTTAGTGAGAGCATAGGGAAAAGAGGTGATTTCATCTCATCTAACGTGGTGATGTAACTGAGATTGTTTTGAATTTCATGAAATATGCATGCATGAAATTGAATGGCAGTACGCACTTTTAGCTGCAGTAGCTAAAAGTCCTAACTCTGGGTCGGGCTTATGTACCCATTCCAAAGACCTAAAGGGTTGAAGGAACGAAAAAGCGAAAGTTGGTTGCAACTTGAAAGGCAAATGACACGTGTTCGTTCATAATTAAAGCTACAATGCATAAAAGTTTGGATCAAAAGAACAACATAGGTAGTTTGTTGTAGTAGACCATTAGCAGTTTGACGAAATGGAAAGCATTCCATTTCAAGTGCAGCCTGTTAAAAATTAATTTATTTGAATTGGGGAGACTTTCACGCTTTTGTTTATACATTGTGCATTCTGTAAGAGGATCCATTTATTTAATTCTTGCATTTAGTTACAGTATATCTCCGAGATAGAGATGAGTTAATTAATCTAACGAACTAAAACTAAGGATGGACAAATAGTCCATACAATTTTAAATGGTTGACTATTGGGAGACTTTGTTCCAACATTTTTTGTGTACTCACTACCGCTAGGGTCAGTAATCTCACTCACTGGATCAAAAATACCAAGGTTTAAAAATTCACTTTTAGCGCTTCTTTTTTATATGGCTACAATTATATTCTTCATGTTTTTATACGTAAGACTCGGTGATTTCACTCAGATTATATAGGACATAACATGAACAATCCAAAATTAACACTGCCAGGAGCAAAATCATAGCTGACGATGAGGATCTTATAGGTAATGTACAGATTACCTTAATAATGCATTCAAATGGTCCTGGACTCCTCGTGCAAACTTTACTATGCAATGAGAAATAAGGAAAAACAATGGGTCCGCACGTGGTTCTAATTCCGTACTTTCCACTGCAGATTGTTGCTATGAGAAAGAAAAAATGGGTGGTTTGGATTGTTTTTATTAGTTTCCTTTTTCTGCTTACCTGCCCATACGTTATTTGTGTGTGGGAAGAGATTTATGGGGCCCTCTGCTCTCTTATTCACTTTCTAGAATCGGAAAAAGCCAGAAGGAAATGTTTTTTTTTGCGAGAGCAAAAAAGTAGTATCTCATTGACTATATGCCTCAAACTGGGCAGGACTTGAAGTAATCTATGTTTCTCATTCTCAGATTTCCTGTGAAAACACAGTAAGCTCCACATTTTTTTACGGCTCGTATAGCTGTATGAAACAATGAGAGCAGCTAATGAAATGAGAAATTTAGTCAACGGGATTCAGGCAAAAACGGTTCAAAAAAGTTGAATCAACATTCCCTGTTTTTCACAGTACAGTCATAAATGTGTCTTTATTCGCATTCACTGGCGACAGTCAACTCCAGTGTACAGTTTCATGTCCATTTCACAATCTATCATTTTGTATAAATGTGTTTTTTGATTTGTCGACCTTACATACACCGTGACTACTATAGCTAAACTACATTCTACATGTATTTAAGGAGTGTTTATCAATGTTTGAAATACGATATGGGATGAAACTGGACAATATAGTGGATTTATGATGGCGCTGACATTTATGTGCTCCCATTTGCTTCAATTCTTTTATGCTTCACATTTATCCTGATAGAGCCATTTAGTTGTTTGTATTCTGGCTGACTTTAAAGCTGTCAAACCAATCACGTATGCATATCATTACTGTTGTCACGATCGACTCTACAGGCTTTTGCGTCAGCACTTTGCGGGTACCAGCACCACCATAATATGTGTTGCTGTACAGTATATACAAGACTCAACTCATTTGCTCGAGCATTTATGCATAAAGCATGTAAATTTTAGGCACTCGAAGGGATATAACTTTAGTCTAGATATTGCAGAAATGCTGACAACCCGAAATGCGACATTTGATATACAAGTATTGAAATGTGATACTGCTGCTCTCAAATGTCCATCTCATTTTACAAATACTTGACAACGACCTCAAGATTCTAAAAATGGAATCTCTGAATAGACTCCAAGTGATGTATGAATCAATTAATTTATCACCACCAAATATCAAAATTATTTATCGTCTTGGGTATTTAAAGAATGTCAAGTTATTTTTTTTCTTTTTCATTGCTACTGACATGACTACACGTTATGGAGGTGAAAATGCTATTGAGTTTGTGTTGTGTTTAAAAAAATAGTTTGAAAGGCTTTATTGCGCGTCAAAAAGTGGTTAGCTTATATGCTAATATATAATGTGCTATCATGTGGTATAAGTAGAACAATCAGATTTATCATGACACGCGTGTATAGCCAAGCCATTTCTTAATGGACGTTGTCTTAAATTGAGTGCTCATAATGAAATGAGCCTGTGTGTAACACTGGTATAATAGGATTAGTGCTGATAAGATTGTGTCGTCCTTTCTTCCAGTTAGACCCCGCGCAAGGTTACCACAGCAGCTGTCTTAGAGTTACAAATTGCTCAGAAACAGTCGTGTGAGGCCTGCTAATCACATTGAGCTTGTTAATTCACAACAAATGGCATAAGTCCGGGTTATGACTAGCCAAAAGAATTCTTGGAGCCTATGGCATAAAAGTTTTAGTTGACATTTGGACAATTTTGTTGTCTTGTCAACCAATTTCGACAATTTTTCATGCCATAAAAACCCATGTCATAAGTTGACAATAACAAGAAAAATTTTCAATTTACAGTTGTATTTTTAAAAAATTAATGAATATATGTTTCATATATATTCGTTTCGGGCTTGACTATACATTTTATAGTAGGGATACACCTGAAGCAGTGTATATTTCTACACGCGTACTTCTCCCCACCAATCGAATTAGTTGCTATTGAGGTGGATAGTATGCTCTGATTGGAAGATGTACGCAAGTGTGTTGACAAAAATATTTAGATGAAATTTCATTACTTTAAATCTTAAAATGCTTTTCGAAATTAAGCTTAATTTTCATGGCTGATGAACCATGATGGATTACCAAGCTAGGCGGGTTTAATTGCACATGTCAAACAAAGGCAAAAATTATTCACAGTAAAAAAAATGGCAAAAAATTTTTGCGACGCCTGTGAACTGGAATTGCCAGTGTAAAAGATTCTTTTAAAATTGTTATTCTGTGAACTGCAAATTGTTTTGCCATAAGCTATATGTTATATGCCATATGTTAAACACCGCGATTTAGAAATTCCAAAGCTTGACTGGAGTATCATTTACGTTTTCCAAGAAAAAAATTCCGCCCATGATCACACACACGGAATGTTGACATTAACTTACTAATGTACACGTAACACGAACTTGAGTCTTTTCTGTACAAATTTTAAACTCGCAAGTTAATGGTATTAATATTATTTCCATGGTGATATAATATTGAATTGTGTAACAGATTTGTAGAAAACGGGATTTAGATACCACTAAGGCTTTGAATTGATAGCTCTTAATTTGTCAAAGAAAGTGTAGCAGTTGCCAATTCTTTATATCTAATCATTTGTTAAATCAGTAGTTTGTAGATGATTTCTGGTCATAACCGGGGCATTTATTGAGTTTGTGAGAATCTATGACTGTACTACATGCACCCATAAAGTGTTGGATTTAGATCAAGACATTTAGATGTTTCACTAATTTTTCATAACTAAATGTAACTCTTGTAGGTGAAATCAATAAAATGCGTCTGCTTTTTCACTCTGTTTGGAAAGAACATGGGAGATGGGGAAATCTGAAATGTATCAAGAAAAGAGATAAAGAAAGCAGTTTTATATAGCTATATTGCATGTTATTGCTGATGCTCCAGTATTAGCGATCCAATGAGCAAGATATTAGGGTCGAGGCAAATGGGAGTATAGAAGGAAAAAGGATATCTTTCTTATAAATCGACTCGCAAACTGCACCGTGGTGATGTACTAACCATGGGAGAGGGAGAAAGAGCAAGTCAAAGTGAATGACACGTTTATCTTCAAATGAATAGCGGATGGGATGTTACATTTCTCTTTATTTTACATCTGACATGTCCGTATATAAAGGAATGGTTCAATGAATCTAGCTAGATGCATTCAGATACTTATCTTTACTGTGAAAGAAATGAGAAAGCTGATAATCCTTAGGAATCCGGCCTTTCATGTTGAATCCAATTGGGAACCGATTGGATCACAGACTCAACAGTTGATAAAAGAACAAATATTAGTGGACTGTTTTTCACAATGACCTCACAGTTTGCACAACTTTTATTCCAAACTATAACTGGTACCTTCACTGTTTCTAACTATACACCTCTTTTTGGCAATCTTCATCACAACCAATATGAATTACTAAAACCAAGATTATTTGCGTAAGATATTTAGCAAAATTCTAAAACTATTCTGAACAAGTCGTAGCTATGCATGCAATTTGAAGAGTTCATAAACCTATTCAAACATGCTATTAGCATTAATTGTTGATGCATTTGCCTTCTCTTCATTTTGTATTCGACAAGATGACTGCATTTACATGCATAACAATAATTCAAAAATATTCAAATGAACCTTGTCGTTAACAACAATTACAAACATTAGAATGCAATTAGAGTGCAATTCTCTAAAAACTCTTTTGAAATCGGTATAAAGCTAACTTTAACTCCCAAAATGACTGTTGCACTAATTTTCCCAAACAGAAATGCAATCATGAATGTGCATGTGTTGAATAGAAATCACTAGACTACATGCATTTCTTGGAAATTCAGCTAATAAAGCTCTCATTCTCGGGAGAACAGCTCAGAAAATGGTAATTTTGACTGGGTATCTGTGGAGACCCTATAATAGACTGAGCCCTCCATTTGTAATGTGGTATTATTTATTAACTTGTTATACTGGATCAGGACAAATTCATGCACTGTTCTCCCTCCAGTAATACAGAAGAGAATTTTTAAAATACTGTATGCTAGCTAATATTAAAGTACGTCAGTTGCCATTACTAGCATTGTATTATAACATATGAATCAAATTGAACAAATATGATCAAGTCAGACGAACACTTTTTGAGGTTTGCTAGACAGACACCAATTGATTTATTTAGAATCAAACTCATAATGTGGTAAATTAATATAACTAACTGACTAAAGTTCCCTAACACGTAAAACAGTTTTCTCTTGCATTTACTGTTGTGTCGGAATAGTGAGAATTCGATGATTCCTCTAGTTGAATACAAATATGTACGTATTTATAATATTTCACTGGGGACGTGAATCTCAAGATTTTGTATACAAAACAGGCTGCTGAATAGGTGTATCGCTCAATCCAGGTTTACTGCTCACGATCATATTACAGTCGTACTAGTACTTTATACTAAATCCATATTTTATCGACCATCCGATTTAACAGAAGTTATTGAGAAGGGAAAAAGGATGCAGTTTAAGTCCGCTCAAGCCATCATTTTAAGCTCATCAACTGAACATTATGTGTGAGATATCAAGTCCAACAAGCAACATAAAATCATATTGAACGTAGATCATGCGACCTTGCATTCATTCTCAACCGTTAGATGGTTAGTTTACTTACTTAGTTAGGTTATGGCGTTAGGTTATAGAATTTTGTGATTATTGGACTCCAAAGAGATGAAAAACTTATGCTATTTGTGAAGTGATATATAAAAAAGCGGAAATATAAGTTGCATGGCCATCAAGACGATCGTTTTGTTCTTGTCACCCGCATCCTACGCAACCAGTGCTAAAAAAACATGAGTGGAGGAAAAGATAAGAGAAAAACCACTAGTCATGATAGCCAATTTATTATCCATTGAGTTTATATAGGAAAAGAAATTCAACTAACTTCCTGTAATGCACTGTGGCAATGCCTTAGCCATCGTGCAGATATAGTTACTTAGTTAGTGACTTACTTTAGTTAGGAGGGTTCCCTTCAGTTCATTTCGTTAAATCCCGCGTCCCCTTACTCACTTACTTACTTGGGAACCCATTAGCCGTCTTCGTGTCACAAAATGCGTCTCGGATGATATTCATCTCACTATTGATTATTTATCAACTGACACAAAAGACTGGAGCGCAAACATGACAAGAAAGTTTAATTGATGAACACCCATCGGCTTTCTATATTGCTGCACAATATTCCATACGAACCGAGCTCTGTGCCCACACTCTCTATTTTTGAGCTTAGGAGCAATTTTTGTCATATGTGTTTCTAAATCCTTTAGAAAAGATTGTCTACTAAGGAATTTTAGCTTATGGTTCATAGCAAAGACAATCCGGTAGCCATTTCTGCTTACCTCTATAGAACCAGATTTAGCTACTATAGTTAAGCATTTTAAATACAGTTCATATAGGAAAATCTATCCACAGTCTGTATACAAGCTTTATCAATACCAAATGAAAGTATTTATTACAATTTGTATTCATATTTATTGTCTGGACAACAGGACTCATTTAAATGATACCATTGGAAATTTCTTTCCCACTTGATTCGTATACGGTAAAGCAAGAGCTTTTCTTCGTGTCCACCTCTTCAACTGCGGTATAAAAAACTATCATCAGAGCTAAAGTGAATGCTGCCACCGATAAGGCCACTCCTTTCTTATTGCAAGAAATTCATCCATTTGATTGTGAGTGCAGCTCCATACGGTGTTCATAAACTACCATAACGTATTTTGTATGATTTTCGGACGTAAAAACGATATCTAAAAGTCCACAACTGATGAAATATTCAACTTGAAAAAAATTAAAACACAATTTTTTGTCAAGTAAATTATAACAACAAAATCACAGTGATAACTTCCAATTTGGGGGAAAGTTTAAATTTAGTAAAAACCATTATAGTGCCTTTAAAATATTGTGAGTTTGTTTGTTAGAATACAGAGAAGCTACCAGTATAGTAGCAGTAAGTAAGTAGTACATGACATTAACTACACAGGAAGAAATCATGTAGGGAATGAAGGAACTATAGTGAAAGAAGAGAAATGATGCTGAAGTGATTTGAGGCTGGGCAAGTAAGTCCATAATGTTTTTGTGGGTGAAAAGAATGTTTTTTTTTTGCTCAGACTATTTTGGTTGATGTACGCACTCAAGGTAAAAGGAAAAAGAATGGAAACTGCACATTGAATTGTACAAGACGAAAGGTTTCAATTTTTCTTAACAAAACTAGGAGCACAAAACAAAGAAAGAAGAATTGGGTGGATTAAAATGGCTATTAGAATGAAAGGGGCAAGTCGTGAGCTCAGTCTGGTTCATCCATCTTCACATGGAGATTAAGTACTTGTTTTCTTGCTCTTATAGTGACGCTCCTATGAATTCATGCGGTTTTCCGGGCTTTAGATTTCGCAAATTTGGTAAACATTGTACGGGTTTGACCTCTACACGGTTTTTTGCTTCCCTACTGTACGTTAGCTAATGTGTGTGAATGGATTAGAGGACTAACATAGTAAATTTTGTATTTATGCATTTGAAAATGGGTAACGTAATATCTAACTATATAGAAGCAGGAAATGTTGAACAATCAATGATAGAAATTATGTTGCTCCTTTTTGAAATAATTTTAATGCAGATAGTTTGTAAATCTTCCATTGGTTTTAAACTCGTGTATGACTAAAATAGAGTAAATATTTTTTTACTTTTGTAATAATATTGTTTGCACAGTGAATTAAATGATTTTTAGTTGAGAAAATTTGACTACATAAGCCTTTAAATAGGTTAAAAGAGAAAACAAAATGGATCCATAAAGTTAAAAGGGATGTAGCATTCGATTTCAAACGTGGAATGAAAAAGCCATTACAATGATACGAATTGACCCAGTAACCAAAGCACTCTTGCATAATATGAAAGCAAAAGATGGATTCGGTTCTGTTTTTACACTGGTGCACTACTTAAACTTTGGTGTGTCTATATGTGTGGTAACATAATATGCGAGTTTGCGAGTTCATAGTGCACTAGCATGGTTTGTAAACGAATTTTCTGTTATTGATAGGTTTTTCAATCGACCATGGATTGGAGAGGCAATATTGTAGTCTCGTTTTTGACTCTTCATGTCCTGAGTGCCAAAGATAGAGTGCAATATGTTTTTTATATGGATGAAAAACAGAATGGTGTGGGGGAAAGGGAATAGCAGTTTATTTCTAATGTTCTTTGAAAAGTCATTACATACATCTTGTGCTGCTCATTCATTGTTCAAATGCATTACTTTTCATCTTCATTCTATTGTACACTTGGCCTGCACACACACACAGACACACATATACATGTGTTCTCATTCAACATTCACAGGTACAAACAAATTTCACATGCATCATCCATTATGGAAACATTAATCTACGGTGCTGTGGAAAGTGGAAAAATGTTTTATAATCATAAATTATGGGAACAAACAACCGTACTTACCCTATATTCTTCATTCCGTCCATTCCAAAGGAGAGGCGAACATTAGTAAGAATTGTTATATGGTGGATGGAATGATTTGCTTGTTTAAGCACCACTTTCATTACATTGCGATTGTGTATGGACAAAATGAAATTTCCTTCTTTTCCCGTTTACCTCTTGCAGTTTGATTCCATGTATGTATACATATAATATCCTTGTGCGAAATGGATAACTTATGTTATCCAGCGTTCAGTCGGAAATGATTTACCGTTTGATTTTCAGCTCAATATATGTGCATTGCTTGTTACAAGTTAGTTGCTCAATTCGTTAATTACACTTTAAAATGATGTCAGAATGTTTGGCTATAGCTAGAATACAGAAGCTGGCCTAAACAAATTACGGTTCTACGGAATCACGAAGTATATCAACAATACAATGGAACTAAATTATTCACTTGGCTAAGCATCATAGCTTTCATGTAATCGCTAAGATAAATAAACCACAGCTAGTAGACATAAAGAAGTAGAAAAGCATGTTACATTTTGAAAAATTCACCCCATTTTTGACCCTATCTTGTTCCGCATTTTTACCGTCTTTAAATGATTAATTTCAGTCATATCGACCTAGAACTAAAAAAATTACAGCACTTGCGTAGAAACGAGTTTTTTGTTCTATCTTGCTGGCATGTCTTACAGCCTCTAAATACAAAATTTGAAGGTAATCAACTTAAGCACAAATTATTCACGGTTTTGTGATTTTCCTCTCCCCCCCTTCGTCTTGCAAAACAGGGGTAAGTTAATCTGTTTTTTCACCTCAGTATCTTGCGAAGCCTCTAAATAAAAAATTTCAAAGTTATCAACTTGCTAAAGCATAAAAATTCTTCTCCTCACGGAAAAATAGATGATGGAGAAACGTCAAATTTTTGTGCAAACTTTGCCAAACAATATTACGCATACCAAATTTCATCAAATCCTTAAATCCTTTCAATAGTTTGCAAGATGTTTCCGTGACAGACAGGACATTTCAGACCGACAGACACACAGATTGACAGAGTGACGGAATTTCATCATTATACAGTAGCTTTGCTTCTGAATAATTACTACTTAATAATTGCTGCACCCTTTGAAAAATCATTTCATTTGATAAGCGCAAGCTGATGTTATTATCCAAGACTAGTATATGAGATGTTCATGCTGCAAAAAAGCAAAATAAGGCTCACCAAAGGGAATTTTTCCCTAGAATTTTCTGACAAAAAGCACAGAAACATTATTAAATCTCACTACCTCCATGCACCTATTTATTCCTCTGGAGCTGCACATCGCATCGCACTTACACCGATATACCCAAGAAGTTGTAATAAAAACTAAAAAAATAGGTCAAGGGACTATTAAGATTCATATTTGAAAATGGGTTCTTATACCTGATCTGCCTCTATATTATCCTTTTGCATTGGATTCCTTTATATGATTTGGTTTTAAGTATCCATACCATATTTAAGAGGTAGAACCATGTTAAGACCATGTTCGTGTTTTGCATATTGTCTAGTCTGGAATTATGTGTTCAGATATTTATAAACACAGTACTGAAGTGAATGTGTCTGCATTTCCCTTCTTATTGTTAGTTAGAAGTTTATTATTTTAAGGGGGAAAGGAGAAAGCATAATATTATCACTGGAGCGAGACAATAAACGCTAATTGAGTTTTGGGTTGAATATGAAGTCGTGTTGGGTTGAGAAAGCAGTTTAACAGAGAGCAAACAGATTCGATGCACAACGGTTCGCTCAACTTGGTTTATCCTCCGAGACGAGTAATTATACCATGTTACAAGTCCAAGCTTAACCACGGAGGAGATAATACAAGTTACATGAATGTCTTTAGCTTTCATTGCATGATAGCACCCAAGTCAATTTTGTGTACACCAGAGTCCCTTTTTGAGTCGCTATACACGAGAAGCAATATTAAACAGTAGACAGGTATGAAAAGCTCATCATGGCTTGTACTGAAAAAGCAAATGGTTTGTGAAACTATGCAGAATCTCCAATGTTTCCAAAATAGATGTGACTGAATGAAGAAAAAAATTCGCACCTTTACAAAAGTGTTCACATTTTGTAACAACAGTACTTGATTTTGACTCCAATTTTTTTTTGCCACAGGAATCGTACACATTGAACGAATTGTGGACCGCAAGATAAAAGCTCTATACAGCCATTGGCCATTGGTCATGTTTGGTTGCTTTCTAACTCATCATAGCACACTTATATCGTGTGCTGGAATCATAGACTGTGTACTTTCATAAGTGTGAGTTCACCACCTGAGCTATTTTATTAGATCCAGACACACGCATTCCTGTCTGATGTGTTTTTCCGCTACAATGAATCTGATGAAACACTCTGAGTATTTACCTAAAAGCTCTATCTATTTCCCGTTGCCAAATAAGTACATTAAATGTATTAAGCATTTGCGTCAACTGTACGCGTGAAAAAGTTTACAATATAGCCTGGCCTATGTGTATGTTACGAGGGACATATCAAGGCACACACCATAAGCCACATGAATTGAGAAAAACTGCAGGGATTTAATTTTAAGTCTATCCTGCAGTGTGAATATGTGTTTGCTTCCGCAGGATTTTATCTCGTTTTCATCGATTCCCATCAGGTTTTCAAATAAAGAATAATTGCTTGCTACTTATACCTTGGTTTCAGTGCTTACATGCACATCGTCAGTTTAAATGTGACCGTAAATATTTAACACGTCGTTTGCCACAGGCGGCCTAGGGGTTTAATTTTTTAAAATTATTCGTATTAGCAAAACGACTAAAAACTGCCAGTATAATAAAAACAAAGCCAATCATTTATTTGGGTTTTACAACTGAAAACATATTCATTCCTCCTATAGGCATAAGGTACGTACTATTACAATATTAACAATATCAGAGAATAAATTTGCTGCCAAAAATAGTAACACCATGTCAAATGCTACAGACTTACTACTAGGAGCTTTAAGTTTTGATTAATACTAACTGACTGTGAGAGGAATCATGTGTTTATCAATGTACAAGTTCAATTGCCAATTCCTGTCCCACAGGGTCTGAAATTTCTAATATTTTTCGATAGAGGATCTAGGCAGAATAAAAATTTAAAATACATGTTATTTTCCGAAAGGAATGATTTCACAAAGCTCTCAAGCCCACGGATCAACTTTAGAACCACAACAACATGCTAGCTTTTACACAAAATTTATTCCATGGGGTTAGAAATGAGGAGGTTGGTAAAATAAGTTTGGGTGAAAAAATCCACACCACCTCTAGGGTATGGTGAATTGAAACTACTGAAGGATATTACAGTTGTGGCACTTGTGAAACCCTACCCTAGAAGGCTTTCAAGGATTTTGTAGCTGGCACAGTTGGCAGTCTAGGATTAGGAACTGTAATAGTGAAGCTTTTTTAAGTTTCTTGTTGAACTTGAAGTTTATATCTGCGAAAACTGAACGTACATCTCATGCATGCAGCTTTCAATTAAGTCCGTAAATTTTGATTTTCAGGAGATTCCGTTTCATGATTTTTCCCGGAAAGCATACATTACATTATGTGTGTAGCTCTTGGAACCTAAACTTTAATTGATTTTTCCTGGTGGTATGACTGAGAAATAATTATTTCGCACATCAATTTTTTTTTGATCCCTTCACCCGATGGTGTAGAATTTACAAACCAAAAACTATCGACTGAATACAGCTCAACTAGGCGATGTGAGAGTTTCAAGTTATTTCCATTAAGTTATTCAGTCAGTTGTTCCAGCAAATAGCTTAATGCTTTGCCCCTATTATTTGCTGTAGTTGTTGTTCGTAAATATCCAGTTTAGATGGGCTTCACATAATAACGGTGGCTGAGATAGCTAGACCAACAAAGAAAGTAATTGATTGGAGGGTTTGTAGGAAGTTCAGAAAGCAAGCACAACATTAAAACTGGCTACATAAGCCCAGAGGAAATAATAGGAATGTAGAAAACACCCCTTTAGAGTAAATAGGTCGCTGATTGCAATCATGAATTTAGAGTTAATGTCATCATAAAGTGTTCCACTCCATATTCCAATTCTCTAATTTCTCTACTAATGGTGAAGACTATATCCTATTTCTGGTCTGGGTCAGATGTAGGATCCTCACTTTCACTCAACTCGCAATGCTCCTAATGTACATCCTCGGTCTTTCATTTCCACTATGTACTGTGAGCATAAGCCCCAAAAACGTCTGGCGCATCAGACCATGTGAGACTGTTTTTAGAAACACTGTTTAATTGTGGCACGGTATTAGTGATAAATTAGTTGGACCATTTGACAATGGATCCAAATCATGTAAGAGTAATGAACGAAAATACATGATATCATGCAGAAGGTATATTAGCTTTGTTATTGGATATCCGATGAAAACTTTTTTTGACCGTTTAGGAGGCATCTGGTTTTATGAATATTCTGAGAACATTTATTCCATCTTATTTATGAACTGCTCAAAAAAAGCCAGGACAAATTAGGAACTACTGAATACATAATGTAAAAAAATGAGACTGAGACTAATTAACAAACTGATCAACAAGATTTCAATTATTTTGTTAGACAAGGATCATCTATAGTTATTTTTTACTATAGAAAAAGGCCATATTATTTCATCAAACTTTAAATTATTACTAATTTTATTGGTCATAAAATACAAGAAAAATATGAGTTACAACACAGTTTTCTGCCCAATAAAATATGACATGACACAAATCGTATCTTATTTCTTATACCCTAAACAGAAATTAATTTGCATATTCATCCGCCAACCAGTGACTAATGACGCAATGAAGAAGCCTCAAAAATGGGCATAAGTATTCATCTTAAGATATACTAATTAATTAATTAATTGTTAAACATAAAACAAAGGTAATTTAAAAATTGAGGTGGTTAAATTGGTGAGATAATTGTGCACGAAAGCCTTTAAATAACGTGAATGAGATTTTTAAAATCAGTCAGTATCAGTATAGAAATAAATTCTTAAACAAAATCATAAATAGTATGTCATATGTGTGGTTAAAATGTATGAAGTAATGGAGTTCTCAGTCTACTGTGTTTAAAATCATTTTTTGGGTTTAAAAAAAATTTACTTTTCAGAATTTCTACACAATTAATGTAAAAATCTCCAGAATAAATAAGATTATATATACAGAACAACCACTAGATCACAGGAAAGGAAAAAGCAACACAAAAAAAATGTAATTTGTAAAATAATTTAGCTATCCGAACATGGCATACTCCTTGTACCTGCACAGATTATATAAAATATACTTGAAAAGACTTTAATACATTTCTACTTAAAACATTCCTTTGCATACTCATCCATTGGATAGTCAATACTGTACAATTGAAGTACCAATAATTTGTCGAAAAGGCAAATTGTTGAAAAAGGAGAAATAATTGGATCCTTTGGTTCCACTGACTCAGCTTCAGTCTCACCCGTCAGTTTCCTACTAATGTAAGTTACATCTTGTTCTTCTAATCTTCGTAGAAGAACAATTGGTTTATCATGAATGGACGTGTTAGCCGGTTGAAATCTTTCTGGACTACCGATTTCCTTCACTTTTTTGTTCTCATTTTTTCCTTCCATACTTTGATTATCTACTTTTCTATTTTTATTTTCTATTTTGCTGCTTTCATTTTCCGCTTTGCTCTTTTTTTCATTTTCCATTTTTTTGTTTTCAATTTCCTCTTCCGTATATTCATTTGAATCCTCTACAGAGTCTTCCTCATCTTCATCACTGAATGATGTAATTGGTGAATCGAAAGTACCAACTTTTAATGTGCGTGCTCTCCATGGGAAGTGATCTCGATCAGGGTCATAGGCAAATGGCCCATCATCAGATGGCACACCATACTGCTCCATAAAATCTTTTTTTATTCCGACAGATATGTTCCACTTGCAAGAATACGGATAGAGGACTGTATTTATTTTTTTGCTTTTCATAACCTTTTCCAAGAATTTTTTCATTTCTTCTTCCATGTAATATGTAATGCTAGTTTTCTTTCCCCGGTGACATCTAAAAAATACCGAATTCAGTCTTACATCTACGCCTTAATTATGACCGTTACGATTTAATGTTACCTTTCGACAGCATTGTGATCCCAACTATTTTCAACAGATAAAACATATCGCTGCGTAATAAACACTCTTCTGCACTGACAAAGGCTGATGTGAAATACGCAGTTGGTGAGCACATTTCTAGTCAGCAACATTACAACTTTCTTGCTTATGTGTTCCAGATACCGAGTCGTATCTAAATGTTTGCATACCTACACAGTTGGTAAATGAAAAATGTAAAACTTTCACGGGTTCATCATTCGATATAAAAAAGTAGATCGGCCAATCAAGCCCGAAGTATTACAAATTTACCAACCGGAACATCTACTCCAAATTTATCCTGAAGGCTGAAAAGCTGGTCCGAATATTCACCATATAATCCTTTTCGATGAATGATTATCGAAAACATTGCTGTAATAAAACTTTCTAATCGAGGAACAATTTCTGTGTCATAAAAAGGTTTTTCCTTTTTGGGTGGAGATGTAGGGATTTCTTCATGCTTTGCCTTTGCCATAGTAATTAAAATCCACTGACTCACTGACTGAGATATGGACAGCTAACCACAACTAAAGATCTTCTGGCTTTCGATTGACATCCGGTTCGAGCAAAAGGAGATACGACGCTTTAGGGAAATAATAATGACGTGACGTTAATCGAACCGGTGGGGACGAATGTCGGGATACATTGAGAATTAATGGGTCAGAGAAGACAGCCGACTGCAGACACGGAAGTTAGCAGACAGCAGATATAGAAGTTGTCAGACTTGGCAGACACCAGACATGGCAGTTGGCAGACATTGCAGACATGGAAGTGGCCAGACAACAAACATGGAAGTGGCCAGACAACAGACATGGAAGTGGCCAGACAACAAACATGGAAGTGGCCAGACAACAGACATGGAAGTGGAAGGACAACAGACATGGAAG
>Ga0210040_10003191_pt1 | contig 22377 bp, 23 predicted proteins | sample CryGeyCG12114_NA_FD_185462 | JGI IMG/M metagenome (GOLD analysis project Ga0210040, IMG submission 185462) | Groundwater microbial communities from aquifer - Crystal Geyser CG19_WC_8/21/14_NA (SPAdes) (version 2) | ecosystem: Environmental > Aquatic > Deep subsurface > Groundwater | place: USA...
AACAGTGAACCAGAACCAACAGAAGTTACTCAAGAAATTCCTGCTATTACTTCAGCTACTATGATTGTGCGTTCCCCTAGAATTCTCAGATCTACAAAAAATGTAAATTATAGAAAGTGATAATTGATGGATTATTAATTAATTTAGATTTTAACTATACTATATGACCTGACCTGTGTGACAGGTTGAAATAAAAGATTAAGAAATTTGTTCTTTGGTCATAAGAAATTTGAAGCCTTTTTTGGAAAATGCGGAAGAAATTTGATGCAAGACATTCTATGCTAAGAGATTAAATGTCCAAGAGATTTGAGGCTAGGATTCCTGATACGGATACCAAGAAAACATGTACCGCAAACCGTTATACATAAATTCCTTTGTTTTATAGATTTTTTTTGCCTTGATTTTATAGTCAAGATTGAAATCTGTTGAAAACCCTACGATCTGTCTGTAAGAAAATGAGTAATGTCTCTTACACTGAACTGTGTAGTGTTTTTTAATCATTCATGTCGTTCAGTTTAGACTTTTTATAAAATTTTCTAGCAAAAAATATAGCTTAGAATTAAAAAATTTAGTGCACCCGGGTCTTTATGCTTTCGAAAATGGATACAAATAACTATACCCGCGAATTCGAGGCTATATCCGATAGTTGGAACCAAGATGAACATGTACCCTTACTCAACTTTATTTCTGCCATAGTTAAATTAGCCAAAATTTTGTCTCGTCTATAGAATTTTTAGCATCAGTAGATGCCGCGAATATTAGCTAGACAATGTATGTAAACAATTCTAGCAGACTAATAAGGTGGTTTAAAACTTTGTTTGAAAGTAAAATGACTGGGTATGCTTTACCACACAATGCTTTCACATGCGTTTCGCCCAGTTGCGAAGAAAAAAAAATTAGCTATAGAAAGTTTGTTCCCTTTTTCTTGTTGCCGCCAATAGCATGCATCTAATATTCGTGCAATCAAGTCAAAATATTGCATGTACTAACTAATATGGAGGGTGTAAGGTTAACGCTCGAAAATTGTGCAAGTCTAACTAGTTTGAATTGTTTGCTTTGCTTAGCTCAGCTCATGGAATATTTTAAGCCAAAAATCAATGATTTGGTATCATTATTTAATTTTCTAAGCAAAATGTTGCTATATCATATTTCAAATTCCAAAAGTGCTGGCTGCTGTACTGCAAATCTAATTAAATTGGAAACATGTATTGCAAACTAATATACAAATATATTTCTGATTGCAAATTTCACAAGAATAGACACTTGACCATGCTCAGAAAATATACATGTTAGAATTAAGTGAAACTGATTGCTAGAGTGTTTAATAGTAATGGTAGACTAGCTATTATCCCTAACTAACTCTACTGTAAGGTAATGAAAAGCAGCATGGATTGTATTCAGCCACAGGCATAGGCATTATATATAAAACACGATTTGAATAGTTAACTCACTCGCAATATTCATCTTCGTCAAATAAAGAGTCTTCTTTGTCCAATAGAGTCCATGGATAGCCTCCTTTTTCCCTGGAGCGCCTCACCTCTTCCCATAAATATGTTTCTGGTGGTACAGATGGTCGCCACCATTCTAAATAAATCATAACCTCCGCTTAAATTACTCAATTATTTAATTATTAAAGATACTTATTGAGCATTGATTGGATTTCGTCTTTCATCAGCAGAAATCGTAAGCACAATTGGTACAATTAATACTAATTTTCCAACTAAATGGCAAATAAAAATTTGCTGTAAAAATAAAATGGCATAAAAATATTCTACTTGGGGTGGTCGGTCGACTTTTTTCAGACGTAGTATCTTGATCCCCATGAGACTTTTTACGGTTTATTTCTCTGGTCTCTTCGTCCTCATCCATAATTTTTGAGCCCCACTTCACTAACACAGATGACCGAAAAAGGCTGTTTCTTACTGATTAAAATATTAGTATATTCCAAGTCCAATATAAAATTTATAGCAGCCAGAATATGGATATCGGACGGCGATGGACAGACTAACTCAATTTTCGTAGTTACAGTAGCATTACAATTCCAAAATTTTCCTCTCACATAGATTTATACGTGGTACAATGGGTTTTATGCACTGCATGTAAGAGCAAGTTTCCAAAAATAAACAGCAAAGCTTGCACGTTCTTCCATCCTTCAAATGCTAATTGGTAGCAAAGTTTAAGATAGTCACAAAACAGCACACCATTACGCTGATCACATTATATTATGTTGTCGTGAATTTAATACAAGTTCTGTACCAAATGCTAATCCAAACATGCTCGTTCCAATACACAGGATTTACAAACCTAATACACAAATCACATGCAGGGAGCCACTGCATGCGTGCTTCTCAGCATCTCAATAATCTCAATAACAGATTCACACTAACTAAGCAGAATATACACCAATTTCTTATAAATAACACGTCTGGAGCATTAAATCAGCCAAAAAAGTAGTTGTGCATGATCTTATGCACATGCTTTGTTCGGTGCCCGATTACCCCTGATTCTTACAACTTTTTCGTCGAACTAATTATGGGAATGGATTTCACACTAGTGCACGCACTTGTGAACCATGAACCTCGGTGCATAATACTCCTCTTTATAAGTGAAGAAATCAGAGCAGGAGCAAGAAAAGGAATTAGATTTAAACGGCATGACAAACTGGCTTTAACACAAGACTAACAATGCAGAGGTGGCAACAAAACCCACAACACCAACTATTAACTAGCACATGCATAACCTGCATCTATCACTTCACTTTTTATCCCACGCAACTTTCATAGCCAAATACAGGAGAACCTACAAATGCGTATTTGCAGTTTGCATTGTGATACTCTTTGATGCAACACAGAGATAGGGTATTCGACAGTGGTACGACATGAAATATAGATATGGAAAATTTCGTCTTTAAATCCTCAAAGATTTTCAATCCCTTATTTTTGCTGTAAATCATCCATAATCATTGTTGTAAGCTTACTCTTTTGATTAGTATCCTCCTATCCTCACCTGAAGTATTGCCCGGTACAAATTAAATTTTTTCTGATACACTCTAAAGAAAACGGAGAAAAATATATCCCCACCAGCTATCAAAGCTATGTGGACAATCTATATAACTACTGATGACATTTCGTTATTTCCTTTTAATGTTCATAATATAGTAGGTAATAGTAGTAGCTTGTGGACTTTTTTTTCACATTTTTCAAAGTAGATCCAAAGCTTTAAAAAAATACTTGAAGGAATTGAACCTGTATGCGAGAACCTCTTCAGGTCTTTATAATTTTTACAGAGCTAAAAAAAAGTGACGATTTGAGCTTCATTTTTCGAAGTACGTTATTTATGAAAGTCTGCCAACAAACTTTATCCGTCTACATTGAAGAAATTTGTCGATTGGTAATTTATAGGATGTATTGGTAATAGACAGTGCAAGTATCCACGCATTTCTTTTCAAACTATCCTTTAATATTCAAATTTAAAAACTAAATATATTTAACCGTAATCGCTATGACAGCATTTTATTAGAATAATAATATACACATTTTGTTTAGGGTTATTTTAAATTTTGTATTCTATTTAGTCTATCTAATCTATCCTATTTTAATTTTTAGACGATAAGACAACCGTATTGTATATATTTTGTTGACGTGACGCCATTTCTTCACCTCAATCTAGAATTGATATTTTCGCTTTGAATAGAGGCTTAATAATAAAAACCATGATTTTGTACAACCATAGCGTTAGTAAGTGAAAACATGATTGGTTCAGCCTAGCAGGTATTAAGAGGAGGTATTTCGTTTTAAATTGAACGCCGCCAAAAAGTTTTTCACATTGTTTTTTCTCGTTTTGTTCGTCAAACGCAACTTATTCGTTTTCTGTTTTTTCTTTCAAAAATTGAAATTAAATACGTTCGTAACATCCAAACTGCTTTGATTTATTTTATTGGCGTCACTTATCTACGAAAGATCAAGTAAACAAGAAAGAAGAAAGTCAAGAAAACTAAAAAACTCGTTCTACTGCGGAAAACGAACGTCAGATTCAGAATCGTATGTAAGGAAAATAAAACTATCGTTTAGATTTTCAGATAGAAGCTGACTAGATATATTATATTAACTAACTGTAAGTACGGCCATTAGTGGCTGTGTTTTGTCAATATTTTACTCCTTTCGTTGTAATTCAGAAAATGGCTATCGGCCTTGAGTTGCTTAGTTGGAAATACGTCTGATTAAGGATAGATTTTTTCAGGTCTTGACGACAAATTGAAAATATGCCTGTTCCAGAACCTGTTAAGCTACTTCGGGAGTCTCAGTGGGAGACTTTCCAGGAATGCATGAAGGATTCAAATGCGGTAGGTTTTAAAACTAACTAGAGACATTGTAACTGTACACACTGTGATTGCAATAATGTATATAATTGTGTTCGTTTTATTGTACGATCAATTGCTTGACTTGTAGCCTCATGAAGCTCTGGCAGAAAAGATTGTTCGCGCTAAGGTTAAAAATGAGCAATTTTTAGAGGAAATCATTATCCGTGTTGTGGAGTCCCGGCTTGAAAATGAAGAAAAATCAGACTACTGGTCTTTGATGGTAAATTTTTGCATGCCAAATGATACTTATTGCCGTCACTTAAGGCTGAAACGACCCATAACTATCAAAACGTGTTTTTTACCTTATTTTTGTAGATCATTCGTGCTGTTTTGAGATTGACTGTTCATAATTACCAGCTTCCAAGCGATTCTGTCGCTGATATAATCAACTGTGTCATTACTGAAGCTCGTCATTTTACCAACAAATCTCTTTGCAAAGCTACTTTGTACTGTATCGAAAAAATCAAATTAGATAAAGAAATATGCTCTTCAGAAAGGTAATGTATAGTGTAGAGCGTAGAGTCTACAAGCCATTAATATTGACGCATGAGTTTTCTTTCTTTGTTTCGCATATTGTTTATGTTTCTCTAATGCACACATATACTCATATATTATTAAATTTGTCATGAAAGATGGCTCGAGATGTTTGGAAAGTTGACTTCTATTTTATCAAACCGAAGTGATATCCCTCTTGACGAAGACACTGTCAGCGGAAAAGAATTCAAGAGATATGTGATTGATTCCATTTGTCGTGCTTCATGGGAATCGGACTATGCTGTATCTTTGTTAGCTGCACTTCGGTGAGATAAAAAAAAAATGGAAAATTTAATAGATGACTGTGCTGTTTATTTATATTCAATTTTAATTTTAGGGAAATTCCGGACGTGACCAAATCGGAAGTCGAAGCTATACTGGATAAAATAAGTACTGTTCTTCCAAATATGGAATCCTCATCTGTTCCGCCATTTACTTACCAATTGCTCTTGTTTGCGGCAAATACTCATGTTGCTTTGATAATCCAAATGTTAGAACAGTATTTCAAAGACGTAAAGTTTGATGAAGAAATTGGAGGTATGTTACCTTGCTAAATATTCTTTACCAATTGTTTCAGGCGATTAGTTATGTTAAGCATTCATCAATTTTTTAGGCATTCTAATTTTTAATTAATTTTTTATTTTACAAGTTTGCTATATTTCAGTAATTTAAATAACTATTTCAGATCAAACGGATCGGCAGAAACGGAAATGCTTAGGAACGGTTGTTTATCATTTCATTGAAGCCTCGCGTTATTGTGATGCAATTTTTAGAGAAGTCTCTAAGCGTATAAAATCATCTGTGTATGATCAAGCATTTGTAATGACCCCTTTTATGCTATCCTTGACATTAGGTTTGACTAGTCTTGATTGTCATAAGCATACGGTTAGTGAATTTTAAATAGCAAAAAAGTTAAACCTGAAAATAAAAGCTTTGTTTAGATTGGCAGTGTTCTGCTGTAGTTTGACAGTTGATTTTAGGGATCATTTATTTATTAGATTGTCGATGGTCTCAAAAACACAATAATCCGTAGCTTTGAAGAACAGTATCGTGCTGAAGAAACTGCTTGGTACAATGACGTCCAAGGGAAAACGGAAGATTCTATCAATGATTGTTTTAAGGCAGTGTTGGAAATCAAGTAAATTTATCTTTAATTACCTTGTTCTGATTTCTTTTTATGTTTTGAGGAATTTTGTATTCAGAATGTAATGATTTTAGGTCTTCCGAATTGGATTTTATGCTTGAGGGTGTCCGAGATATTGGAATCAGCCTATTAAATGTAGACCAAATGAAGGACAAGAATCCTATAACTGCCATAAAATGCGAAAAGCTAGGAAGCTATTTAATTACTTCCATAGTTAGAAAAAACAGGGAGCATTTGCACAATGCGATGAAAGAGCTATTAAAACATAAAACAGCCGCTCATATTGGTAAGAAAAAAATCCCCTTTGTTGTTTGGCGTGCATGCATGTGCCTAAAATTGTTTTATGACCTAACATGTTTTTATGTTTTTTTAGCGTGTCTCGCTTTGTGTATCACCCAAGAAATTCGAAGCGTAGTCCATTCCTCAATGTATGGCCGCATGGTTGAAGTTATTCATCATATTCCTTTAATGAGCGTGGCGATTGCATCCCCTATTATCAAAGCTTTAATTCCCGCTTTCCAGTTGTCAAATGGGTTACTAAACCAGATGATGATTGTTTTGAGAAAAACTATTTGGAAGTAATGGTTACATCTATCTTGTTGGTTATCTGCATGCATGTTTAAACCAGAGTTATCATTTATTTTTAAATTTGTTTTAATTTTTAGATCTCTGGAGGCACGAAGGGTTTCCATACATGTAATGATTTTGATTTTATCGTGCTCAAAAATCACTGGAGAGATTCCGTTGAGTCAATTCAGTGAGAGTCAACCCCTTTGGCAAATATCTCAAACGCAGACACAAACAAAAACTAATCTTGTAAACAATGACAACGAACCACTGTGCTATGAAGTTTTGTCATTGATGAAGCGATATTTTTCTCATCAAGCTCAAGTGAAAGCCCAGCTTTACCTAGGTACATAATAATTTCAGGTCTTTTGCTTTCCTCTTTTGTACCAGACCAATTTATGAATTCCCCTATGCGTGTTTTCTGCTTTTATGATTAGGTTTACAAAATGTCGTCCGAAAAAATCCGGAATTGACCTCTATGATTTGCAACCATTTGCTTCTGCATGTTAAACAACTCATGACTAGTGATGGGACAGCAATACAGTTGGGTAAACTGATGAGCTATTCGAATTCAAGTGGAACCTTGACTGTCATGGTAGTTCACTCTTTCAACTGCAACATCAGATAAGGATATCATTGCTATTGTTGCTGTTGTATAACTTAAGTCCATTTAATTCTCTTGCTCTCTTTCAGGAAGATTTGGGGCTGATGATACAGTGCCTTTGTTTTCTATCCGTCAGAGCTACCGAGTTGTACAGTCACTTGGACTCGCCACCTTCAATTTTAGAGGACTGTCGTCAAACTATTAAAGACTGGATTGTGATATTTTTCAACTCTGAAGTTGAGGAGATAGATTCCGTGAGTTCTTTTTATAGTAACCTTGACCGTAGTTTTTTAATATGACTAGTTATGGATCCAATAATGATAATAATAGGTTTCTGTTGAAATCATGGGATCTCTTACTGATGGAACCAAGATAGATGATCTCGCCAAACGAATCAAATGCAATTTAATCATGCAGTTTATGCAAGCTATTGAAGCCCTTCTCGAGTATTTGACCACTGTAAATTTTCCAGATAATAATAAAAACGTGAAAAATTTGTTTGAAAGGTATACTGCCTTGGAAGGAGCGTTTGTAAGTTGTGGATGATGTTTGAAATGATGTTTTGGAAAGTAGTGAAATTCCAGACCAATTCTTAGCAACAGATGTGTTTTGTTGCATTTTATAGAAAGAGGCTGTTGCTAAAAAATCTCGTAAAAAGAAAGGAGATGACAAAGACAAAGCTAATACCAGTAAAGATGATGATCATGATGACTCGGTGTCTGAAACCACAAACACGTCCAAGAAAGCCAAAAAGGCCGAGGTTTTCAAAAAGCCTGTGTATATTCATCTGTTTTCTTTAGAGAAACTAGAAGAGTTATTAAAACAACTTTACAGGTATGCTTTTTTATTCTTTGATTTACATTATTTTAAATGTATGGTAAAATAATTAAATTACCGAAATATAACATCATGCACAATGGAATATATTTCTAGCCCTGAAACCGAAACGGGTTATGCTACTGCACTCAAGTTCCAAGCGGGCATTGAGACATTTGTGCTTAACATACTGAAGCAAAAGATGTCGCGCTTGAAGAATAAAGAGACTTTGTATGAACGCAAGGAAGGAACATCGTCTGGAATTGTAAATTATTTGGCATCTATAGCTTCGTATGAGCCAAATCATCAACTATTAAATATTATTTATTCAGATTTTCAAGCCAATGAAAAATCATTTACTTTTGTTTAGGGTTGTTTGGAAACATGTTCAAAAATGTTCTGGTCGTGCAGCGAATGATTCTATGGGTACCAGAATGATAGAACGGGATTTACTCGATCTTCGTCTTTTAATGATTTTGGATATCTTGGATTTTATTCTGAAAAAACACGAATACTTTCTTGTCAAGACTCTTCAAATAATCAGTTAATATTACTCTTGACTTTCAAAATAAGAATCTCACAGCACACTTAATTTATTATGCATCATTTTACTAATAGCGGATGATTATATGGACAAAACACCAGGGGAACTGTTTGCGGAATTCTTCCCTGTCTGGAAGAAAACATTTATTGATGTGAGCACCCGCTTGAAAGAAGAAGATGAATTAGAAGAACCACTTGAGGATAAATCCTCGGCGTACATGTTTGGCATACTAACTATTGTTTGTCACGTACTGCCACCTTTTGATTACACCTTAGCCGAGGTAAAGCATTTGGGAATTATAGCATGATGATGGATGAACTTCTTTAGTGTGAACATTAACCTAAGTTTCTTAATTTTTTGAACTGCTTTGTTTAATGTTCTAGGTAGAAAAGCTGATTTGGGAATATGTAACGACGGCCCACAGAAATATACTCCCCACTGGTTTTTTACTAGAAAAAGCATTGGGGGCGTTGATTATTGCTTCATCAAAGCGTAATGTCATTCCAAAAGAATTGCTTAGTCTCGTTCGCCAAGGTCATAAAGAGCTTGAGGATGTTAATGAGGTGAATATTTTGATGAATTGTTGTGTTTGAAATTATATTTTACACGGTTGGTGAATGTATTTTTAATGAAAATAGGAGGAAGTAACGCTGTTGGGACCTGTTTCTTGGCTAATCACAAGGGAGACCAGTTCAACCTTGATTTGTGTATTTTCAGCGTATATTGGAAACATGTTATCGCTGATTGATAAAGTCGTTGGACGTCTTAAAGCCCATGGACTGCATATAGCTAAAGGTCTCGGTGACTAGAATCCAATAAAATGGGCCTGGTTGTTCATATACAGTTAACTATATGTACTGGAATATTTTTCTTGTAGAACTTTCACAAATCGAAGTGAAGATTTGTCTCATTCTTGACTTTCTCGTTAGTGTTAGTAAAGAAATGGTCAATAGTTGCTTTCCTGCCGATGATTGCGTGTCAGCTATGTTAAAAATGACTCCGCAAATATTTAACACGGTAACCCATTTTACTGAATACTTTCAAGAAGTTATGAGCAAACGGCGAATGAATTTTATGTGCAAGAAGTAAGTTGCATCTGTGGAAAACTTTACATGAAAGTAACCATTTGATTGTCTATGGCTGCGATGATAAGTACCTTTTTTTGTAGATTCGAATTGTTAGTCAAAACTATTGGGAAGGATTTTAAGCCGAATTGCGAAAATATGATTAATCACATTGAGGTACGATATGATTCCATTTTAGACAGACCTTTTGATACTTTGCGTACATTTGGCTCTTAATTTAACGTCCATTTTTTCAAAATATAGTATGTCACTCGGAAGAAAGCTTCTCACTTGCAGAAAAAGACGGGTAAAGTTATTAGCTCTGTGAAAGCTCAATATACGAAAGATGCAAGATTGATTCCTACATTGGTTTACATGATGGAGAAGTATGAATTGAAGCTCGTGTACTTGTCTAAAGTCACAAAAGTAAGCCTTTATTTAATCATTTTATTTGTATTACTCTAATTGGTTGAACGCGATTAACTCAGTATCGATGTTTATTCGTCCATTAGCTGAATTTCTTTGCTGGAACTAAAAAAAGTACTGCTCGGGATTTCCGTATTCAAATTGAAAAATGGAAAGAATTGAATAAAACTGTAGCACAGAATGTTAGTCCAGACATAACAATCACGAATGCGAATGCAAATGACTCTGTAACTTCAGCTGCAACGGGGGTAAGTCGTGCATTCACTTGTTGAGTTCTTGTGTATCCACAGCCTTGAACAAGCGTAAAACGTTGTTTGTTATTTTATTTACTCTTAGGTCGCAAATACTTCAAGGTTGAGTACCAAGTCCAGAGGAAGGAAACGAAAACGCTAATTTTATTTGCGTGCCTTCATTGTAAAATATTTTGCACTTTTCCTGTTCACTTCGTGCATAGTTAATTTAGTGAATTACCTTGTTTAGTTTTACTGTTGCCATTCTTACATTTTTATATTTCTTGCTCAGGTTTCATCTCAATTGTGCCCACTATAAGAACTCTAATTCTCGTCATACTTTATCAGTCATTTATTTATATTTTAATTTGTTTATGTTGATTTAACTTTTTATGAATTGGTGCCTTTATTTCCAACTTCTATCGTCTAAACTATTTGTAAGTACTTTATAAGTGAAGCTGGCATGGCTGGTTGCAACTCTACGTATGCGAATATTTTATTGTCTAATAAAGCGGTTTGGAAAATATTTATGAAAGTTGATTTCACCGTTAGCCACCACCTAAACATGTTACATACAAACTTAATGAGTTTGTATGCACTTTGAAGTATTTTGACGTAGCCATAACATGCTTCCGTTATCAAAGAAAATTTCAGAAATACCATTACAAAAATTTAACAAAAAATTCTATCGATAACTGAAGTTTCTGCTAGTGAACTTTCTCATCTCTTTTTAGTTAGATAAAAAAAACCACACTTGAGAAAATAAGCAATCTTGGGCTTTACTTACCTATTTCTTCATTCCATTCTCTTGTATATTCTGACGTCTCTTCTTCTATTCCCTATTCCTTTCAATCTTCTACTAACTTTCCTAGCACATCAAGTTAATCCCGATCCCGATGAATGCAAAATAAAAAATGTCTGAACACGTTAAAACGCCCCCGAAGAAACGTCCTGAAGAAAACATTAATCTTTGCTCCGGAACGTGGGTTTGTCCAATTGCAGAAGCATATGAAAAAATGGTACTCAAGTCACTCAAACGACACCTACATGTGGTTGAAAACATGAAGCCCTTTTTCTTACATTACATTTTTCCAAGACTTATTGTCATCTCCAGTTAATCAAATGAGCGTGATATATTTATTTCTTAACTGCACCCACCCATAGTGTGTACATCATGTTATTTCTCCATTCCTACTATTATAATATATAATATGAATAGCTGAAGAAAAATATAGGATCTGGCACGTCTTTGTTAAAGCTAAAACCCATTGTGAATGTGAAGTGAGCGAACTTGGCTGCGAGACTTGCCTCTCAAGTCATCTCAGCAATGTTTGGCATTTAATTTACTTTCGCTAATGGCCATGAATTCCCGAGAATATGGCTCCCATCTTTCCTCCCTTCTCATTGTATTCCAGCACAGTTCACAATGTTTCCTATATATCTTGTGCAGATGTTCCTTATTCCGTTGAAGGAAAAAACTTTTATTCAATCTCTTTGCTCAATATGTGTAGTTCGTATGTGATGTCATGGTACCGATAGTCAGTCCTCATCGAGCAGTCATAAAGGGAAAAAGGGATCTCAACTCACTTACCGTTAGGATTTGTTCATTTCATCATATCATAAACATTTATCTTGTCATTATAAGCTTCCCAACTGACTTCAGCAATAATCATTACTAGCTGTAAAGCCGACCAATACCTCAATTACGTTCTCTGTTATACTTCTGGCCAGTTAGTTCTCTCTCATCCCACATTAGCATATGTTCGACATCTGTATTTACCTAGTGTATATATTCCTGAATGTTATGCAAAGCCAGATTTAATCATAGTAAGGTCAGACCAGTTATAACGAGAAAAATGACTGCTACGATCACATGAAGGACTGAATGGTCAATTTGTATCGTAGTGTAGAAAATTTCCACCCATAATCACCTGTTGTGCAGTCATTAGTCATTAATTCAGAGACCAAGATGCAGCCTGTCCACAGTCGTCACAATAAAAATGTCTAATTGCCTCTATCTGTCTAGCTATATACCGGTTTTCAATGGTGAAAACTCAAACCCTGTATTTAAGTTGCTGGGAAAATTACTTGCTACTAAGACTTTGTAAGGCCCTCAATTTTGTCCATCTTCTTTAAAACGTAAACTACAGATATAGCAACTACACTACCCAATAATTCTCTGTATTTGAACTCAATTGTCAAACTAATGCATTGAGTTGAGAGGGAAAACTAAACGAGAGTTGGACGTGGATTGATACTAGGCGTCTAGCTATGTGGTAAAACTAAAACGTACCATCCAGTTTAGTTTGTTAGATAGTAGTAGTGAGTTAGTCGGTAAATATGTGGGACATTGAACATCTAGTTGAAGAAAGGAAGAAAAGATCCGTTATATGTGAAAGTGATGATGATGAAAGGAGAGAGAGAGCGCGAGGAATTTCTTCCTTCCATTAATAACTTACTTGCTCACAGTGCACGGCCGCATATGACTGTGCAGTATAAAGTCGGTGATTTCACAGACACAGAGACACCGATAGAGTATTCTGCACATGCAGAAAGCAGCTTTCTCCAATCTCCCTTTCTTTTCTACTCACTTGGTGCTTTCCCATGATTCTACTTTCACGCCTGGTGCTTAATATCTGTTCTACATAACAGTGCTCTACTCTAGAGTCCAGAGCTTTTTCATAATTATTTCCATCATAATAAAAACGATTAACGCAGGAAACTGGTATATCCGTCGATACTGACGACTGAAAAAGCATAAAACAAGTACAGTATCAGTGCATGAATACAATAGTTATCATTCAGTTCTTTTTATTAAATTAAGAAGCCATACGCCTATATTTCGATTAAAATGAAATATGCACGTGCATGGAGTTGTCGCAATGGCATCCTAGAAAAATTTAAACATTTGAAGACGTTTGTATGATTTAACCACATACATACTTTATTTATCTTAAACGTTAGTATGCGTCTAAATCTAATTAGGAGCTAGAAAGCTGGTGCTTATTATGTTCATTTTCAGAAGCGTAATTCTGCCTCTTGAATGATTTAATGTTCAAAACAAGAATTAAAAATTTAAAATTTTTTAAAAGCACTATTGAACACTAGATTTACTTGGTCTTTAGAAATCAACAGTAACAGTTGACTAGAGAATTTACAAATGACATTTTTTAATTAGATCGGTCAATTACATTGTGCTTCAGTTAGCTTACTTTATTATAAAACCGCCAAACACTTGATTCTCCAACTATTTAAGGGTCAAGATTTGATCTGAAAATTTTATAATTCATTTTTAAAAATATATCATAATCGATTAAACTGTATAAATTTGGTAGCTGAATTAATCATATTGAAAAAACGTTAAACCGTCGAATTTATCCAGTAATTAGAAAGATTATTCTATGATTAAAAAAATGTTAAATTAAATTGCAATTTTTAGAGCACAAAACTTTCGAACATATAGAAGTTCAATTTTTTTACCAGTCCCTTTACCCTAAAAAGGATATAATTAGGAGTTTGAACATGAGTAATGATCAGTTGTTTCCTGCTAAAGTTACTCAAGAAAAACCGGGCCGTTTATTTTTACTTTTTCAACTACATTTAAACCTTTCTCTTTTAGACACAATATCGACGGAAAAATATATTAATCATGTTTTAATGGAAGTTTTTAGATTCTTTCTCCCGTTTTCAACATAATGACATAAATTCGTGCTGGGAAAGGGCTTGAAAAACTTTTTATGGTAGTTACTTGATCTGTTTTTTTAAAACAAACTATGTTTTCCACCAACCATAGGTCTCGATATAAGTTGTGGGTAATGTTCATCTGCATAGGATTTTATTCCTGTTATTCAACTACGTATGAAAGATTTATTGGTCTCGTGTTCTTAATTTAACTGATATATGGGCTATTTGTGTTTTAGTGGGACTTAAGAGAACATCTCAGCCAGTTAAGGTACACGTTCAAGTCCAACGTTTTTTTCGATCTAATATGTACACATGTGAATGTCAATTTTTCAATGGACATAGGAAATAATTCACCAACTTAAATCACTGATAATATCGCCACTTAAAATAAATGGTTATGTATATAGATAGTTTTTCGGAAACTAAACGGGCATTTGGTATCCAAACATAAGTCAATGTTCATATGATTTGATCCTACCAATTATAAGTTTGTTATATAATATCTCCTTGTTATCCCTTAAGTATGTATCTGATCCAATTGTTTTTATCAATTCTCTTTCTCTGTCTTTTAGTGTTACCAAAGAGCAAGACCTGTTAATTCCATTTTTTGGTTTGACTTGACACTTAAATCAAATTAATTTGCATTTGAAGGTTTTTTCTTTGGAAGAATCCACTCATGAAATTAGATGCACAACGATATAGTGCATTTATATTTATGTTTTCATAGAAAATTCCTGAATGGAAGACTTGAGTAAACCTTCCAACTGATAGTTAGCAGTGCTGCAGACGATCTTGCCCATGAATTTACGTGGGTGTTTCAGATCCATTTCGATGAAGAGCATGCATACGCTTCGGGTGTCTATAGAATAATATCTCTAAAACTAGGTGAATCTTCTCTCTCCCCTTATTCTCTGTTTTTTACAGACTATACACATCTATCTATCTATGGAAAGAAACTATAAGCAGCCTGTTGTATCTATGAATGTCTTCCAGCCTGTGCTTGCTTACATCGTACAAACACAGCCACAGTTAAATGCTTTTACGAGCCTGTTTGGATTACCATTTTTCTATTCCATAACATCAAACAAAGTGAAATCGTTCCCATCCTTCTCTCAATAATACGCTGTAAATACAGACCCTGTGTGTATCTACGGTCATTTATCTTTGCGGCCGATTGATTTCTATGCACGGGGTATCCTGAATAAGATAATATGAAATTCATCGTTTAAAAATGCTAACGAACTTGAAGTACACTGTGACTGTGGTGTATTGTGTTCCCCAAAGACAGGTTTTTCCAACGTGTCTAGGAAGATAGGGTTTGTGGAATCTTTTACAGAAGATTTCAGCCGATGCGACAGGATCAATTTATTGAATATGTCGGCTTTTTGTAATTTTAGTGAATTAGCGTACCCACGTAGACAAAAGCCTTGGAAATAAAGCAAGGAATGATCTTCCCACTATGGCTGGGATGGTTTATAGGAAAAGATAAAAGAAGCGAGAAGCTATGTGATGTCTCGCAGGTTCAAAATAAAATCAAGAAATTCAATTAAGTGAGCTCAAAGTGAAGTTTTCGTCTTGGCTATCATGTGAATATGAGGGAAGATGTGTTTACGACATCTTTTGATTGAAATGTGACGAAATTGAACCGTTCAATCGAGCTTTTGATGTTCAACTTTCTTTCAATTTTTCAAGCCAGCCTTTTTAAGTGTATCTCCTTTAGTTGTTGCTAGAATTTTAATAGCATTTTCTTTTGTGATCTAATTCACGTTCCAGTTTCTCTGTCTTCAACAATCCATATACTTTTACGGGATTTCAGTTTCGTTTATTTATTTGTGTGGATTCACATTGAATACAAATAAATGTTGTATTAATCCCGAATTTCGGGTTCCCATTTCTCGTACTAAAAGCTACAATACAAACAATAAGTTTGGATTGATTGAAAAATGCCACTATACCATCCATCCCTTGTCATAATTTGTTTCATATTATTGTTTGTTCTAGACAGACGGAAGTCTGAGAGGTAAACAAAAAGTTGAAAACAGTGTATACTCCCGGTGCTGATTTAGAAGCAGGTTTCAAACTCTATTATGAAACGGGAAAAACTCCAAACATTTGTACTGGTCATAAATAAATAAAAGCTGAAGCTAATACATGTAATATCGTACGTCTTGTATCATTTTTTCTTATTTTTCCACGAATTCACGTAATACACAGAAGTCTTGATAACGTTACGTGGAGAAAGAAATGTGGCATGGAACCAAAATATCAGTTGTTTATCCTTCCCTGTAAAGTAAACTCAACAAGTGGGCTCCACAGGGAATAAAATGTCAACTTTTTCTCTTTCTCATGCACTTTTACTTGTACCTAAGGCCACATTGAAATGAATTTTTAATTGATAGAACTTGGTCAGTTTTACATGTGCTGTTACAGACTTACATTCCACATACAGCGGTAATCTTGTTTGTGTAAATTTTTGAAGTACGTATCGTAATTCAGGTATCATTAACACACGATTGTTTCGTAGTCCTTCTATCCTGGAGGAGTAATACAAATCTGTATACAGAAGCAAAATAGTCAATTGTTTCAATCAAGCTTTCCAATAGCATAAAAAAAGTACAATCGTCAGAAGTATAACGCAAAAGTTAGGTAAGTGATTCAAATGTCTATTATTGTATTTTAAATAATGCAACAATGTCAACAAATATTTGTAGTGGCATTGAAATTCTCAGTTTATATTATAGGCTGGACGCTGGAGCTATAAGAATTTTGAGGTCAATCATAAAACATTTTTTCCAAGGATACCAATAATGTCAGGCCAAAAAAACTTTGCAATCAATCGTTTGATGCTTTCAAACTAGCATATTACGATTTTTTTGTTGAAATACATTTTAGTTCTTGCTTTATCTTGAGGCTATCATTGTTCATAATATAGTAGTGTGCAGAGCAACATTTTTTATGGAGTTTATAATTTAGGCTAGGTTTTATTATTTTTTATAAACCTCTTACCATGGAGGAGTAGTAGAGGATGAAGCTATGATCTATGATTATGGCTGGAGTTTTAATACCGGATTTATGGTATGCATGAAATATATCACAAGCTGGTTTACTAACTAACTCCACTCCTTTTTATTATAATTTATGTGAGCATTGCTGCAGACAAGATTGAAGCAATCAATTAAGATGTTTACCACCGCCAGTACATGTCACATAATTAACAATCTCCGTGCATTAATTAACATTAATTTCCTGCTGTACAAACGAAGTCACAGACTGGTGCCCGTCTCGAAATTCCCCCATCACATACGAGCGGTCACAACTGTACATTTGAGAGCAGTCTAGTGCGGGCGTGAATGACTCCATGAAATTAAATTTTCCACCTCTCACAACAGTTTACTACACTTGAGAGACTTTCATCCTCTCATTGATTTCATTTCATACAGTTTCTCATTCCTAATATTGACACGATGAAGGTAATACATATACATGTACTAAATATACGCATGTAAGTAACGTGAACACAGCACTCCCTTCTTGAGCCTTAATAATACCCATGCGGGAACCTGGAAATACATTAACAATGGCAAAGACCTCACATAGGCTCGTTCCTCAAACTAATTATACTACGTATGATAACAAAGATGATGAAGACGTGTTGAGGTTTTCTAAACTTCCTTCTCCTCCAGGCAAACGCATACAGATGAGGATACCTTAACAAACTAACTACTATCCTGCCCAAATATGTTTCCATTCCGTTGTGAAAGTGGCACTTTTGACTGGTACCATAGCCCAGCTAACTGCCTAGGTGAAAGCTTGGGCAATCCAACCAAAGCCACTTGAATGGTTTATAGTTGCCTACCCTGGTGGCAAAGATAATGGCAAGTAAGTAACGACAATAGTGTATAAGCATATAGCTGGATTATTATACGGATAAAAGTTAACCATGTATCAGTTCCCCAACTGTCTATATATATATACACCATACAATCTAATGGCACTCTCGGAGACTGCTACGTGGACTTGACTTTTGGGTGCCTGTCATGTCATCCAATTCAAAGCATGTATTATCATCGGCTCCGGAGCATATGCCATCCATACATATAAGGCATATCATCCAAAATGGTCCATGAACACAACACAACTATGGTTGACTTTCACGAGCACACGAGGACGACGCACAATCCAAAGACCAATGCATGGAGCACTCACTAACTAACTAACTAACTAACTACTAACTATAACTAACTGACTGAACTGGAAATACTAGAGGACCACATAGTTCCATAGAATCTCCCCAAAACCTTTCTCCTCATCATATCATCATCATCATCTTTTTCACTCTCTCTCTCTCTCTCTCAACTTAGTTCACGTAGATGCTCTAACTCCGCTTCTCTCTCGCTCTGGGAAAAGGAAAGTGAGTGTAAAAAGGAACCGGGAGTGGAAAGCGCACCAGATATGCCAGGCGAGCGAACCACGAGTCAGGAACAGCACCCAGACACAATTACATCAAGTGCTCCCAAAAGGAGAGTCAATTTCGTGCTCATTCTTCTCGAAAGTAAAAGCAGTTGGACTATCAAGTCTTCATAACAGACTCCTTTTCTCCCTTCCACCTTGTACAACTCGAGTAAGTTTTTTAGCTAGTCAACTCTCTTGTACTCTAGTCCCATTCGTACGTAGTGTTAGCACCATTTCCACGACGTTTACAAATTTTTTTCTCCACTCACTCTCTTGCTCCTCTTTTATTTCCCTTATCGCCCAAGTTTTTGTAATTTTCTGCGCTGCACTCACTCACCCACTTGAGTATGTAAGAAAACAATGGGGGAATTCTGTATTTCTAATTTCCTCTCATTGAGTACGCATATTTCTGGAAAATTTAATGTTATTCTGGAAACAACAACGAATATTTAGTTATTTGCGAATTAGTAAGTAAGTTTGTTAGTTGATGTGGATTTTTTTTCATAATTGTTTGCAGTGAGTGAGTGATGAGAAGAGTAAACTGACTGAAAAGAAGAATTTTAATTTGTTGGTTGATTCAGCTGATTTTTCTTTTCAACGTTTAATATTTTCGTTTTTTTTTTTTTTGGAAAGACACGTTATTTGTGTTTGGCGGAATCTCGTATTGAATGTGCTGGAATGAAGTGACACTTCTGGGTCCGTGTAAGTATTCTTTGTCTTTGCTAATGTACGTTAAATGAAAGTGTTGATTGCTATGGGTTTGGTTTTGGTTTGTGGATAATTATAATGGCGGGTTTTATTGGAATCTTGAAAGGTGTAGTAGTGCAATCCCATGTGAGTAATTTATTGTGTGGAAATGGTAATCAAGCGTATAATATATTGATGCGGGAGACTGTGTGTTTGAGTGAGCAATTTCTCACGGTTAATGAAACAGTTTGATTGCAGATTGTTACGGAATGATAAGGGAAAGAGAAAAAATAGTTTGGTAAGCTAAAATAATATACGATAAAAGTTTAGTCTGAGAAATTTGCTTCTTAAATGCTTTTAGTGGTGCGTGATTGAGGCTATTTGGAAAAAATTTTAGCTACAGCAATGTATTTTGTGTTTTAAATAAGTATGCGTTACTTAATCCTTCCTAAAACAAGCAAAAAGTGACATCATTCACCCTGAGAATTATGTCTATTTAAATGTTCCGCAATTAGTATTTAAGTCAGACATTGCAGAGCTACTTTGGAACAGCTAAGGAAAAGGAACCAGTAGAAAGTAAACAATTTTCGTTTGAGTAATTTGCAGGGTTTGCCTTGCTTTAGTGCTAGATGGGATAATTCTCGGGCAGCCCCAAATAGATGAAAGGGAAACTTGCTTCTACTAAATTACCCATGTTTTTAAGTTCAACTTTACTTGTTGCTTGAGCTGAAAGGAGTTGTTTAAAGATTGGTTTAATTTACACTTGTTTGAATTCATTTTGCGTACACTTAGCAATTTATTAATTCAATTTCAAGGTTCACTCTTCATACAAATACAGCAGCTGTGAAAGTCTTTTGGAATAGGGAATATGTACTGTGCATTACTTAAAATATTGTTTGCTCATTCTTGAAAATTATGGGGGTCACTGAATTCAAAAGGAATTCAACTGAAGTATAGTCAGTTTGTTTACTTATAATGAGTTAGTCAAATCAATTTGGTTTAGTTGGTTAACGAGAATATTTTATTGGTAGTCTCGAGCGATAGACTCCCCGAACCGAGCGTAAGTACAACTTGCAATGTTGTCTGCAAAGAAAGCGTTGGGTACACAGAACTAATTTACCCATTGTCCAACTTAATTTCACGTTCTACTGACTGAGCTGTTGGCACGCAAAAGATATGGCCATCTAAACATGATTACTTGCTATAGGTTGTGCATGTGTCTTTTACCAAGGTGGTACACAATCCCCATAGTCCAGCTTCTATTGTTACTAGTTCTGTAGTGTTAGCTAAGTTCTCTTGGTTAGCGTCTTCTGTTGTCCAGGATACGGCATGAACTTGCTTGATTGAAAACGAGAAATTACTTTATTTGTCTTTTACTCATTACTGCGACGTAAGAATTTAAGTGTATTTGACACTAGTTGCCGTGCCTGGAACAGAGGATTACTTTAAATGTCCTTGTATCGTTCACAAGGTTATTTACAAAACACGTCATGCGTAACTTTCCATTAGTTTTTTTTCGTTTATTGTTGCGCGAAGATGTACCATTTCACCGAAATGTAACTATATATTTATTTGCTCAGTAATATCTGGTTTAGAGTCCTTGAAAAGCTGAACTTATTATCGGACCTTTGTGAGTTGAGATTCCCTTGATATCATTTCCTGAGCTCATAAGCCAAAATTTTAAGTACTCTATTTGAGTATACATAAGCTTTGACCAAGCTTTTTGAAAAATTCTACGGCTCATTCAAGGGCTTTCCAGTTTTATTCCGGTAGCGGTGTATACTGGCAAGTTTTCTTGTACAAAACGAAACGATGCGTTCATGGTTTTTTCTTTACAACAGTCCCTCTATACCGTCATGGACTTTTACCGTTTATTGAATCAGAGCTTTTCCTGAAACCATCTCTTAAGTAGAGATCGACCTACTAAAGACAGGAAACTCAAGAGTCATTTATTTCAAGAGATAAACGATGGTCAGTGGTTAAATAAATACTTTTTTGTGCTATCAGTTCAGCCCTTTTCCAAGGTGCGGACTTGCGGACAGACATGTACGTATATTCCTTCTTTATCCGTATGCATTACCTCCACACACTTGAGTGCAAATAAATGATGCCAAATCCACTAGCTCTTTTCTCGTGGCTAGCAACCGTCTAAAGAATAATCCTTTCTATTCATGACTAGAAAACCATATGCTTGCTTTATAGCAGGATATAAATCTTTTGTCCCAAATTCATCGCAACTCCTGCTAAAAGTACGGAACACGCTCTCATCTCACATACAGTATAGATACATACACATCTAAATCTCGCCTAGACACTATACTATTCCGAACCTCTGGATTTAGTTATACAGAGCACACAACGACGACTTGTGTCGTGTGTACATGTGCCTCTCATGTTATCCATATAGTCTTTCAATTGTTCTCCTATTCCACTCCTTTTTACCAAATCATGAGAAATACGAGCAAAAGAACTTCACCGATCACTAAAACTGACTCACAAGTCAGGATCCGTATTCTTCTCTCCCATTCCTATATCTTTCCCCCAAAGAAAGGTTCTCTCAGTCACTATGTAACGCTATTAAATTACATGGGAGAAAGTATTCATTGCCATTGGCTCTGATTATTATGCTTTGATGAGTTCCATCAACATTTTTATCATGTCATTCCACACCCGACTTTAATGTCATTTTTTTAATTTAGCTTTCCACTACTATCCAGTATAAATAATACTAAACAACAATATTTTATGCATCGCAATCTACTAGCTTGAACTGCTAAATGCCAATTTAGCGATTGTTGGCGATAATTTGTCACGCCCTCTGACCATATACAGTGAATGATATTAACTGTGCTGACTGAATAACTACCGTTAAGCTTTTATTTCCACGTTATACGGCGTGAACGCTCCTTTCTAAGTAACTCGGTGATTGAATGAAGTTAAGAATGTAAAGGGCTAACGGAAGGAATTGGGTGAATGCTGCTAGTCAGTAAGGCTACTTAACTTCCACATAATGCTACAACCAAGGTCCCTATAGTGATCAAAACAAACTCCTTCTCTACCAGGTCTGGCAATACTTCAATACTCAAGCAAAATATTTTGAAATTTTGAAAGGGGGCTCAATTTGGGCTCAATGTGAAATTAATATTTAAATTCATTCATAATAATTATTAATTTGGCAGTTATGAAGCGAATTACAAAATTGAAGGCCATATTACAGAAGCAGAATATGATTACGAATCCATTCTAGACACAATATTCATCCAGT
>Ga0210040_10003193_pt1 | contig 22366 bp, 20 predicted proteins | sample CryGeyCG12114_NA_FD_185462 | JGI IMG/M metagenome (GOLD analysis project Ga0210040, IMG submission 185462) | Groundwater microbial communities from aquifer - Crystal Geyser CG19_WC_8/21/14_NA (SPAdes) (version 2) | ecosystem: Environmental > Aquatic > Deep subsurface > Groundwater | place: USA...
GCCTTGATGGCGAAGCAGCGCGGGGACGTGCACTTCGTGCACCACTCGATGTACTACCCGGTCACCGACGCCGCCATGGACACCGCTTCCTACGAGCAGTTCGCCACCGGCTACTACCTCAGCCGCGCGTTGATGGAGTGGTTCTGGGAGGCCTACCTGCCCGACCCGGACCGGCGCTCGGAGATCACCGCCTCGCCCAACCAGGCCACGGTCGAGCAGCTGGTGGGCCTGCCCCCGGCCCTGCTGTTCGTGGACGAGGCCGACGTGCTGCGCGACGAGGGGGAGTCCTACGCGGCGAAGCTCCGGGAGGCGGGGGTGGAGGTGACCACAGTCCGGTACGACGGCGCGGTGCACGACTTCATGTTGCTCGACCCGCTGCGCGACACCCAGGCCGCGAAGGCCGCGACCGCCCAGGCCGCGGCGGTGCTGCGCGCCGCGCTCGGCACCGGGTGACCCGCGGTGTTCCCGGGCGCGACCGACCAGCAGGTGCCCACCGACCGGGGGGCGATCGGCGTGACGGTCGGGGGCAGCGGCCCGCCGGTGCTGCTGCTGCACGGCTACCCGCAGACCCGACTGATGTGGTCGGCGGTGGCCGGGCAGCTCGCCGACCGGTACACGGTCGTGGTCCCCGACCTGCCGGGCTACGGCGACTCGTTCCGCCCGGTGCCGACGCCCGACCACGCGCCGCACGGCAAGCGGGCGCTGGCCGGCGACCTGGTCCAGGTGATGGCCGCCCTCGGGCACCCGCGGTTCGCCGTCTGCGGGCACGACCGGGGCGGGCGGATCGCCTACCGCGCGGCCCTGGACCACCCCGACCGGGTCACCGCCGTCGCCGTGCTCGACGTCGTCCCGACCGGTGAGGTGTGGTCGCGGGCGGACGCCCGGCTGGCGCTGCTCTACTGGCACTGGGGCTTCCTCGCCCAGCCGCCGCCGCTGCCCGAACGCATGATCGGCGCCGACCCCGGCGCGTTCTTCGACCTGCACGTGCGTCGGCTCGGTCTGGGCGCCGCCCCAGGCCGGTACCCGCCGGCGGTGCTGGCGACGTACCGGCGCCAGCTCGACGACCCCGGCGTCGTCCAGGCCATCTGCGAGGACTACCGGGCCGGTGCCACGGTCGACCGGGAGGACGACGACGCCGACCGGCGCGCCGGCCGCCGCATCACCTGCCCGCTCCTGGCGCTGTGGGCGGCCGGCGGCGCGCTGCCCCGCCTGTACGGGGACGTGCTCGACGTCTGGCGGCCCTGGGCCGCCGACGTCCGCGGCTCTGGCGTCGACGCCAGTCACTTCCTGGCCGAGGACCAGCCGGACGTCGTCGCCGCCGCGCTGGACGAGCTGCTCGACCGGGCGGCATGGACGGCTGATCCCGTCTCTCCCCACCCACGAGAACGAGGAGCACCCCGATGACCGAGGACCTCCGGCCGGCCGATGCGCTGGCCGCCACCCTCACCCGTACCGAGCTCCAACGCGAGCCGTTCTCCGTGCCCGGCCGGGAGATCGTCCAGGTGCGGACAGAGATCCCCGCCGGTGTCGCCTCGGGCTGGCACACCCACCCGGGCGAGGAGGTCGGCTACATCGTCGAGGGCACCGTCCGGATGGCGGTCCGCGGCCGGCCGTCCGTCGACCTGCACGCCGGCGACGGCTTCTGCATCCCACCGGGCGTCCCGCACAACGCCCTGGACCTCGGGCCGGGCACCGGCGTCATGCTGTCCACCTACCTGGTCGACGCCGCCCTGCCGCTGTCCTCGGTGGCGGCCGCCCCGTGACCGACCGGCGGCGCGTCCGGAGGCCGCGGCACCGGCTGACGCCGAACCTGTTCGCCATCCCGTTCGGGGTGTCCGGGCTGGCGCAGTGCTGGACCGTCGCCGCCGACCTCGGCACGGCGCCCGCCTGGCCGGGCGGCGTCCTCTGGGTGCTCGCCGCCGCGGTCTGGGTGCTCGTCGCCGGCGCCTGGCTCAGCCGGCTCCGCCGTCCGGCCGACCTCGGGCGGGAGCTGGCCGACCCGACCACCGGGCCGTTCGTGGCCGTGGCGGTCATCGTGCCGATGCTGCTCGGCGCCGCGCTGGCGCGGCAGCTGCCCACCGCCGGGCACGTCGTCTTCCTGACCGCGCTGGTGCTGACGGTGCTGGCCGGGGGATGGCTGTCGGGGGAGTGGATCCTCGCCGACACCACTCTGGCCCAGTGGCACCCCGGCTACTTCCTGCCGACCGTCGGCGGGGGCCTCATCGCCGCCGCGCTGAGCGAGGGCTTCGGCCACCGCTCGCTGGCCCGGCTGATGTTCGGCTACGGCACGGTGTGCTGGATCGTGCTCGGTTCGATCATCCTGACCCGGCTGTTCACCCAGCCGGCGCTGCCGGTGGGGCTGCGCACCACCCTGGCGATCGAGGTGGCACCACCGGTCGTCGCCGGCATCGCCTGGTTCCGGATCAACGGGGGCCGCGTCGACCCGGTCGCGCTCGGCCTGGCCGGCTACGCCCTGCTCATGGCGATGGTGCAGCTGCGGCTCGTCCCGCTGTACCGCACGCTGCCGTTCGGGCCGGGGTGGTGGGCGTTCTCCTTCCCCTACGCCGCCGCCGCCGCGTACTCGCTGCAGTGGCTGTCCGCCGAGCACGTCGCGGGGGAGAGGGCGTGGACGTGGGCGCTGCTCACCCTCGTCACGGTCGCCGCCACCGGGCTGGCGTGGCGCACCGTCGCGGCTCTGGCCGGCGATCGCTTCCTGCCCCCGGCGACAGCCGACGCGGTCTCGGCGCCGGACCACCCGGCGCGCGTCCCCTCCGGCTCCCGGTGAACCAGGGCGCAGCCGGCTGGACCACGTCCACCCCGGACGACGGAGAGGGAAGACCATGGGTCCACTGGACGGCAGGACCGCGCTGATCACCGGCGCCACCAGCGGCATCGGTCTGGCCGCCGCACAGCGGCTGGCCGCCGACGGCGCCACCGTCGTCATCACCGGACGACGCCAGGCGGTGCTCGACGACGCCGTCGCGACCGTCCGCGGCACCGCCCGCGCCGACGTCGTGGCCTTCCTGGCATCGGACGAGGCGAGCTCCATCACCGGCACCGAGCTGTTCGTCGACGGCGGGCTGAACCAGCTGTAGCGAGCGGCGCCCGTTCACGTCCCGGTCGGTGCCCGGACGGCGGGCGCCACGGCTCGTGGGCGTGGCTGAGCGAGACCAGCCAGGTGGCGCCTCACGAAAGGCCCTCCGCCGCTGTCGCCCCTAGGCTCCCGGCATGGCTTCCAACCGCAAGCCACTGGATGACCTCCGTGAGACTGTCGGCCGCCTGGGCGATCAGATCCAGCTGCCCGGTCGCGTCGACGACCTGGTGAGCGACTTCCGTAGCAGCCGCCCCGGGCCGGCTCGGCCGCTCTCGGTGGTGCAGGCAGAGCTGGACGGGCTCGTCGGCCTCGAGGCGGTGAAGGAGCAGGTCCGGGCGCTCGTCGCCTTCCTGCAGGTGCAGGCTCGCCGGAAGGCGCACGGGTTGCCCGAGGCTGCGACGTCCCAGCACCTCGTGTTCGCCGGCAACCCGGGCACGGGCAAGACCACGGTCGCGCGGCTCCTGGCCGAGATGTACCGGGCGGTCGGCCTGCTGCAGAAGGGGCACCTGGTCGAGGTCGATCGGGCCGCCCTGGTCGGGCAGTACGTCGGTGCGACGGCGATCAAGACCGACCGCGTGGTCAAGCGGGCACTCGATGGCGTCCTGTTCATCGACGAGGCCTACTCCCTGGCCCCGGAGCACGACGGCCGGCCCGACTTCGGGTCCGAGGCCATCGAGGTACTGCTCAAGCGCATGGAGGACCACCGCCATCGCCTGGTGGTGATCGTGGCCGGCTATCCCCGGCTCATGGAGTCGTTCCTGCTCTCCAACCCCGGACTCCGCTCCCGGTTCGCGCGCGAGATCCGTTTTCCCGACTACGCAACGGGCGAGCTGGAAGCGATCTTCGCGAACATCGTCGCCCAGCACGAGTACGTGCTGGCGCCCGGTGCCGACGTGACGCTCCGCCGGGTCCTCGCCGGCCTCCGCCCTGGTGAGGAGTCGGGCAACGCACGGTTCGCCCGCACGCTGTTCGAGCAGGCGCTCAACCGCCAGGCGCTGCGGTTGACGCGCGACGAGGGTCCGAGTGTGGAGGCGCTCGACCGCGACGACGTCTCGACGCTCACCGCGGACGACATCGGCGAGGCCGCCCGCGCGCTGGGCGAGGAGCCGACATCCGATCCCGAGCTCTCTCGATGGCAACGCTGGCTCGGGTGACGTCAGGGGCGTGCTGACGTCGCTCCGGTCCCCTCGATCAGGCCTTCGGGCGCCAGGGCTCGTGGGCGTGGCTCATCCACACCAGCTCGGGGTCCATCGCTCGCACCAGGCGCTGGCCCTCGTCCTGCGGTTCGTCGAGCTGGCCGGAGAACACCGCCATGTCGCGACCGGGCGCCCGCCGTTCTGCACGACCACCACCTGGGAGCCGCGCGTGTGCCCCGGCGCCGGCACGAGCCGCACCCCCAGCAGCACCTCGAGCTCGCCGTCCACGGGCACGTACTGCACGCCGGGCGCCTCGACCCACTCGCGGATCGTGTGGTCCTCCAGCGTCCGCGCGTCCTCGAGCTCCGCCCGCTGCACGTACACCGGCTTGCCGGCGAACAGGTGGTTGCCGCCGCAGTGGTCGACGTGCAGGTGGGTGTTGACCACGAGGTCGATGCCGGCCAGGTCGACGTCCCACTCGCTCACCGGCACCAGCCGCGGGTCCATGTCGGCCACCGCCGGGTGCAGCTCCGTGAGCCCGGTGTCGACGAGCAGGCGCCCCTCGGGGTGGTCGATCACGTGGACGAACACCGGCAGCACCTCGTCCTCGGCGACGAGCAACTCGGCCACGCGGACCGGCGTGATGGTGGCGAACGTCATGGTGCCTCGTTCCCTGGGACGACGGAGGTGTCAGCACTACGACCGCGGTAGCGGCGAGAACTCACCGTTCAGCCCTCGAGCAGGCCGGCCTCGTGCGCGAGGATCGCCGCCTGCGTGCGGTTGGTCAGGTCCAGCTTCGTGAGCAGCCGGGAGACGTAGGTCTTCACCGTCGCCTCGCTCACGAACAGCCGGCGGCCCAGCTCGGCGTTCGACTCACCCGTGCCGAGCAGCCGGAGCACCTCGCGCTCCCGGTCGGACAGGCTCGCCAGCCGCTCCAGGGCGGCGGCCCGGCGCGGCGCGGCCCTGCGGTCCACATAGGAGTCGATCAGCGTCGCGGTCACCTTGGGCGACAGCGTGGCCGTGCCGTCGGCGACCGCGCGCACCGCGGCGGCGATCTCCCGCGGCGGGGTGTCCTTCAGCAGGAACCCTGCGGCTCCCGCGGCCAGCGCCGCGTAGACGTACTCGTCCACATGGAACGTGGTCAGGACGGCGACCTGCGGCGGCTCGGGCAGCGCCAGGATCTCCCGGGTCGCGGTCAGCCCGTCCATCACCGGCATCCGGATGTCGATCAGGACGACGTCCGGGTGCAGCTCACGGGCGGCCGCCACCCCCGCCGCGCCGTCCCCGGCCTCGCCGACGACCTCGAAGCCGCCGGAGGCCTCGAGCACCGTCCGCAGGCCGAAGCGCACCAGCTCCTCGTCGTCGACCAGCAGCACCCGGATGTCGCTCACGCCGGCAGCACCGCCTCGACCTCGAACCCGCCGTCCAGCCGCGGGCCGGTCGTCAGCCGGCCACCCAGGATGCGCACCCGTTCAGCCAACCCCACCAGCCCGTACCCGCCGCTCGGCGCGCCGACCGCCGGCGTCGGCGGCGGGCCGTTCGTGACCCGGACGACGAGTTCGGCGTCCCGCCGCTCGACGCACACCCGCACCGTCGTCCCGGGCGCGTGCTTGCCGGCGTTGGTGAGGGCCTCCTGCACGATCCGGTACGCAGCCCGGCCGACGACCGGATCGCTCCCCAGCGCGCCCTCCGGCGGACCGGTCAGCTGCACCGCCAGACCGGCCTCTCGCGACTGGGCCACCAGCGTCGCCAGGTCGACGAGGCCGGGCTGCGGGCCCAGCGGCGCCGCGTCGTCGACGTCCCCGGCGCGCAGCACGCCCACCATCTGCCGCAGCTCGTCCAGCGCGTGCCGGCCCGCCGTCTGCACCTGCCCCGCGAGCTGCTGCACGCGCTGCTCGTCGGCCGCGGCCATCTCGATCGCCCCGGCCTGCAACACCATGAGGCTCACCCGGTGCCCGACGGCGTCGTGCATCTCGCGCGCGATCCGCGTCCGCTCGGTGAGGACGGCGTCCCGGGCCAGCAGCTCGCGCTCGGCCTCGGCCTTCTCCGCCCGGTCGCGCAGCGCGGCGAGCAACATCGCGCGGGTGCGGACGTACACCCCGACCGCCCCGGGCAGCAGCACCCACACCGCGCCGCCGATCCACCGGCTGACCTGCTCGCCGGCTGCCCCGCCGCGCCACGGCTCGCCCATGGCGACCATGCCGGCCGCGGCCACGACGAACCGCTGCGGCCAGCGCTCGACGTAGCGGCCCACCGCGTAGGACAGCGGGGCCAGCGCGCCGTTGACCGCCGGCGACAGCACCGACAGCGCCGCGACGACCAGGAACGGCACGAACGGGGCGCGCCGGCGCAGCGTGAGCAGCAGCCCGAAGGTGATCGCGGCCAGCACGGCGAAGACGCCGACCGACACCGGCCCCCGGTCGCCGCTGGCGGCCCCCGCGCTGATCGCCGCCGTGCTCAGCACCGCGATGACGATCTCCAGGACGACGCCGCGCGTGCTGAGGCCCGGCCAGATGCGCGCGCGGATCCCCATGGCGGGGAGCGTATTTCCCGGCGTGCCGCCGCCGGGTCACCCGTCGGTCGCGGACCGCCGTCGACTTTCGGATGACAACCGCTGCCCGATCGGTGACCGGATCTCTGGCCCTCCGGGCGACGCGGTCCCCGGCCCCGCCGCGACAGGCTCTTCCTCGTGACCGGACAGGCCGGTCGAGCCACGGAGGACACCATGATCACGGTCACCGGACTGACCAAGCAGTACGGCGGGCGGACCGTCGTCGACGACGTCTCGTTCACCCTCGAACCCGGCACCGTCACCGGGTTCCTCGGCCCCAACGGCGCCGGCAAGACCACGACGATGCGGATGGTCGCCGGCCTGGTGCCCGCCACGAGGGGCTCGGCGCTGGTCGACGGCCGGCCCTACGCGGCGCTGCCCAACCCGGGTGCCGTCCTCGGCACGCTGCTGGACGCCGCCGCCGTGCACCCCGGCCGCACCGGGCGCACCCATCTGCGGCTGATCGCCGACGCGCTCGGCGTCCCTGCCGCCCGGGTGGACGAGGTGCTGGAGCTGGTCGACCTGGCCGCCGCCGGCCGCCGCCGGATCAAGGGCTACTCCCTCGGGATGCGGCAGCGGCTGGGCATCGCCGCCGCGCTGCTGGCCGACCCGCCGGTGCTGATGTTCGACGAGCCGGCCAACGGCCTGGACCCGGAGGGCATCCGCTGGATGCGGTCCCTGCTGCGCGACCACGCCGCCCGGGGCGGCACGGTGCTGCTGTCCAGCCACCTGCTCGGCGAGGTCGAGCACACCGTCGACCGGCTGCTGGTCATCGGCGGCGGTCGGATCGTGGCCGACGGCCCGGTCGCCTCGCTGCTCGGCACCGACGGCGTCTCGGTCCGCGCCGTGGACCCGGCCGGGCTCGCCCGGGCGCTGACCGTCGCCGGTCACGCCGTGGCGCCGGGCACCGACGGGGAGCTGGTCGTCTCCGGCGCCTCGCCGGCCGAGGTCGGGGCCGTCGCGGCCGCCGGTGGCCTCGCACTCACCGACCTCCGGCCGCTGCAGCGCGGCCTCGAGGACGTCTTCTTCTCCCTCACCGCCGCCTGATCCCGCCCCTGCTGACTCCGAGGACTGATCCCCATGACTGTTGCTGTGCTCTCTCCGTCCCGTCCCGTCGTCGCCCGTCGGTCCGGTGCCTCGCTGCCGGCCCAGGTCGGGCTCGAGGTCCGCAAGTCGCTGTCCACCCGCTCCGGTCGCGCGGTGGTCGCCGCGGGGGCGCTGCTCGCCCCCACCGCCATGACGCTGGCGGTCGCCTCGTCCGCCGGGCCGCTCGGCTCGCCGGTCGGCCCCGTCGTCGTCACCGGCATGCTGTCGGTCCTGGTGCTCCTGGCGCTCGGGGTGCTGTCCACGGCGGGGGAGTGGACCTCGGGCAGTGTGCAGACCACCTACCTGCTGGAGCCGCGCCGGTCCCGCGTCCTGGCCGCGAAGGCCCTGGCGGTGGCCGCGCTCGGAGCCGGCGTGGCGCTGGTCGCGGCCGGGCTCGCGACCGCGGTGCTGGCACTGTTCGGGCCGTCGGTGCCCCTCGACGGCGTCGGCCGGGCCGTGCTCATGGTGGGCATCGGCGGGGCGGCGTTCGCCCTGCTGGGCGCCGGTGTCGGTGCGGCGCTGGGGAACACCCCGGCTGCCCTGACCGGCGTCTACCTGGTCTACCTCGGTGTGCTGCCGCTGCTGCAGGTGTTCAAGCCGTCGATCGCCGACGCGGTCGACCCGGGCAACGCCGTGCTCCAGCTGGCCCAGGGCACCGACCAGGCGCAGTCGGCCACGGTGCTCGTGGCCTGGGTGGCCGTCGCGCTGGTCGCCGGCGTCGTCGTCACCCGCCGCCGCGCCGTCCAGTAGCCCGCCGGACGACCAGCGCCCTCCCGACCGTGGTCGGGAGGGCGCTCGCGCGGGGAGGGCAGGTGTCAGTCCGCGTCCTCCGACGGGGCGGGGGAGCCCTCGCCGTGGGCCGCGCGGGTCAGCAGGGTGTGCAGCGTCGCCAGCTCGTCGGCGGAGAAGCCGTGGAAGGAGTCGTGCAGGACGTCGTCGAACACGCCGGCCCCGTCGGCCCGCGCCCGTTCCCCGGCGGGAGAGAGCCGGTGCCGCACCTTCCGGCCCGGCCCGGGCACCCGCTCGAGCAGGCCGCGGTCGATCATCCGCCGCGCCAGCTCACCCATCGACTGGTCGGTCTGGAAGGTCAGGACGGCGATCTCGTGCAGGGACGCCTCCGGGCGTTGCTGCAGGTGCCGGAGCACGTCCCACTGCACCAGCGACAGCCCGAGGGCGGCGAGGCGGCGGTTGCCCTCCCGGTGGTGGCGCCACTGGAGGCGCTTGACGGCCAGGCCGACGTCCTGCAGGGAGGTGCTCACCCGGTCAGCCTAGGGTGCAGGGCAAGGTTGCTTATCCAAGGAACCTTGTCTAAGGTTCCTTGCATGACAGCGACCCAGCACGCCGACACTGCAGCGACGGCCGGGCGGTCCCGGTCGGCGACCCTGGCCTATGCCGTCTCGGCCATGCTGGTCAGCTACCTGCCTCTCTCGGCGGTCAACGGCGTGCTCGGGACGATCGGCACAGCCGAGCGGGCGACCACCGGACAGCTGCAGTGGGTGACCGATGCGTTCACCGTCGCGCTGACCGCCTCGCTGATGTTCGGCGGCCCGCTGGCCGAACGGCACGGCCGCCGTCGGATGACCGCAGGCGGGCTGGGCCTCACGACCCTCGGCGCCGTCCTGGGTTGGCTGGCCGGCGGCCTCGCGGGCGATGACGCCGTCCACCTGCTCTGGGTCGGCCAGGCGACCGCCGGCGTCGGCGCCGGGCTGGTGATGTCGGCGACCCTGTCGCTGATCGCCGTCACCGCGCCGTCCGTGGACGCCCGGACCCGCGGCATCGCGATCTGGGCGGCCGGGAACGTGGTCGGCCTGGGGGCGGGCCCCTTCGTCGCTGACCTCGCGTTGCGCCTGGCCCCCGGCGCGGATGCCTGGCGGTGGCTCTTCCCGCCGGTCGGCGTGCTCGCGGTCGCCGTCATCGCGTTCGGGCTGTCCGCCGCCCGTGAGGTCGCCACCCCCGACGCGCCCCGCCCGGACCTGCTGGGCCAGGCCATCGCCAGCGTGGGCATCCTGGCTCTGGTCACCGGCGCGATCCGGGCAGGCAGCGAGGGCCCGACCGCACCGACCATCGCCGTGATCGCCGCAGGCGTCCTCGTCCTCGCCGCCTTCCTGCGACGCCAGCAGCGGGTGGCCGCCCCGGTCGTGCGGCCGGCGCTGTTCGCCGTGCCCGGGTTCAGCGCGGCCACCGGTGCCGCCGCGATGATGCTGTTCACCGTCATCGGCGTCGTGTTCATCTCCAGCCTGACCTTCGCCGGGCAGCACGTCGGCAGTCTGGGCATCGCCGTGCGGATCGGCTTCCTGTTCCTCGGCAACGCGGTGGCCAGCGTCGCCGCCGGACCGCTGCAGGCCCGCTTCGGCCCGCGGGTCGTCCGCGGCGCCGGCCTGGTCGTCACCGTGGCCGGCCTGCTGGCCCGGTGGCTCACCACCGGCACCGAGCTGGCCGCCGTCTGGTGGCCGCTCGCCCTCACCGGTGCCGGGGCCGGCGCCGTGGTGGCGACCGGCACCGCCGTCGCCCTCCGGTCGGTGCCCGCCTCCTCGGCAGGCATGGCGAGCACGGCGCACAACATCGTCCGCCAGCTCGGCGGTGCCCTCGGTCCGGCCGTGGTGGGCGGCGTCTACGAGGCCCGCCTCGCCGCCGGCGCCGACGGCACCGGGGCCGCCCGCACCAGCACCGCCGTCCTGCTCGTCCTGGTCCTCGTGACCACCGCCGTCGTCCTGACCGTGCTCGTCCGCACCCGCGACGCGCGCTGACCACCCTCCCGCCGCCTCCCACCCGATCTCCCGAGGAGCTCCCATGACCACCACCACCTCCCGCATCTCCCTCCCCGGTGGGGCCACCGCCGACGTCGCCGTGACCGAGGTCGGCGCGGGCCACCCCGTCCTGCTCCTGCACGGCGGGGGTGGACCGCTCACCGTCACGCCGTGGGCCGAGCACCTCGCCGGCTCGCGGCCGGCGCGCGTGCTCACCCCGGTCCACCCCGGCTTCGGCGGCACCCCGCGCCCCGAGGCGCTGACCAGCGTGCGCGACCTGGCCGCCGGCTACGTCGCGCTGCTCGAGGCCCTCGACGTCCACGACGTCACCGTCGTCGGCAACTCCGTCGGCGGGTGGATCGCCGCGGAGATGTCCGCGCTCGGCACCGCCCGGGTGAGCAGCTACGTGCTCGTCGACGCGGTGGGCATCGACGTGCCCGGGCACCCGGTCGCCGACTTCTTCTCGCTGACCCCGGGCGAGCTCGCCCGGCTCAGCTGGGCCGACCCGACCGGCCGCGTCCTCGACCCGGCCGCGCTGCCGCCCGAGGCCCGCGCCGTCATGGCCGGCAACCGGGCCGCCCTCGAGGTCTACGCCGGCCGCGCGATGACCGACCCGACGCTGGCCGGGCGGCTCGGCGCGGTCGGGGCCCCGGTGCTCGTCGTCTGGGGCGAGGCCGACCGGATCGTCGACCCGACCTACGGCCGCGCCTACGCCGCCGCCGTCCCCGGCGCGCAGTTCGAGCTGCTGAGCTCCGCCGGCCACCTGCCGCAGCTGGAGACCCCGGACGCGCTCGTCGACGTCGTCTGGGACTTCGCCGACCGGCACGCCACCCTGCCGGGGGCCTGACCCGAGGGGTACCGATCCGCAGCGGAGCCGAGCGGGGACCTCGGCACCTGGTGGGACCCCGGTCGGTCGCGGAAAGCTGGGTCCCGGAGGTACCGATGCCCCGATCCCGCGGCCGCCTGGCCGCCGTGCTGGTCCTGGTCGTCCTGGTCTCGGCGGCCTGCGCCGCCGGGCCGAACGGCGCGGTGGGGCAGCCGCCCGCAGCCGGCTTCTGGCTGGGCCTGTGGCAGGGCTTCATCCTGCCGGTCACCTTCGTGGTCTCGCTGTTCACCGACCAGGTGACCGTCTACGAGGTGGCCAACGACGGGAACTGGTACGACGTCGGCTTCGTGCTGGGCCTCGTGTGCGTCCTGGGCGGTGGGGGCGGCTCCGGCCGAGCCGCCGGTCGGTCCCGCGCCTCCTCCGCCGCCCGCCGGCGGCGCTGACCGGCCGCCCGCTGCACAGCCTCCTCCAGCAGGACGCGCACCGGCCGCGTGACTACGGCCAGGTCCTCGGCGCTCCCAGCCAGTCGGTCACCGCGTCCCCGAAGGCGGGTCCGGCGGTGTCCGCCGGTTCGTCGACGGCGGCGGTCCACGCGATGCGGGCGTCGGGCAGCACCAGGACGGCGTCGACCGGCCGCTCGTCGAACGCCACGCCCACCACGTCGAGACGGTCGGCCCACCGGGCGGCGATGTCTCGCAGGTCCGCCCGGTCGGCGAGGTCGAGCAGGGTCGGTCGCCCGGTGCCCAGGAACCCGGCGAACCTGGGGTCCTCGTGGTCGACGCCCAGCACCAGGTCGGTCAGGAACGCGCCGACGACCGGGCTCGTCGCCTCCCCGGCCCCCACGTCGGCGCCGGCCAGCAGCGCACCGAGACGACGGAGTGGCTGCTCGTCCAGCAGCAGCTCCGACATGAGCGCACGGAGCGCGTCGCCCGTCGGCCCGTGGCCCCGGCGCAGCGCCACCTGAGCCTGCGTGTGCAGCAGGACGCGGTCGGCCGCCGCACGTCGCTCCTCGTCGTAGGTGTCGAGCAGGCCGGTCGGCGCCCAGCCCTGCACGCCGGCGGCGAGCTTCCAGGCGAGGTTGGCGGCGTCGAGCATGCCCACGTTGACCGAGACGCCGCCGGAGGGGAACAGGTGCGCTGCGTCACCGGCCAGGAACACCCGTCCGGCGCGGTAGTGGTCCGCCTGCTTCGCCGAGTAGCCGAAGCGGGTCATGCTCAACGGCTCCCCGAGAGGCACGCCGACGCCCAGCACCCGCCGCACGCTCTCGTCCAGCTCCGCGACCGTCATGGGTGCGTCGTCGGCGTAGCCGGTCGATTCCACCTCAGCGGTGTAGATGCTCATCCTGCCGCCTGTGCCCGAGCAGGCGAACACACCGCGCGCGGTCGCGGTGTAGCCGAAGGGGATCCTCCCCACATCCGCGACGTCGAGGCTGCCGTCCTCGAGCACCCGCACCGAGTCGGGCACGGTCACGGCAGCCAGCCGCTCGACCTCGGGGAGGGTCGTCCCCTCGAACGGTGTGCCGATCAGGTCGCGGACCCGGCTGCCGCCACCATCGCAGCCCACCACGAACCGTGCGGTGGCCGAGTACGGACCGTCCGGCCCCTGGACGGTGAGGACGACCGAGTCGTCGTCCTGCTGCAGATCGAGGACCTCGTGCCCACGGCGGACTCCCGCGCCCTGTTCGTCGGCACGCTCGGCGAGCAGTTCCTCCAGCCGCCGCTGGGACATGAGCATCGGCTGCATCGGGGGGTGCTCGAGCCGTGTGAAGTCCAGCTGCAGGCCACCGAAGGGGAACCGCGGAGGCAGCTCGCGGTCGGTGTCGCGTCCGGCGCGGAGACGCTCGATCTCTCCCCGGTAGTGCAGCAGCTGCACCACCTGTCCTGCCAGGCCGCCTGCCCGCGCCCGGTCGGAGGGCACCGGTCGCCGCTCCAGCAGGAGCGTCTGGACTCCCCACCGAGCGAGTTCCCCGGCGAGCATGAGACCCGTCGGTCCGGCACCCACCACGATCACGTCCGCGTCTACGTCCACCACTGCGCACTCCCTGCCTCGCCACCTCCGCCCGGCCGCTCGGCCGCGCGGGCGCCGAGTCTGGGGCAACGACGGGGCCTTGCCGCAAGACCCCCTTCGTGCTAGAAGATGAACCAGGGAACGCTGGCGGTCCCCGGGGGCGACGAGCGCCAGCGACCCGGGTCCGGCGACGGCGGGACCCCAGGTCAGGCTGGGGACGTGACCGACGACTGCGTCCGGGTGCGCGGCGCCCGCGAGCACAACCTCCGCAACGTCGACGTCGACGTCCCCCGTGATGCCCTGGTGGTCTTCACCGGCGTCTCCGGCTCCGGGAAGTCCTCGCTCGCGTTCGGCACCATCTACGCCGAGGCGCAGCGCCGGTACTTCGAGTCCGTCGCCCCGTACGCCCGGCGGCTGATCCAGCAGGTCGGCGCCCCGGTGGTCGACGAGATCACCGGCCTGCCGCCGGCGGTCGCGCTGCAGCAGAGCCGGGGCGTGCCCAGCAGCCGGTCCACCGTCGGCACCGTGACGACGCTGTCCAACTCGCTGCGGATGCTCTTCTCCCGCGCCGGCAGCTACCCGCCCGGCGCGGGCAGGCTGGACTCCGACGCCTTCTCGCCCAACACGACCGCCGGCGCCTGCCCGGAGTGCTCGGGGCTGGGCCGGGTGCACACGGTCACCGAGGAATCCCTGGTCCCCGACCCGTCGCTGACCATCCGGGACGGTGCGATCGCCGCCTGGCCGGGCGCCTGGTACGGCAAGAGCCTGCGCGACATCCTGGTCGAGCTCGGTCACGACGTGGACCGCCCGTGGCGCGACATGCCGCAGGACGAGCGCGACTGGATCCTGTTCACCGACGAGCAGCCCGAGGTGACCGTGCACCCGGTCCGCGGGGTCGACCAGGTGCAGCGCGACTACCAGGGCCGCTACACCGGCGCCCGCGCCTACGTGCTGCACACCCTGGCGAACACCAAGAGCCCGACCATGCGCCAGCGGGCGCTCCGGTTCGTCCGGACGTCGACCTGCCCGGTCTGCGACGGCCGCCGGCTCCGCCCCGAGTCCCTCGCCGTCACCTTCGGCGGGCGGGACATCGCCGAGCTGGCCGGCCAGCCGCTGTCCACGCTGCTCGAGACCATGCGCGCGGCCCCGCAGACCTCCGACGTGGCGGTGCGGATCGCCGCCGACCTCGTCGCCCGGATCGAGGTGCTCACCGGCCTGGGCCTGGGCTACCTGAGCCTGGACCGGACCACGCCCACCCTCTCCCCGGGCGAGCTGCAGCGGCTGCGGATCTCGACCCAGCTGCGGTCCGGGCTGTTCGGCGTCGTCTACGTCCTGGACGAGCCGTCCGCCGGGCTGCACCCCGCCGACGCCGAACCGCTGCTGGTCGTTCTCGACCAGCTCCGGAAGGCCGGCAACTCGCTGTTCGTCATCGAGCACGACATGTCCGTGGCCCGCCGCGCGGACTGGGTCGTCGACGTCGGCCCGCATGCCGGCGAGCGGGGCGGCCGGGTGCTCTACAGCGGGCCGGTCGCCGGCCTGGCCGACGTCGAGGAGTCGGTGACCCGCCGGTTCCTCTTCGACTCCGCGCCGGCTTCCACCCGTCCCCGGCGGCAGCCCAGCGGCCAGCTGCAGCTGCTCGGCGTCGACCGGCACAACCTGCGGGACGTCGACGTGCAGGTGCCCCTCGGCGTCTTCACCGCCGTCACCGGCGTCTCCGGTTCGGGGAAGTCGACCCTGGTGAGCCAGGTGCTCACCGACGTGGTGTCCGCCCGGATCGGTGCCACCGCCGAGGAGCAGGAGCCGGACGACGAGGCGGACGGCGACGAGCAGACCAGCACGGTGCGCGCCGAGGGGCTGGAGGCGATCGACCGGCTGGTCCGGGTCGACCAGAAGGCCATCGGCCGCACCCCGCGGTCGAACCTGGCCACCTACACCGGCCTGTTCGACGCGGTGCGGAGGGTGTTCGCGGACACCGACGAGGCCCGGGCCCGCGGCTACAGCGCCGGCCGGTTCTCCTTCAACGTCGCCGAGGGGCGCTGCCCCACCTGCCAGGGCGAGGGCTTCGTCACCGTCGAGCTGCTCTTCCTGCCCGGCACGTACTCGCCGTGCCCGACCTGCCACGGCGCGCGGTACGACCCGGAGACGCTGGAGGTGACCTACCGCGGCAAGACCATCGCCGACGTCCTGGACCTGACCGTCGAGGCGGCCGCGGAGTTCCTGGCCGACCTGCCCTCGGTGGCCACCAGCCTGCGCGTGCTCGGGGAGGTGGGCCTGGGCTACCTGCGCCTGGGCCAGCCGGCGACCGAACTGTCCGGTGGGGAGGCGCAGCGGGTCAAGCTGGCCAGCGAGCTGCAGCGCGCGCGGCGCGGGCACACCCTCTACGTCCTGGACGAGCCGACCACCGGGCTGCACCCCGCCGACGTGCAGCTGCTGATGGCCCAGCTGCACCAGCTCGTCGACGCCGGGAACACCGTCGTGGTGGTCGAGCACGACATGGGCGTGGTCGCGGACGCCGACTGGGTGATCGACCTCGGTCCCGGCGCCGGGGACGACGGCGGCCGGATCGTCGTGGCCGGCACCCCGGAGCAGGTCGCCACCGCGCCCGGCAGCCAGACCGCCCGCTTCCTGGCCGCCCGGCTGCCGTCGTCCTGACCTGACCGGTCAGTCCGGAGCCGGGTCGCCCGTCAGGTGCCCGACCGCGGTGTCGGCACCAGCTGGGAACGGCGCAGGTGCGCGACGAAGTCCGCTGCGCGCATCGGCCGGGCGAACAGGTAGCCCTGGCCGAGCCCGACGCCGAGGTCGAGCAGCCGGCGTCGCTGCTCGGCGGTCTCGATGCCCTCGGCCAGCACGTCGATGCCGACCGACCGGGCGAGCAGGACGACGCCCTGCAGCAGCGGCGAGGTCTGGTCGGTCTGCAGGGGCACGGTGATCGACCGGTCCAGCTTCAGCGTGCTGACCGGGTACTGCCGCAGGTAGTCCAGCGAGGTGTAGCCGATGCCGAAGTCGTCCAGGGCCACGTGCACGCCGAGGTCGGCGAGGGCGCGCAGCGCCTCGGCTCCGGTGCCCGGAGGCAGCGCGGCGTGCTCCGTGATCTCCAGGTGCAACCGTCCCGGGGCGACGCCGCTGTCGGCGAGGGACTGCTCGACGGAGCGCTGGAGGGCCGGGTCGAACATGCTCGTCCGCCCCAGGTTGGCGCTCAGGAACAGCGGCGGCAGGCCGGCGGCGTCCCAGCGGGCCAGCTCGGCCAGCGCCCCGCTGAGCACCCGGGCGTCCAGCTCCGCGGCCATGCCGTGCTCCTCGGCCAGGTCCAGGAACTCCGCCGGGTTGAGCACCCCTCGCTCGGGGTGCACCCAGCGGACGAGCGCCTCGCACCCCACCACCCGGTCGTCGACGAGGGAGACCAGCGGTTGGAACCACGGCTCCAGCCACCCGGCACCCGGTTCGCCGGCGAGCACCTCGCGCAGGTCCTCCAGGATCGTCAGCCGGCCCAGCACGTCCTCCCGGAGCGACGGCTCGAAGGCGGTCACCGTGGCCTTCCCGGCGGCCTTGGCGGCGTAGAGGGCCACGTCGACGTCGGCGAGGGCCCGGGTGAGCAGGCTGTCGGCGTCCACCGGCGTCCAGCCCGCGCTGACCCGCACCTTCTGGGTGAGCCGGGCGGGGCCGGCCAGCAGGTCGAAGGGCGAGCCGAACGCCGCCGCGACGAGCTGCTCCGGGTGCGGTCCGCCGCGGGTCAGCAGGACGACGAACTCGTCACCGCCGGACCGGGCGACGGTCCCGTGCGGGCCGACGACCCCGGCCAGCCGACGGCCGATGGCCGTCAGCAGGTCGTCCCCGGCGGTGTGGCCCAGCGTGTCGTTCACGTGCTTGAAGTCGTCGACGTCCAGCAGCACCAGCCGCCCGAGCGGGCCGCCGTCGGACTCCTCGGCGAGCAGCTCGGCGAACGCCCGGGCCAGACCCCGGCGGTTCGCGGCGCCGGTCAGGGTGTCCTGCTCGGCCCGGCGCTCGGAGCTGGCGACCGCCTGGGCGCCGCGCGCGATGGCCAGCACGCCGATGAGCGCCCCGACGGTCAGGTACACCCACACCGGGAGCTGCACGCCAGCGCCCCGCGCACCGACAGCGTGCAGCGCGACCGGCGCCGCCGCCAGCGGCAGCAGCCCCAGCAACCGGGCGGACTCGGTCCGCCGGGTGCCCAGCGTCGCCGGGGCGAACAGGTCCCTGGCCGACGGGTGGACCGAGGAGACGACGTACCCGAGAGCCGCGGCGACCCACAGCACGTTCAGCGGGTCGCCACTGGCCGCGATCCGGGTGCCCTCGACCGTGACGAGGGTGTCGTAGACGCAGGTGAGCAGCGCGGTGCCCAGCGCGAGCCCGCCGGCCAGCGGCAGCCGTTGCCGGGAGAACGCGAAGCGCAGCAGCAGGCAGGCGAGGACGACGTCGACCGGGCTGATGACCGCCGCCCAGCTGTCGGCGTCCAGGTCGCCGCGGACCGCGGTGGACACCGCCTGGGCGCAACCGAGGGCGACCACGCAGCCGACGACGACCTGGTCGGCGCGGTGACCCAGCGCCTCCAGCCGGGACGGGACGGCGTCCGACGGGGCGGGCCGCCGCCGGTGCCGGAAGAGGTGACAGATGACCGCGACCGCGACCACGGCCCCGGCCTCGATGAACAGGCCGCCGGTCCGGGTCGCGCCCGGGTCGACCGCGACGGTGACCAGGCCCGCGGCCCACAGCGCGAGCACCAGCCCGATGGCGGTCTGCGGCAGGCGTTGCCGGGGCCGGTTGAGCACCAGGCCGGCGACCGGGGCGACCGCGGCGAGCGCGGAGGCGGCGAGGACGGCCGGGACGCGGGTGGCCGGGACGGCCGCGGCCGCGAGCAGCGCGACGGCCACCAGGGCACCGCCCATGACCAGCACGCGGCTCGTCGCCGCGCTCCGCCCCCCGGTGTGGTCCACGTCGCACGGATCGGCCGCCCGGCCCGGCGACTTGAGCCCGGGGCGCACGAGCCACCCCGGAGGATGAGGTCAGTCCTCGGCGAGCCAGACGGCCGTGTTCGGCGGCAGGGCCACGCTGCGGCCCGAGTGGCGGACCCGGGTCGAGGAGGCCAGCAGCACGGTGCCGGTGCTGCGCACCAGCGCCGTCCCGCTGCCCATGTTGAGCACGCAGCGCACCGTCTCGCCGTCCCCGACGCAGCGCACGGTCAGGACGTCGCCGCGGGTGCTGACCGTCGCGTCGCCCGAGCCGAGCGCGGAGTGCGCCGCCCGGAGCGCGAGCGCCCGCCGGTAGAGCGTGAGCATCGAGCCGCCGTCCCGGGTCTGCCGGCTGACGGCGAACTGGTCCCACTCGGCCGGGATCGGCAGCCACGGGTCGGCCGCGCCGTCGGGGGAGAAGCCGACGCCCGCGGAGGCGTTCCACGGCATCGGCACCCGGCAGCCGTCCCGGCCGGCGCGGGCACCGCCGCTGCGGTGGAAGATCGGGTCCAGCTTCGCCTCGTCCGGGACGACGGCCTGCGGCAGGCCGAGCTCGTCGCCGGCGTACAGGTACGGCGAGCCGGGCAGCGACAGCATCATCAGCGCGGCGGCTCGGGCGCGGGCGGTGCCCATCTCGCCGCCGCCGAACCGGGTGACCTGGCGGTCCTTGTCGTGGTTGCCGAGCACCCAGGAGACCGGGGCACCGACCGAGCCGAACGCGTCCAGCGCGGTCCGGACGCCGTCGGCGAAGGCGTCCACGGACCACCCGGACTTGAGCAGCCGGAAGGAGAAGGACTGGTGCATCTCGTCGGGGCGGGAGTACTGCGCCACCTGCTCGAGGTCGGCCAGACAGACCTCGCCGACCAGCATCGTGTCGGGGTAGGAGTCGCAGATCGCGCGCCAGCGCCGCCAGACGTCGTGCACCTCGGGCTGGTTCCAGGTCATCGCCTGCTCCGGGCCGTGCCCGAACAGGGTGGGGGAGTAGGAGCCGGGGTTGTCCCGCAGCTGCGCGTCCTTGAACAGCCCGTAGGCGACGTCGACCCGGAAGCCGCTCACGCCGCGGTCCAGCCAGAAGCGCAGCGTCCGGTCGAAGTCCTCGGCCACGGCCGGGTCGCGCCAGTTCAGGTCGGGCTGCTCGGGGGCGAACAGGTGCAGGTACCAGCGGCCGTCGGGCGTGCGGGACCAGGCGGGCCCACCGAACAGCGAGCGCCAGTTGTTCGGCGGCTCCTCCGACGCGGGGGCGAAGTGGTAGCGCGCGGCCTCGGGGGAGTCCGGGTCGGCCAGCGCGGCCTGGAACCAGGGGTGCTGGTCGGAGGTGTGGTTCGGGACGACGTCCAGGATCACCCGCAGGCCCAGCTGGCGGGCGTCGGCGACGACCGCCTCGAGGTCGGCGACGTCGCCGTAGTCGGGGTCGACGGCCCGGTAGTCGACGATGTCGTACCCGCCGTCGGCTCCGCCGGAGGGGTAGTGCGGGTTGATCCACAGCGCGTCGACGCCGAGCCAGGACAGGTAGGGCAACCGGGAGCGCAGGCCGGCGAGGTCACCGATGCCGTCGCCGTTGCTGTCGGCGAAGGAGCGCAGGTAGACCTGGTAGACGACGGCTGTCCGCCACCACTCCTGGGTGCCCTCCGGTGCGAGGTGCCGCGCCGGGGTCGTCCGCACCGTTGCGAGCCGAGTTGCCATGTCGTCAGCATCGGCAGCTGAGGGCGCTGTCTGTGTGTCACAGCTCACGATGTCCGGGAGTGGCCCTGGCAGTTCTCGCCAAGATGGCTCGCGCGCACCTTGCGTCTCATACCCCCTAGGGGTATACCGACGGCATGGACGAGATGCACGGACACGTCAGCTGGGCGATGGCCCGGCAGGCCACGCTGCACTGCCTCACCGGCTGCGCCATCGGTGAGGTGCTGGGCATGGCCACCGGCACGGCGCTGGGGCTGCACAACGCGGGCACCGTGGTGCTCTCGATCGTGCTCGCCTTCGCCTTCGGCTACGCGCTCACCATGCGCGGGGTGCTCCGGGCGGGCGTCCCGCTCCGGCAGGCGGTGGGCATCGCGCTGGCCGCCGACACCGTCTCCATCGCCGTCATGGAGGTCATCGACAACACCGTCATGGTCGCCGTCCCGGGCGCGATGGACGCCGGCCTGGGCACCGTGCTGTTCTGGGTGTCCCTGGCCGGGTCACTGGCACTGGCGTTCGTGCTCACCGTGCCGGTCAACCGCTGGCTGATGGGACGCGGCAAGGGGCACGCCGTCGTGCACGCCTACCACTGAGGCGCTCACCCGCCGGGCTGGTCGGTCATCCCCATCCGGCTCAGCACCAGCGCCTCCACCAGCTGCACGACGTTGTAGAGCACCAGCGACACCGCCGTCACCACGACGACCGATGACCAGACCAGGGAGAACTGCACCTGGGCGGAGGCGGTCTGGATGGTGGAGCCGATCCCGTCGCCGGTGGCCAGCCATTCGGCGAGCAGGGCGCCGGTCAGTGCCCCGGGGACCGAGATGCGGACGGCGGCGAACAGCGCGGGCAGGGACGCCGGCAGGGCGACCTTGCGCAGCGCCGTCCACGCGGTGCCGCCGTGGACGGTGATGACGTCCTGCATCTGCGGGGATGCCGACCGGAGCCCGAACACGATGGTCACCAGCGCCGGGAAGACGACCACGATGCCGGCGACGACCGCCACCGTCGTCACGTCCCGGCCGAAGACCAGGATGATCAGCGGCGCGAGCGCGATCAACGGCACCGAGCGCAGCAGCATGGCGATCGGCATCAGCGCCTGCTCCACCCCGCGGGACAGCCGGAAGGCGGTGGCGCCCAGCAGGGCCACCACGAGGCCGGCGACGAAGCCGATGAACGCATCGGCCAGGCTCACCCCGAGGTCGGCGCGGATCAGGTCGACGTGCTCGGCGGCGTCCGGGTCGGTGACCAGGTACGCCCACACGTCGGCCGGCCCCTTGGCCACGTAGGGCGAGACGCCGAACAGTTCGATCGCGCCGATCCACAGCAGCAGGACGACGACCAGGGTCAGGGCGAAGGTCAGCAGCGAGCGCCCCACGGACCGCAGCGCACCGCGCGTCGCGTCCCGGCGGAGCTGACGGCGCCGGTCAGCGGCGGCCCGCCCGGCGGCGACGACCGCGGCCGTGCCGCTCACGAGCCGGCTCCGCGCGACCACGGGGTGACCAGCCGCGCGATCAGCCCGAAGAAGGCGAAGCCGACGATCGCCACCAGCCCCGAGGCCAGCGCGATGCCCCACAGCCGCGGTGCGTTCAGCCCCTGCTGGGCCGCGGTCATCGCCGGGCCGATGCCCAGGTCGACCTTGCCGAAGTACTCGCCGAGCACTGCGCCGAGGAAGGCCGCCGGCACCGCGATCTGCAGCGCGTTGACGATCCCGGGCAGCGCGGCGACCAGCCGGACCTTGCGCAGCTGGGTGAACCGGCTGCCGCCGTAGACGGCGACCACGTCCAGGGCCGCCCGGTCGGCGGCCTTGAGCCCGAGCAGCGACCCGACGACCGTGGTGAAGAAGCAGCTCAGCGCCGCCAGGAAGACCGCCGTCCCGGACGGGTCGCCGGGGTCCGGGGCGCCGGCGATCAGCAGCACCAGCGGGCCGATGGCCACGATCGGGACGCAGTACGTGATGGTCGCGATCTGGGTGACCAGCCCCTCGCTGCGGGGCAGCAGGAGCACGACGGCGGCCAGCAGCAGGGCCAGCGCGTTGCCCCACAGGAAGCCCCGCGCCGCCTCCTGCAGCGTGATGCCGAAGTTGCGGCGGTAGAAGGACCAGCCGTCGGCGGCCCACTGGCTCAGCACCTGCGGCGGCGTCGGGATCGCCTGGGCGTTGCCAGCGCCGACGTCGGAGAAGACGGTGACCGCGCCCAGCCACCACAGCGCGACGACGGCCACCGTGCCGAGCACGCCGATGGCCCAGGAGGGCAGTCGCAGACGGGTCATGGCG
>Ga0210040_10003194_pt1 | contig 22365 bp, 18 predicted proteins | sample CryGeyCG12114_NA_FD_185462 | JGI IMG/M metagenome (GOLD analysis project Ga0210040, IMG submission 185462) | Groundwater microbial communities from aquifer - Crystal Geyser CG19_WC_8/21/14_NA (SPAdes) (version 2) | ecosystem: Environmental > Aquatic > Deep subsurface > Groundwater | place: USA...
AACCGAGAAGGTTTTCTTAGGCGAATAGTAGCGCAAATGGCTGACTTCGGCGCGCACTAGACCCGCCGTGCGGCGGGATATATCTTCGGAAAGGTCGGGCGTGAAATAGTTGAATTCGATGTGCCCCGTCCAGCGGCGTAGGGCGTTGTTGATGCGCAGGCCGTATTCCAACGATTGAATGCTCATCGTAACCCGCTCGTCCTGCATGTAAATAGCGGTATTGGCCAGCTTCACTGTGTGCTGGGGCTTGTCGTAAGCCGAGTGGGGCATCTGGAGCGTGAGGCTGGGCTCTACTTTGCGGTACCGCTCGAAGCGTGCCACCTGCACGCCCAGTATGGCCCGGCGCGTAATCTGCATCGGCAGGATGTTCAGGTTCAGTACCCCGATACCGTTCAGCTCTTTCTGGTTGAAGCTATACATGGGCATAGCCAGATAGCTGAATTTCTTCACGTTGAGTAGACTGTTATAAAAGGCGGCCCCGAGCATAAACTTATCCGAGGTGTTGGCTCCCAGCACCGGCAGCCAGTTGATGGCGGCCCGGTCCCAGCGTTCTGGGCTAATGAGGGGGCGTAGCTTGATCGGCTCCAATGCCCGAAACGAGCCAGTGGTTTTGAGCTTATCGTCGCGGCGGTTGAGCTGGGGAGTTAGGTAGGTGGGGTCGGCCACGATGGCAGCCACGCCTTCTTCGCGGAACAGCAGCACCGCGCTGTCATCTTCGTCGCTGTTAGTAAAGGGCTGAGTCCATTTAGTTTCCAATACTTTGCCTTGCGCATCGAGCGTGGCTACCGGAAACGGAAACGGCGCTGGCGAATCGTTGCGGATCAGCACCTTGCGCTGGCCTTTTTCCACCTTTGATTTGGCAATAACCGCGTTATAGTGAGCGGTATTGCTCAGCATCGGCCCAAAAAACCACCCCAGCTTCTGCCCGGCTGTTTCCTCGAACACCGCCTGCATATCCTCCGGATATGGGTGGCGGAATTGCCACCGCTCATAGTACGTGTGCATGGCTGCGTCAAACTTCTCCTGCCCCATGTACGCCGCCAGATACTTCAGCAACGACGCCGTTTTACCGTACATAATGATGCCGTAGTTCAGCTTGCCATAGTCGGCTGAGGTGATGTTGCTAACCGGCTGGTCAAGGCCGCGGCTGGCCATTATCTGGTAAGGAATCTGGTTCAGGGCCGAGTTATTGAGGCCGTCAATGTCCAGCAGCCGGGCGCCAGTGCCTTTGGTGGGCAAGCCCGCCAAAATGCCGCCACTTTCCCCGTGCAGTTCGGCCACGCGGTTCTCCACATAAGAGTTTACACCTTCGTCCATCCAGCCATAATCCCGCTCATTGGTGCCCAGAATGCCATAGAACCAGTTGTGTCCCACCTCATGCACAATAGCTTCTGGTTGCGTTACGGTCACCATCGGGTATTCCATACCTGAGCCGGCGCTGAGAGCCCCATCTACGGCCGTAGCGGCGCTGTAGGGGTATTCGCCCACCCAGCGCGAGTAGTATACCACTGCCGAGTCTACATCCTGTAAGCCTTTCTGCCATTTAGCAGCGTCCTTGTTCGTAAATAGCACCCATGTCGCCACCTGCCGGCCGGAGGGCAAGGCCACGTTGTTTTTCAGAACGTTAAAGCGCTTATCGGCAAACCAGGCAAAATCGTGCACGCGGTCCTGCATATAGCGCAGGGTTTTGGTTTCGGTAGCTGACACTGGAAATTTCAGGTCGTCGCCGAAGTCTGCAGCCGTTTTCTTCACTGCCGTAGCTGCGGCTAATTGGTCCATGCGAAGCTGCTCCTCTGGGTTTTGGAGTACGCCGGTAGCGCCGACAGTGTAATTAGCGGGCAGCGTAATACGCACGTCAAATGAACCAAATTCCGAGTAGAACTCGCCCTGATCAAGGTAGGGGATGGGGTGCCAGCCTTTGCGGTCGTATACGGCAGGCTTGGGGTACCACTGGGTAATCTGATAGCTCTGCTCGACGTGGCCAAAACGCGAGAAGGAATCCGGAATCTTCACCCGAAACGGAGTGCTAATCGTGACACTGGCGCCAACGGCCAGCCGTTGCGGCAATACCAGCTTGGCCATATCGGGGCTTTCAGGGTCGTACTCCAGCTTTGCTGGCTGCCCATTCACCTGAAAATCGAGCTGGTCGATGAAGCCGCGCTGCTGGGCCGTGGCAAAGTGAAATTTGCGGGAGCCGTTGCGGAGCTGCTGTCGCGCGAAGGCCGTATTATCGTCGCGGTAGGCGTTGGGCCACAGATGAAACCAGATAAAGGGTAGCGCGTTGGGGGAGTTATTAGTATACACCAGTTCCTCACGGCCCGTAAGCAGGTGCTGCTGGTCGTCTAGGGTTACATCAATAGAATAGTTTACCTGCTGTTGCCAATACGTGGCTAGGGCCACAGGTTTGGCGGTGGGCTGCGCCGAAGCCACCAGGGGAAACACGAGCAGCAGAAGACCGGCCAGAAAATTTTTCATGCGAAGCATCAAGGAACGAAGACAATACCGAAACGAAAGTAACGCTCTGTAGCGTATTGCCGCGCTACAACCTTTGCCAAGCCCTGCCGTTTGCACAGACAGTTCTTATCATCCCGCTTCGGCGGCTCAACTCCTTCCCCCATGTCCTTCCACAAACAACCCAAAGACGACACCCAACACCAGAACCACCTCGACGGCACTACCAAGATTCTGAGCGGCAGCTTGCAAGAGGAATCCGAGCGTGCCGGTCTCGATAATGCTCTGCAGCGTTGGATAGAAGATGTAAAAGACGCCAGCAACCCCGAGCTGCACCAAGTAGTAGTGGACTTGCAAGCGCTGAAAGCGCATTTCGGCGGCGGTACTATTGACCCCAAGCTAGTAGGGCAACTTCTCGGCCGGCTTGGCGAGAACACCATCAAAGCTGCCGTATTTGCCGATAACCCAAACACCGCCGAGCGGGTAACCAAGCTGGGCGAAGCACTGCTGGCCGCGACCAAACAAGTGCAGAAGCCAGAGCAAGCTGCCGAAGACGAGTTTCGGCAGGGTACCTCTGCAACCAGTTAAAATCAGTTGCAGCCAGACATAAAAAAGCCGGCCCACTCTATTGCAGAGTGGACCGGCTTTTTTATGTCTGGCTATAAAGCTTACGCGGTAACTTTTTCTACCACGTTCAAGCGGCGCTCCTTGATACGAGCTGCTTTGCCCGACAGGCCACGCAGGTAGAACAGACGAGCCCGACGTACTTTACCACGGCGAATCACTTCAATTTTGTCGATGTTGGGCGACAGGAGAGGGAAGATACGCTCGGTACCAATCTGGTTGGAAATCTTACGAACGGTGAAAGTTTCGCCGTTGGAGTTTGGGTTCTTGCGCTGAAGCACAACGCCCTGGAACTGCTGAACACGCTCCTTGCTGCCCTCGCGGATCTTTACGTGGACGTTGATCGTGTCGCCGGCAGCAAAACGAGGGAAGCTGGCGCGGCGCTCCTGGGATTCCTGCTGAATAAAATCGAGTAGTACGCTCATGGCTGAAAAACTGTGAAAGGACGGCCGCGCCGTCTAGGGTTTCTGTTAAAGAGGCGCAAATATAGCGCTCTGTTTTGATGATTGCAACTTTGCGTGCAAGTAACTGAGGGGCTGATGCTTTGAGCGTAGCCTTATTCAACCGTCAATGGTGGAACATAGGGCATTACTCAAGCGTTTAGCTACTCCTTTAATAAGTCTGGGCGACGCTGCCGAGTCCTTTCTAAGGCTTGGTCGTGCCGCCATACATCAATCTTGGGCGTGTTGCCGGACAGTAGAATCTCCGGTACTTCCTGCCCACGCCACTCCGCCGGACGGGTATACACCGGCGGCGCCAATAGGTTGTCCTGAAACGAGTCGCTCAGAGCTGATTCCTCGTTGCCAAGCACCCCAGGCAGCAACCGAACCACCGCATCAACCAAAATGGCCGCTCCCAATTCCCCGCCACTCAGCACATAGTCGCCGACGCTGATTTCGTGGGTGATATAAGCCTGCCGAATCCGTTCGTCCACTCCTTTATAGTGGCCGCACAAAATCAACAGGTTGCCAGCCAACGACAAGCGGTTGACCAGCGGCTGGCGCATGGTTTCTCCGTCGGGCGTCATGTAGATAACGGCGGCGTAGCGGCGTTGGGCCAGTAGCTCATCGAAGCAGGCCGCAATAGGCTCCACGCGTAGCACCATCCCCGCGCCGCCGCCAAATACGTAGTCGTCGATCTGACCGTGTTTATTGATGGCGTAGCGGCGCAGATCATACAGATGAATCTCGGCCAATCCTTTTTCCTGCGCACGTTTCACAATGGAATGCGCAAAAGGGCTGACCAACAAATCCGGCTGGCACGTCACGATGTCGATACGCATAGAAGTACGGGGTAAAATACGCTACGCCTCGTCGGGCTCGTCGGGCTCGCGCGAGGCCGGGGTGAGGTAAACGTCGAGCAAGCCTTCGGGCAACGTTACGTGCAGCTTTTTACTGGCCTGATCGGCGTGTAAAATCAGTTCGTCTACCACCGGAATCAGTACCTCCTGGCCTTTATAGCGCATGGCTAGCACATCTTGCTGCGGTAGCTCATAGAACGTTTCAACAACGCCCAACTCGCCCAACTCTGCGTCTATCACCGTGTACCCAATAACATCATGGAAGTAGAACTGGTCTTCTTCCAATTGAGGCAGGTCCTGCAAGGGGCGGTAAAGCTTAGCGTTGCGCAACGGTTCCGCCTCCTCAATCCGGTCGATGCCCCTGAGTTTGAGCAGCACCCGGTTTTCGGCTTGTGGCTGGAGCTTCTCTACCTCGTAAGGGGTGAGCTTGCCGGGCGTGGCTGGAAATTCCAGCAGCACCGACTTCAGCTTACGATAAGCGTCGAGGTCATCTACGTCCAGAAAAGCCATTACAAACCCTTTCAGGCCGTGCGGCTTACCGATGGAGCCAAGCAGGTAGCAGTCGTCGGTCGTCATGAGGTGGAGTGGTTTAGTAAATGGGGAGAGGTGACCAGGAGTGAGTAATCAGAAGCCGGCGCATTCCAATCACTCAAGTCCTGATCACCTCTCCTTTAATTACCAGCCGAGAGCTTAAGCTTCGGCTTCTTCAGTCGTTTCAGCCGAAGCTTCGGCATCAGCGGTTTCGCCTTCAGCAGCAGGAACTTCAACTGGAGCAGGCGTGTTTTTCTTACGCAACGCTTCAGCACGAGCTTCCTTCACTTTGGTTTCAGCAGCTAGACGAGCCGTGCGAGCATCATCCTTGGCGGTGCCGAGCGAAGTGCGCTTGCCTTCGATTTTAGCGTCTTTCTGCTCTTTCCACTCGGTGTAGCGCTGATCAGCAGTTTCCTGCGAAATAGCACCTTTGATAACACCCAACTGCAAGTGCTTGCGATACAGCACCCCACGGTAAGAGAGCATAGCGCGTACCGTGTCGGTAGGCTGAGCACCCTTCATGATCCAATCGAAGGCCTTGTCACCATCGAAGTTGATGGAAGCAGGGTTCGTATTAGGGTCGTAGGTTCCGAGTTTTTCGATGAAGCGGCCATCACGCGGAGCGCGAGCGTCAGCAACAACAATATCAAATTGCGCGGCCTTTTTGCGGCCACGGCGGGCGAGGCGGATTTTAACTGCCATAAACCAGGGAGGTTAAGCGACGCAACTCGTGCGTCTGATTGAAAATGAGGTGCAAAGGTAAGAGAAAAAAGCGTCGGAAATACATAGCCTCTCAAACATTTACTTGCTACCAGTATCATCAGTCAGCTAGTATGCGAATGAGGGGGCTGCTCAACTAGGATGTAAATGCCTTCAGTACATTTCACTCGACTTAAAGGCAATAAAAAAGGCTGCTCCGGTAAGAAGCAGCCTTTTTTATTGCCTTAAGTCGATGCTATGCAGCCACGCGCAGCTTTTGTGCTTTCTGCTTACGCTTGATTTTGATGATACCCGCTTTGTCCATGGTCCAAATGAACATATAAGTTGGGTCGAATTCCCACCATTTTACGCCGAAGTTCACGCGCATGGGCAGCTTGTGGTGGTTGTTCTGGAACAGTTCACCGAAAGCCAGGAAATCCAATGCCAAAGTGTTCTTGGAATGATCGTGGTTGTCGAAGTTCTGGTAGCCGTACTTGTGGCCGCCCCAGTTCACGATGGCGCCATGAATCGGACCCATCAGGAAGTGAATAGGGAGCAGCAAATACTGCCACCACGCCGTGGCAAAATTAATGTAGAATAGCACATAAGCTGTGCCCCAGCCTAGGCGGGAATACCACTTATCGCCCAAGTTTTCGATGAGGCTCCACTCCGGATAGTCGCCTTCGAAACGCTCGGCGGCGGCGTAGTTGCGGTTCAACACGTCGTTGTAGATGTTCTTGGTCTTCCACATCATTGAAAAAGCGTTCGACGAGAACAGCGGCGAGTGCGGGTCCATCTCGGTGTCGGAGTAGGCGTGGTGCATACGGTGCAACAGCGCATACGCCCGTGGCGACAGGAACGACGAGCCCTGGCAGATGTACGTGAACAGGAAGAAGAATTTCTCCCAGAACTTGTTCATCGTGAACATCTTGTGCGCGGCGTAGCGGTGCAGATAGAACGTCTGCGTAAACAGCGACAAATAGTAGTGGGCAACGAAGAAAACGAGAATTGCCATGGCAGAAAAATAGAGGAATCGAAGTCGGGAGCACACGCTTCAGGTGGCAAAAGCCGAAACTGGGGGCTTTAGTTCAGAAGCTGTTTTACAAAACTACAGCCAGCTTCAGCCAGAGTGCAATTTCTAGTATCGAAAGGCCAAAATGTTGTTCATGCTATAGCCAGCAAAAGCCCAGAAACTGGAAGTAAGAACCGAGGGATCTGAGCAGCTCATATTCAGATCCCTTGGTTCTTACTTCCAGTTTCTGGGCTTTTGCTCAGTTTAGTAATAAGCCTCTGCGGCTTCCCAATGAGGTATGTCGGGTAGCGGTGCTATAAACGTCATGTCTTCTCTCGTAACGGGATGCTGCAATTGCAGCATGCGGGCGTGCAACGCGATGCTTACATCAGGTAGGGGCGCCAGAAACCCATATTTTACGTCGCCGACTATAGGCGTGCCTAGTCCGGTGGCCAGTTGCACCCGAATCTGATGCGGCCGGCCGGTAATGGGGTTAACCTGCACCAGATAGCGGTTGCCGGCCTGACCCAGCACGGTGTAATCCAAGTCGGCTTTGAGCCCTTGGCCGTGGCGCTCGGTGTAGGCTTTGGTGGTGTTGCGAATAGGGTCTTTTACCAGCCAGTGGGTGAGGTGGCCGCTGGCAGGAGTGGGGCACTTGCCGGTGAGAGCCCAATAGGTTTTCGTGATTTTGTTGTCGCGGAACATTTCGTTCAGCCGGCTCAAGGCCTTGCTGGTCTTGGCCAGTATCACGATGCCGCTCACGGGCCGGTCGATGCGGTGGGCCACCCCTATAAAAGCCGCTCCGGGCTTTTTGTATTTGAAGCGCAGATACTCTTCCGCCTTAGCGGAAAGGGGTTCGTCGCCGGTAGAATCGCCTTGTACAAGTAAGCCAGCAGGCTTATTGATGACGAGCAGATGATTGTCTTCGAACAGAATTTCTTTCCGTTCCGACCACAGATTAGGACGATTCACTTCTTAGGAATTAATAATTAATAATTAGCAATTAAGAATTGAAAAATATCCTTTAACCATTCAAACGACAGCAAAGACACAAAACAGCCTTAATCAGTAACTATCAATTACTCATTTGTTGATAAACTTAATACGCTTCTTCAGCGCTAGGAAAATCTCGGCTCTTTACGTCCGTAATGTAGCGTTGCACAGCAGCATGCATGACGTCGCCGAGGTCGGCGTAGCGACGCAGGAAACGGGGCTTGAACTCCTTGGTGATGCCGAGCATGTCGTGGACTACCAGCACTTGGCCATCCACATCAGGACCGGCCCCGATGCCAATAACGGGAATTGTCAGCTTCTCGGCTACTTGCTTGGCCAGTGCCGACGGAATCTTTTCCAGCACTACAGCAAAACAGCCCAGTTCTTCCAGTAGAATAGCGTCGTCGATGAGCTTTTGGGCTTCCACTTCTTCTTTGGCCCGCACCGTATAAGTGCCAAACTTATAGATGCTCTGGGGAGTGAGGCCCAAGTGGCCCATCACCGGAATGCCGGCCGTTAGGATGCGGGTAATAGAGTCCTTGATTTCGGCGCCGCCTTCCACTTTGATACCGTGTCCGCCCGATTCTTTCATAATGCGGATGGCCGAACGCAAAGCCTCTGACGAATTGCCTTGGTACGAGCCAAACGGCATATCGACCACCACAAAGGCTCGCTTCACGGCCCTGACCACGCTGGAGGCGTGATAAATCATCTGGTCGAGGGTGATGGGCAGGGTGGTTTCGTGGCCGGCCATGACGTTGGATGCCGAGTCGCCGACGAGCAGCACGTCAATGCCGGCGCCGTCGAGAATAGCAGCCATCGAAAAATCGTAGGCCGTAAGCATGGAAATCTTCTCGCCGCGCTGCTTCATGGCCAGCAGCTGATGGGTAGTTACGAGCTTGACTTCTTTATGCTGCGACATAGTAGGGCGCTTAAGAGTAAGAAAGGATAGGAGAATGAGGGGCCAAAAGTGTCAAAATTCTGGCACATACCCGGCCCGCCCAACCTGCCTTTCGGCTTCTTCTTCCAGCTAGCGGTTGAGGAAGGTGCGGTTGCGGTTCAGCTTCAGGTCCTGCAACAGCGACGATTTGGCGGCAATCGTCACGAAATAGCCTTGCGCGTAGCCGCTAAATGGCCGCCAAGTGCCAGTGATTTGCCAGCAGTGCAAGTCGCGGAAGATATCGAGCGACGTGAAAGCCGACGTGCCGTTAATGAAATCGTAGTTGGTGGTGTAGCCAACCCGCATGTTGTTGGTCAGCTTCACCGAGCCGCTCATGTTCAGGGATGCAGATGCTAACCCACTAGGTCGCAGATAGCTGGCGCTAGTACGTCGTACGCCAGGGTCAGTGTACTGAGCCGTAAAACCGGTGCTTAGTTCCCAGGGAAGCTCGAAATCCACGTAATCCTCGTACGGGTTGATCGGAATTGGGCCGGCGAGGGCGGGGTCGTTGGCCGGAGCTACGTCGCGGTTGATATTGGCTTTGCGGCCCGGCTTCTGGCTGGGGTTGAACTGGTAGTTTAACTGCAACGCCGCGTTGGTGAGGCGGGCCAACTTACGGCGGTCCTGGTTGAAGAGAAATTCATTGATAGTAACGCCAGCAGTATCACGTTGATAGGTGTCGAAGGTAGCACTCAACAGTACATTGAGCTTACGAGCCACCTGCGTTCGAAACGATGTGGTGATGGGAGAAAGCCTGGGGTTGTTTCTAGCAGTACTGTCTCGCTTCGATAAATCGTAACTAAAGTTCAAGTCTAAGCCATCAATCAAACTGACTTTTTTGAACGGTGTGGTACCGGTCGTGTCGTTGTTGTCGCGGACCTTGGCTTCCAGCGCATTTTGAAGCGAGAAGCCGAGGCTGGTCACGGAGTTAGTTACAGTGGTAGAAGGAGCACCCGTAAATCCTTGGTAACGGGAGTATGTGCGGCTGTCAATAAGATTGCCTTGTGCATCTCGCACTACGCCAAGCGGTAAATCTATAGTTTGATTAATCCTCGCCAAGCTACTTTCCCCTCTTCCTGGTACATAATTGATACTAAGGTTAGGAGTTATTTTGTGGCGAATAGCCTCCACTTTCTTGCCCTTTACTTGAAACAAGCCATAAACGCTAGTCCCAAGGTTCACGTTAAACCCGCTCGAATAATCGCTTACCCGGTTGAAATCACGCACAGTATCAATTCTGACAGCCTGGGCCACATTATCATAGCTATACTCGAGTCTTTTCAGGTACCAAGCCTCTTTGTAAGTAAAAGCTGGAGCAAGATTGATGACCTTCAAAAAGTTGTAGCTGCCCAGCGAGATGTTGAAATCGTGCAGAATGCTGGTTTGAGAGTTACGCAGCAGCTGATCGATGTTGCTGAGCTTGATCGGAATAATGCTGGTAGTAGTGCTGCCACCCAGCAGCGGAAGTCCGTCGCTGAGGGTGCGGGCGGCCTGGGTGTTGGTGAGGCGGTTCTGGGAGGTAAGTGTATAGGAGAAGGCAAACTGCTCGTAGAATTTGCCGGTTGGGGCTAGCCCCAACCACTGGTAAGGGTATTGCCGGGCCACCCCCACCGTAATATCAGGCAGTGTAAAATCCATGGTGCCAGTTTGCGTGTTCTGGCTCTGACTCAAATTGATAGCATAATTGACCGGCGCATTACGTAGCTGCTTGCTGTAGCTGATGGTCGAGTTGAAGGCTGGCGTCAGGTAGTTGGTGGCGTTGAACGAGTTCTGCTGGTTGTAGGCAGTACTACCAGCCCGTACGCTGGCCGAGAAGCGCCCGCCGCCCGGCCGGGGCGTGGGCGAGTGGCTCCAGTTTAGCCAGAAGGTTTGTGGTTTAAATTGCTGTTGGGTAACGGGGCTGGTGGTGGCTCCGTCCGGCGTTAGAATCAGGCTGGCCGGGCGCGACGAGTACTCAAAGCTAAGCAGGCCACTGTAGCGGTAGCGCTTGATGTACTGCATTTCGGCCGTGCCACGCCAGCCACCAAATTGCTGGTTAGCCCCGGAGTAAATGTCGCCGGTGAGGCGCAGGCCGATATTGTCGCTGGCAGCCCAGTAGTAGCCACCGTTGCGCAGGAAGAAGCCCCGGTCGGTGGAGGTGCCGAAGGTGGGGATAATCAGGCCCGAGGCGCGGCTCTTGCTCGGTGATGGGAAGTAGCCAAACGGCAAGCCCAGCGGCGTCGGAACGTCCCCGATAACCAGGTTGAACGGGCCGGTTATCACTTTCTGGCCCGGAATCATCTTCATCTTGCTGGCATTGATGTAGAAGTGCGGATGCTCTAGGTTGCAGGTGGTGTAGCGGCCGTTGCGGCCGTAGATTTCGTTGTACTGGTTTTTCTTGATGACCTCAGCGTGCACGTAGCCTTCGCCCTGCTGAGTTACGGCTTCGGCAATCTTGCCCTTCTTGGTTTTGAAGTTGTAGTTGATGCGGCCGGCCTGGTAATTCTCGGCGCCGTTCTTGAAAATCGGCTTGTCGCGCACTCGGCCCGTAGAATCAGGCGCGCCCTCAGCCGTCAGCAAGTTCTTGCTGTAGTCTACGGTGATTACGGCGGCCTTCAACGATATGTCGCCGTAGTCTACGTTGGCTTTATCGTAGAGCACGGCCCGCTTTTCCTGCACGTTGAAGCGGATAGAATCCTTGGCGGCGTACTTGACGGTGGTTTCCACGCTGCCCTTGCGCTTGGCACCCGCCGCCAGTTGCAACGAGTCGGTGCCGGCCCGGCGAACCAGGCCGGCGGTATCGGTGGCGCTGGCGCGGCGGGTGGCCCGGATGGTATCAGGCCGCAGAATGGGCGGCGGCGTGCGCACGTCGGAGCGGTTACTGGTGCCGGGGCGCTGCACGGGCGTAGGTACCTGCGCCTGCGCTGAAAACGCCAGGCAGCTCAGGGTTATTCCCAGCGGCAAGGGGCAGTATCCGCGCCGGATAATCCGACGTAGAATGCTGATAAAGAAAATAATACTAGCGTCGGACAAAGGCTCGGGTAGGGCCACGTGGTTTTATTCGTTTATTTTGTGGCTGTTTGCAAAGGTAGCGGGTCGCTGCCCTTCACTAACGAAATCTGTGCGGAATATTGTCGGCTTAAGCTTGGTAGGAGTGTTGTGTTTTTCAGGCTCTCCGGCCGCCGTAGCGCCGGGGGCTGTGGCACCGGCACGCCCCGTCTTCTCGACGCCCCCCGCCGGATACCGGCTGCGTACGGTGGTGCTGGATGCCGGCCACGGCGGCAAAGACCGGGGCTGCGCGGGCGTGAGTGCGCGCGAAGCCGATGTAGCATTGAAAATAGTATTGGAGCTGGGGCGTCTCATTCAGGATAGTATGCCCGGCGTGAAGGTGATTTATACCCGCAAAACCAACGTGTTTGTGGAGCTGGCCGACCGGGCGGGAATTGCCAACAAAAACAACGCAGACCTTTTTATCTCGGTGCATTGCAATGCCGCCGCGCCCAACGCCTACGGCACCGAAGTCTGGACGATGGGGCCACACAAAACCGACGCCAACCTCTCGGTAGCAAAGCGCGAAAACGCCGTTATTCTACAAGAAGACAACTACCAGGAACGCTACAGCGGCTTCGACCCAACCTCACCCCAAAGCCACATCCTGTTTTCGCTCTACCAGAGTGCGCACATTGTAAACAGCATCCGTTTTGCCCAAAAAGTGGATCGGCAATTCCGGACTACCGTAAAGCGGCCCTCCAGAGGCGTAAAGCAGGCAGGCTTTCTGGTACTCTGGAAATCCACTATGCCCTCGGTGCTGATTGAGGCAGGATTCTTGACCAACCGCGCAGAGGAGAAGTATCTAAACGATAAAGCGGGACAGTCGTATATGGCATCGGGTATCTACCGGGCCTTCCGCGACTATAAAAACGAACTGGAGGGTATGAACGGGGAGTAAACCTTTTTTTGCGCCTGTCGTGGCCAGTTCTCTCTTCCCATCTTATTAACGATAAACCGCAGTGGCGAAAGAAATAAAAGTGGCCTTATTGGGTATTGTAGCCCTTGCGGCCTTATTCCTGGGATTTAATTTTCTGAAAGGCAGCAACCTGCTCTCTTCCGACCGGACTTATTATGCCACCTACGATAACGTGGACGGCCTGACGGTAGGCAATCCGGTCATTCTGAACGGTATCAAAGTAGGACAGGTAAAGGAAATGAGCCTGCTGCCTGAGCAAGCCAACCGGATTCGGGTAGCGGTGGAATTGCAGAAAGGCATTACCGTCGGTGATTCGACCGTGGCCAGCCTCAGCGGCTCGTTGCTAGGCTCCAAAACCATTACCCTGTTTCTGGGCAAAGATTCCAAAGTGTATGATGGGGGCGAAGAGCTGAAGTCGTACACTGTGGCGAGCATCACCGATGCATTCCAGGCCAAGGCGCTACCTGTGTTAGGTACCGTTGATTCGACTTTGACGAAAGTGAACAGCTTCCTCAACAAGGATGCCCGCCTTAGCTTGCAGGCGACGTTGCTTAACGCTCAGGGCAGTACAGAAGCCTTGCGCAACCTGCTGGTAGCCAACCAACGCAACATCAATCAGATTACCACCAACATGGCTCGGCTCACCAACGACTTGGCTATAACATCAAAAAAATTCGACCGGATTGCCAGCAACTTCAGCCAGCTCAGCGACTCGCTCAAAGGAGCCCCTGTTGGCCCGGCCATGCGCAAGCTCAACGCCACCATGACCGAAGCCCAGGGCACCATGACTACGCTCAACCGCTCTTTGTCTGACCAGAGCGGTTCGTTGGGCAAGCTCATCAACGATACGCTGCTTTACAATAACCTCAACGCCACCGCAGCCAGTACCAATTCTTTGCTCAGTGATTTTCAGGCCAACCCCAAGCGCTACGTGCACTTCTCGGTGTTTGGCGGTGGCAAAGACAAAGTGAAGAAGGAAGTGGAAACCACAACCGTCAAGCCCAACGGTGCCGTTACGGAAACCGAAGCCAAGACCACAATCAAGTAGCGCAGATCTTACTTAGGCAATCTGCTTACCTTTGAAATCCGCTCTTGTAGAGCGGATTTTTTTGTTCTTTTCCGCAACAGGCGGACTGGTGAGCAGTGCTATAGTGGATTGGTGTTCAACCTATGTAGATGGCGTAATAAGCTCATCTGGGACGGCCAACCCGCTAGTTCATCACTCACCATTTCACTATCCTTCCCACCTTTCCCGCCCATGAACCTCGAATTCAACAAGAACGACGACCTGCTTAAACAACTGAACTTTCAACTTTCGCAGCGCCTGAAAAGGGTGGCCCTGGGGGGCGGCGAGAAGCGCATTGCGGCCCATAAAGCCAAAGGCAAGCTCACGGCCCGCGAGCGGATAGAATACCTGCTCGACAAAGGAGCGGAAACTGTGGAAATCGGGGCGTTTGCGGGGGAGGGAATGTACCAGGAAGAGGGAGGATGCCCCGGCGGCGGCGTGGTAGTGGTGATTGGCTTGGTACAGGGCCGGCAGTGCGTGGTAGTGGCCAACGACGCCACCGTGAAGGCCGGCGCCTGGTTCCCGATTACGGCCAAGAAGAACCTGCGAGCCCAGGAAATCAGCATTGAAAACAAGCTGCCCATAATTTATTTAGTAGACTCCGCCGGTGTGTACCTGCCGATGCAGGATGAAATTTTTCCAGACAAGGAGCATTTCGGCCGCATCTTCCGCAACAACGCCGTGATGAGTAGCATGGGCATTGTGCAGCTAGCCGCCATCATGGGACCATGCGTGGCCGGCGGGGCTTATTTGCCCATTATGAGCGACGAGGCCATGATTGTGGACGGCACCGGCTCGGTGTTTCTGGCGGGCTCGTACCTGGTGAAGTCGGCCATTGGCGAGAGTATTGACAACGAGACGCTCGGCGGCGCTACCACGCACTCCGAAATTTCGGGCGTGACGGACTATAAGTTTGCCAACGATGAAGAGTGCCTCGACCATATCCGCAACATCTTCGATAAGCTGGGCGGCCACGCTACGGCGGGCTTCTCGCGCAAAGCTGCCGCCCCGCCCAAGGAAAACCCGGCGGAAATCTACGGCCTGCTGCCCGCCGACCGCGCCAAGCCCTACGATATGATGGACATCATCCGGCGGCTGGTGGATGACTCGGAGTTCGAGCCCTACAAGGACCTCTATGGCCAAACGCTGATCTGCGGGCTGGCGCGCATTGAGGGCTGGGCCGTGGGCATCGTGGCCAACCAACGAAAAATCGTGAAGACCAAGAAGGGCGCCATGCAGATGGGCGGCGTTATTTATTCCGACTCGGCCGATAAGGCGGCGCGCTTCATCATGAACTGCAACCAGAAGCGCATTCCGCTAGTGTTTTTGCACGATGTGTCGGGCTTTATGGTAGGCTCACAAAGTGAGCATGGCGGCATCATCAAGGACGGCGCCAAGATGGTAAATGCCATGAGCAACTCGGTGGTGCCGAAGTTCTCGGTGGTGATAGGCAATAGCTACGGGGCCGGCAACTACGCCATGTGCGGCAAAGCCTACGACCCGCGCCTCATCGTGGCTTGGCCCACGGCGCAGCTAGCCGTCATGAGCGGAGCCGCCGCTGCCAACACGCTCCTCCAGATTCAGGTGGCTTCGTTGAAAGCGAAAGGCGAAGTCATTACGCCCGAAGCCGAGAAGGAGCTGTTGGACCGCATCAAAGCCCGCTACGACGAGCAACTCTCGCCTTACTACGCCGCAGCCCGCCTCTGGGTGGATGCCATCATCGACCCGCTGGAAACCCGCAAAGTCATTTCGCAAGGCATATCTATGGCCAACCACGCACCGATAGAAAAGGCGTATAATGTGGGCGTGATTCAGGTGTGATGATTATTCTTTTAGAAGAAGGATACCAGACCTACTTGAACGAACTCCTGCCACCGATTCGACAGCAAGTAGAGAAACTGAACTGGCTGGTTACCGGACTGCAATGTTGGGGCTGGAGTGAGGATTCACCAATTGAGACTTGGCAGTCATAATCATATGATCCGGATATATACTACAGTATAGTACCCGGCAAAGCTCTATATGAAGCTTTTACTAATCAGGAAACACAGGTAGTGTGGGGAGTTTTCTGTGGCATAGCTGGTAATATTCCAACTGTACCACTTGAGGAAGTTCCTTATGCTGATGGTAATCGACAGATTTGGACTGAGCCCGAGAAGTTTCAATTAGAAGGTTCTGAAATCGAAATAATAGCTTTTGATAGCAGTTTCACTCTGGTGAAGTTTCGGGATGAAAGCTTAGTTCGTCAATTTCTGGAAGCATTTCCCAGCGGCAGAATTGTGCAAGGTCCTAATGATATGTAGAAATCTTATCAGCAGTAATCACGAAAACCTTCTATCTCCTGGCCGGCTGCAACGGCGCGGGCAAACCCACCGCCGCATACTTGCTGCCGTCACGACTGCTAGTCTACTAAGAGTTTGTAAATGCTGATGAAATTGCGTGGCGTTTCTCGCCGTTCTAACCCGAAACCCTGAGTTACCAGCAACCGGGCAGGCGGCAGCGTAACTACCGTTTCGGCAGGAGTTTTCGGCCCGCCCGCGCTACATGGGGGCGGCGGGCCGTTGTGGTGTTGGCAAGTAGTGCTTGGCGTGTTGGAGCAAGCTGGGCAGTAACGCCTCGGGCAGAGGTTCGTATAGCCATTACACGCTAAACAACCTCTATGAAAACTACTGCTTACCTACTTATCGGGGCGCTGCTGCTGGGTATGACTGCCTGCAACAACGACGACGACAACGCCGAGCCGCAAGCCGCCGACTTTCCCACCGAAACCCTGACGCCTACCACCACCACCATCCGGCTAGCTGATTTGCCGGCTCCTGGCGCTACCCCATCGTCCACTAACTACCCTCAGGTGCTCATGGACCGGCCGGCCGATGCCAAATTGCGCGTACCCCAGGGCTACGCCGTCAACATCTTCCGGGAAGACTTGCCCACCGGCCGCTGGATGGCCGTAGCGCCTAATGGCGACGTGTTTGTGGCGCAGATGATGCAAAACCAAATCACCGTGCTGCGCGACGCCGACGGCGACGGCCGGGCTGAAACCAGCACCGTATGGGCCTCGGCCGGGGTGCTCGACCGGCCAATGGGCATGGCCTTCGACGGTAACTATTTCTACGTGGCCTGCTCGGGCGCTCTGTTGCGCTATGACTACACCAGTGGCCAGACCACGGCTACCGGTACGCCCACCAAGCTAGCCGACCTGCCGGGCGGGGCACAGCATCCGGCCCGCTCGCTGATGATCTACAACAACAAGATGTATGTGGGAATTGGGTCGTCGCAGAATGCTACCGTGGAGCAGGATGCTCGCCGCACTACTATCCAGGAGTTCAACCTTGATGGTAGCAGCCAAGCCACGTATGCTTCAGGGCTACGCAACCCACAAGGCATGGATGTGAATCCGGCGCGGCCCGGCGAAATCTGGACGGTATCGAATGAGCGGGACCTACTCGGCGACGACCTGGTGCCGGACTACGTAACGGCCGTACCCCGTGGGGGCTTCTTCGGTTATCCCTGGGTGTATTTGTCGCCCAACAACCCCGACCCGCGCGTACCGGGTCCGGTGCCGGCTGTAGTAGCCAGCACCCGCACGCCGGAAGTGCTGCTGCGCGCCCATTCGGCTGCGCTGGGCCTGACGTTCTATAAGGGTACCGCTTTCCCGGCCGATGCCCGCGGCGACTTGTTCGTGACCATGCGCGGCTCCTGGAACCGGGCCGAAGGCAGTGGCTACAAAGTTGTTCGTATCCGCATGAACGCCGCCGGGCTGCCCGAAACAGCCGGTGCCGACGGCCGCGGGGCTGGCTACGAGGACTTCGTGACGGGTTGGCATCTCAATGATGGGCAACGGGCCGCACCGCAGGTGTGGGGCCGGCCCGTAGGCATCACCGTTGCCAATGACGGTGCCTTGCTTATTGCCGAAGATGGAGCCGGCGTTATCTGGCGCGTAAGCTACCGCGGTAATTAGCGCCGGGCGTCACGCATAGCGCCCAATGCGGGCGGACTTCCTGTTTCCGGCCCGCTGTACCGCTTGGTACGGTGGGCCGTTGCCTTGTTAAGTGAAACTTTTTCTGCCTCTATCCATGCAAAGTTCGGTTTCTGGTTCTGTTGCAGCCGGATGTGCCAAGCCACCGTCAGATTCATCTGTTATTCATCTGTAGAGGCTGATTTGCTGAGGGAAAGGGTTGAAAACCAAACCACATAGTATCTTGTGCCGCACCCCACTGCCTTTGCTATGGCCCGGAAACCAGCTACCTCCGTCTCTCAGCTCGTGTATATACCTGTTTCGAGCACAAACAAATCACCGCTTTCCAAAGAGCAAAAAACCTTCAACCGCCTCAGCAGGCGTATTGCCAAGCTCGAAACAGACGTAGCAGAGTTTCGGGAGGCCGCTGCCCGGCTGCGGCAGCGGGTGCAGAACGAGTACCGCCCCCTGCAACAGCAGCACAACGACCAGCGGGCGGCCTTGGTGCGGGTCCTTGACCGGGCCTACGACACGTACAAGCTAACCAAAGCCCAGCGTACGAAAATCACAGACCTGATTGTGCACGGCTGCTACGATCTGCTGGACCGGGGCTACGCCGATCTGGAGCCTATCTTCGATAAGCATGACCCGCCTTTGAGTGAGGCCGAAGCCGCTGAAGCCGAGGCAGCCAACGCGGAGGCTGACCGGCAGACGGCCGAAGCCATGAAGCAGCTGTTCAGCCAGCAGTTCGGCATCAAATTCGACCCGGCGGCGGACGTAAGCACGCCAGAGAAATTTCAGGCCTACGTAGATCAGCAGCTAGACACGCAGGAAGCGGAATATACTGCGGCGGAAGCCCAGCGGGCCGAGCGCCGGGCCGGCCGCCGCAAAAGCCCCAAGCAGCAAGCCGCCGAAGAGAAAAAGCAAGCCGAGGAAAAGAACATCACCAAGGCCGTCCGGACGTTGTACATGGACCTAGTGAAAACCCTGCACCCCGACCGGGAACCCGACGAAGCCGAAAAAGCCCGCAAAACCGAGTTGCTCAAGCAAGTAACCACTGCTTATGAGGCCAACGAGCTGCTGACGCTGCTGCGCCTCCAGCTGGAGCTGAACCGCATCGACCAGAGCCACCTCGAAAACTTGGCCGAAGACCAGCTCCGCTATTACAACAAGCTGCTGCGCGAACAGGCCCAGGAGCTGGAAGCCACTTTGCAAACCGAGCAGTTGGATTTATCGGACTTCACGGGGCAGCCGTGGTATATGCTCACGCATCCGGCCTCACTCGACGCCGATTTTCAGCGGCAGCAAAACCAGCTGGCCGCCAAAATAAAGCAGCTGGCGGCGGAAGTACTGGCGTTTGAGCACGACCCGGCCGCGCTAAAAGCCTTTCTGAAAGACTACCGGATTCCGAAAGCTGGCTCCGGTCCAACCATGATTCAGCTGTAGCAACGGCAGCAGTGCGGCTGTTATGCCCTGTAAGCCCACCTGAATGAAGCCCATGCTACATCGTACTTTGTTGTCTGCTCTTTATGCTGCACCTCATCCACACCACTTCCGAAAACCCTGACTTCCGTACGTTGGTAACGCTACTCGACCAAGACCTGGCGGTGCGCGACGGGGCCGACCACGGCTTCTATGCGCAGTTCAACAAGATCGACCTGCTCAGAAATTGCGTGGTAGCTTATATTAGCGACGAGCCTGTGGCGTGTGGAGCTTTCAAAGAGTTCAGCCCGGAAGTTGTGGAAATCAAGCGAATGTATGTGCTGCCGGCACACCGGGGGCAAGGCGTGGCTGGTCAGGTGCTGGCCGAGCTGGAGCGCTGGGCAGCTGAGTTGCACTACAACAGTTGCGTGTTGGAAACCGGCAAAAAGCAGCCCGAAGCCATCCGGCTATATGAGAAAAGCGGTTACGCTCTCATCCCTAACTACGGCCAGTACATGGGCGTGGAAAACAGCGTGTGCATGCAGAAAAGCAGTGGTTCTGCGGCCACGCAAGCTTAACTATCACGCCTCCAGCCCATGTGCTGGAAGCCCGGCAGGACGCGGCAGTACCTGCAGAAACCTCTGTGTCTTCTGTGAAATCCGGCGCCCGCTGTGGTCGGCAAACCGTATACCCTTCGAACACAATACCCCAGGGATATGACGAAGACAGTAGCGGAGATAATAGTGGACACCATAATGGCCGCCGGCGTCACCCGCGTCTACGGCGTAGTAGGCGACTCGCTCAACGCCATTACCGAGGTGATTCGGGCGCGGGAAGGTATCGAGTGGGTGCATGTACGCAACGAGGAAGCCGGCGCTTTTGCGGCTGGCGCCGAAGCGCACCTGACCAGCTCACTGGCGGTATGCGCCGGTAGCTGCGGCCCCGGTAACACGCACCTGCTCAACGGCCTCTACGACTGCCACCGGAGCCGGGTGCCGGTGTTGGCCATTGCCGCCCAGATTCCCAGCATCGAAATCGGGACGGGCTACTTTCAGGAAACCCACCCCGAAAATACCTTCAAAGAGTGCAGCGCTTATTGCGAACTGCTTTCGCAGCCCAGCCAGGCAGTACGCATGACGGAAGCCGCCATCCAGACCGCCCTTAGCCAGCGCGGGGTGGCCGTGCTGGTAGTGCCCGGCGACGTAACCCACCTGGATGTTCCCGACGTGCCCGCGCCTCGGCTGCCGGTGTTGCGCAGCAAAGCCACGTTGGTACCTGCTATCGAAGACTTGCGGGCAGCAGCCGACCTGCTGAATACGTGCGAGAAAATAACCATCATGGCCGGAGCGGGCTGTGCGGGGGCGCACGCCGAACTGCTGCAAGTAGCCGAAATGTTGGGCGCCCCAGTGGTACACGCGCTGCGCGGCAAAGAGTATGTGGAGCCCAACAACCCCTACAATGTAGGCCTGAGCGGCTTATTGGGTTTCACCTCCGGCTACCATGCCCTCATGGATTGTGAGGCGATGCTGATGCTGGGTTCCGACTTTCCCTACACGCAGTTTCTGCCCCAGGAAACCCGCAACGTGCAGGTAGATATCCGGGGCGAGCATATTGGCCGGCGAGCTAGAGTGGAAGTGGGGTTGGTGGGGGATGTGGCGGCTACCATCCGGGCGCTGCTGCCGCTGCTCAACCACAAATCCAACCGCGCCCACCTGGAGAAAGCCCTGGCCAACTACCAAGAGGCCCGCAAAGACCTGGACGAGCTGGCCGTTGGCGAGCCCGGCGACACCAGCATGCACCCGCAATATGTAGCCCGCTTGCTGAACGAACAGGCTGCCGAAGACGCTATTTTCACCTGCGACGTAGGAACGCCTACTGTTTGGGCGGCCCGGTATCTGCGCTTCAACGGCCAACGGCGGCTGGTGGGCTCGTTCAACCATGGCAGTATGGCCAATGCTATGCCCCAGGCTTTGGGTGCCCAGCTGGCCTTTCCGGGCCGCCAGGTAATTGCGCTGGCCGGCGACGGCGGCTTTGCTATGCTAATGGGCGAGCTGCTAACGCTCAAGCAGCTGAAAACGCCGGTGAAAATCGTTATTTTCAACAACAACAGCTTGGGCTTTGTGGAGTTGGAGATGAAAGCGGCTGGTATTCTCGAATACGGCACCGAACTGGAAAACCCTAATTTCGCCGCGCTGGCCGAAGCGGCGGGCGTGCGCGGCATCCGCGTTTCTGACCCGGCGGAGCTGCCCGCAGCCATTGCGGAAATGCTGGCGCACCCGGGGCCGGTGATTCTGGACGCCGTGGTGAAGCGTGCCGAGCTTTCTATGCCGCCCACTATCGAGGCCAGCCAAGTGAAAGGATTCAGCCTCTACGCGCTCAAAGCCATTATGAGCGGACGCGGCGACGAACTGGTTGAGCTGGCCAAAACCAATTTGTTTCGGTGAAAATGCAGCGCATGGCCTTTGCTGCGCGCTGCATTCCTGTGAACAAGTCTTAAATTGAACATTCCACCCCGGCCACTCTGTTGCTTTCAAGCGGCTGGCTGTGCTGAACCCGTGCCGGTTGCTTTTATTTGCTGCTTCCGGCTGCCTTTACTCTTTTGCGCCCGCTTATCTATACATGACCAACAAAGAAATAAAAGCGCTTATCTCCCTGCTCGACGACCCCGAAGTTGCGCCGCAGATTCAGGAGAAAATTCAAACGCTCGGGGAGAGTCTGATTCCATTTCTGGAAGAATCGTGGGAGGAAACCCTGGACTCACAGCAGCAGCAGCGCCTCGAAGACCTGATTCACAAGCTGCAATTTGAAGGCCTGCAACAACGCTTGCGCGTGTGGCGCGACTCGGGCAGCGAAAACCTGATTGAGGGCATGTGGCTGCTGAATTCATATCAGTATCCGGATGCCGATTTGCAGGTACTCAACCGCGCCATCGAGCAATTGCGGTTCGAGGTATGGACCCTGCTCAAGCCCGAAATGCACCCCGCCGACCAGGTTCAGGCACTCAACTACGTGCTGTTCAAAGCGCACAAGTTTGCGGCCAACACCCAAAACTTCCATTCGCCGGCCAATTCTATGTTGCAGCGGGTGCTGGAAACCCGCCGGGGCAATCCGCTTACGCTCTGTGTGATCTACCTGCTGGTGGCGCAGCGCCTGAACCTGCCCATCTACGGCGTGAACCTGCCCAATCTGTTCGTGCTCACCTACCGCCTCGACGACCTGGACGTGGAGCCTTTCTATATCAACTGCTACAACCGTGGCTTGGTGTTGTCGCGCACTGACATCGAGCATTACGTCGCGCAGCTTAACCTCACGCCCAACGACATCTTCTACGAGCCCTGCTCCCATGTGGATATTGTGCGCCGGGCCTTGCGCAACCTGCAGCTAAGCTTCGAGAAGCTACAGGAGCCAGCCAAGGCCGCCGAG